>Ga0208594_1000021_pt1 | contig 72362 bp, 67 predicted proteins | sample LakMenEpi14Sep10_FD_150699 | JGI IMG/M metagenome (GOLD analysis project Ga0208594, IMG submission 150699) | Freshwater microbial communities from Lake Mendota, WI - 14SEP2010 deep hole epilimnion (SPAdes) | ecosystem: Environmental > Aquatic > Freshwater > Lake > Epilimnion/Euphotic zone ...
TCCCGCAGAGCGGCGTCATAGGGCGGTTGCATGGTCGTTGGTTAAGCCCCCAGGCGGACGGGTCAAACCGAGCGGACTTCTTTGCTGACACTGGGGGACTTTGAGAGTCCAAAGGCAATAAGACCATCCACTGTGCCAATATCCAAGCAAGTTGAACCTTCAAGGTTCATTGCGGACAGAAACTCAAACGTCCCATATAGTGTTGTGTTTTGAGGTCGGCCCTGCTTAAACCTTCCTGAGGTTGAGAACTCGCCTAAATCGATTGCATGAAACCAAGACATATGAGCAATCTTTTCGCGTAAGTCTTGTGAATGTTCCATAAGTTTGAATGCACAGTCGGGATTTAAGGACTAGCATCAAGTCGTGATATCAAGCCCCATCGACAGTAGCATAGATATGGTGTCCATTGCCGAACTTGATTAGGTAGCAAACTCCGCGCTCCTGAGAAGGTGCTCTGGCCTTGCGTTACAGCAGCAGATGGCATGAGCCACCCGCTCTGTCATGGCTGCAAGATTGAAGCGCCGGTTGAAACGGTAATTGAAGGCACCAAGGTAGCGGTTGGCGTACTTATCGAATCGGAAGGCATGAAAAGTGCCGCTGAAGCTGGTTTTCAGATTGCTCAGTACCGTATTGATCCAGCGGAATTCAGACAGTTCATTGGGATGACGGCTCCTCACGACCACTGGCTGATGAAAGCAACCGACTTCTGTAACGGCACGGAAGCAGGCCAGCCCGTCAGAGATGACGTGACACCCTATCGCCAGTGAATCTTGGGCCCAGTCAGCGATGGCGGCAAAGGAGAACATGGCCACGGTGGCAAGCTTCACGTAGCGGGGATGGCCAGCCTCATCGATTGAGACAGCCGCCACGATCGGCACCTTGTTCTCGGATCCTCGACCAGGCTTGCCACCACAGCGTTCTCCGCCGAGGTAAGCATCATCCACCTGCACCTTTCCCCGCAAGACGTAGGCCTCCTCCCGCTCACTCATCGCTTGCATGATCTTGTTGTGCACGAGCCATGCCGTGCGGTAGTTCACTCCAAGATGGCGCATCAGAGCAAGGGAGGAAATGCCCGTCTTTGCCTGCCCCACCAGATAGAAGGCCAGAAACCAGGTGCTCAGAGGCAACTTTGTTGCCTCCATGATCGTTCCAGCGGTGAGGGTGGCCTGATGGTGGCAGCTCCGGCACTGATAGCGCTTGTGGCGCCTGCCATGGATGAGCCCAAACTGCTGAGATCACAACGCGGACAACGGAAACCGTCGGGCCAGCGCGCCTGCTCCAGGGAAGCCTCACATTTCTCCTCGCTTCCGTAGAGCACCATGAACTGGGGCAGGGACAGGCCCTGCTGGAACTGGATCCGATTCATGGCCATGGCGATCATGACTGGTACTCGTGTATCAGCCTAGGCTCCGAAGGGCCGCTCACGGAGCTTGCTGCCTTATCAAGTTGCCGAATGAGCCCAACCCACAGCCTCACAAGAAGTCGCCGTCTCCGATCTCATACAGGCGAAGACTAATTTCTGCCATCTTGATCACCTCGGCCTTGCAGACATGGTCTTTGGTGTTTCGGGTCTCCCACCTCTTCGATTTCAACGATACTGTCTAACAAGCTATGTTTGCCACTCTCATGCATATGCTCGTTCTCTTCAGATAAGTCCTCTTCTCTCTCCTTCGGCTGATTCTTTGCTTCCGCTGACCTTGATGGCCATGCTTGCTGGTCTGCATTATCCACATACTTGGTTGGGGAGTCTGACGCTTGCGTTTCATGCAAGCTTCTTTCCACATCTTGTTGGTGGGTATGCTCATATAAGAACGACTTCAGCTGTCAGGTCTTATTTCATCGGTTGCTAGTGCTGCTGTGATCTCATTGGGCAATACTGAGCTTGCTGGGGTTAGATACAGATCTACCCACCCCAATGATTGATGATTGAGGGATTTGACATATTCTACGAAGCAGCTTGCCTGAGAGGCCTCTATCGGCCTTTTGAAAACCTCATCAAACTCTGAATTCCATGCAGTCCGTAAAGGAGCTTCATAAACATGAAAGTTCATGCACAGCCATCTTAACTCACTGAGAGGCGAAAATCCTTGGCTCTCCATCCAATGCGGCGCAAACTCGCAGCGCAGCATCCATTGCTGATGTCGACTAAGTTCTTTAAAGCCCGATTTGATCACACTGACGTCACATCCCTGTGTATCAGACTTGATAAAGAGCGAACTAGTTATGGGAATCGACTCTAAGATCTTGTCCAGTCTTATAGATGGAACAATGACCTGCTGCCAGTTCTTATGTGCTACCACTCGGTTATCCTGAGTCGAGACGGGATTGACGCCAATCGCAGTCACCAAGCCGTCATCTTCTGAGACAGCCGCCTGAATTATCTTTATATTGCAGTCATCAGCAATCTGGCTTAGATTATTCTGTAGGGCCGACTGCAGTCGTGGATCTGGTTCGATCGCAATTACTCCCTTGGCGCCTAGTCTGGAACATAGTAAGTCCGCCGTAAAGCCATAATTTGCCCCAATGTCAATTACAATCTCTGGCATGAGTCTTTCGCGAATCAGCCTCCATAGTGGTGAAACACTGTCTTCCTTGTGGGATCTCTGCCTATAGTGATCACCGCCCTTATCGGATTCGTAAACGGAAAGTTTGATTTCGTCAATGACAACAGTACTTATCTTGTCCCCTATCTGATCGAGCCGAATCCAGGGTGGCTGATTGATGCGGGGCTCTTCGGAGGCATACCAACTTGGCGTCTGGCCTGGGTGAAAGCTGTTATAAAAATCTTTTGCATCTGAAATGGCTGCAAGATCGCCAGCCTCTATGCAATCGAGATCGATTCCGTCCTTTATGCTTTCCCATGCCTTTGAGCCAACTGGGATAAAATAAAGGTTTAATGGGCCGTGAATATGGGCCAGTCGGTATCCATGGGCTTGTGCCAGTTGGTTTAGAGCAAGCAGGGACGCGCCATAGTTCTTGTTCTTGTTATACTGATGTTCAGGATTGAACGAGAGGCTAGTCGAGGCATTTGTAGGTACATGACAGTTGTATTCGCAGATCAGTAAAGAAGGCCGTCGTTTCTGCAGAATGGCCAGCATGCACCAGTAATCCATTCCGTCTATGTCAATCACGCAGGCCGCTGGCGCACCTGGAACATCGCATTCATCAAAGATCATGTTTATATTCAGGGGGGATATGCGATGATTCCTCAGAATCCACTTCCGTTCATCATTCCAGGGAGATCTCTCTTCGTCTTTGACTGCCTCTGAATCAATGTTCAATAGGCTAAATTTCCTTTCTTTCGCGATTCGACCCAATGTTCCTCCTCCGAGGCTGCGCTGGCCAAACTCCACGAAATAATTGCTGTTCAAATCGAGCAAATCAAGGAGATGCCTGATTATACCATCCTCTTGGGTTCCGGGCCCTTCGCAGTACCTCAAGAGCGGTAAGTCAGCCCGGAACTTCTTGATGTAGTCATTCATCGATCTTCACCTTGCTTAAGCAATACAATGGATCGATTGGCGCTTGAGAGAAGTTGCCATCCGTGATCCAGCAACCAGGGCATAGCAAGTGCTCCTTTCCCTACCCACTGGTTGTCCTCCCTCCAGGTGTCGTCCAAGCCGAGGATTCCGTCTGGGGGAATCAGCCGGGTACAGTGTCGGGCAGCGTCAAGATGCATGGTGTGGCATTCGGCGTCGTTAATCTCCGAGCCATAAGTATCAACATATGCCTTCTGCCGTAACTCGGAATGGCTGGTGTGCCAGAAATCGTAGGCATCCAAATAGCAGGCAGCTATTGGCTTTCCCCAGGTCTGCAGTTCTTCCTCTCCTTTACCCGTGATCCAGCTGGCATTGCTTTCCTCGTAATCCCGTTTAAGTGCTGCGATATTGCCGTGGTCTAAGTCGATTCCAGCGAAAGGCAGCTCCAGCTCCCTGGCTAGCTCGAGCAGCTGCGCAGTGCTGTTTTGCCCTTCGATGATCTCCCTGGAGCATCCTACCTCCACAATCCATGGCCGTTCTCTTGTCCACTCCTGCAATAAGTCTGGCAGCTTCTCGCGGCAGATCTCAAGGAAAACCGAATGTCCGTGGGCGCCCTTGCTGCCAAGGCAATTGTTCATGGCGTCTAGCCTGCTCAACAGTGGCGTGTCACCCGTTCCGTCAGCACGAGGGGAGGATTCGGCGGGCACGTCAGCGGCGCTAACCGTTGCCAGCAAGCCGGCCATCTGCTCATGCATCAGAACGCCTCGTTCCCAATCGGCCCAGCCAGACTTGGCATCCTTCATCAAACGGCTGGTGTTGAATTCAGCCACAATTTCTGCGCAGAGCCGCAGACTCTTCTGCCGACCCATCCCAGCGTGTGCCTTCAGCAGCCTCTTGAGTCCATAGGTGGCTGCTGCCAGCCGCTTCTCCCGTGCCAGTTCCAGTGTCATTCCAAGTAGCTGCGCCCCCGTGAGCCCAGACGAACGGATCAATTTGGTACACACCTGCCAGCGTTCATAGTCTGGTGTTCCCAGCACCTCGGGTTTGATTGCGCTGTACACCAGCTGATCCCATAGCCCAAGCTGCCCGCTGCAATGCAGATGCTGAAACAGCTGATCCACTACTTCTTTGGTGCTCTCCGGAGCATTGCGCAGCTGTGCTCGCCATTGCCGCACCCCCTCCGCGTAGGACTGTCCCCGCTGGATCCAGTCGTCCGTGGTGCAGTCCCCCTCGGGCTCCTCGGGCCAGTCGGGTAGGTGGATCCCCAGGGTGGCCAGCTGCTCGGTGAGGGTTGTGCTGGTTGGCATGGGGACTCTGGGCAGGGCTATGGGGATTCTTGCAGGGGTTGGCCGGTTGCATCAGCCCCGCGGCACCGTTTGCTGGATCGCCAGGGTTGGCCCACGCTTCTTGCTGGCAGCCTGCTGCTCCTGATTTCGTTTATTACGAACTTCGGCGATGACAACCTCTTCCAGTCCGGCAAACTCCCGCCAGATGAGCAGGTCGGAATGGGTCTCCACCTTGACGCCCTGGCGGCGCTTGCTGGCGATGCTCAACTGGCGACCCGTCTACGACATCGAGCAAGAAGCCGAGCAGCTGAGGAAAGAGAACGAGAGGCTCGCTGAGCTCGAATCCAGAATGCATGCCTTGCTTTTCAGAGCCGATTCTACTTCGTAGACACCTCCCGCAACCGGCTCCAGCTGAGCGATGCTCTTGTGCTGTTTCTTGAGGAGCACAGGCTGCCAAAGGGTTGAGCCTGCCTGCGGGGGCACCCTCGGCGCCATGACATGATGAAGCGCCTTTCCATCCGCCAGCAGCAGCCCACAGCGCAGTAGCCAGCACCGAGTCCGTGGTTTGCCCGGGCGTGCCAGGTCTGTCAGAGGTATTAGTCGGGTATGCGCCAGATCGGCGCGTGAAGTGACGTGGACCCCGGCAATCGGTCCAGGGTGAATGAGAGTCCTCAGCCGGCCAGACTGGGCCGGGGACTCGACCATGAAACGCACCAGGCACACAGCGGAGCAGATCATCCGCAAGCTCAAAACTGCCGAGCAGCTGATCGCCCAGGGCAAGACCGTCATCGAGGTCTGCCGCGTGATCGAGGTGACGCAGCCGACGTACCACCGCTGGCGGCAGCAGTACGGGGGCATGCAGGCCGAGGAGGCCAGGCGCCTGACCCAGCTGGAGAAGGAGAACGCCCGGCTCAAGAAACTGCTGGCGGAGGCCGAGCTGGAGAAGGCGATGCTCAAGGACCTTGCAGAGGGAAACTTCTGAGCCCGGAACGCCGGCGCAGGGCTGTCGGTGCCCTGCAGGAGCGTTACCGGGCTTCTGAACGCCAGGTCTGCCGGGTGGTGGGCCAGCACCGCAGCACGCAGCGCCATGGCGGCAAGGTCGTCTCGATCGAGGATGGCAAGCTCAGGCATCGCCTACGGGAGATCGCGGCTGAGCACATCCGCTGGGGCCGCCGCATGGCCTACCGCCTGCTGCGGAGGGAGGGCTGGACCGTGAATCACAAGCGGGTGCAACGGATTTGGCGGGAAGAGGGTCTGCAACGGCCCACTCCCAGGAAGCGAAAGCGGGCACGGCCGGCGGACGGCTCAGTGCGGCGTCACCGTGCCGCGCATCCCCACCAGGTCTGGGCCATGGACTTCCAGTTCGACGCCACCGCTGATGGCCGCAGACTCAAGTTCCTGAATGTGATCGACGAGCACAGCCGCCTCTGCCTGGCGATCCGGGTGGGCAGGCGCTGCAAGGCCAAGGATGTGGTGGCGGTGCTGGAGGAGCTCACCAGCCTCTACCCGGCCCCGGCGTTCATCCGATCGGACAACGGGCCCGAGTTCATTGCGCAGGCCCTACGTGACTGGTGCGAGGCCAGCCCCACCACCAGCACGGCCTACATCGCGCCGGGATCCCCATGGGAGAACGGATTCGCGGAATCCTTCAACGGCCGCTTCCGGGATGAGTTCCTCAACACCGAGCTATTCACCACAGCTCCGGAGGCGCAGATCCTGGCCGACAGTTGGCGCTGGGAGTACAACTCAATCAGGCCGCACTCGGCCCTCCAGGGGCTGACGCCCCTGGAGGCAGCTCAACAGGGAGCTGCAGCATGACCACACCCACCCACTCTCATAAGGCCTGGACCGACAAAGGGGGTCACGTCAGAAGCATCGACCCACTGTCACCAGATCCTCGAGGGCAGCACCGATGCGCCGGGCCACTTGCCAGTTGAGCCTGCGCAGTTCTTGGGCTGCAGCGGGAGTGGCCTTAACTCTCCTGGCCAAGCCCTTCGGTCACCCCCGCGAGGTGGATGGCGGCCTCGCCTGAGCGGCTGGATGCGGTGGTGCTGGTGCCCAGTACTGCAGAGGGGGAGAGCGTTGCTCTCCAGTAGAATTGCCAAAAATTCAGCACGTGGACACCATCGCGATCCAGCGCAGTCTCACCATCCTTGAAGACCGCTATCGCGAGTTGCGTGAGATGGGCGAGAAGCATCGTCAGACCTGGGAAACAGAATCAACGAGCCTTCGCGAGAATCTTGCTGACGTTAGGGCAGCGAAGGATGAATTGGAGAGGGAGTTGGGAGATGTGAGGGTGGCGAAGGATGAATTTGAGAGAGAGTTAGGGGAAGGGAGGGTGGAGAAGGAAGGGCTCGAGAGGGAGTTGGCAGTAGTGAGGATGGAGAAGGAAGGGCTGGAGAGGGAGTTGGGGGAGGTGAGAGTAGAGAAGAATGGATTAGCAAAGGACTTGCTTGATGCGCGAGAGGAAGAGGAACTGCTGCTTATGCAGCTTCATCAGGTTCAGGAGGAGTTGCAGTATTACTTTTTGGAAAACCAGCGTATTCTCAAGGATGACCAAGTTAAAGATGAAAAGCTAGCTTGGCTGCGCGGCCAGCGGAAGTTATTGCTCCGCATGCTGGGCTTGCAGTCTCGCCTCCAACAGCGTTTCATGGCTCTTGATGGACGCATTGCTCTCCCTTCCATGCGTCGTCAGCTCATGCCGTGGTGGCAGCGTCTCCGCCTATCTTGACCCCTGGTCCAGCTTCGGCTGAGGTGCCAGCAATCTCGGTGTTGATGCCCTGCTTCAACCCGGGTACGTTTCTGCTGGAGGCTGTGGCCTCGGTGTTGGCCCAGCCTGAATGTCTGGAGCTGATCGTGGCCGACGGCGGCTCCTCCGACGGTTCGCTTGAGATTCTGCACGACCTTGCGTCGTCGGAGGTTCGGATTCGTATTATCTACGGCCCAGATCAGGGTCCTGCCGATGCCCTCAACAAGGCATTCGCCCAAGCCCGCGGCACGTTGATCGCCTGGCTCAATGCCGACGACCTTCTCCCCGCTGGCGCTCTGGGCCGGGCCGCTCGGGCACTGTTGGCTAACCCTTGCTGGCTCATGGTGTATGGGGAGGGCGAGGAGTTTAATGCCTCAACTGGCCTTCGTCAGCGCTATCCCACCTTGCAGCCTGAGGTGGGCCTCAATGGATTCCGCTCCCATTGCTTCATCTGTCAGCCCTCCGTGGTGTTTCGTCGAACCCTTGCCGTGTTGTTGGGGCCCTTTGATCTGCGCTGGCGTACGGCTTTCGACTTCGACTATTGGCTGAGGGCGTTTGCAGCGTTTCCGGATCGCATCGGCTACATCCCCCACCTCCAGGGTCTCACCAGGCTCCACGCGAGCACGATCACCAGCAGCCAGCGTTCCACGGTGGCACTGGAAGCCTCTGCTCTCCTGGCCCGCCACTTCGGGACTGTGTTCCCTACACGCTTGCATGCTTATGCGCTGGAGTTGCAACTTGGCGTGGCCCGGCTGCCCGCTGGCTGCTCCCTCCCACACCATCTAGACGAGATTTTCTCACAAGCTGAACCCTGGCTTGCATCCGCAGATCTCCGCCAGCTTCGCCGCGACTGGTTGCTTGATGCCAAGAGCGCAGGAGCCCAGCAGGCTGCCGAAGAGGCAGCTGCCGTACAAGATCTCTTCTCGCGTTCCACATCCGCATTGCTGCAGATCGTTCAGCCCCACCTACAGCTCCAACACCCGGGGTCACCGGCCGGACCCCATCTGCGCATTCAGAGCGCGCTTGAGCAATGCACAGCTAGCTATCCACTTCTCCAGCAGGAGGGTGGCCTTCAGCGCTTGCTGGCGTGCCGGGTAAATGGAGTGATTCGCACCTCCTTGCCCTTTGGAGTGAATCTGGTTCACCCAGTGCAGGCCGGTCTGGAAATTGATGTCTGGTTGCATGCGCTTATTGCGGTGCTGCGGGCTGCACAAGTGCCTCTGCACTGCTGCGATTCCTTCGCTGATCCGGGTCCCAATGCCATCAACTTGATCGCCTTGCCGCCTCCCGTCCATGCCGAGTGGTTGTTAAGCCGTGGGCTCAATCCCCAGCAGGATCGTGTGGCCATCGCCGCTTGGCCCTGGATCGCCAGTGACTGGCCGCTTGCCTGGCAGCCCCTGTTGGGCCTTGTGGATGAGATCTGGGCCCCCAGTGGGTTGGTCTTGAAGGCGCTCAGCTCTGGAGGTAGCCCTCCGGTGTGGCCGCTGCCACTGCTGCCCTGGGCTTTGATCAATCAACCAGACGATCCTGCGCTCATACTGGATCCCCCCTGCATTCTTCTCCACGTGGATGGCCAGATGTCGCCCCATCTGCTCAACACCTTGGGATCCATTGAAGCGTTCCGTAGAGCATTTCCTGCTCCATCAGTCGATGCACCCGTGGTTCTTCACCCAGGCCCTCAGCTCCAGATTCTGGTGGAGTATTCCGATGCGTCTGCTCCTGAATGGCAGTGGCTGCAGGCCTGTTGTGCCCATGATTCCCGCATCAAGCTGCAGGTACTTGATTGTACTTCCCATGAACAGATCCTGCGCTTGATGGCTTCTGCTCATGCATGGCTGTCATTGCAGCGCAGCTATGCGCTCCCTTCACTGCTAGCCACCGCTCAGGCCATGGGGCTTCAGGTGGTCGCCACGGCCAGTGGCGCAGCGCTTGATCTTCACGAATCTCCGAATCTGCAGCTGGTGCCAGCCTGGCAGGTACCGGTTGGGCGGGGTGCTTTCCCCGATGCGGAAGGATTGTCCTGGGGCGAGCCTGATCAAGATCAGGCTGTTGCAGCCTTGCAGCGGGCTGTTGCGTTGCCACGCCTCCCTCCGTTGTCCAGGGTTGTCCAGGAAAGCGACCTATCTGGGCGAGTCATCCGCGAGCGTCTGTTCCAGCTCTGGACGAAACATCGTTTAATGTGAATACCCATCAGTGGGCGGATGGGGGCGCCTGAGCAGCATCCCTGAAGTGTGTGCCGACCTGTTCAATGTAGACAGGCATCGCAGTGCACTTACCAGTCCATCCAGGCTGCCTCTTCGGGACCCAGAGCCATTCCTTGACCGCACCCTGCTGTCCTCTGCGACAGTGAGCACTGTTGGCGGGCTTGCTGTCTTGCGGATTCAGATCTGGGCGCCAGGGCTGGATGTGGCCTGGTTGGTGGATGGCCTGGAGCAGACCCGTCTCAAGCCGCTGCTGCTGGTCGATCCCGCTAAGGCCTCTCCAAATCACCCGCTCCTGATCGCTTACGCCGACCCTCTGGGGCGGCTTGCTGCTCTTGCCCCCCAGGACGCGGCTGAACATGATGCTGCCATTCCGGTCACTTTGGCCCGGTTGGAGCTCTCCGGCTGTCGCTGCCGGCTGGTGAACCTCAGCTGTGTTTCGCTCCCTGCCCTGGTGGCATGGTGCTTGGAGGCTGGCGTGGCTCAGCCAGCAGAGGCCCATGCGCGTTTTGCTAAGCCCGATCCCTTCGAGGCGTTGCTAGCCATAGCCTGGCTGGAGGCCCAGCCTGAGCCGTTGCAGGCCTACCAGGCTCTGGAATCCCATCCCCTCGCCGCGGCCCTCGATGGGCGGCCTCCTGATCTGGATTGCCTGGGGCGCTACCAGCAGGCCGCCAATCTGGATGCCCTGCTTGCAGCTCGGCAAGAGAGAGCAGCCCTGGAGCACGACCTGGCGGAGCTGGCCGAGCAGCTTGCACCCCTGCAGGAGCACCAGCTGGAGGCTCTGGCCCTGCGCGAGCAGGTGGCGCTGCTGCAGGCGCGTCTGCAGCAGGCCGATGTCCTGGAGGACCGCTGCAGCGAGCTGCAGCTCAGCCTGCAGGCTCAGCAGCTTGATCTTGAGCAGCTCGCCCGCCGTCTGGCCCTGCTTGAGCAGCTCGTGGGTGCGGGCTGCGAGGCGAGCCTGCGTCTGCAGGGCCGCCTCGCCCAGGCCATGGCCTGATGCTTCGCGTTGGCGTGCTGGCCCAGTCCCCCGGTGGGCCGCTCACCAGCTCCTCCTGGATCCGGCTGCTGCTGCCCCTACGGCGCCTGGAGCAGCAGGGGGGCTGTGAGCTGGTGCAACTGGAGCACTCCACGCCTGGAGAAGCTCCAACCTTGGCGCTCGATGGTCTGCATCGCCTGATCGTGCAGCGAGCGGCCTGTCCCACACTGGTTGAGGCCGAGGCGCTGGTGCAGGCCTGCCGCCAGCGCTCGTTGCCGCTGATCCTCGATCTCGACGACGCCCTCTTTGCCCTGCCCGACGAGCATCCCGAGCGCGGGCGCTTTGCCCCGGCGCTACCAGCCCTTGAGCATCTGCTGGCGGCTGCCGATCTGCGCGTGTTCTCCACGGTCACCCTGGCAGCCCAGTGCCGTGAACGGATCCGGAATCAGGGACTGCCAGTGGGCCCAGATTCGGTGCTCCCCAATGGCCTTGATGCCGAGGCATGGGCGGGGCCTATGCGCTTCCCCCGCGCTGAGGCAGAGGGCCCGCTGCAGCTGCTCTACATGGGCAGCCGCACCCATGATGCGGATCTGGCCCTGATCCTGCCGGAGCTTGATGCCTTGGCAGCCCGCGAGTCCCGTGCCTTTCGCCTCACGCTGGTAGGTGGCCTTAGCCAGCCGCTGCAGCGGTCCTGGTTGGATGTGGTGGACGTTCCCCCCGAGGCCCGTCGCTACCCCCGCTTTGTGCGCTGGTTGCGCCGGCTGTCCCGCCACGACCTGGGCTTGGCTCCCTTGGTGAGGAACGCCTTCAATGGTGCCAAGAGCGATCTCAAGCTGCTCGACTATGCGGCGATGGGAGTGCCCACTCTCTGTTCGCCGGGGCCGGCCTATCAGGACCTGCTCGATGCCGGTCTGGCCTTCGCGGCGGAACCTGGCCAGTGGGCTGAACAGATTCTTTGGGCCCACCATCATCGACGCCGATTACGGCGGAAAGCCCGGGCCATCCACCTCTATCTCTGGGAGCACCGCAGTGGTGATTCCTTGGCTTCTCAATGGTTGGATTTGTTGCTGTCTCTTGCCGTTTTTCCGGCATAGGCCAGGTCGGCAAAGGGTTCTGGATAGTCACGTGCCTCCGGGCCCGGCGCGGGTTTCTCCGGGGCGGCAGTTGGAAACGTTTGATTGTCCAGGCGGAGAGTTAGGAGGTGCAGAAGCTTGTTCAGTTCTTCGACGTAGCGCTGGCCGCAGGCTTCCTTGGTCAGTTGATCGAGGATCGGATTGGAGTTCTGCACCGCAGGCACGGGGGGCTGGCTCCTTGTGGCTCGCTGAAGGTGTTGGATGGCCTCTTCACGATTCGGCTCTCCCCAGATGTGCCCCTCCGCCTGGGGGTAGGCGTTGGCGGTGATGGCCGAGGGACTGCAGGTCACCAGGTAAAAGGAGCTGCCCAGGCAAAAGTCGGCATTTCCACCGAAGCTGCTGGTGACAACCTCAAGTCCGAGGATCCCCGCTTCGGCAATTCCTCGGCCAAACCCTTCGCTGCGATGCATGGATAGGAATACATCACAGCAACCCATCAAATCGAGTAATTCCTGTCGCTCAAGATCCTTGTCGATGAGCCTGAGTCGGGAGTCTTCTCTTGCTTGCTTTTGTAACTTCTCCCATTCGACATTGGGCGCCATGGGCCGCAAGGCCTTGATAACCAGCTGCACCTGATTGGATTTATTCTCGCTGAATGCACGTTGAAAGGCGTCAATGGCACCCCAGGGGTTCTTGCGTGCCAGGGACGACTTGACATCAAAGACAAACAACACCAACTTTGCATCCGGATCCAGCCCCCATCGCTCACGAGTTGCCCGGCGGCGGTCTGTTTGGCGGTATTGCTCCGGATTGTCGATGTGAACGGCCATGGGCATCACCTGAACAGGTCGCCGGCAGGGATCGCTGAAGGGCCTCAGTGCCTGGGCTGTGAATGTGCTGGAAGGCCAGAAGACATCAGCCAAGGGGATCAGGCACTCCCACGCCCTTGGCCAGGTCTGGGTTTCCCAGGGCCAGGCCACAATCGTGGTTCGTCCCCGCTGCTGGGCCATCCCCTCCCGGGCGATCCAGGCCCCATGGCTTGGGGCGGCCAGGCACACCAGGTTGAACCGGTAGGGGCCCAGTTTTCCCGGTGGCAGGGTCTGGGGTTCGAGGCTCCGGTCGCTTCTGGAGGCACCGTTGTTGGCAGGCACATTCACAACGCAGAAGGGAACTTCGGCACTGCTCAAGGCCAGGGCGGCCATCCGCACGTCTTCGCCGATGCCGAACACTTCGAAGGCATGGCCGATCAGATTCACCCCGAAGGGGCGCTCACCCTGCACCAACCCGGAGTCCTCCTCGTAAGGCTCAGCCTCGATCAGGCCACCTGCACCAAAGCGGATATGGCTGAGCTCATCCTGGGCGTGGTCGCTCCACCATCGGCCATAGAGGTGGAGTGCCTCCGGCAGGGGAAACCGCTCTTGCAGCAAGGGCTGTTCCAGCCACTGCAGCACTCCGATCAATGGCAACCCCCGCACCGACTGATTGAGCACCTCCAGGAGCTCAGCGTCCTGTCGCAACAGGCGGTACTGCCCCCATAACTCGGGGCTGACAAGCCGCACGGCCAGTCGCAGGTTCGGGCCCCATGGAGAGCCCAGGTGCAGGGCTCCGAGTTCGGGATGCAGGAGGTTGAGCAGCAGCGTCACACACCACAGGTCCTCCAGTCCGGACGCTGCCAGGTGGGTTTCTAGAAGCTCCTGCCAGGGCTGCACCTCTGGATCCAGGCCCCAGGCCTGCCGCAGCCGCAGCAGGGTGGGTGCGCTGAGGAGCGATTCGGCCGTGGCGACGGCATTGTCAAGTTCTTCCAGCCAGGTGCGTTCGGGCTGGGGCAGGGCCTCCCCACGCTGGAGCTGCAGCCCATAGCTATGCAACATGTCGCCGGGTGAATCGCCGAGCTGGTCGGCTAAGCATTGGGTGAGTGCCATCGCCTGGCCCCTGCACCGTCCCGGTCTCTGCCAATCGCTGGCGCTGCGGGTGCGCACCCAGAGCTCGGGAACTGCCAAGCAGCGCGGGCTGTGCGCTGCCAGGGTTTCCATCAGACTGAGCTGCAGGTGGGCTGGACCGTGCTCTTCTCGCAGCGCCGTGGAGAGGGCCAGCAGGCTCCGCCGCCACACGACCGCCCCTGGGCAGTAGAGCCCCTGGATCGTGAGTTGCGGCACCCACGTGCTGGTGGGTCGTGCGCGATGCCGCCTAAGAGCCTGGCCATCCCAGGCCAGATGCTCTCCTTCACCGGCGACCAACAGCAGTTGCGGTTCCTGATTGACGATGTTGAACCAGTCCCCCAGTGCTGCTGGCATGAGCTGGTCGCCGGCCTCCAGCCACCAGATCCATGATCCCCGAGCCTGGCGCCAGGCCTGCTGGAGGGCGGCCGGTTCACTGGAAGCGTTGTGCTCCAGCCATACCAGCCGCTTATGGCTGGCAAGGGCAGCGGAGGCGCGTTCCATTCCGCAGGGCGAAAGCTGCCAAGGCACCAGCAGGATCTCGAGCCAGAGATCATCAGCCATGGCGGCAACGGCGATGCTGCTCAAGGTGTGCTCCAACTGGTCTGCATCTCTACGGCAGAGCAGCGGCATCGAGAGGCTGGCTGGCTGGCTGATGTTCAAGGCTCCTGGCCCATGCAACTCTGTCGGGCTTGCCAACAAACCTTATCCTCGGTTTGGCGCTTTTCGCCATGTTTCGCGCAACAGCGGACCACCCTGGACTCTCGTATTGGGATTGGCCTTTACGAGAGCTGTGGGGTTTTCCCCTCCATAAGGTGGAAATCTGTTAAGGCTTGCTGACGAGATTAACATCGGGATATTGATTGTAATTCATGGGATGGGGTTGCTGCCGCTAGCGAGAGGTTTTGGAGCAGGCTTGTGTCTCGATAACTCAGTTGATCCATCCAGGTATCAGGCGTCCACATGCTGTGGAATGATCAGGCGGCAGGGTTTCTGCTCAGGAGTGATTGGAATTTGAGCTAGGACGTCAATCAACTCATTGTAGAGAGCTTGCCAAGGGATGCTGTAATTCACGTAGCCAGTGGGTGTGCTCGCTTCGCCTACGTCGCGTACGACCATGGGATCCGGTTCACTTGTTCTGTAGTGGATGTGCTGGTGCTTTGACGCCATCATCCGGCGGCCCATGTGCCCCACTCCTGGCTTTCCACAGATCCGTGCAATAACAAGGGAGCCGCTAGTGTAATTGGCTAGAAATCCGTCTGCTTCCAGGCCTATCCTGATCTTGTCTGCAAAGGGAAGGCCGGCGACGATGAATATGTTCTTTCGTGTCTTAAAGTTTAGGCGGCGGATGATCTTATGAATTATCTTGTTGTCGGCACTTATCTCTTTGCGGTGATAGTTTGAATTGGTTAGTGGAGGTGTCCAGCCATCAAAGATGATGCCTAGCTTCGGGTAGAATTGATGCAGGGTGTTCAGCAGCTCTGCAGTGCCATTCACTTGTTCAATCCAGCAGCGCTTCTGGCCTGTTATTCCTATCCAGAGCAGGGGCTGATAGTGCTTCAGTGCTTCAATGGCACCGGTTTCATTGATGATTGAATGCTGGATTGCTGCTTGCCGCATTGGCTCATCCACTGATGCGACCAGTTGCCTGAGCACTTGATCTTGTGCACGAGTATTGAACCAAAATCCGAGTTGTAATAGGTAGACATTATGAGCAGAGCAGTACTGATTGAGCCCATCTCGGTCAAGACGCTGATGCTCCTGCTCCAAAGCCAGGCAGCTACTTACATCAACAAAGGCCTCATCGCATTTGGAGAAAATGAGATCTCGGCTTGAGAGCTGGCCTTCCTGCCTGATGCATTCCAGTGCCGGCAGCCCATCATAAAAACAGTGGTAGGGCCTGGAATGGCCAACCAAGTAGCCGCCAAATCGGGGTTTAAACGAAGGCCTGAAGAAGTCTGGTGTTCGACTCAGTGTGGCTATACAGGCTGCCACACGTTGGAAGTCAATATGGCAAACAATCAGCAGGCTGTTCAGTCCTGGAATCAGCACTGCGTCGCAGCTGGTTACGCCTTGGTAGACGAGTACTAGTTGATTTTCCTCTCGAATTAGCAGCACATTCCAGTTCAGAACCAGGCGACTGGCGAGAATCTCCCCTGGTTGGCTTGCCAAGATTGGAGGAAAAAGGCCGTGAGTGCGTAATCTGGCTGCCGCGATCACTAGCTCTTGACAGCTCGCGCGTGTGTAGAAACTACGCAGAGGCTCTGGCGCTGAGCTGGGGTTGACGATCTGAATCCGTCTGAGAGCGATTTGGCTGATGGCCTCCAGATTGTCCTGGGGGAGATCTGCGGATGGTTGGGAGAAAAAGGCAAGCCAGGCGTCAGCCAGAAGCTCCATCGATTTGTTTGCCATAAATGAACTCTACAGTATTTGGTGCTCCTGTGCTGTTTGGTTTATCGGTGCTTATTCAATATACATAGTCGAGCTCAGCTGCGCCATTCCTGCCTGGCCCTGGGGATGGCAGTCGGTTATACTGTCTTCAGCCCTTGATGCTTGCGTGCTTCTCCTTCCGCCAGCGTTCGATCCCTGGATTTATAGGGAGCGTTATTCGAAACTGCGGGGACTGCGCCGCTCTGAGCTGAGACTGCATTGGCAAAAGCAGGGTCGACGCGATGGGGATAACGCTTCTTCAGTTGCCACGTGGGCGAATCTGCTGCAGTGCCTGAAGCCCTGCCGCTCTGTGTTGGAGATTGGGCCGTTCGATCGTCCAGCCGTGGAGTTTCTTCATGGCCCCGGAGTTGTCATTGACTACGCCGATTATCTGGATACAGCTGAGCTGATGGCAAGGGCCAGAACCATCCCAGAGCGTAATCCCGATACTGTTCCGCTGATCCGCTATGTCCTCTCTAATGGTGGCTATGGGCAGATTAAGAGCCAATATGATGCCGTTGTGTCTCAGCATTGCCTAGAGCACCAGCCCGACCTCGTGGCCCATCTCCAGCAGGTGGCACGGTTACTTAATCCCCATGGAATCTATCTGTGTTCGATCCCTGATCGACGCCGATGTTTTGATCGCCATCTCGCTCCCACTGGTCTTGTGAATGTTCTTGCAGCCCATCTCGAGGGTCGTACAAAACCGTCCCTTGAATCCATTCTTGAGCATCGATGCTTCACGGTGTCGGATTGGCAGAATGCTCCAGACCCGGCGGTTGCATTGCCCGTGAATCTTCGTGATCGATTAGAGGAGGCCTGCTCTGAATACAGATCTAATCCTTATGTTGATGTTCATTGTTGGAAGTTCACCAGTGAGAGCCTCAGGCGTTTAATTAAATCCTTGGTGGTACTTGGGTATCTGCCTGCCTCTGCCTCGGTTCGGTTCTATAATCTGGGTAATGAGTTCGCTATGGCGCTGGCATTCTCCCCGGAGGCCCGCCCGGCTTTCACGGGAGGAAAATAGTGCCCATCACCCTGGATTTGTATTGGCAATGAATCAGCCTTCCAAGGAGTATCGCGATTTCCGTTTTCGGTTGCGACACGACAGATTGTTGCGTCTTCGCCTGCGCCATGCTCGCTACCGTGCGGAGGTTGAGCTTGCCAGGGAGCTGGGCTACGCAATCACAATGGACGACTTGCGCGGTCCGAAGACCGCAAGGCATTCGATTGACGAAACTGGTTGACTGCTCCGGCTTGCGATGGCCGATCTGGCTGACCATCGGTTCCGCTACCTGGTTGGTCTCAGGTGGCTGGATCCCAGCTCACACCAGCTTCTCCCCAACGGTTCTGGGCGAGGCGCAGGCCGAGGGCTGCGAGATCAATCTGCGAATCCAGGCGAGGTGGCGTTGCAATTTTATGTTGGCCCCGCCAGGGGGCGAGTCGGTGATAGATCCTCTCCAGCTCATCTCCATGGCTGATGCTGCTCTGTAGTGGAACAGCAGCAGCAGCACCTGATAAGCGGGCGTGCAGATTCCGGTCACCCTGAAGAAGCAGAAGGGACTGAATCACCTCCAATGGGTTATTGGTGCTCACCAGAATTCCCGTCTCCCCATTCACCACTCTGTCACGGTGTGCACCCAGGTCAGTTGCTACCGGCACCACCCCCAGCCGCATAGCCTCGCCCAGGCAGATGTTGTAGGTCTCCGGCCAGGTGGAGAGGAACAGCGCTGCATCCAGCTGCATCAGTAGGCCGATCAGTTCAGAGCGAACGTAACTGCCCTGGCAACTCATGATCGGGGGCTCGCTTGCGGTCAGTCCTGACTCCTGGAGGGCCCCATGCAGTTCCGGCGTCGCCCCCAGGATGTGAAGCTCGATCGGCAGGCCCCGGCTTGCCTTGATCACCCGCACCAGGGTGGAAAGCCCCTTGTGGGGCATGGCATTACCGATCACACCCACCTGAAGGGGGCCTGGATGATGGGTCCCGGTGCGCTTCCGGCGGGCGCGGTCCAACGCATCCAGCTCGGGAGTGAGCATCTCGAGCACCTGGATACGATTGGCAACCTCTGGATAAACGGCTGCCACAATTTCGGCACTGGTGGTTGTATTGGCTAAAATGACATCGGCGGCGCCGATGCTGCGGCGTGTGAGTGCCATTCTGCGCTGACGCTCGTCGCCCTGCATGCCACTGGCCTGCAGGCACAGGCGGCAGCTGATACTGGGATCGTCCTGCTGATCAATGTGGCAGAACTGCCCGTCCGGGGTGAGCAACGTGTAGCGATGGCACACCATGTGGTAATCGTGCAGGGTCAGCACCACCCGGCAACCCAGCGCCTTAGCCACGAGGGGCAGGCTCAGGGGCAGGCCGATCAGATGATGCACGTGCACCAAGCCGATGCCCTGGCTGCTGATCACCTGGGCTAAGGCTTGCTCATACACCTGATTGCTGCCAGAAAGCCGACTCACCCGTCCCAGCCTGATTGTCTCCAGCACCTGGGCCCGATCCGGTCCGTAGTCCAGCAGCGCCAGCCGGATCGCATCCTTTGGAGCCAGGGCCAGGACCCGGCGGTTGGGCCTGTTCCGCCGCTGCTGCAGGGCAATCTCCTGCACGTACCTCTCAGTGCCCCCGGCCCGCCGCAGCCCTAGGCCCATCAGGTTGTGGGCAAGGTGCAGCACGGCCGGCTCGCGGCTGGGATGGGCGATCCCTGGCTGGAGCTGGCTTGCGGCCAGGGTTCTGAACCTGTCCAGCACTGCGGTGAGCCGGTGGCGATAGGTGTGGTGTGCCAGGGTGTACGCCTGATGGTCCGCGGCCCGGGCGATCCGCTGGTCGGGGTCTGCCAGGTGAGCCAGTACCCAGGCGGCAGCATCGGCTTCGTCCGCCGCGACGGGAATGTGCTTGCCGTAGGCCGCTTCCACGTCCATCCCCGCTCCGGCCAGGGCCACCTGAAACCCTCCGGCCATCGCTGTTTCGTAGACACGGGGTGGTGGGGAGCTCCCCCGCGCCTGTGCCTCAGCTGATCCGCCAGCGGTGAACTCCCGGCCGATCGTCAGCACCACCCTGGAGCGGTTCCAGATGTCACAGAGATCGCCCATGCTCAGGCGCAGTTGGGGAAGCACGCCGATGCCGGGCAGCTTGGGCTCGGGGATATGGCGGTTCCAGGGCAGGCAGAGATGGAGCCGCAGTCCGGCCGGCAGCTGCTGGAGCAGGCGGTTGAGACTGCGGACCCGATTAGGCCAGGCGGTGCCGACGAAGGTGAGGTCGTAGACGTAATCGCTGTCATGGGTCCGCAGGGGCCGATGGTGCAGCGAGGGTTCGGCGGCCAGGGGCAGGTAGGTGGTGCGCGGACTCACCCCATCACAGAGCAGTTCATTGCTGAACACATGGTGGAAAGCCGGTTCCACCCGTTCCAGCAGGCGCCTTTCGTAGGGGTCCTCTGTGGTCCAGAGAATGCGCAGGATCGGGGTCTCCATCAGGGCCGTGATCAGATGGAGATCAGCGCCTGCCCCACCGATGGCCAGCAGGCCATCCCACGCCCCGGATGCCGCCAGCCCCACCACGGTGGCGTGGTCACATAGCCGCACATCGCCTGACCCCAGCAGCTCCTCCGCAGCTGTGGCGATCGCCCGTGGCAGGTAGCCGTTGGCCGAGCACATCTCCGTGTCGTAGATGAGGAGCTTCATGCCGGTGCACCGTCGCCTTGGAGTGCGGCAAGAAGATCGTGACAGCGGTGCCGATAGAGATGCCGGCGCCGGGTGTGCTGTGCCGCGTTGATACCGAGTTGCCGGTGCCACTCGGGTTCCTGCCTGGCCCGCTCCAGCAGTGTTCCTACCTCTTCCACGCTTCCAGCAGCGATCACGCCTTGCTCCGTGGAGTAGTACTTCTCAATCCTTGGGCTTTGGCCGATAGAAAGCTGTACAGCTCCATTCAGGGCAGCTTCAAACGTGCGTGGCCCGGGCATGGAGGCGGCGATCTGATGGCGTCGGTTGGCGATCGCCAGCTCCCGGCCCAGATTCACCACGAACCAGCAGCGGCGATAGAGCAGCCGCAGTCCGGCGGGACCAAGCCGCAGGTTCACCGCTCCATCGAGATCGTCTGGCCAGCCCTCTCCCCAGCAGGCCAGGCTGAATCCTGCGGCCCTCAGCTGTCTCAGCGTGGCAACGCGCTGGGGGAAGGCGACCCCACAGAAGGCCAGGTCCACCTCCGGTGCAGTGCGCTCCGAAGCCACAGCCAGATCATCGAGGGGGGAGGCGGCCAGGGCCAGAGGCCGGGCTCGACAGCTGGGCGGGTAATCGGGCAGACAATTCGGCTCATTGGTGAACACCGGACAGCCCAGATCTGCAAGTCGCCAGTGCAGGTCGAACTCATAGGGATCGTCGTGGAGCCAGAAGGCCACGTGGCAGTGGTGCTGGCGCGCGCGACGCACAAGCCAATCCAGATCAACGGCTGGATCGGCAATCGAGCCCGTGATCAGCAGCAGGTCGAAGGATGCCCTGCTCACCACGCTCGGGACCTGCTCGATTGCACATGGAAGGCTCGTCAGCCCCAGTTCCTGGAAGCCATGGCTGATCCGCTGCCTGAGCCGGTGGTTGGTGTTACGCGAGTCGGTCGTGCCGCTGCTCACGACGATCCGTCTCACAGCAGGCGGCCCTGGATCAGGAAAAGCCGCTGTAGCAGGTTGCCGTAACGTTGTAATTGAACGACGGTGTTCTGGCTCACCTGGCGATGCCAGCTGAGCTTGCGCTCGGCTTCACGGCAGCTGAGGAACTGACGTTCACATTCCGTCTCCAGATCCAAGAGCTGTTGTTTCAACAGGTGCAGATCAAGTTCAGCCTGGCTCCGTTCCATCTGCTGGTTCCACTGCTGCACGAGTTCGTCTGGGTTGTGGCAGCCCATTCGTGCGCTGTAGTGCAGTTCGGCTGCCGCCCCACCCCGCTCTGAGCGGGCGTCGAGTGCTTGGTAGGCCTCCGCCAGCTGGGGATCCGCTGTCAGGAGAGCTGCGGTCAGGGCGGCCGCCAGTCCCTGCGGGGACTCAAGGGTGCAGGGCTTTGGCAGGGGATGGTGGGGTTGCCAGTTGGCCAGTTCCTCGGCGCTGAGGCAGAGCAGCCGCTCCCCATTGATCAGTAGCGGTGGTTCTGTGGTGTCCGGTTCGTTCTGTGTGCTGTCCAGCATGCTGTAGCTGGCGACCATGGCGCCGTGGGGCAGCCTGCCCGTGGAGAGCAGAAGATGGGGGGGGAGAAAGAGGAGCACGTCGTTGCTCCGGCGCTCAAACCAATCACTGCGCAGCGCACCAGCCCGCTCGAGCAGCTCTTCCAGGCGCACAGGGATCGGTTGTGGTGAAGCCCAGCCGAACATGGATGATCACAAGTGAGGTCAGCCTAAGTGGCGCTGTTGAATGGGCCTGTTGCTCGCGGGCCGCAGCATGGATTCCCTAGCCCTACTCGCTCGGCTCAGGCAGGCCCTCGCTGCTGGGCATCCCACCGCAGCCACGGCTTTGCTGGCCCAGTTGCGCGAGCAGGACTATCCAGCGGCCCTGTTGAGGCCCGTTCTCGGCATGTGCCATCCGGGCTTGGATTCGGAGTTTCTCGATCTGGAGTTGGTGCCTCCATCGATCCTGATCGCCCCTCGTTTTCCCGAGCTCCTTGGTGAGAGCTGTCTGGATCCCCTTCTGGTGGAGCTGGCCCACGGGTGTGATCTCCGCTCATTTGTGGACGGGCCCCTCAATCTGGTGTTGCGCGGCGAACGTCCCCTCTACCAGGGGCTGCCGGCCCTGCCGATCGTTGCTTATCAGGAGCTTCAGCGCTCAAGCCGCACAGGCCGTGGCCTGTTGCGAGCGACCTCTGCACTCACCTGTCTGGCGCGGGAGGCAGGTCTGGTGGCCCGGGCGCAGGCTGCCCCCTCCCGGTGCCCCAATTCTCTGCCCGGCTCGGCCCTGACCCGTTGGGCCCCCAGCGATCTGGATGGCCAGCTTGAGATCCCCTGGATCTGGATCGATGGGCCTGGCCAGAGGGATGGAGAGTGCATCGCCCAGAACCTGGAGCTTGATGGGAGCATTGCGGTGAGCGACCGCAACGCTGCTGCCCAACTGGTGCTGGACGCCAGCCGCCGGGTGCTGGAGGGAGGAGCCTGGTATCTGATCGGGAATCGTGGTGACTGCCCACCTGCTGGCTGGAAGGCACTGATCCAGGGGTTGGTGAGGATCCGCAGCCGCCCCCTCTCTCAGTTGGGACTGACCAGCGACGGACTGCGCGAGATCCTGCCGCTGCGGCCCGGTACAGCCCCTGCTCTACTGGCGGTCTCCGCCCATTGGTTGGCATGTCGCCAACCTGCCCAGGTTCAGACATTTCTGAGCCATTGGTTGGTTGGGCCTGCAGGTTCAGAAAAGCCCCGGCTGGATCCGGATCTGCTGCGTCATCGGGATCAACCGCTTCGGCCCACGCTCCTGGAGGGAGTGCTGGTGCTGGCGGCGACGGCTGAGCAAGTGGCAGAGCTCGGTGAGGAGTGGTTGCGGCAGCGTGCTCTCCATCTGGCTTGCGAGGGGGGATTTCCCCGGGCTGGGGTGTTGCAGCTCGCTGGTGGTGAAGCAGGTGATCCGATGCAACAGCTCCTCAGCCTCACAGGTCAGGATGAAGTGAAGGGCGTGGGTGAGACCGGGCTTGCCTTCGTCGGCCCCCACGACCAGCTCGCCCCAGGGGCCTGGCTGCAGTTGGCGGCCGTGCTGGCCTGGCAGCCGGACCTCCTGCTCTGCAGCGACGAGGAACTGCTCTGGTGCTCCGAGCCGCGGCGGATTGGCCAGCGCCAGTTCGCCGCGGCGCCCACCCCCTTCCGCCTGCTCAGCCGCGGCCACCTGCCCGGCCTGGTCGCCCTGCCGGCCAGGCGCGTGGTCTCCCTCGATCTCCAGCCCAGTTATGGCTCCCTGCACGCCCTGCTGCGCGATCTGGGCCTGCAGTGGCTGGAGCAGGGCGGCGCCATCGAGGCGCTGCCCCAGGCCCTGCTGCGCCGCGAGCCCCACACCAACCCCACCTTGCTGCCGATCAGCACCCCCGCCCAGCGTCAGCTGTTCAGCGCCGACCAACTCCTGGAACTCGAGCAGCTGGTCCTGCGGCGGGCCCCGGCCTGGCTGGCCCCCGGCGGTCTGCTGCAGCCAGGTCCTCGCCAGGGCAGTGTCCTGCTCCGTTACGAGCCACCTGCGGAGACCCGGGTCTCGGTGATCATTCCCTTCCGGGATCAGGCCCTGCTCACCCGCCAGTGTGTGCTCAGCCTGCTGGATCAGGCCGGCCCCACCCCCCTGGAGCTGGTGCTGGTCGACAACGGCAGCACCGAGCCTGAGGCCATCGCCCTGTCTGACGAGCTCGCTCCCCGGGCGGCGGCACACGGGATACCCCTGCTCGGACTCCGCGACGCGAGCCCCTTCAATTTCGCCGCCCTGAACAACAGGGCCCGCGAGCACTGCAGCGGTACCTTCCTGCTCTTCCTCAACAACGACATCCGCTTTGAGTCGCCCAATCCGATCGAAGCCCTACTCGATCCATTCGCCCTGGCCAGCACGGGTGCTGTGAGTGCGCGCCTGCTGTTTGAAGACGGCACGATCCAGCACCACGGGCTGGCCGCGGCTCCCCGTCAGCCCCACGACATCCTCTCGCCCGGCAAGGGGCTGCTGCCCGGGGTCGCCACCGAGCCCTTCGCGGTGCTCGAGCTACCGGAGCAGTGGTCTGCCGCCACGGCCGCCTGCCTGCTGATGCGCACTTCCGACTTCGATCGCCTCGGCGGATTCGATGAATCCTTCGTTGTCGCTTACAACGATGTGGATCTCTGCTGGAGGCTCACCGCAGAAGGCCGTGCGGTGATCGTGACCCCCGAGCCGCGGATCATCCACGCGGAGTCGAAAAGCCGCGGCGAAGACATCGCCGGTGAGAAGCGCAACCGCCTGGCGCGGGAGTCGGGAGCATTGCGCCGTCGTTATCCCCGTCGCTTCCAGCAGGGAGATCCCCTATACCACCCTTTTCTGGGGCCTTCTTCCCATCGCTTTGAACCCATGGAGCTGCCGGTCAGGCCCCTGGCCCATTCCCGGGAGATGGTTCTGTATAGCTGGGTGCGCCCGCAGTGGACGGGCTCTGGCGAGCGCCCGCTGCTGATCTACGTGAACTGGGATGGGGGAGGGCAGTTGCGCCCGGATGTGCTGGAGCAGCTGCGCGCCTACCGGCCCCATGCCGATCTGGTGTTCGTGTCTGCGGCACCGGCCCTTCTGGAGCAGACAGCCGCCATGGCCCAGTTGCGGGACCTCTGTGCGGTTGTGCTGGTGCGCCACAACGAGGGCTACGACTTCGGAAGCTGGCAGGCCGGTCTGTCCTTCTGCCGCCGCTGGATCGACCGCGCGCCCTTGCTGATCCTCACCAATGACAGTTGTTATGGGCCAATCCACAGTTTGGCTGGCTTGTTTGAGCGGCTGGCTGCCAGCCAGGCCGATGTGGTGGGCCTCACCGAGAGCACGGCGATCCGCTCCCACCTGCAGAGTTACTTCATGGCCTATCGACCCCGGGTCTTCCGTACCACCCTGTTCTGGGCCTTCTGGGAGCAGATCTCTGTATGGCCCTCGAAGATCGATCTCGTGCGGGCCTGCGAAGTGGGCTGGAGCGAGATTCTCAGCAACGCGGGCTTCCGTCTGGAGGCGCTCTACCTCGCCGGTGAGCATGGCAATGTCACCCATACCCACTGGCGAGAGCTCCTCGAGGATCTGCGCTTTCCCTTTCTAAAGACCGAGCTGCTGAGGCTGAATCCCATTCGTCAGGATATCGACGCTTGGTATCCGGTTACCAGGGCCTGCAACCCGCAGGTGGCTGCCATGATCCGCCACCATTTGGCTTCTGATCATAGCTGAAGAGATTGAAGGATTGCAGTCTTTGCCTCTTCTTGTTGGGAGATTTCAGTCCTGGTCTGGATTGTCCTTTGTCCGGGATTGGGGTCCGAATGAATGTCGAAACCCGGTGCTGATGTCGGCTTGCTTGTGCGTGGCTGACTGGTCGAAATTTGTGGCTATCTGCGTAGAATCTAAGCTGGCATTGGATTCTTCTGGAGATCAACTCCAAGGGCCTGGGCGAACTCGCGCAGCTTCAGGTGCCGCTGAGGCAGAGTGGCGGGCGTGCCGGTGAAAGCCAAGGTTCAGGCGGCAACGCTGACTGTGCGAGCGAGAGGCGCTGAGTTGTTGTTGTATGGCCCAAGGGGGTGCCTCGAGGGGAATGTATTGGTTTGTTTATAATTCCCAGGTGTCAGTGGGCTTGCCCATGTACCGCAGCATCTGGTGAGCGTCGGGGCGCACCACCTCCAGCACCTGATCCCGCAATCTGTCGCTCCAGGCAGGCGCTGCCACCAGCCGCCTTCCCTTGTCGCCGGCCTCGTTCACGCGGGGGAGGTTGCCCTCATCCAGAAGCAGCTCCAGCTTGGCGGACGCGGTGGAGGCCCCAAGGAAGCTGAGCAGGGTGTGGAGGGTTTCCCTGGGTTCAGCGATCAGGTCCTCAAAGGTGAGGCAGTGAATCTGCTGGTCGGGGTAGTAGGTGCGAAAGCTCTGCAGTCGCTCGTGATAGAGGGAGCAGCCCACAACAAGCTTGCGCAGGTGGCGAGAACTCATCAGGGCGGAGAGGTCTCGCGTGATTTGTTGCCGGCCCTTGCGATGACGCCACTGCGACACGATCCGATCCAGCGGGTGACGCACGACATAGATCAGTTTGAGGTCTGGCAGATAGCGGTGCATCAGCGCAGGAGCCTGGGCAAAGCTGTTGAGGGCGCTGGCATACATCGTGCTGCCTTCGCCTCGCAGCTTGCAGGAGCGCCCGGCCTTGAACAGCCGGCCATACCAGGCCCAGCCCTTGTCGTACCGGCGGCCAAAGAACTTCGGTTCCTTTGGCCGGCTGATGAAGAAGTCGGGATGCCGCGGGAGAATGGTTGTGAGTGTGGTGGTTGCCGATTTGGCGGCACCGATGATGATGAAGTTGGGGAGACGTCTACCCAGGGCGTCAACCTCCTGCTGGTGCTCCCCACGCAGGCCTGCCTCAATGACCGAACGAAGGCGGCGATTGAGGCCCAAGGTGATCTCCCGCAGCGACTCGATTCATCGGTGATGAATGCTACGTCAGCGGCCAGGAGACTTACACGGGCAGCGGCGGGCTCCAGCGTTCCAGCGGGCTGGGCGTGGCGCTCAGCTGACCCCGCGCCAGCTGCTCCAGCTGGTGCTCCCCATAGAACAGCTCCACGTCCTGGCGGTAGCGGTCCCGGGCCAGGGCGATCAGGCAGTCGTAGCTGAAGTACTGGCTCAGGTCGCTACCGCTCGCACGGCGCACGTTCTTGCTGGGCAGCTTGCCCAGGGCCGGCAGGCCCGCCTGGCGCATCCGCCGGCGCAGCAGCTGCCAGTGCTCGGCCATCGCCTCCATCTGGCCGATGAACCCCGGCACGGGCACCCCCTCCACGCAGAGGATGCTGCTCTGGGGCAGCAGGTGCACGTCGAGGTCGGCGTCGGCTGTGGCGGCCACCACCTCCAGGAAGCGGCGGAAGGGCATCTGCCGTTCCAGCCCCATCTGCTGCATCGCAGTGGAGAGGCTGTCGTTCTCGATCAGCTTGTTGTTGTACGCCGACACCAGCCGGTCGAAGGGGTTGCGCACGAAGCTGAAGATGAAGTGGCTGCTGCGCCGCAGCAGGGCCTGCTCGGCGCTGATCATGGTGGTCTCCCCGTGGGTGCCCTTGCGCCAGAAGCCGTCGGCCGTGGTGCGGTAGCCCTCCTCCGGCGGCTGGGCCAGCAGACGGGTGAGGGCGGCCTTCACCGAGGAGTTGGCCACCTTCGGCACCCGCCCGTAGATCAGCGGCAGGTTCTGGAACAGGATGAAGTGCTCGCTCACGCCCTGGGCCCTCACGCGGCGACCAGGGAAGGACCTGGACCAGGACCAACCGCCAGCTGGTGGCGCTCCAGGCGCTCCAGGGCCAGCCAGGCCCCCTCGCCGTTGTTCTTGTGCCCCTGCCAGATCTCCGGGATGAAGGAGGCGCCGGGAGCCAGCCGAGTCAGCTGGCTGAGCATCTGGGGCCAGTCGACGTCGCCCTCGTCGATCTGCAGCCCCTCGCCGTCCACACCCGCTGCATCGGCCAGGTGCAGGTGGGCGGTGAAGGGCAGGATGCGCTCCAGAAAACGGGAGAACGGTTCGCGCAGGTGGTTGCAGGCCAGCTTGGAGTGCGACACGTCGAGACACACCCGCAGGGCCTGCTGCCGGCAGAAACTCTCGATGCAGTCGGCATCGACGAACAGGTTGTGATAGCGCTGGCCGCCGAAGTGCCAGGGGAAGGGGGGCATGGTCTGGGGGATGATCTCCACCCCGTCGCAGCGCAGCTCCGCCAGGCTCGCGGCCAGCCGCTCCAGCAGCGGCTCGCGCTCCTGTTGGCTGAGGTGGCGGTTGGCGGAGAAGCCCCCAACGTTCGTCACCAGCAGCACCGGCGCCGGGCAGTCGAAGCGGTTGCGCAGCCGGGCCGAGAGGTCGAGCACCCGCTGCAGCTCAGCCACCGAATGGCGCCGGTAAGCGTCGTCGTCGCTGGAGAGGTCGAGGGTGTGGTCGCCGGCGAACAGCTCGGGGGCATGCACCACCAGCCCCATCGGCACCCGCTCCGGCAGCACGGCATCGATGTCAACCTCCACGTCTTTGTAGCTGAGGTGGATCTCCACCAGATCGAGGTTGCTCACTCCGCAGAACTGCTCAAGGTCGTGGTAGCGCACCGGCACGCCGAAGGGGTTGGCGAAGCGGTAAGGGCGCGGTTGGGCGGCCGGTCGCTTCAGGTCGGATTCGAAGAAGAAGTCGCCCTCGGCCTTGTCGCTGCTGAGGCTGCGGCCGAGCAGATCATCGAGGCGGTAGGGCTGGAGGCCCTGGCCTGGGCTCTGGATGCGCACCATGTCCCGGCTGATCACTGTGCCGGCGGGGATCGGGCTGGCGGCCACCAGGCTCTTGGCCAGCACTTCCCGGTTCATCAGCTCCCCCTGGCTGAGGCTGCGGGCCGCCTCGCTGCCCATCGACTCCTCCACTGCCCGAATGCCGGCCACCATCGCCGTGAATTCCTCCGGCAGCAGGCTCACTTTGTGGTCGTTGCCCTCCATCCCCCGGTCGAGGGTGATGTGTTTCTCGATCACTGCGGCACCGAGGGCCACGGCCGCGACCGGCACCGCGTAGCCCCGCTCGTGGCCCGAGTAGCCCACCGGCGCCTCGGCCAGTTCAGCCAGCCGGCGCAGGTAGCGCAGGTTCACGTCCTTGAACGGGGTGGGATAAGTGGAGTTGCAGTGCAGCAGGGCAAAGGAGGCGCTCTGCTCGCGCAGGTGGCGGATGCCGGCGCTGATTTCCTGCTCGGTGGCCATGCCGGTGGAGGCGATCAGGGGCTTGCCGGTGGCGGCGATGGCGCTGAGCAGATCGTGGTTGGTGAAATCGGCCGAGGCCACCTTGTAGCCGGCCATCCCCCAGCGCTCAAGCTTGGCCAGGCTGGTGGTGTCCCAGGGGGTGCACAGGGGAATCAGGCCCCGGCTCACCGTTTGGTCGAAGCAGCGGAACAGCTCGTCGTCGCTGAGCTGGAAGCGCTCCAGCAGGTCGAGAGTGTATTGGGTGCCCAGATCCGACGCCATGTCGTTGCTATCGCCTGCGTTCACGTACAGCTGCCCCATGTCGCGCATCTGGAACTTGGCGCAGTCGGCGCCGGCGGACGCCGCCGCATCGATCAGTTGCAGGGCCAGCTCCAGGGAGCCGTTGTGGTTGTTGCCGATCTCGGCGATCAGGAAGGCCGGGGCGCCTTCGCCTATCGCCCGGTCCGCCAGCAAGAGCTGGCGCTGACCACCCCGCGCCACGGCCACCACGCGGCCATGGTCGTCGAGCAGGGGGATCACCTGGATCTTCTGGGAGAACAGGCCCGCCAGGTCGGCGGCGGCGCTGCCCTCAGGGGCGGTGACGCAGGCGGGATTCATGGCGGCCGTCACCGGCCGACCCAGGTCGACCAGGTCGGTGGCGGCGATCCAGCGGCGGAAATCGCCGTCGCTGAGCACCCCCTGGAGGATCCCCCCCTCTGATACAACGAAGATCAGGCGGCACTGGTTGGCCGTGATCTTGTTGAGGGCGGTGAGGATCGAGTCTTCGGCGAAGACCACGAACTGGGTGAAATTCCGCTCGATCTGAACCGCTTGCACCTATTGCTCACGCGCCGTTGCTGATTCCGGACTCTAGAGCCGGAAGCGGGGGGCAACCAGCAGGGCCAGGCGGCGCAGCCAGGCGGGCCTCAGACGCAGGGCCGCCAGGCGCCTGCTGATGTTGCGGTTGTCCGGCCGCTGCAGCTGGGCCATCTCCAGCAGGCGGGTGGCCTCCTCCAGGTCGCCGCAGCGGATGGCGGTCTCAGCCCCCCTCCGTAGCTGGTTGGCGGAGAGGTCGGCCGCGTTCACCACATAGCCCGGCTGGTTCAGCTGCAGCGGCGGCAGGGGATTCGCCTGCAGCTCCAGCAGGGCCTCCAGCAGGTTGGCGGGCGAGAACGCAGGGTGGTAGCCCACCCAATGCAGCCAGGCCGGATCGGGATCCGCGGACGCCGCCAGACTGTCGAGATCGTCGGCTGTGGCCAGGGATCGCAGCAGGCCGGAGCCTGCGAAGAAGGGGGTGCCCAGGTCGGGACGCAGGCCGAAATCGTCCATCACCACGGCCCGGCAGCCCAGGTCGAGGGCATCGAACAGCGCCGTCGACGACACAGTGCTGAGCAGCCGGCTCTGGGCGAGCAGCTCGGGAAGGGGCGCATAGCTCAGTTGCAGGTTGGCGGGCGGGCTGCCCAGGGTGTCACGCAGGGTGTCACTGATGTGGGTGTCCACCGCGTGGAAGGTGGATTCATGGGGGGCCACCCGTGGCTTGATCAGCAACTCCCACTCCGGCGAGCGACGGGCCAGGCGCGCCAGGATCCGCACAAGGCGGCGCCGTTCCGCCAGGGCCGCCGGCATCACCACCTGTTCGGCGAACACCATCCGCCGGGGCCGTTCCCCCCCAGGCGCCTGAGGACGTTGGCGGCCCAGGCCGGTGAGCACCGTGCGCTGGCCCAGGAAGGGGGTGTGGCCCAGCAGCAGCTCCAGGCGCGCCTGGTCGCGGGGGCCGTTCAGGCAGATCAGGTCGTAGCCCAGGCGCCAGGCGATCGCCTCCTCGAAGCGCTCCAGCACCACGCCGTTGAAGCCGCAGAACAGGGGGCGCCGCGGCCGCCGCTGCTGCTCCCGGCTGAGCTGGTACACGCTGCGGAACTCCGCGAGCTTGCTGCCGGTGAGATAGACGCCGATGGCGGCGAAGCCGTCCAGCCGCGGGTCGGCCAGGAGCTGCTGGGGGGTGAATCGCCAGAGAGGGCCACTGCGCTCCAGGGCCTGCAGCACGCTCTCCGGCGTGCCTTCCCTTGGGATGGCATTCACAGTGAAGCGCACATCCCGGCCGTGGCCCAGCCGCGCCAGGGCCTGGCAGGCGAGCAGCTGGCTGTCGCTGTCGGCCACCAGCAGCAGCCCAAGCGTCATCGCCGCCAGCCCTCCAGCCGGCGCAGCAGCCTCGCCGGCCCATCGGCAATCGCCCAGCCCCTGGTCGCCAGCCACTCGGCGTTCACCGCAGGCCGCTCGCGCAGGCGCTCCAGGGGCAGGCAGTCGGCCAGCCGGGCCATGCAGCCACTGCCGAAGAAGAACGGGCCGTTGAACTCGGTGCGGATGCCGTAGTCGCCCAGCACAACCGTGGGTTTTCCCCACAGCATCGCCGTGATCAGCCAGCTGGAGGCGATGCCGAGGCAAGCGCTCGCCTGCATCAGCGCCTGGGGCAGATCCTCCCCTTCCCCCAGCTGCAGGTTGGCCGGCCGCCGCTGATCCTGGAGCCCATGCCAGAGCAGGGAGGTGTCGGGCCAATCCGCCGGGTTGACCGGCAGGGGCGCATCCGGCTGGAGGCGCAGCTGCCAGCTGGGGTTCTCCAGGGCGATTGTGCGCAACCGCTGGTAGAGAACGCCGTTGGCGAACGGTGACGGGGGCACGTGGGGCTGGTCAAGGACCAGCAGGACTTGGTCCAGACTGGCCCCATGGCCCAGCGGCTCGTTCACCAGGCACCAGAGCCCGAGCATCTCGCAGGCCTGCTCGCTACGCCCGCAGCTGCGCAGCAGCCAGTGCAGTTCCTGCCGCTGGGCCTCCCCCTGCACGCAGATCAGGTCATAGCCCAGACGCGGCAGCAGATCGGCCATCAGGGCATCGCCGCACAAGGGGCGGATCGGCCCGGTGAACAGGCCGCAGGGCCGCAAGCCCCGCAGCCGTGCGGCCTGGAGATGGGCCTGCCGGAACGGGCTCAGCCCAGGGCCTTCGAGAAACACTCCCAGGGCATCGAGGCCCAGCACCAGCTCGCTGCTGGCGGCGGCCAGGGGGGCGATGGGCAGCCAGGGCAGGCCCTCCCCGCCATTGCAGACGGCGGGGAGGGGAGGGTCGACGCCGATCACGGTCACCTCCGCTCCTAGGTGCTGCAGCTCACGGCCCAGGCGCTGGCAGGCGCCCAGCCCCGGCTGTCCTTCGCAGACCAGCCCCAGCCTCATCGCCCCTTGAACAGCCGCTCCACCAGCCAAAGCCCCACAAGGTTCTGGCGGATCCGCCGCAGCAGGTCGCGCCCCCGGTGGCTGGCTACCTGGCGCGAGCGCGCCCCAGCCGAACTGAGCATTCTCCTTCCACCCTTGGCCAGGGCGTAGGACTGCCAGCCTGTGCTTCCCCAGCCGGCAGGCCCAGGACGCGGCATGTTGTCCCCGCTGGGCGGTGCATTGAGGCGCTCGGCCAGGGCGTTCACGAACCGACGGGCTCCGTCGGCGCGGTAGCCCTGGCGTTCCAGCCAGCTCTGGTCATGCACCGGAGTGAAGGGGTCGCGCACAATGGCCTCAAAGCAGGCCAGGGCACCGGACTCCACGAAGTAGTGATTGCCCAGGGACTCGTTCACCCCGAGATCGGCCACGATGCGCGTGCTGATCCCCATGGCCATCGCCTCCATCGCCGCCGTCGACGACACCGTGATGGCGCAGCCGCAGCGCTTGAGCAGGCTGAGACTTGGCTTGTAGCTGATTTCCAGATTGGCGATCCTCCGGCTGAGCTTCTCCAGCCGGCTGGCCATCCCGCCGTGATGGCGGTGCAGGGTTGCCTCAACGGGCGAGGTGCGGGGCTTGAAGATCACCGGATGCTGGGGCCAGGCCCTGGCCAGTTTCGCCAGGCACCGGCAGATGTATTGGCGCTGAATCGGGTTGTCCGGTACGGATGGTTGCTCGAAGAACACGATCGTCGCCCCATCCGGCACCTGCAGCCGGGCTTCAAGTGGCCAGAGAATCGGTAGGCCGGTAACTTCCGCATTGCTGCTGTCGATGCCCATGGCGGAGCAGGCCCGGCGGTAGAGCTCGGCGTCGCTCTCGGCATTGAGGCAGAGCAGATCCACCCCCGACCGATCCATCATTCCCTCCAGCTGGTGCCGGAAGAGAATGCCTGGGTAGGCACTCACCACCACGGGCCTGCGCTCCTGGCCTGTCCAGGCTGACTGCAGCAGCAGCTGGGTCTCCCGGGTGCGCCGGCCATCGAGCCCGAGCACCAGGGCATCGAGGCGAACCAGTTCGGTGCGCAGCTCACGCAACTGGGGCCACTGCCGCTGGTGGATGCGGGTGCGCGGATCGATGCGGCGGATCTCCAGGATCTGCCGACGTGACAGTTTCCGGCCAGGCAGCTCAAGCAGGTAGAGGTGGGTCTCGGCCCCTTCCCGCCGCGCCACCTGAAGCAGGTTCATGGCGGTCTTGCCAAAGGAATCAAAACAGGCCAGCGCGGCCACCTGCCGCCCGTGCAAGCGGCCTGTCATCGAAAGGTTCCTGCGCAGGCATCTGACTGGCTCACCCCAGTGCCATCCAGCAGGGGAGCCAGGTGTTCGCACAGGCGAAGGTCGTGCGTGCTGTCGATCTCCGGGGCAAGGGCTTCAATCGCCACCGGCAGGGTGGGCATCACAAAACGGTTGCCCTGTTCCAGGAAAGGGCCGGTGCGGATGGCGTAGATGGCGCCGGTCTCCAGGTAGGTGGGTTCCAGGTCCTGGCGCCGCTGGCGCGGCAGGAGGGCGTCGTGATTCACGCCCACGCCGTGGCCCTGGGTGTCGTGGCGCCAGAGAAAACCATGCCAGGGCGTCACACTGAAGGCCATGTTGGCTGAGCTGCCCTGCAGGGCATGCACCACCGCATCGATCTGGCCGGCGGTGGTGAACGGAGAGGTGCACTGCAGGAAAACGAACAGACCGGGCAGGGGGCCGTTCTGCGCCAGGGTGTGCAGAGCGTGCAGCAGTGCCGCCTCCGAGGAGGCCTGGTCATCGGCGATGGCGGCCGGACGCCGGAGCCAGCAGGCCCCTTCCTGCTCCGCCAAGGATCCGATGGCGGCATCGTCGCTGCTCACCCACACCGCACCCAAGGCCCCGGCGCTGCGGGCGGCGCGCACACTGCGGGCCAGCAGGGGAACCCCTCCCACAGGTCTGAGGTTCTTGCCGGGGATGCCCTTGGAGCCACCGCGGGCCGGAATCACGGCCAGGGGTGGCAGCAGGGGATCGATCGTGATCCGGGAGTCGCTCAGCATGCTCTTCATGCCGGCACTGCGCTGCCGGGGGGGCGCAGGCGACCGTTGGCCCCCAGGGGGTGGAAGCGAAGGGGATCGGACAGCCCACCGGGTACGGTCGCACCTGACTGGCTGTGAGGCGGATCGCAAGGGTTCGATCGGGGCTGGATCGGGTCAGGTGAAGCCGCAGTGCTTGTTTGTGCCCCAGCACCCAGTCCGGGATCGTGCTGATGCCGCTGCGCTGCCAGGATCACCTTGCGTACCCGTCCCTCCGGAATCCCGGTGTCGGCCGAGACTTCCGCACAGAGCGCTGCCATCGCCTCTGCCGGCACGGTGAACCTCACCACTGAAACCTGATTCTGCACCGACGGAACCTCAAGCCTGCCCAGGGTTCCAACAATCCTGCAGCGGCAACGAGAACGTAGCAGTGATGAGTCGGTCATGGCTCTGGGTAGCTTGGGGCCCCGCCGCCGGCGCGTTCTCTCCCTTGACCCTTCCCCCCGCCGCCGCGCGCCTGGGTCTCCCCGAGACGGGCATGCTCCGTCATGCCACCCTTCCTGCCCTGCTGGCGCCCTACGACCTGGTGAGGGGGGGCGGCCACTGCCGGCGGGATCCGCTCGACGGCCTGCTGGCGTGGGGGCGCAAGCCCAGTGCCCGCCGCGCCGAGCGCATCAGCGCGGTCCGGGGATTGCCCCTCTGGCGCTGTGAGGATGCCCTGATCCGCTCCCTTGGACTGGGGCCTGACAGCCCGCCCCTCGGGCTGCTGCTCGACGACCTCGGGGTGTACTACGACGCCTCGGCCCCCAGCCGCATGGAGCGGGCAATCTCCCGACCCCACAGCCCGGCTGAGCTGGCGCGGGCCGAGGCTTTGCGGCAGATCTGGTGCAACGCCCGGGTCAGCAAGTACAACGGTGCCCCGGATGCCCCGGCCCCTGCCGGGCCCTTCGTGCTGGTGGTCGACCAGACGGCAGCTGACCTCTCGATTGCCCTGGGGGCGGCCAGCGGCGCCAGCTTCACCGCCATGCTCGAGGCCGCCCTGGCCTCCCATCCGGGCTGCAGCGTGGTGGTGAAGACCCACCCGGACGTGGTGGCGGGCCGCAAACGCGGCCATTTCTCGCGCCAGCAGCTCAGTGATCCGCGGATCGTGGTCGAGGCCAGTGGTGGCCATCCCGCCGCTCTGCTGGAGAGGGCCGAGGCGGTGTATGTGGTCACCTCCCAGATCGGCTTCGAGGCCCTGCTCTGGGGCAGGCCGGTTCACTGCTTCGGCATGCCCTTCTACGCCGGCTGGGGCCTCACCCTGGATCGCCAGCCCGCCCCCGAGCGCCGGTGCCCGGCCCGGGCACCGCAGCTGGCCGATCTGGTGCATGCCGCCCTGGTGGAGTCGGCGCTCTACATCGATCCCAACCGCCACCTGCCCTGCACCGCGGAAACCCTGATCACGGCCATCGGCCTGCAGCGCCGCCTGCGAGGCTCTCTGCCGGAGCCGATCGAGGCCTTCGGCTTCACCCCCTGGAAGCAGCGCGTGCTGCGCCGCTTCCTGCCGGTGCGGCGGCTGCGCTTCCGCTTTACCTGGCAGCGGCCGGGGCGGTCGGCCGCCCTGGTGGCGATCTGGGGGCGCCGGGGCCGGCCCGGGTTGCTGCGGGCCGTGGAGCGGCGCCGGTTGCCCCTGCTGCATGTGGAGGATGGCTTTCTGCGTTCGGTGGGCCTGGGGGCCGACCTGATCGATCCGATCTCCTGGGTGCTCGACCGCCGCGGCATCTACTACGACGCCAACGGCCCCAGCGACCTGGAGCACCAGCTGGCCCATGGCCAGTGGAGCGCGGCCCAGTTGGAGCGGGCCGCCCGGCTGCGCGGGCGGCTGGTGGAGGGGGCCATCACCAAGTACAACCTCAGCGCCCCTGCCTGGCGGCGCCCTGCCGCTGCCCGCCGGGTGGTGCTGGTGGTGGGTCAGGTGGAGTCGGACGCCTCGATCCGCCTGGGCGCCCCTGGCCTGCGGGGCAACCTGGCCCTGCTGGAGGCGGTGCGCCAGGCCGAGCCCGGGGCCTATCTGGTGTACAAGCCGCACCCCGACGTGGTGGCGGGCCTCTGCCGCGAGGGCAAGGGGGAGGATCGGGCGGCCCAGGCCTGCGATGAGGTGCTGGTGGAGGCCTCGATCCAGCAACTGTTCACCCAGATCGATGCCCTGCATGTGCTCACGTCCATTGCCGGTTTTGAGGCCCTGCTGCGGGGCCTGGAGGTGCACACCTGGGGACTGCCCTTCTATGCCGGCTGGGGGCTGACCCACGACCGGCTCCAGTGCCAGCGCCGGGGGAGACAGCTGGAACTGGACGCCCTGGTACATGCGGCGCTGATCGACTACCCCCGCTACGTGAGCCGCCACAGCGGCCTGTTCATCGAACCGGAGCAGGCGATCGAGGAGCTGCTGGCCTGGCGGGCCGGCCCGCCCCAGCCCCTCACTCTGCGCCAGAGGATCTTTCGACACTGGGGGCGACTGCGGCAGCGTTGAAGACTGCGGACACGTGGCAAAGTTGGGCCCGGCTGAGCAGGGTGAGCGAACGTTGACGGCAGATCGGGCTCCAGCCCTGGTGCAGGTGCGGATCGACGGCCCGGTGCTGCTGCTGATGGGACCCATCGGCCTGTTCTTTGCCCGGTTCTGTCGCTATCTGCGCGGTTGCGGGATCCCGGTCACCAAGGTGGCCTTTCCGCTGCAGGAGTTCGGTTTCCCTCGGGAGGTGAAGGTCCCGTTCTCCGGGGACATGGAGGCATGGCGGCCGTTTCTGCGCCAGCTCCTGCTCGATCGGGGAATCCGGCATATCTTCATGTATGGAGATTTCATCAATCCCCACCGCATCGCCATCGAGGAGGCCCAGGGCCTGGGGATCGAAGCCTGGGTGTTTGAACTGGGCTATATCCGACCCAATTACGTGAGTTTGGAGCGAGATCGGGTCAACGCCCGGTCCAATCTCAACAAGTCCGTGGAATTTTATCAGGCCCTGCCCGCAGTGAACAGGCTGCCCGGCGGTTGCCTGGATCCCGGTTGGCGTTGGCGCAAGATCTGGAAGGCGCCCACCTTTATCCAGCATGCCTTCACCGACTACCCGATCATTGAGGGTGAGCACAAGTTGCAGCCTTCCCCCCGTTTTCTCTGGTGTCAGCTCAGGGGCAGCTGGCGCTTCTGGCTCTACCGCTGGCAGGAGCGCAACCTCAAACGCCGACTGCTGGAGCATCTTTCCTTCTTTCTGGTGGTGCTCCAGGTGTCCAGCGACTCCCAGATTCAGCTTGGGTCGCCCTATCGGGGCATGCATGAATTCATTGAGGATGTGATTCGCTCGTTTGCAATCCATGCCCACGCATCTGATCACCTGGCGTTCAAGCATCACCCGCGGGATCGGGGTTACAACCACTATGGGCGCCTGATTCAGCTGCTGGCTCTGCGTTATGGCGTTGCCGATCGTGTTCATTACTTCCATGACGGCGCCCTGAGTCGCTTTCTCCGCACCTGCCGGGGTGTGGTCACGGTGAACAGCACGGTTGGATTGCAGGCGCTTTACCATGCTGTGCCGACCAAAGTGATGGGCAACACCTTCTACAACCTGCCCGGTCTCACCGATCAAAAAAACCTCGATCAGTTCTGGCAGGAGCCCACCACCAGCGACCGCCCGCTCTTCTACCGCTTCTATGCCCATCTGGTGACCACCACCCAGGTGAATGGCAACTTCGATGGGGACTTCCCCTTCCGTCTCACCTTTCCGATCGGGCCGGAGGCCAGGCGGCTGGCCCCGGCGCCCCGGCTGCCCGATGCCCCCCGCAGCCCCGCAGCCGGGGGCTGGGCCGTGCCCTGGCGGGTGCTCCGGCGCGCCTGCTGGGGTGTGTCCTACTTCCTGGTGTATGCCGTCCAGCTGCTGGCCCTGGCCCTGGGACGACGCCGCCTGGCCGCCAACCTGTTGGTGGTCACGGCCCAGGTGGGCCTGCGGGCGCTGGGGGTCAGCGTGGTGGTGGATGACAGCCAGCCGGCGGAACCGGCGGGCAGGCCCGTGGTGCATCTCTGGAACCATGAAAGTCCCGTGGATGTGCTGGTGGTGCAGGGTGTGCTCCGGCTGCCCAGCATCACCACTGCCAGTCTGCACCTCAGCCGGATCATGCCCTGGTTCTCGGCCTCGGCCGCCAATGCCGGGCACGGCCTGATGGATCATCGCAACGGCCAATCGCGCACCTCCGCCCTCTACCGGGCCTCGGCCACCCTGGCCGCCCGCAGCCAGGTGATGCTGGCCCCCAATGGGTCGCTGGTGACGCCGATCAGTCAGCGGGTGTCGGCCAGTGCCCTGCTGCTGGCCCGCAAGCATGGCGCCCTGATCGTGCCCTGGACGTTCACCTACTACGGCCTCTCCACTTCGGCAGACGCGCTGTATCGCCCGTTGAGGCTGTTGATCTCCCGCCTCAAGGCCCCCCTGGCCACCATTCACTGCCGCAGGGGCAGGGTTGAGGACCTCGGCCTGCCGGAGCAGGGCTGTGATCGCGACACGTTTGCGAGAGCCGTTCAGGCGTACTACGCCCGGACCACCGCCGGCAGCTCGGCCGTGGTCACGCCGCCAGAATCCAGCTGACGTTGTGGCCCCCGAAGCCGAAGGCGTTCTTGAGGGCATAGCGTTCCTGCCCGCCGCCTCCGAGGGGGTGGGGGCGATCCCGGACCACCGCCAGCCCGATCTCCGGATCCACCGGGGTGCAGTTCAGGCTCTGGGGCACGGTGCCATGGCGCAGGGCCTGCAAGGCCAGGATCGTTTCCACGGCCCCTGCGGCCCCGAGCAGATGGCCCAGCTGACCCTTGGGAGCGGTGACCGGCAGGGAGTCCACCGCTGAGCCGAGGCCGCGCCGGAGGGCCTTGGCCTCCGCCAGGTCACCCACGGGTGTGCCGGTGGCGTGGGCCTGAACGAACGACAGATCGCCCGCCTGCAGGCCCGCCCGGCGCAGGGCATCGGTGATTGCCTGGCTGGCCTGCAGGCCCTCGGGTTCCGGGGCCACGATGTGGTGGCCGTCACTGCTGCTGCCGCAGGCTTGCAGCCATCCCTGGACTGGCGGCCCTCCCCGGGCCAGGTCGCCGGCCCGTTGCAGCACCAGCACCCCCGCCCCTTCCGAGAGCACAAAGCCATCCCGATCCTGGGAATAGGGCCTGGAGGCCTGCTCCGGTGCGTCGTTGCGGCAGGAGAGGGCGCGCATGGCGGCGAATCCCACCAGGCCAAGGCGGTTCACCGGGGCCTCACTGCCTCCGGCCAGCACCACATCGGCCCGGTCGTCCTGCAGCAGCAGCTGGGCCAATAGCAGGGCTTCGGCGCCGGCCGCACAGGCTGAAACCGGCGTGTGGGCGCCGGCATGCAGGCCCAGGTCGATGGCGATCTGACCCGCCGCCGCGTTGGGGATCAGCATCGGCACCGTGAGCGGATTCACCCGCCCCGGGCCGGCCTGCAGCAGGTTGGTGTGCTGGCGCTCCAGGGTGGCCAGGCCGCCAATGCCGGTGCCGATCACCACCGCAACCCGGCGGGGGTCCACCCCCTGGCAGTGGGACGCTGCATGGGCCCAGGCCTGACGGGCTGCCAGCAGGGCCAGCTGGGCGCAGCGGTCGAGCCGCCGCTGCTGCAGTGGCTCGAGGCGGGCATTGAGATCATCTTTCACCCTGCCGGCAATCCTGGCCGGCAGGTCGGCTGCCCAGCTTTCGGTGACCGCCGAGATCCCTGAGTGGCCTGCCAGGGTGGACTCCCATGTGGCATCAACACTGGCGCCGAGGGGGGTGATGCACCCCCAGCCGGTGACGGCCAGCCGTTCAGTGGGCCTGACCATCAGGGGACTCCAGGGTGCGCAGGTGATTCTGAATATCGCCCACGGTTCTGAACTGGAGTAGATCCTCCTCGCGGATCTTGATGCCCAGGCACTCGTCGGCCTCGATCAGGATCTCGTAGAAGCCCAGGGAGTCGATGCCGATGTCCTCGATCAGCCTGGCATCAGGGGTGATCTGCTGGGGATCGGCCCCGGAGATCCGCTGGAGGATCTCCTGAAGGCGCAGCTGGAGATCTGCGGAGTCCAACGGGGGATGGGGAGCAGGGGCCCGATCGATGATCCCAGCCTCAGCGTTGGAGGCCACGGTTGTTATGGAGCTCTCATTCTCAGGGCCCCCTGCCATCAACACCCCACGCCCGGCTGCAGATCTATGGAAACGTACCAGTCCAGGGGGATCAGGTCAGCCGCCGCGGTACCAGCTGAAGCGCCGGTAGACCGGTTCGTGCGCGAAGTCGATGAAGTGGCTGAGGCGCCGGCTGGGGATCCGCCCGAGGTCGGCGGCCATCAGGATCTCAGTGATCTGGTTGAAGTCGCGGGCCAGGGAGAGGTTGCGAACCCTGGCCTCCATCAGGTTGATGTACTGGCGCAGCAGCACGGGCAGGCGGAAGTTTGATGCGAGTTCGCTGCGGATCTGCTGCTCGAGCTCCTGGATGGTCTGGGCCTTGCCTGGACGTTCGCTGGGCGCGATGCCTGCCAGGGGGTGGCGGGGCTGGGGACAGGGATGGTGGGTGTCCAGAAACGGAGGCCGCATCAGGCTGCTGAGGAACCGCTCGTTCACCGCATCGGCATAGGCGAAGTGGTTGTACGAGACCAGACCATGAATCGTCTGGTAACCAGAGCTGACGGCCACCTGCAGGCCCCCACGGAACAGACACATCAAGGTGTGGGGCAGACGCTGAAAACGGGGGGCCAGGGCGACGCGGCCGATCTCCAGGTGGTTGTCAGCCCGGGCCAGCTCGGCCTTGATGCCGGGGTAAACATGCTCCAGGTAGGACTGCGGCCCCTGGGGCAGCTGCGATGGGCTGTCCCCTTGGGCGCACTGCGGCACGAACTGCAGTCGGGCTGAGCCGGCCAGCTCGCCGCTGGTCGCTTCCACCAACAGGAAATGGTCGTAATGGGGATCCCTGCTGTCGAGGTCGTGGCTCTGCCCGGAACCGGACAGCTGCTGGCGGTAGGTGAGCTCTCGGAGGATGCCCACGGCGTCGGCATAGGGGGCGAAGCGCTCTCCGGGCAGGAGGTAAAGGTCCAGGCCTTCGGAGCTGTACAGGCGGAGGCTGGAGAGGTCGCGTTCGACCTGCTGGAGCGGAAGGGCAACCGGGCCAGGAGGGGTGGGCATGGCTCCGCTGGGTGGGTTCCCTTCCGTCGCCTTCACGATGGGTTGCGAGGTGCGGGAAGATTACCTCCACCGGCCCCTGCGACAGCCCAGACGTAGAGCCCCCCCCGATCCGTCCCATCGCCCCACCACCTTGCCCCCTGCCTTCCTCCATCGAGCCAGCCTCCGCGGATCAGTGGCGGGGGGGCTGTCCGTGCTGAGTGCGGTTGTGGCCTCCCTGCCCTCGGCAGCTCTGGCCCAGCGGCAGGCCTTCCCACTGCCCGACGGTCCGGCCGGCCAGCCCCAGCCCAGCCGCCCCGTTTCTCCGCCGCGCCCATCCCCTTCCCTTCCCGTAGCTCCCACGGTGCCTTCTCCACCTCTGGCTGTGGCGCCATCCGTCGATCCAGGCCGTGGCTTCCGCTACCGGCTTGGCCCCGGGGACCGGCTGCGCATGTCGGTGTTCATGGTGGAGGGCTATGCAGCAGAGGTGGAGGTGCTGAGCGATGGCACCATCAACCTGCCCAGGCTCGGGTCCGTGCCGGTGTGGGGGCTCACCATGGATGAGGCGCGCCGACGCATCACGGCGGGCTACGACCGCTACCTGCGCCGTCCCCTGGTTTACCTCGACCTGATCATGCCTCGCCCGGTGCGCGTGACCCTGGTAGGCGAGGTGCAGAAGCCGGGCTTCTACAGCCTTACCCAGGCGCCGAGCAGCGCCAATCTCCAGGCCGCCGGGCCCGCTGCCAGTGGTACGCAGATCCAGAGCGCCGGTTGGCCCACCCTGGTGGATGCCGTGCAACGTGCCGGGGGCATCACGGCCGTGGCCGATCTCTCCAATGTTGTGCTCCAGCGCCCCAGTGCCATCCCGGGCGGTGCAGCGGTGGAGTACCGCTTCGACTACCTGCGGGTGTTGATGGAGGGTGGTACCACCGTGAATCCGCTGCTCTACGACGGCGACATGGTCCTGGTGTCCAAGGCCGAGGGGGTTCAGTCCAACGACGTGCTGATCCGAACAGCAGCCTCCAACTTCGCTCCGGACACCATCGGTGTGACCGTGGTGGGCGAGGTGAAGGCTCCTGGCCTCCAGCGCGTGCGCTCCAACAGCCCCCTCGCTGCTGCAGTGATGTCAGCCGGCGATGTCAATCCCCTGCGTGCCAACCCTCGCGACATCCGGCTGCTGCGTCTCGAGAGCGATGGGACGGTGTCGGCCCGCACCATCGTGTTTAACCCCGCCGCTCCCCTGGATTCGCCGGCCAATCCTGCACTCCACAACGGTGACGTGGTGGTGGTTCCGCGCAATGGCTGGACCCGTGGGAACGATTTTCTTGCCCAGGCCGTTGCCCCGCTGGGCCCGCTGTTGAATGCGGCATCCCTCTTCCGGATTCTTTCGGGCAACTGACCTTCAGGCCTGAGGGCATCAGATCCCCAGCCGCTCCCAGATCATGTTCAGGTTTGCCTGGTGCAGGTCGGTCGAGAAGCACTCCTCCAGCTGCCCCGGGCTGAGGCGGGAGGTCACTTCGCTATCGGCCTCCAGGTTGGCGCGGAAGTTGCCACCGTCGGTGTTCCAGGCGGTGTGGGCGTTGCGTTGCACGATCCGGTAGGCGTCTTCGCGGTTGATGCCGCTCTCCACCAGGGCCAGCAGCACCCTCTGGCTAAACACCACGCCGCCATACACATTCAGATTCCGGACCATGTTCTCGGGATACACGCCCAGACCCTTCACCACGTCGGTCATCTCCCGCAGCATGAAGTGCAGCGTGGCCGAGCAGTCGGGCAGCATCATTCGCTCCACCGAGCTGTGGCTGATGTCGCGCTCGTGCCAGAGGGCGCAGTTTTCCAGGGCTGCCACCACGTAGCTGCGCAGCACCCGCGCCAGGCCGCTGATGCGCTCAGAGCGGATTGGGTTGCGCTTGTGGGGCATGGCTGAGCTGCCCTTCTGGCCCTTGGCGAAGTTCTCCTCCACCTCGAGCACGTCGGTGCGCTGGAGGTTGCGGATCTCGGTGGAGAAACGCTCCAGCGCCGCCCCCACCAGCGCCAGGGTCTGGATGTATTCGGCGTGGCGATCGCGGGCGATCACCTGGGTGCTGGCGGTGTCGGGTACCAGGCCGAGCCTGGCGCAGGCGATCTCCTCCACCCGCGGATCGGTGTTGGCGTAGGTGCCCATGGCACCGGAGATCTGGCCCACGCTCACCACCCGCTCCAGCCGCTCCAGCCGTTCCTGGTTGCGCTCCACCTCCGCCAGCCAGCCGGCCAGCTTGAACCCGAAGGTGATCGGTTCGCCGTGGATGGCGTGGCTGCGGCCGATCATCACCGTGCCCTTGTGCTCACGGGCCAGAACCCGGAGAGCGTCGGCCAGCTTGTCGAGCTCGGCGCGCAGCAGCCGCACCGAGGCCTTCATCTGCAGGGCCACGCCGGTGTCCAGCACATCGGAGCTGGTCATGCCCACGTGGATGTAGCGGCCGGCGTCGCCCACGTGTTCATTCACGTTGGTGAGGAAGGCGATCACGTCGTGGCGCACCTCGGCCTCGATCTCAAGGATGCGTTCCACAGAGAAACGGGCCTTTTCCTTGATTGTGGCCACCGCCTCGGCGGGCACGCGGCCCAGCTCGCAGTTGGCCTCGGTGGCGGCGATCTCCACATCCAGCCAGCTCTGGAATTTGGCCTGCTCGCTCCAGATGGCGCCCATCTCGGGCAGGGTGTAACGCTCGATCAAGGCCGCCGGGGGCTCACAGCCCCACCAATGTATGGGTCGCCGGCACCACCGCAGCGGCGCTCACCCGCGCTGCGCGCGCGACAGGGTCGCTGCGGTGGTGCCGGCGAGATGGGGGTAGATGGATTCTGGCCGGGGAGGGAAGGCGGCGGCGCTCAGGCGGCGGCGCTGGTGAGGTGCTGGTAGGCCACTTCCCATTGCACCAGGCATCCCCAGGCCTGCTGGCGTACCCAGCAGCGGCCGCCGCGGCACTGGATCAGCTGGAAGGGGGGCAGGTCGGCGGGCTGATTGCGGAGGCGCACGAAACTGCCGGGCCGCAGCAACTCCACCACAGTCCCGCGGGCTGCAGAGGGCGGGGCATGGCGGGAATCGGGCAGGGCCATGGCAGCGGGCAGGCGGGAACAGGCGTGCGATGCAGCAATCTTCCGGTGGTTGCGCTGAGGCCCCACGCTTCCTTGGACTTTGTTCCAATTGCTGTATGGAATGATCACAGCCATGGCCCGCAAGCAACGCCTCGACCTGGTGCTGGTGGAGCGGGGGCTGGCGATCAGCCGCCAGCAGGCCCAGCAGCTGATCCGGGCCGGTCGTGTCCGCAGCGGAGATCGGGTGCTGGACAAGCCAGGACTGGACGTGCTGCCTGACCTGGATCTGCAGGTGCAGCAACCCCAGCGCTATGTGTCCCGCGGAGGCGAGAAGCTGGAAGCCGCGCTGGACGCATTCCCGATTGCCATCGCCGGGCGGGTCTGCGTGGATGGGGGGATCTCCACCGGCGGTTTCACCGATTGCCTGCTGCAGCGGGGCGCTGCCCGCGTGTATGGCGTGGATGTGGGCTACGGCCAGACGGCCTGGAGCCTGCGCAGCGATGAGAGGGTGACGCTGCGGGAGCGCACCAACCTCCGCCATCTCACCGCCGCTGAGCTGTACGGCCCGGACGACCCTGTGGCAGACCTGGCGGTGGCCGATGTGTCCTTCATCTCCCTGGTGCTTGTGCTGCCCGCCCTGCTGGCGTTGTTGAAAGCCCCCCAGGACGGTGCTGAGCTCGACCTGGTGGTGCTGGTCAAGCCCCAGTTTGAGGTGGGCAAGGCGCGGGTGGGTAAGGGGGGCGTGGTCCGCGACCCTGCCGCCCACTGCGACGCTATCGCCGGGGTTGTGGCTGCTGCCCAGGCCCTGGGGCTACGGGCTTCCGGGCTGGTGGCCTCGCCGATCACCGGTCCTGCTGGCAACCACGAATATCTGCTCTGGCTGCAGGCAGCGGGCGACGCCGGTATGGCTGCAGAGGGCGATGGCAGCTCTGAGGCCAGTGCGGTCTCAGCTGAGGAGATCAGGGATCGGGTGGCCGCCACACTCAACGGCCACCCCTGAACGGCCGGCTTCAGATGGCGCCGCTGTCGCGGTCACCGGTGCGGATGCGGATCACCGAGTCGATGGTGCTCACGAAGATCTTGCCGTCACCGATCTCGCCGGTGCGGGCCGCGTCCTGGATGGCGGTCACCACGGTGTCCACCTTGTCGTCATCGACGACGATCTCCAGTTTGAGCTTCTGCAGGAATTCCACGGTGAACTCCGAGCCCCGGTAGCGCTCCACCTGGCCCTTCTGGCGGCCGAAACCGCGCACTTCGCTCACCGTCATGCCGACGATGCCCGCATTCACCAGCGCGATCTTTACGTCCTCCAGTTTGAAGGGACGAATGATGGCCTCGACTTTTTTCATGGAAGCAGCTGGGCTTGGAGGTGGTCGTGTTGGAAAGCAGTCTCGCAGGATCCCCGGCTACCCGGGAACGGGTCCATCAGACCTGAGCTGATCAGGGGTTGTCGTAGCTGTTGCTACAGGCCCCGGTCCCCCTTCATAGGATCGCCCTTCACCGCTGCCCACGCGCCAGCCCATGTCGTCGCCCCTGCCCAGCGAGGCGTTGGCCTCCCCGCCGACCGCCGCGTCAGCCGCACCCGAGCAGACGCGCACGCCCCTGTACGGCGAGCGGGAGATCGCCGAGGCCCAGTTGATCTGTTTCGACAACCCGCGGCCCGGGCGCAGCTACGAGATCGCCATCACCCTGCCGGAGTTCACCTGTCGCTGCCCCTTCTCCGGCTACCCCGACTTTGCCACGCTGCGGTTGCTCTACCAGCCGGGACCGCGGGTGATGGAGCTCAAGGCGATCAAGCTCTACGTGAACAGCTTCCGCGATCGCACGATCTCCCATGAGGAGGTGGCGAACCGCATCCTCGACGACTTCGTGGCGGCCTGCCAGCCGGTGTGGATGCAGCTCGAGGCAGATTTCAACCCCCGCGGCAACGTGCACACCGTGGTGCGGGTGAGCCATGGAGTGCGCCAGCCCTGCTGAGGGGGCCGCCGGGCCAGAGTGCCGCGGCCCTACTCCGGAGCCAGTCCGGCCAGCAGTTGGGGCAGTTCCCTTGCCAGCGCCGTGAGGTTGCGGTTGCAGAGGCCGGCCAGATGCAGCCGGCCCGGCTCGGCGATCGCCCAGAGCTGGCGGGTGGCCAGCAGGCTCAGACCGCCCCCCGCCAGGGCGATGGCGAATCCGGCGTACACCAGGGGTACCCCTGGATCCCGCTTGAGCAGGATCCCGCTGGCGGGCAGCACGCTCTCCACGCGGATGGGCAGCTCGTTCACCTCCCGGGCGGGGCCGCCGACGGCCAGGGATGTCAGCAGGATGCCATCCGGGCCGTAGATGTCCACAGGCCCCTGCTCACTGGCCAGACTCAGCAGCACCGGTTGGCTGCCATCCGGTCGGGTGGGCAGCACCAGGCCCCACACCTGCTCTCCCAGCTGGGGAAAGCTCTGCAGGGGCAACTGCAGCACCGGGCTGCGGCCGAGCTGCACCGAGATGGCCGCCAGGCCCCAGTCGGCCTGGTAGAAGGTCACCCCCCGGAAGCGCAGGGGGTGGTTGACGCTGATCTCGGCCTCGCGCAGCACCGGGCCCTCAGTGCTGTTGCTCGCCAGGATGCGCAGGGAGGAGCGGAACTGTTCAGGGCGGCCGGCGGGGGCCCGTTCCACCGCGAAGCGGTCGAGGGCGAGGGTGAGCTCACTCTGGCCGCGGCTGTCCATCAGCTCCAGGGTGCGCCCGGGTGCCAGAAACTGTTCGGCACGGCGCCCCCCCAGGGCCCCCCAGGCGGCGCCGAGCATCAGCACCACCAGCCCGGCATGCACCAACAGGGGGCCCACCCGCCCCAGCAGGCCCTTGCGGGCCGCCAGCCTCTCCTCCTGCCGCCGGATCTGCCACCCCTGCTGCCGCAGACGCTGCTCCAGGCCATCGAGGCTGGCCACCGCGTCCGCGCTGTTCACGGTTTCCGCCAGACTCAGCTTGCTCAGCTGGCGCGGGGAGCGGTAGTCGATCCAGCGCAGGGCGGCCCGCAGGGCGGGCCACTGGCGTCGCAAGCTGCACAGCAGCAGCGAGAGGGCCAGCCAGGCCAGCAGGCCCAGGAACCAGCCGCTGGAGTACACGTGGTCGAGTTGCAGGCTGAGGAGCGCATCGCCCCGCAGCAGCCCCAGCCAGGGGGTCTCGTCGTAGAGCTTGTGATAGAGCCCCTCCGCCTCCCGCTGGGGAATGGCCGTGCCGATGCCGCTGGCGATGGCGATCACCAGCAACAGGGCAATGGCCAGCCTCAGATCAGAGATCCAGGCGGCCAGTCGGCTCAGGCTCCTGCCGGCGGCGGCTTGGGGGTTAGGGGGCATCAGGGTCGGAACGGGTGGCGCCATGGCTCAGGTCCACTGCGCCAGCAGGGTGAGCAGACCGGTGGTCACCAGCACCACGCCGCTGATCGGCGGTACCCAGCGGCCGAGGCGGCGCAGGTTCAACAGACTCGGCAGGCTGGCCGCGGCAGTACCGGCCAACAACAGGGGCACCACCTGCCCGGCTCCGAAGCTGGTGAGCATCAGCATCCCCACCAGCGGTTTGCCGGTGCGGGCCATCCAGCCCAGCAGCACGGCCAGGACCGGCGTGGTGCAGGGTGTGGCAGCCAGACCGAACGCCAGGCCGGTCGCCAGGGGGGCCAGGGGTGCTGGCACCCGTTGCCGCCAGCGTTCCGGATCGGGACCGGCGGGCATCGGCAGCCTGAGCAGGCCCAGCAGGTTGAGACCCATCAGCAGGGCCAGCAGGGCCACCAGGGTGGGGATCAGCCCTGGGATCTGGCCATAGATGCGTCCGAGCACGCCGCTGAGCAGGCCGAGCAGCACCAGGGAGGCGACGATTCCCGCCGCAAAACTCACGCTTCTCTGCCAGGGGCTCGCGCCTCGTTCGGAGCCGAAACCAGCCAGATAGGCGAGGGTGACCGGCAGCAGGGACAGGGAGCAGGGCCCCAGGCTGGTGAGCAATCCGCCCAGGAACACCACGGCCAGGGTTGTGGGCCCTGGCTGGGAGAGGGATTGCTGCAACAGGCCCTCACTGGCGTGTGCCAGATCATTGAGCGCCAGTGTCCAGTTGGCCGGTATGGCCCCGAAGCCGATCATGACAGGAGGCTATCGGCTGATGCCCACGGCAGTGCGGAGCTCAGGCCGACCTGGATGGGGTGGATGTCCGCCGCCGCTGGCTTGGCGAGATGGCGGCAATCTCACTGCTCGACTCCAGGGAGCAGCGAATGAGCAGCCCGCACACCAGCAGGCTGGCCATCAGGGAATTGCCCCCGTAGCTGATCAGGGGCAGGGGCAGGCCTGTGGTGGGCATGGCACCACTGGCCACCGCAATGTTCAGGATCGATTGCCCCACCAGCAGGGTGGTGCAGCCCATGGCGATCAGCCGCTGCTGGTTGCTGCGGCAGGTCAGGGCAACCCGCAACCCCACAAAGCCGAACAGCAGCAGGAAGCCCAGCAGGACCACCGAACCGACGAAGCCGAATTCCTCGGCGAACACGGCGAAGATGAAATCGGTGCTCTGAATCGGCAGATACTGGAGTTTCTGGGTGGAGAGCCCGAAGCCCTCTCCGAAGATGCCGCCAGAGCCGATTGCCAGCAGGCTCTGCACCAATTGGTAGCCATCCCCCTGGGCGTCCTGCCAGGGGTTGAGAAAGGACACCACCCGCAGCCGCTGGTACTCGTTGATGGCAATGCTGGCGGCACCCAGCAGTCCTCCGGCGCCTGCCGCGCCAATCAACAAGGGCAGGCCCACGCCTGCCGCCAGCGCCATGAACCACAACAGCAGTCCGGTGAGGGCCGCCGTGCTCAGGTTCGGCTGTTTGAGGATCAGCAGAATGAGCATGCCGAACACCCCCAGCCAGAGCAGTTTCTGGTCGCTGCCGATCCGCCGCCAATGGGCGAACAGCGCGGCACCCTGCAACACCACAAAAGGTTTCACCAGCTCGGAAGGCTGCAGCTGCACCGGGCCGAGCACCAGCCAACGGCTGGCTCCATTCACGGTGGTGCCCAACACCAGCGTGGCGGCCACCAGCAGGCAACCCACCAGCACGCCCAGGGGTGCCAGATGCAGCCAGCGGCGCAGGCTGGTGCGAACCCCCAGCACCAGCAACCCCCAGCTCGCCACCATCCACACGAGCTGGCGCTTGAGATAAAAGGCGCCATCCCCCATTTCCCGCACGGCGACCCACCAGCTCGCTGAGGCCAGCACCAGCAGGCCGATCACGCTCCAGATCGCCACCAGCCCCAGCAACAGGCGGGCCTCCGCTGGCCACGCCTGCCAGGGCCATGCCCATCCCCGGGTGGAGCCTCCCGTGCTGGAGCGTCCAGGCCCGGCCACCGCGATCGAACGACTCAAGGGCGTGAAGAGGGATGTCTGACCCATTGAGCCGTGCCAGCCCCCTGCTTGTCGAGCCTTCCGTGAAACTGCGACGACTGGCCTGACTGACAGGTTGATTGGCCACAAAAAAACCCGGCCGATAGGCCGGGCTGTGATGGATCACCGGATCGAGGACGGTCAATTACCCACATTCACCTGGGGGCGGCCCGTGGCCAGTTCCACCTTGAGGATCTTGCCCCCCTGCTTCATGATCCGCTGCTGCTCAGCGAACCAGCTCTCGTAGGGCACCCACTTGGTGAAGAAGGTGTTCTGGAGTTCGCGCTGGGAGCGACTCTTCTCAGGGCAGGGAATGCAGGCTGTGATTTTGAACAGACGCATGGAAAGGATCCGTGGGGTGGGCGACTGGTCGGATCAGTTACCCAGACCGGAGCAGATGTAGTCGAAGTACACGGCCATTTCGCGGCCGGCGTCAGGACCCACCAGAGAAGCGGTGACTTCCTTCATGGCCTGGATCGACTGCACGGTGGCACCGATGGGCACGCCGAGGGAGTTGTAGGTCTCCTTGAGGCCGTTGAGCACCCGCTCATCGAGAATGGAGGTGTCGCCGGCCAGCATGGCGTAGGTGGCGTAGCGCAGGTAGTAGTCGAGGTCGCGGATGCAGGCCGCGTAGCGACGGGTGGTGTACATGTTGCCGCCCGGACGGGTGATGTCCGAATAGAGCAGCGACTTGGCCACGGCCTCTTTGATGATGGCCGAGGCGTTGGCGCTGATGGTGGCGGCGGCGCGCACGCGTAGTTCGCCACTGGCGAAGTACTGCTCAAGGCGGCCCATGGCGGAGCCGTCGAGATAGAGGCCCTGAACGTCAGCTTGGTTGATGACGTTGGTGATCGCGTCTTGCATGAATCCGGCTGGAATGGGCGGTAGAAACGGGAGAGAAGGGCCTCAGGAGAGGGCGCCGACGACGTAGTCGAAGTAGAAGCCGGCCTCTTCAGCGTCAGAGCCGGTGAGCATGCTCAGGGAGGCGTTCTTCATCTCGCGCACGGCTTCCGCCATGGCTTCGAGGGGAGTGCCCAGGGAGCGGTACATCTCCTTGGCGCCGATGATGCCGATTTCCTCGATCGGCGTCACGTCACCGGCAATGATGCCGTAGGTGACGAGGCGCAGGTAGTAGTCCATGTCGCGCAGACAGGAGGCGGTCATTTCCTCGCCGTAGGCATTGCCGCCGGGGGAGATGACGTCAGGACGCTTCTGGAACAGGGCGGCGCCGGCCGTTTTGATGATGCGCTCTCGACCTTCGCTCAGCACCTGGGCCACGCGCACACGGCGCTGGCCCGCGGCCACGAAGGATTTGATCTGGTCGAGTTCGCCAGGGCTGAGGTAGCGGGCTTCGGCGTCCGCGTTGATGATCGAGTTGGAGACGATGCTCATGCAGTTCTGCCTCGAAACAAGCGGTCGCCTTGACGGTGACCGTATCCGGTGGGTAAGGGGAGGACCGACTTGCGCCGATCGCCCAAGCATTCTGCGGCAACGGCTGCGGCCGGCCGGGGCTGCGGTCACAGTTCTTCATGCAGGTTCTGCTGGTGAAAAGCCTTGTGCCGCAGGGCTTCTGCCGGGTGTTGCTGATAGTTGCCCGTCGCAGCAATTGTTCATCATTGTGTGCTGCTGATTGGCTGCTCCTGTCACTGCTGGCGCTGAGAATGTCGCCTGCCCGGTGATCAAAATCTCGCCGTTGTTCCAGCATGAAAACCCCCGACGGATGCAATCCGCCGGGGGTGTGCTGGATGGCTTGGTGACTGGCTCCAGTGGGACTGGGGACTGTCCCCGGGCGGTGCTCAGATGGCGCCGTTGGGTGGTGGGGTCAGGCCGGCATTGCCGCTGTAGAGGGATGCGGTGCGGTTCACCGTGGTCAGCGGCTGGCCGTCGCTGGTCTGCATGCCGCGTAGGTAGGGAACCGTGTCCTGGCCGAAGGCCTGGGCGTACTCGGCACTGGCCAGCAGATCGTCGATGGCGCTCTGCAGGCCCTCGCTGGTGCGAAGGGCTAGAAAACGACTGGTTTCCTGGGGCTGGGCGGCACGACCGAGAATGGCCAGATAGGCAGCTGCTGCGGTGCGCAGTGGTGCCAGGCGGTTCAGCCGTTGCTGGAACAGGTCGCTTCCAGCCACGACCGCCACGAATTCCGCCACGGTGAGCTGACCATTGCGGAACTGGGATTCCGCATCAACCAGCCGCTCCGCCTCCAGGGCCGGCCGGTTGAGCAACTGCCGGTAGACGGCATCGGCGGCTTCGCGCACCTGCTGCTCATTGGTGGTGCGGCCCAGTTTCAGCGGCTGGGCCAGGCTCTGACGGCGATTGAGGCCCTGGGGGCGACTCGGCTGCAACGCTTTGGCCATGGCGGCTCCCGGCTGGCGCGCCGGAGTGGCGGCCAGGTTGCCGCTTTCCTGCTTGGTCCAGCCACCTGCTGAGGGTGCCGAGGGCCTGGGCTGGCTGAAGCCGGCTCCCCCGGGGGTGACCCAGGCACCCAGTCCGGGGCTGGTGCGCCAGCGGCGGCTGGGTTCGGGGTTGATGCGCACGCTGCCCGGGCCAGGAGCAGTGGAGGGTGGCGAAGCCATCACCTCACCGCCGGCCACCTGGGCGGTCCACACGCCCCGCACCACGCTGCGCCGATCCGGGAGGTTGCGGGGGGTGAGATCCCCGGTGGTGCGCAGGCTGTTGCCGGCGGACGTCTCAGGCCGCGGGCGGGCATTGAGGTCGGCGTAGGCGCCGGCATTGAAGGGCCTGTTCAGCCCAGGAACGGCCCGGGCGTTGCGATCGGCCGGAGTGATGAAGCGCTCGTAGGGAACGGTGTCCTCGCCGAAGCAGTCGTTGTATTCGCGGCTGGCGAGCATCTGATCTACAACGCCGTAGAACCCCTTGCGGGCGGCAGTGTCGAAGTAGGAATCAATCTCCCAGCGCCCGAAGGTGGGCCGGCCCAGCAGCCGGCGATGCATCACCTCGATGGCCTTGGTGATGTAGAGCCCGCTCCAGTAGCGGCGGCGGAAGGCCTCACTACGGGCCACCTGGCGCACGAATTCGCGCAGGCTGATGTCGCCGTTCTCGAGCTTGATCTCCTCCACCTTGTTGCGCTCCCCGGCATAGCCGGCGTTGCCGAGCACCTGCACGTACACCGCGTTGATCACGGCCTGGGTGCTGCTCTCGGTGCCCCGGATGCTGGGCTGGCCGCCCCGGCGGGGCACGGAGTTGCCGCCGGTGGCGATCTGCTGCAGGCGCACCACCCGCGGGCCAACCCGCCGGGGTTTGGCCTGGCGGAAGCCGGGGCTGTCCATCTGGCCGGGCTGGGCCATGCCATTGCCGATCAGGATGCGGCGGCTGTCGTAGCTGAACGGGGCGGGCCGGGTGGCCACGTTGGCCGTGCCCGAGGGGAAGATCGCGCCGTAGGTGAGGCCGAGGGGATCGTTGCCGCCGCCATAGGGGTGCTGGTCGGCCAGGGGCTGGCGGTAGGCGGCGTAGAGGGTGACGTACTGGGGCGCGCCCTCAAAGGGAGCGCTGAAGCGGAAGAGTTTGCGGTTGCTGCCCCAGCCGGCGCTCTCCTGAGCCTCTTCGCCGAGATCACGCAGGAAGGGCACGGTCTCCTCGCCGAACACCCGGGCGTACTCCATCGAGTTCACCAGGCAGTCGACCAGGCCAGGCAGGCCCTGCTCGCTCACGATGTCGAAATAGGTGGTGAATTCCTCCCGGGAGCTGATGCCCCGTCCCAGGAAGTGGCGGAAGGCCAGCTCCACGGCCCGGCTGTTGGAGAAGCGTCCGTAGAACTGCTTCTGGTACTCCTTGCTGCGGCCGAGGGCGCGAATGAACTCGCGCATCGAGATCTGACCCTGGCGCACCTGGGTGGCCTCCACCGGGCACACCACCTGGCTGTAGCCCTTGACGATGTCGCGCTCGAACACCTGGCGATAGGCCGCACGCACCACCTCGGCCTTCTGGCCGCCGGTCATGGCCGGCTTCATCACGAAGCGCTGGGCCTTTCCCTGGGCGGCCAGGGCATAGGTGGCGGGCAGTTGCAGGCCCTGGTTCAGCGGGCTGCCCAGCCGCTGGCGGGCCGAAGGGGTGGGGACCTCCAGCTCGCTGATCAGCACGTTGAAGGCCTGGATCACCAGCTCGCGGATGTCGGGCTGGTCGGTGAACAGGCCGGCAGCGGCGGCACGCATCTCCTGCAGGGCCACGTTGGTGGCGGCCAGGGAGCAGGCCTTCTCGAGCACGTCGCGCAGGCCGCGGGTGTTCACCGAGAGGATGCTGGGATCACCGGCCACCAGGGCGTAGCCCACGTAGCGCAGGAACCAGGCCAGGTCGCGGATCGACTTCTTCATCCGCGCAGTGCCATACCGGCCCACGGCGATCGGACTGAAGCCGCCGGGCAGCACCACCCGCACGTCGGCGTCCCCGCCAGCGCCTTCCAGCAGCCGGCTGATCAGGTTGCCCTTGCGCTCAGCGGCGCCGGCGAAGGTCTGCACCGAGCGCTGGAAGGCAGCCTGGTCGGCGGCGAGCGGTGTGCCATCGGCCGCAGCGGCGGGCCGCAGGGGCGCGTCCAGATAGGACAGTGGCGTGCCACCGGTGAAAATCCGGTTGGCGGCCTTGGCCACAATGAACTCGGCGTTCTCGGAGATCCGGCGGGCGGCTTCCACCCGGCGCTGACCGCTCTCGAAGAACGTGACGAGGCTGCTGAGCTCGCCCCCATCCGGGAAGCGGTCCTCTTGTTCGGCCTGACGGACGCTGGAGAGCGGCAAGGTGTCGTAGCGCTGGGGCGCCACCCTGGTGCTGCCGCTGCTGGCGGTCACGGTCATGGACGAGAGCGAACCGGGCTGGGCCAACTTACGGCTGGCCCCCTGAACCGCCCGGGAGCCATGAACAAATGTTTGCAGCGTGGGGAGCGGCGCCGTGAAATGCTCGCCCCAGCCGCCCCGTAACCGTGTCCGCCCGTGATGCCGCCACTCCGGTGGTGAGTGCCTTCTACGACCGCTTTCCCTATCCGGGGGATCCTTTACAGGACGGGCCGCCGCCTGGATACAACTGGCGCTGGTGCGTGGACAGCGCCCGGGCCTTCGCCGCCGGTGTGTTGCCTCCTGTCGCTGGAGGACAGTCGCGGCCCTGGCGGATCCTCGACGCCGGCTGTGGCACAGGCGTGAGCACCGACTACCTCTGCCATCTCAACCCCGGCGCCTCGGTGCTGGCGGTGGATATCAGCGCTGGCGCCCTGGCGGTGGCACGGGAGCGTACCCGTCGTTCCGGCGCGGCCGCCCAGGTGCAGAACCTGCGGCTCGAACAGCGCAGCCTGCTGGATCTGGCCGGGGAGGGCCCCTTCGACTACATCAACTCGGTTGGGGTACTCCACCATCTGCGCGAGCCCGAACTCGGCCTGCGGGCGCTGGCCGATCTGCTGTGCCCGGGAGGGTTTCTGCACCTCTTTCTGTATGCCGATGGCGGCCGCTGGGAGATCCAGCGCACCCAGCGCAGCCTCAGCCGTCTGGGGGTGGGCAGTGGCCCGGAGGCGATTCAGCTCGGCCGGGAGCTGTTCTCTGTGCTTCCAGCCAGCAATCGCCTGCGGCGCCATCACGAGCAGCGCTGGGCCCTGGATACCCAGGCGGACGTGAACTTCGCGGATATGTACCTGCACCCGCAGGAGACCAGCTACAACCTCCACACCCTGATGGCCTTCGTGGCCCAGGTCGATCTTGACTTTGTCGGTTTCTCCAACCCTGAGGTCTGGGATCCGGCCCGGCTGCTGACCGGCGGGTTGCTGGATCGGGCCCGATCCCTGTCCCAGGACGAGCGCTGGGCCCTGATCGAGGACCTCGATCCCGACATCAGTCATTTCGAGTTCTTTCTCAGCAAGGGGCCGCTGCAGCGGCCTGACTGGGGGGACGACAGCGTGCTGCTGGCCGCCAGTGGTCAGCGCAACCGCTGCCTGTGGGGCTGGCCCTCCACGGATCTGCTGGGACCAGACCTTCTGCCACTGACCATCGAGCCGGCGGCCCTGGCGCTGATGCAGGCGGTGGAAGCCGCCCCCGGCATGCCGCTGGCGGACTTGCCGCTGCCGTTCACGGCCGAGGAGCGTTGTGGGCTGGCGCGCCGGCTGATGGCCCTGCAGGTGCTGCAACTGGTTGCTTAACGCAGCGTGATAAGTTGCCCGGGCTTTGACGCCCCTCAGCACTTGCAGATCAGCCTCGCAGCGGATGCCGGCTCCCCCGGTACGCCATCTGCGGATGGGGAAGCGGTGCTGGCGTCAGTGGATCGGCATTCCGCCGATCTGACAGTCGCCGATCCCTTTCTCCGCCTGCAACGCCGCCTGCTGCTGGCCACCCTCCTGCTCACCCTTGTGGTGAGCGTGATCGCCTGGCCCCTGTTCGGTGCCAGTGCTGCTCGCAGCCTGCTGTTGGGTGGATCTTGCGGACTGCTCTACCTGCGTCTGCTGGCCCGCAGCGTGGCCCGGATCGGTCCTGAGTCCCGCTCTCTGGGACGCTTTCAGATCGTTGTACCGGCCCTGCTGGTTGTGGCCGCAGCCCGCATTCCTGCCCTGGAGTTGTTGCCAGCCCTGCTCGGCTTCCTGCTCTACAAGCCGGCCCTGCTGCTGCAGGCCGTCCTCGCCCCCTGAACCACCCTTCACCCCATGGTTCCCTTGCCCCTTGCCCTGCCGTTCGCCGAACTGGAGGTAGGCCAGCAGTTTTACTGGCACCTCGGCAAACTCAATCTCCATGGTCAGGTCTTCCTGAGCTCCTGGGTGGTGATCGGCGCTCTCCTCGCTTTGGTGGTGGTGGGTACCCGCAGGATGGAGCGTGAACCGCGCGGGGTGCAGAACCTGCTCGAGTTCCTCTGGACCTACATCCGCGATCTGGCCCGGGAGCAGATCGGCGAGAAGGCCTACCGCGACTGGCTGCCCTTCATCGGAACCCTCTTTCTGTTCATCTTTGTGTGCAACTGGGGCGGTGCCCTGATCCCCTGGAAGCTGATCGAACTTCCCAACGGTGAACTGGGCGCTCCCACCGCCGACATCAACACCACAGTGGCCATGGCACTGCTGGTGTCCCTGGCCTACTTCTATGCGGGCCTGAGCCGCAAGGGTCTGCGTTACTTCGAGTACTACGTGGAGCCCACGCCGATCATGCTCCCGTTCAAGATCATTGAGGATTTCACCAAGCCCCTCTCCCTATCTTTTCGTCTGTTTGGAAACATCCTCGCTGACGAACTGGTGGTGGGTGTGCTGGCCTTCCTTGTGCCGGTGATTGTGCCCCTTCCGGCCATGTTCCTCGGCCTGTTCACCTCCGCCATCCAGGCCCTGATCTTTGCCACCCTCGCCGCTAACTACATCGGCGAGGCCGTGCACGAAGAGCACCACTGAATCGTTCAGCCGGACCGGTCCGCCGATCTGGCAAACTCATCGCGCGCAGGTCCGGGTGGAACCGGGCCCGCTCCCCTTGGGGAGTGTCCCGGCCGCGCTCCAGCCCTTTCCGCGCTCATCCCTGCGCTCCCCTAACTCCTTTCCACCAATGAGTGATCTGACCTCCGCCGCTTCCGTACTGGCCGCCGCTCTGGCCGTGGGCCTCGCCGCCATTGGCCCTGGTATCGGCCAGGGCACCGCAGCCGGTCAGGCTGTGGAAGGCATTGCCCGTCAACCCGAGGCTGAAGGCAAGATCCGGGGCACCCTGCTGCTGTCCCTGGCCTTCATGGAAGCTCTCACCATCTATGGCCTTGTGGTGGCCCTGGTGCTGCTGTTCGCCAACCCCTTCGCCGGCTGATCACTCACGGAGGGGGGCGGTGGTCGCCCTGTGCTGACTCCGTCCCCCACGTGACTGTTTCCCCGTCCACCCCGGCGATCCCTTCCCAATGACCAGCTGGCTCCTGCTTGCCACAGCTGACGCCGTCACCGGCGTCGCTTCCGGCGCCCCGGAGGGAGGTCTGTTCGACCTTGATGCCACCCTGCCGCTGATGGCGGTGCAGGTGGTGCTCCTCACCTTCATTCTCAATGCCCTGTTCTTCCGTCCAGTCGGTCGCACCGTGGAAGAGCGCGAGGGCTTCGTCACCACCAGTCGCGCTGAAGCCAAGCAGCAGCTGGCCCAGGCACAGCGGCTGGAAGCTGATCTCACCGAACAACTCAAGGAAGCCCGGCAGGATGCTCAGAAGCTGATCGTCGAGGCTGAGCAGGAGTCCGACAAGCTCTACCGCGAGGCCCTTGCCACAGCCCAGGCTGAGGCCATTGCCGTGCGTGAGAAAGCCCGCCGGGAGATTGAGGCCGAGAAGGACCAGGCGCTTGCATCCCTGAAAGTCGAGGCTGATCAGCTCGGTTCTCTGATCGTTGACCGTCTGCTGGCCGCCCAATGACCACCCAATCTCTGGCCACCGTGCTGTTTGCCCACCACGGCGGCTTCGGTCTCAATCTCAACCTTTTCGAGACCAACCTGATCAACCTGGTCATTGTGATCGGGGTGCTCACCTGGTTCCTGCGCGGTTTCCTCGGGGGGATGCTGGACCGCCGCAGGCAGGCCATCCTCGCCGACCTCAGTGATGCCGAAGATCGCTTGAAGACCGCCACCGCTGCTGTGGCCAAGGCCCAGCAGGATCTCCAGGCCGCCCAACAGAAAGCCCAGCAGATCCGCGCCGATGGCCTCGCCAGGGCCCAGTCCGTGCGCGACGAGAGTGAGCGCCGCACGATCGAGGAGATGGCCCGGCTCAAGGAAGATGCCTCCGCCGATCTGAATGCCGAGGCAGCTCGGGTTTCCGACATGCTGCGCCGTGAAGCCGCCCGTCAGGCCATTGAGAAGGCCCTTGCCACCCTGCCCGGCAAGCTCGATGAGGGGGCTCAGGCTCGCTTGATCGACCAGTCCATCAACACCCTGGGGAACGCCTGATGCCAGTCCTCAACACGATTGCCACCCCCTACGCCGAGGCCCTGCTGCAGGTGGCCGAATCACGTAAGGAGACCGATACGGTTGCCGAGCAGGCCCGTGAACTGCTCGCTCTCTGGAACGAGAGCCCTGAACTGCGGGCGGCCATGGGTTCGCCCGTGCTCGAACCAGAGGCCAAAAAGGCTGCCCTCGCCAAGCTGTTCGCCGATCAGCTCACACCGTCGGTTCAGAACCTGCTCAAGCTCCTGGCCGACCGCCAGCGGATTGCCGTGCTCGATGCGGTGTTGATCCGTTTTCTGGAGCTGTACCGCCAGTTGCGGGGCATCACCCTGGCCCAGGTGACCTCGGCCACAGCGCTCAGTGATGAGCAGCAGGAACAACTCAACACCAAGGTGCGCGCTATTGCCGGCACCAAGGACGTGGAATTCGACCTCAAGGTCGACCCCGCTCTGATCGGTGGCTTCGTCGTGAGCATGGGTTCACGCGTGATCGACGCCAGCCTCTCCGGCCAGGTTCGTCGCCTCGGCCTGGCGCTCGCCAAGGTGAGCTAGCCCGCCCCTCTGCCTTTCGGCTTCACCCTCCTCCTCCCATCCAATCCCCCTGCGGGGACTTCCCACCATGGTTTCCATCCGCCCCGACGAGATCAGCGCCATCCTCAAGCAGCAGATTGAGGACTACGACAAATCGGTTTCGGTCAGCAACGTCGGAACCGTGTTGCAGATCGGCGACGGCATCGCCCGCGTCTACGGCCTGCAGCAGGTGATGGCCGGTGAGCTGGTGCAGTTCGAGGACGGCACCGAGGGCATCGCCCTCAACCTCGAAGACGACAACGTCGGCGTGGTGCTGATGGGCGAGGGTCGCGGCATCCAGGAGGGCAGCACCGTCAAGGCCACCGGCAAAATCGCTGCTGTGCCCGTGGGCGACGCGATGCTGGGCCGGGTGGTCAACTCCCTCGGTCAACCGATCGACGGCAAGGGTGACATCGCCACCACCGAAACCCGTCTAATCGAATCGATGGCGCCTGGCATCATCCAGCGCAAGTCGGTGCATGAGCCCATGCAAACGGGCATCACCGCCATCGACGCGATGATCCCAATTGGCCGCGGTCAGCGCGAGCTGATCATCGGCGACCGCCAGACCGGCAAGACCGCCATCGCGATCGACACGATCATCAACCAGAAGGGCGAAGACGTTGTCTGTGTCTACGTGGCCGTGGGCCAGAAGGCCGCATCCGTGGCGAACGTGGTGGAAGTGCTCCGCGAGAAGGGCGCCCTCGACTACACGATTGTGGTGGCTGCCAGCGCCTCCGAGTCCGCCGCCCTCCAGTACCTGGCTCCCTACACCGGCGCAGCCCTGGCTGAGTCGTTCATGTACAAGGGCAAGGCCACCCTGGTGATCTACGACGACCTCACCAAGCAGGCCCAGGCCTACCGCCAGATGTCGCTGTTGCTGCGCCGTCCCCCCGGCCGTGAGGCCTACCCCGGCGACGTGTTCTATTGCCACAGCCGTCTGCTCGAGCGGGCCGCCAAGCTGAGCGATGCGATGGGCAAGGGCTCGATGACCGCCCTGCCGATCATCGAAACCCAGGCTGGTGACGTGTCGGCCTACATCCCCACCAACGTGATTTCGATCACCGACGGCCAGGTGTTCCTCAGCTCCGACCTGTTCAACTCCGGTCTGCGTCCCGCCATCAACGTGGGCATCTCCGTGAGCCGGGTGGGTGGTGCCGCCCAAACCAAGGCCATCAAGAAGATTGCCGGCACCCTCAAGCTGGAGCTGGCCCAGTTCGATGAGCTGGCCGCCTTCTCCCAGTTCGCCTCCGACCTCGACGCCGCCACTCAGGCCCAGCTGGCCCGGGGCAAGCGGCTCCGCGAAATTCTCAAGCAGTCCCAGTTCAGCCCCCTGAACCTGGCTGAGCAGGTGGCCGTGGTGTATGCGGGCGTGAAGGGCATGATCGACGAGGTGCCCGTGGAGTCGGTTGTGGAGTTCTGCCGCGAACTGCGCGATTATCTCAAGACCAACAAGGCCGACTTCATCACCAAGGTGATGTCCGAGAAGCAACTCAGCGACGAGTCTGAGGCCATGCTCAAGGACGCCATCGCCGAAGTGAAGTCGACCATGCTCGCCACCGTCTGAGGAGAACACTCAGATGGCCAACCTCAAGGAAATCCGCGACCGCATCAGTTCGGTCAAGAACACTCGCAAGATCACCGAGGCCATGCGCCTGGTGGCGGCCGCCAAAGTGCGCCGCGCCCAGGAACAAGTGCTGCGCAGCCGGCCCTTCGCCGACCGCCTAGCCCGCGTGCTGGAGAACCTCCAGTCGCGCATGCGCTTTGAGGATGTGGATGCCCCCCTGCTGGAGGAGCGTCCGGTGCAGACCATCACCCTGCTGGCCGTCACCGGCGACCGGGGTCTGTGCGGCGGGTACAACGCCAACATCATCAAGCGCACCGAGCAGCGCCACGTCGAACTCACCGGCCAGGGCTATGCGGTGGATCTGGTGCTGATCGGCCGCAAGGCGATCACCTACTTCCAGAACCGCGCCAGCCAGTACTCAATCCGGGCCACCTTCACCGGCCTGGAGCAGGTGCCCAACGCCGAAGAGGCCCGTGGCATCGCCAACGAGATCCTGGCCGAGTTCCTTTCGGCCTCCACCGACCGGGTGGAGATCATCTTCACCAAGTTCATCAACCTGGTGAGCTCCAGGCCGGTGATCCAGACCCTGCTGCCCCTGGAGCCCCAGGGAATCGCCACCCCTGAGGATGAGATCTTCCGTCTCACCACCCGGGAAGGTCGTCTGGTGGTGGAACCTGGTTCCTCGGCCAATGCGGCACCGGCCCTGCCCTCGGACATCGTGTTCGAGCAGAGCCCTGAGCAGCTGCTCAATGCACTGTTGCCCCTCTATCTGCAGAACCAGCTGCTGCGCTCCCTCCAGGAAGCCGCTGCCTCCGAGCTGGCCAGCCGGATGACGGCCATGAACAACGCCAGCGACAACGCCAAGGCCCTCGCCAAGACCTTGACGCTGGACTACAACAAGGCCCGTCAGGCCGCCATCACCCAGGAGATCCTGGAAGTGGTGGGCGGCGCATCGGCGATGGGCTGAGCCCAACCCACCAGAGCGCTCCCGGTAGCTTCAAACCCCTGAGATCCTTCGGCCGTCACGCACGCTGCGCGTGCAACATGGCTTCAGGAGCCCAGGGGTTTTGCCCATCCCGGGGCTTGGAGCCGCCTGTAGGCACCTGCGTTCCCGGCCCCAAAGCCTGCAGCAGCAGCTCTCCCTCCGCTGCATGCCCCCTGTTGGTCTGCCGGCCGGCGGGATCGGTGGGGCGCATTGCCCGCCCAGCGGGCGCGGCGCCCCTCCGACCCGCCGGCCGGCAGCACCCCAGAGTTGGGGTGTCACGCCCCTGCCCCATGTCCCTGCCCGTGCCCGCGCCGGGAGCGCTGCAGATCCAGCCCCTGTTCCCCGTGGCGTTGGGGCAAGTGCAGCTGCGACCCGATCCCCTCGATCTGGCATGCCAGCTGCAGACCCTGCTGGAGCTGCGCGGGTCGGCCCAGAGCAATCCTGATCCGGGCTGCGCTTGGACCGGAGACCTCAACGGCGTGTGGCAGCTGCATCGCCATCCCCTGTTTGCCCCCCTGCTGGGCGAGATCGCCAGCCAGGCCCAGGCTTACCTGGCCCAACTGGGCTTTGATACCCGCCGGGTGGCCCTGCACATCCAGCGCTGCTGGCCCGTGCTGAGTGAACCGGGCCAGGTGGTGGGGCGCCACCACCACCCCAACGCCCATCTCAGCGCGGTGTACTACCTCACGGGTGACGGCAGCGGCCGTTGCGGGGTGCTGCGCTGCTGGCCCCAGCGTCAGCCGAATGAGCTCGTGCCCGGCATGGCGGTCGGCCATGGCGGCCCGCTGGCCCCCTCCCCCTGGAACCAGCCCTGGCAGGACGTGGCCCCCCGGGCGGGTCTGCTGCTGCTCTTTCCCGCCTGTCTTGACCATGCCGTTCTGGCGAATGAGGACGACGATGTCCTGCGCTGCTCGATTGCCGTCGATTTCGCCCTCACCGCCGCGCCGGCCGACGCGGGCGACACACCGCCGGAATACCTGGCTCCCCACCCCAGCCAGTGGACGGCGATCACGGAAGATGGGGCCCTGCCGGCCTGAGCCCCATGACTGCCAGCTACACCGTTGTTGCCACGATCAACGGCGTCAGCCACACCTTCACCTGCAGCGACGACCAGACCGTGCTCGCCGCGGCTGAGGCCGCCGGCGTGGAGCTGCCCAGTTCCTGCTGCTCCGGGGTGTGCACCACCTGTGCCGCCCTGCTCAGCGAGGGCAGCGTGCACCAGCCCGATGCCATGGGCGTGAAGGCCGAGCTGCGGCAGCAGGGCTATGCCCTGCTGTGTGTGGCCTTTCCCCGCAGTGATCTGAAGCTCCAGGCCGGCATGGAGGACGCCCTCTACGAGGCCCAGTTCGGCCAGTTCCAGAAGTGAGGTCCAGCTGTTGATGGCCCTGAGCCTGCGCTGCTTGCACCTGCAGCTGGATCGCCCGGAGGGCCCGCTGCGTCCGGCCATTGAAGCTGCCCTGTCCGGGCACGGCCGTCCCCTGCGCTGGGCGATCACGGCCACGTCCGGCCTGGAGTTGTGGATTGAGGCCGTGGTGGAGGTGGAAGAAGGTCCTGAGGGGGACTGGCGGGGATGACGGGAGAGGCCCAATCCGCCCTGCCGATGCCCACCCTGCTGGTGATTCCCACCGGCATCGGCTGTGAATTGGGGGGATACGCAGGCGATGGCCTGCCGGTGGCGCGGCTGCTGGCGGCTGCCAGTGGCTGTCTGATCACCCATCCCAATGTGCTGAATGGAGCCTCCCTGTACTGGAGTGACCGGCGCATCCACTATGTGGAGGGTTCGGCCCTCGATCGCTTCGCCGGTGGCGATCTGGCCCTGCGGCCGGTTCGGCGCCAGCGGCTGGGCCTGCTGCTCGACGCCGGCATCGAACCTGAGCTGCGCCTGCGCCACCTGCAGGTGGCGGACGCCTGCCGGGCCAGCCTGGGCCTGGAGATCGGGCCGGTGCTCAGCACCGACGCTCCCCTTGAGGTGAGCCTGGAGCTGGGCCCCAGCGGGGCCAGCTGGGGGCGCCTGGGACGCCCCGATGCCCTGCTGCGCGCCGGCGATGCCCTGCTGCGAGCCGGTGCCACGGCCATCGCCGTGGTGGCGCGCTTTCCGGAGGATCACGCCAGCGAGGCGCTGGCGGCCTACCGCGGCGGCAGCGGTGTGGATGCCCTCGCCGGCGCCGAGGCGGTGATCAGTCACCTGCTCACCCGGCACCTCGGCATTCCCTGCGCCCACGCCCCTGCTCTCAGTCCCCTGCCGCCCAGCGCCGAGCTCGACCCCCGCGCTGCCGCTGAGGAACTGGGCCACACCTTCCTGGCCTGTGTGCTGGTGGGGTTGAGCCGGGCCCCCGACCTGGTGGCCCACCCAGCTAGCGGCGTCTGGGAGGATTCCGGGGTGCTCCGGCCCGAGCAGATCGGCGCCGTGGTGGCTCCCGCCGATGCCCTGGGTGGGGCGGCTGTGCTGGCCTGCGCCGAGCGGGGGGTGCCGCTGATCGCCGTGGACAACCCCTGTGTGCTGCAGGTGAATGCGGCGGCACTGGGCCTGGATGTGCTGCCGGCAGCCAGTTACAGCGAGGCCGCCGGGCTGGTTCTGGCCCTGCGGGAGGGGATTGCCCTGGCTGCCCTGCAGCGGCCCTTACCGCCGCTGCAGTGGCTTCAACCCCGGTGATAGGGCCCTCCCTGCAGGATCGTCTGGGCCCGGTAGAGCTGCTCCAGCAGCAGCAGCTGCGCCAGATCGTGGGGGAAGGTGAGCGGCGAGAGGCTGAGGGTCCAGGCGGCCCGCTGCTTGATGCGAGCGCTGAGCCCATCGGCCCCGCCGATCACGAAGGCCAGCCGGCCCGAGCCCGAGTCGCGCAGGCGCCCGGCCAGTTGGGCCGATCCCAGGGTCAGCCCCTCCTCACTGAGGGCCACCAGCTGCTCGTCGCCGCGCAGCTCGGCCAGCAGGGTCTCGGCCTCCCGCTCGGGGGTGCTCTCGCGCAGCTCCAGCAGCGTGAGCCCCGGCAGCCGCTTGCCATAGGTGGCCAGCCCCTCACGCACCCAGGTCTTGCGCACCTTGCCCACCGCCAGGATGCGGATGCGTGCCGGGTTGAGCATCAGCGCAGGCAGGCCATCGGGTGGCGGGTGGCCACCCCCAGGGCTCGGGCCACGCCGGGATGGCAGACGGCCCCATTGACGGTGTTCAGTCCGGAGAGCAGCTCGGGACGGTCCGTGACCGCCTCGGTGAGGCCGCGGCCGGCCATCACCAGGATGTAGGGCAGGGTCACGCTCACCAGGGCCTCGGTGGAGGTGAAGGGCACGGCTCCGGGCATGTTGCCCACCGCGTAGTGCTGCACCCCATGCAGGGTGTGTACCGGATCGGTGTGGGTGGTCTCCCGGCTGGTGGCAATGCAGCCCCCCTGATCAATGGCCACGTCCACGATCACCGAGCCCGGTTTCATCTGCTTCACCAGCTCCTCATCCACCAGCGTGGGCGCCCGACCACCGGGGGTGAGCACGGCGCCGATCAGCAGGTCGGCGCCGGGCACATGGCGCTCGATCAGGCTGGGGCTGCTCACCAGACTCACCAGCCTGCCGCGGCGATCGGCCTCCAGCTGGCGGAGGCGCTGGGGCGAGCGATCCAGCAGCAGCACCTCGGCGTCCATCGCTGCGGCGATGCGGGCGGCGTTCCAGCCCACGCTGCCGGCTCCGAGCACCACCACCCGCGCAGGGCGCACGCCGGTGCAGCCGCCGATCAGGATGCCGCGGCCGCCGTGGGGCTTCTCCAGTAGGTGGGCCCCCACCTGGGCCGCCAGGCGGCCGGCGATTTCGCTCATCGGCGCCAGCAAGGGCAGGCTGCCGTCCTCCAGCTGGACGGTTTCGTAGGCCACGCCGGTGGTGCCTGCATCCAGCAGGGCCCGGCCCACCTCCGGATAGGCCGCCAGGTGCAGATAGGTGAACAGCACCAGGTCGGCACGCAGGAAGGGGAACTCCTCGGGCTGGGGTTCCTTCACCTTCACCACCAGATGGGCCCCCCAGGCCTCCTCCTGGCTCACCAGGCGGGCTCCGGCGGCGGCAAAGCTGTCATCGCTGATGCCCGCCCCCTGGCCGGCGCCGGCCTGCACGCGCACCTCCATGCCCTGGGCCACCAGTTCGCTCACGCCGTCGGGGGTGAGGGCCACCCGCCGCTCGTCGCGTTTGATCTCGCTGGGCACGCCGATACTGGCCATCGGGGCGCTGAAGGTGGATGGGGTGGCCATGGAGCTTGCGCGTGCCCCCTCAGCCTGGCTCAGCGGGCGGCAATCGGCATCCGCCAGCCGCTGCCGAACGCCTGGCCGCTCACCTTCAGCACAGGTGCGGCCTGGCGGCGCTTGAATTCCGCCCGGCGCAGCAGGCCCATCACCCGTTCGGCCAGCTCCCCGTCCCGGCCTTCGGCCCGCAACTGCTCGGGGCTGTGGCGTTGCTCCACCAGGGCCTCCAGCAGGGGGTCGAGCAGGGCGTAGTCCGGCAGGGAATCGCTGTCGCGCTGGTCGGGCCGCAGCTCAGCGCTGGGGGGCTTGTGCCGGATCGCGGCCCCCACCAGCTCGCCGCTGGTCGGCAGGCCCAGGTCGGCACGGCAGCTGGCGGACGCTGGCGAGTCCAACCAGGCGCAGAGCTCGAACACCCGGCTCTTGTACACGTCGCCGATCACGGCCAGGCCGCCGTTCATGTCGCCATAGAGGGTGCAGTAGCCCACGGCCAGCTCACTCTTGTTGCCGGTGGAGAGCAGCAGTTGGCCCTGCTGGTTGGCCATGGCCATCAACAGGGTGCCGCGGATCCGCGACTGCAGGTTCTCGGCCGTGACGCCGGCGGGCTCCCCCCCCAGGGCCGGTGCCAGGGCCTGATCGAAGCCGGCCATCAGGCCGGCGATCGGCAGGGTGTGGGTGCGCAGGCCGAGCCGGGCGGCCAGGGCCAGGGCGTCGTCGATCGAGCCCGCCGAACTCCAGGGGGAGGGCAGCAGCAGCGCTTCCACCTGGTCAGCCCCCAGGGCCGCAGCGGCGATCACCGCCACCAGGGCCGAATCGATGCCGCCACTGAGGCCCAGCAGGGCCTGCTGGAAACCGCAGGTGCCGGCGTAGTCGCGCACCCCCAGCACCAGCACTCGGAACAACTGCTCCAGGGGCTCCGGCTCCGCGGCCAGGCTGCTGCCCTCATCGCCGGGGCCTCGGGCCGCGGCGGCATCCCACAGCGTCACCGCCTCCTGGCAGCAGGGCAGGCGGCAGAGCAGGGCGCCGCCGGCATCCACCACGAAGCTGGCGCCGTCGAACACCAGCTCGTCGTGACCGCCCACCTGGTTCAGGTACACCGCCGGGCAGCCGAGCCGGCCGGCGGCCCGGCTGGCCAGCTGGCGGCGCAGGCTGGTCTTGGCCTGGCTGAAGGGGGAGGCGGAGAGGTTGAGCAGCAGATCCGGCCGCAGGGGCAGCAGTGCCGCGATCGGATCGGGGCCCACCAGCCGCTGGCCCTGCAATTCTTCTTCCACCCAAAGGTCTTCGCAGATGGTGAGCCCCAGCCGCCAGATGCGGCCCCGGCAGGCCAGCTCCAGCAGCGCGGAGTCGGTGGCAGGCCGGAAGTAGCGCCGCTCGTCGAACACGTCGTAGCTGGGCAGCAGCTGCTTGCGGGCCACCACCCGCCAGCCGCCGGCCTCCACCAGGGCCACGGCGTTGTGCAGATTGGGCAGGCCGCTCTCCCGACAGGGCTCGGCCATGCCCACCAGCACCGGCGGCAGGCCAGGTGTGGCCGCCAGCCCCGCAGCCAGCTGATCGAGGGCCAGGGCCTGGAGGGCCATTCGGGCCGGCAGCAGCAGCAGATCCCGGGGTGGGTAGCCCCAGAGGGAGAGTTCGGGGGTGAGCACCAGATCGGCGCCCTGGGCGGCGGCGCGCCCACAGGCCGCCAGGATTCGTTCGCCGTTGCCCGCCAGATCGCCCACCACCGGATTGAGTTGGGCCAGGGCGAGGCGCATCAGGGGCGGGTGGCGAGGCCGTAGAGATTGTGCTCCAGCAGCACGGGCCAGACGGCGGCGGGCACCTGGTCGGGCTGGGGCTGCTGGCGGATCGTGGAGCTGGCCGTGGCAGGGATCTCCAGGGGGAGGGTCTGCACCCGGGCCCCGAGCTGGCGCAACTGGCTGATCGCCTCCGGGGCCAAAGGCCAGCCCGAGCGGGGCACGATCGCCAGCCGGCAGCTGCGCAGGACGGCTTCGGCCTCCTTCCAGCTGGGAATCTGGCCGGCCAGATCGCTGCCCACCACGAACACCAGCTCCTCCCGGGGCCATCGCTGGGCGGCCCTATGCAGGGTGGTGATCGCCCAGGGGCTGCTCAGCTCCTGCACCAGCTCCAGGCGGGGATTGCCGATCGCCCGCACGAGCACGGCCAGCAGCGCCGCCCGCTGCTCCAGGGCAGCGCCATGGCGTTTGCTCGGGTTGTCGCTCGCCCAGGTGGCCACCCGCGGGAAGTGGTTCAGCAGTCCCTCCAGCAGGGCCTGGTGGCCGCAGCTGGGCGGGTCGGCGCTGGTGCCCAGCAGGGCCACACTCACGGCCGCTCCAGCGCGAATGGCCGGTGCTGCAGCCAGCGGCGCACCTGGGGGTCGCTGCTGGCCAGGCGGCGCAGCAGGGCGCCGGGCTGGCCGCCGCGCTGGCTGCGGCGCAGCAGTTCCCGGGCGGCTAACCGTCCCGTGCGCCGGGTGGTGTGCACGGCCAGGGCCGCCTGGGCCACCGCCACCGGCGCTGCCGGCGCCAGGCTCATGCCTGCGCTGAACGGGGCCGCCAACAGAAGCAGCTGACGCAGGGCACCCAGCAGGATCTGGATCCCCAGCTGGGCACCCCCCAACAGGGCGTTCTGGCGGGACAGCTCTCCGAGCAGCTGGCGCGTTGCCGGACCGTCCACGGGCAGGCCGTACAGCCGGCAGAGCTGGGCTACCAGGGCAGTGTCACAGGCCAGGCCGCCGGCGAGATCGAGCAGGACCAGCGGATTGGCGGCTACCCCCGTGGCCTTGAGGGCGGCGTAGCGGCCGATCAGCCCCTGGGCACTGCGGCGGCCGCGACGCAGTCGGTCGTGCTGCAGCTGGCGCTGCAGGTGGTCCGCCGCCTGCAGGCTGTTGAGGGCCAGCAACAGCTCGCCCTGCTGCTCCAGCAGGGCGAGCAGATGGCGGCGCAGCGGCTCCACTTCGGGGGCACTGGCATCAGTGCGTGCACGCCCATCGGCCAGCAGCCGGGGGCGGCGCGGTGCCGCCGCCACGGCCACCAGCTCCAGGTGTGCAGCTCCACCCGGCAACAGCGTGCCCAGCCTCCGCCGGATGCTGGCCTCCAGGGCCTGGCGCTCCGCTTCCGGCCAGCAGTCACTGCGGTTGAGCACCAGCAGCAGCGGCTTGCCGCTGGCCAGCAGGGGCAGGAGGGCGTCCTGATCGACGCTGGTGAGGTCGCCATCGAGCACCAGCAATACCAGGTCGGCGCCCCGGGCCACCCGTTGGGCCAGACGGGAACGGGCCGCCCCGCCGATTTCATCGATGCCGGGTGTGTCCACCAGCTCCAGCTGCTGCAGGCCTGGCACCGGCTGCTGCCAGGTTGTGGCCCGCTGATGGCGGGTGCTGCCATGGGCCACGTCGGTGGTGCAGACGGCCTCCCCCACCAGGGCATTGACCAGACTCGACTTGCCCACACCCACCCGGCCGAACACGGCCAGGCGCAGCTGGCCCTGCTCCAGGCGCTCCAGCTGGCGGTCGAGACCCACCAATGCCCCGGCCAGCAGGCTCTGCTCCCGGGGGGTGAGGCTCAGCTGGCCGCGCCACTGGCGCAACAGCAGTCGGCAGCGCTCTGGGGTGTGGGGCGCACTTCTGCTCATCCCGCCGACTCCCCGGCAGCGTTGTGGCTGGGCCGCCACCAGCCCGCCAGCACGGCCAGCACGGCTTCAGCGCCGATCACCCCGGCAAAGCCCCCGAATTCATCCACCACCACCCGTACCCCGCCGCTGTTGCGCCGGAAGCCGGTGAGCAGGCGGTCTGCCCGGATCATCTCCGGTACGAATTCAACCGCCTCGCTCAGCTGGGCGGGGGTGAGCCCGCCTCCTCCTTCCAGGAGGGCCGTGAGCAGGCGTTCGCGGCTGGCGACCCCCACGATTTCATCCACCTCGTCCCCCAGCACCACCCACCAGGAGGCGTGGTTGGCCAGCAGGGTGGCACGCACCCCATCCAGGGGGGTGTCGGCCGCCAGGGTGGGCGCCGCCACGCGCGGCGTCATCAGATCGCGGGCTGTGAGGTCGTTGAGCTGAAACACCTTGGCGATCATCGCCGCCTCGTCGGCCTCGATCTGCCCTTTCTGGGAGCCGAGACGGGCCAACAGGCGGATTTCGTCCTCGTCCGTGCTGATCTCGTTTTCCCGGGTGATGGCGGGCAGCAGACGCTCCAGCAGCAGCACCAGCGGGGCCATCAGCACCCCGATCCAGTGCAGGGGTGGCGCACTGGCCAGGGCCACCGGCAGGGCCAGCCGGCTGCCGATCGCCTTGGGCAGGATTTCCCCCAGCAGGATCACCAGCACGGTGAGGCCAATGGAAAACGCCGGCAGGGCGATGCCCGCCACGCCGCGCTGTTCGAACAGGTGGGCGGCATAGCCTCCCAGCATCAGACTGCCGAAAATGTTGAAGCCGTTGTTGGCGATCACCAGCACGGCCAGGGTCCGGCCCAGCCGCTGGCGCAGCTGCTCCAGTCGCCTGGCACCGCCCACCGGCCTTGGCCGCGTCGCCAGCTCGTGGATCCGCACCGGATTCACAGTGAGGAGAGCGGCCTCCACTCCTGAGCAGAGCGCAGAGCCCATGATAACGGCCAGCACCAACAGGGCCAGGACCACCAGGTCACTCATGCGCGGATGTCATCCCCTGGCTGCGCGGTTCTGGTTGGCTGGGCGTTCAGGGCTGGCTGGGCCTTCATGGGGGGGTGGCTGGTGCTGGGGCCATGGCTCCAGGAACTCTGCCTGCTGACTGGGCAGCCAGTGATGGATTACCCATTCTAGGTTCATCGATCACGATTGTAAGGACGCAGCAGAGCACCGCCAGTGCCACGGGCGGCGTGCGCACAGGTCTTGCTCCCGCACGCCTTGGGAGCCCTGGCCCAGACTGGGACCCTTGACCTTCCCGCCAGCCTGTTGGACCATCCCTCGCCTGACGTCCCGCCCGAGACCATCCACGCCCGGCGGCGGCAGCGCTTTCTCGAGCAGCTGGGTGGGGCCGCAGCGGTGATGCCGGCGGCACCGCTGGCGGTGCACCACGCCGACTGCGAGTGGCCCTTCCGCCAGAACAGCGACTTCTGGTATCTCACCGGCTTTGATGAGCCCGATGCCGTCGCCCTGTTCCTGCCGCACCGGCCGGCGGGTGAGCGCTATGTGTTGTTTGTGGCCCCCAAGGAGCCCAGCGCCGAGGTGTGGACCGGCTTCCGCTGGGGCACCGAGGGGGCCGTGGCCCGGTTCGGGGCCGATCTGGCACACCCGCTTGAGGAACTGGAGCAGCGCCTCGGCGACTACCTCCAGGGGGCCGAGGGCATCGCCTTCCGGGTGGGCCGGCACCCGGCGGTGGAGCCCCTGGTGCTGGCGGCCTGGGCCCGCCAGCTCGACCGCGCCCCCCGCAGCGGCCATGCCGCCCTGGGGCTGGTGGCCCCCTGCCCGATCCTGCACGGCCTGCGCCTGCGCAAGGGCCCCGAAGAGCTGGAGCGGATGCGCGAAGCGGCTCGCATTTCGGCCGAGGCCCACGAGCTGGCCCGCCAGGTGGCCCGGCCCGGCCTCAATGAGCGCCAGGTGCAGGCGGTGATCGAGCAGCACTTCCTGGAGCAGGGCGCGCGGGGGCCGGCCTACTGCTCGATCGTGGCTGGCGGCGACAACGCCTGCGTGCTGCACTACACCGCCAACAACGCCCCCCTGCGCGATGGCGACCTGCTGCTGATCGACGCCGGCTGCTCGCTGGCCGACTACTACAACGGGGACGTCACCCGCACGTTCCCGATCAACGGTCGCTTCACGAGCGAGCAGCGGGCGCTCTATGAGCTCGTGCTGGCGGCCCAGGAGGCGGCTGTGGCCTCGGTGGCGCCGGGGTTCACGGCCGAGGGCGTGCACGGGACGGCCCTGCGGGTGCTTGTGGAGGGGCTGCTGGAGCTGGGTCTGCTGGCGGGCTCGGTGGACGGGGTGATCGAGCAGGGCGCCTACCGTCACCTCTACATGCACCGCACCGGCCACTGGTTGGGACTGGATGTGCACGACGTGGGCGCCTATCGCCTGGGCGAGCACCCCATGGCACTTGAACCGGGGATGGTGCTCACGGTGGAGCCTGGGCTCTATGCGAGCGACCGGTTGCCGCTGCCTGAGGGCCAGCCAGCGATTGAGGAGCGCTGGAAGGGCATCGGCATTCGCATTGAGGACGACGTGGCCGTGACTGACCATGGCCACGAGAACCTCACGGCCGCCGCGCTCAAGGCCCCGGCGGCGATGGAGCGCTGACGCCCCCTGAAGCTATTCAGCAGCTGAGGGCCTCCACCACCGCCTCGGTGCTGGCCAGCACCCGGTCGGCGCCGGCTGCGTGCAGCTGCGCCTCGTAGGCGGTACGGGCAGCGCCATCGCCATGCAGGTGGGGCGGCGCCACGGCCAGGGCCACAAAGCGCTGGTCTGGGCAGCGGCGGCGGGCATTCACCACCGTCACCACATCGGCCACGGTGTCACCCAGGTAGGCCACCGGCGGCGCACCGCGGCCCAGCCCCGGGCCGCCCCGGTCCCGCACCAGTTGGTCGGCCAGCGACAGCAGCCCGGTGGGGTCCGGCTTGTCCGGGGCATCGCCCATGGCGATCAGGGGGGGCTGGTGCAGCCCGAGCCGTTGCTCAAGCACATAGCGGGCGGAGGGAGGCTCAGCGCCGCTCACAAAGCCCCAGCTGATACCGGCGGCCGTGAGCCGGGAAAAGAAGGGCGGCTCCACCAGCAGCGGCTCGCTGCCGATGAAACCGGTCCAGTCGGCGGGATCCCCGGCCGGGTCGCCGCCGAAATAGAATCCGCTGAACACCTCCACCAGGTCAGCAAACGCCGGCAGTGGCGGCTGGCCTGG
>Ga0208594_1000023_pt1 | contig 69010 bp, 67 predicted proteins | sample LakMenEpi14Sep10_FD_150699 | JGI IMG/M metagenome (GOLD analysis project Ga0208594, IMG submission 150699) | Freshwater microbial communities from Lake Mendota, WI - 14SEP2010 deep hole epilimnion (SPAdes) | ecosystem: Environmental > Aquatic > Freshwater > Lake > Epilimnion/Euphotic zone ...
TGATCAAATACCAACAGATATCAATGAATTATCAGCGATAGCTTTTACTTTGAATCAAAAATCTCATGCTCAACTAATTGAGGATTATCGAAGAATTACCAGACGAGCACGTTTAGTAATGGAAAAGATTTTTTACGGGGAATAAGTTACTTTTTAAGAGACTTTAAGTAAGCGTTGTAATCGTCAATTTCTTTATCTGTGACCTGTCTGGCAAGTCTTTGATCTCTAGATGCCCACTGGTAAACCAAGATTCCCAAAACCAAAATGGTAGGTAATTCACCAAATCCCCAAGCAATTCCACCGCCAAGTTGTTGATCTTTTATTTGATCAAGGAGCCAACTTGGTTTAACTTCACTAAACCAACCACCACCAAGAGCAGTATCTGAACTGTAGGTTATGAATCCAAACATTCCGTGAAATACAGCTGCAGCAAAAACTATGCCAAGTTTCAAAACATCTGGAACTTTTCTAGGTGCTGGATCTACTCCTAAAATATTCCAGAAAAATAAGTAACCAGCTAAAACAAAATGTGCATCCATAAATAAATGCCCCAAATGACTTCTCATCAAAACTGTTAGAAGGGGAGAAAAGTACAAAACCCAAGTTCCACCGGCAAATAAGAAAAAAGCAATTATTGGATGCGACAAAGTATGAAGATATCTTGAATTCATAAGTGCAACAATCCAGTCACGTAAATTTCTTACTTGAGAGTCTTTGTTTTTAACAGTTTCATTTGGACTTAAAGATCGAAGTATCAAAGTAAGTGGTGCACCAAGAGGAAGTAAAATTGGTACCACCATTGCTAAAACCATGTGCACAACCATGTGAGCAGAAAAAAGTAAAATCGCATATCGCCCAAGCATGGTGTTTGTTACATACATTCCAATCAAAACTGCACCAGTCCAGCTAATAGTTCTAAAAACTGGCCAGGTGTCGCCACGTCTTTTTAATGTCCAAACTCCCCAAAAATAAAGTCCCAATGCAAAAAGTCCCACTGTAAATGTGAATGGTTCAAGTGAAAAAGTGGTGAGGGCATAACTCCAACTAAATTCTCTAGGCTCAGGAAAACCTGTAACAGATTCAATTAAAGTAAAAGCCGCATTTCCAGTTCGAGGAAAATCAGTTGAGGCAAGAACTACTGAAACACCAAGTGTGAAAAGAAGTAAACCTACTTCAAGGCCAACTAGTTTTTTAATATCAGTTTGAAGCCTCTTTCTAATATTTGCAGCCACAATTAAAGCCAAAGTAACTAAGGTAACTTTTAGGATTAAGAGTTGACCATAAGTTGTAGACAAGATTTCCGAATAATTGTTTAATCGAGTAAAAGCATTAATTTGACCACTAATTAGAAGTAAAACTACGGATGCGATGGCCAGGTAGCTAAATTTATGTAGCGCTAGAGACTTTTGATCTTGTGTTAATTGCTTATTCGAAACGATTATGAAAATTGCTGCCACACCAGAAATCCACAAAGAAACAGTGATGCCATGCATCAATCCTGAGACAACGGCCCATTGGTGAGTTGAAATTCCTCCACCGTGTGAAAGAAGTGCTGGTAAAGAAAGACCAATGACATTAAAAGTTGCTACTAGACCAACTCGATCAAGATTTGGTCTTTGTAACACAAGAAAAGAAACAAGGGCAATTAGTGAAATCAACAACAAAGCCCTAACACTTGATACATCCCAACCGTAAGTAGCAATTACTTCAATTTGGGCCACAACAGAAAGTGGTTGGGAAAGTGCCAAAGTAAGAGTAAAAACAGCGGCTGCAAACGAAATACCTGAAAGGGCTAATGAGAATTTAGCGGCAAATCTGGAGTTATTTTCTTGGAATGGAACAAATATTCCACCACTAATCAATAGTGCAACAACAAGAAGTCCTAAAACATAGACAAGAGAAACCAATATTGGTTTAAGTAAGTAAACAATTGGGCCACTATCTGGAATTAAAGGTGCAGGAGCTGACCAAAGGGCAGAGCTAATAAGGAGAGTGAAAATAACACTAAGTGGTGTTATGAGTAGAAAGAATAGATTTTTTGTTTTCATTATTGATTCTTAACTTACCTTAAGAAGACTTGTTCTTACTTTCTTGTTATTTTTCCCACAACTTTTAGCCAAGTTGCCACCGAATAACCAATTAGTACACCAAAGAGAACTGTTCCTAGACCTACTTGGCCACCTAGGAGCCAACCAATAGTTAAAACAGTAATTTCAATAAATAATCTCACTCGTCCAACCGGTAAACCAGTGATCAAGTGAATCCTGGTCATTAAGCCATCTCTTGGTCCCGGGCCCATGTGACAAGTTAAATAAAAACCACTACCAAGTCCAACAATTGCGATACCCACCAGAATTTGAATAACTTGTAAGACATTTGAAGTTGGTGTTGGCAAGAATTTTGTCATGAACTCTATGGCAATAGAGATGATAATAATGTTTAAAACAGTTCCTAATCCTGGTTTTTGTTTCAAAGGAATCCATAACGCCAAAACTCCAACTCCTGAAACAAAAGTTGCCCAACCAATACTTAAACCTGTTTGCACAGATATTCCTTGAGCAAAAACAGTCCAAGGGGACACACCTGCATTAGCAGAAATTAAAAATGCTTCACCTGTTCCAAAGAGCCAAAGTCCTACAACCAAAATTAAAATTGTTGAGGGTTTTGATTTCCAGTAATGATTAGATCGCCAGGGCGTAACAGGAATTGTTTTAGATGGAAATAACCATTTAGGAATATATTTTTTCACTCTAAACCTTTAAGAGTTAGCTCACTTAATGTTTTCCTACTTCTGGGGGCTAATTCTCTTTCTTTAAGGGCTTCACTTAAATTGGTAGGATCACTAATTTGTCCTACGTTGATTAAAACTACTGGTTCAACATTGTCAGGTAGTGAAAAGACTTCTTTAACTTTTGATTTACTAAATCCACCCATCTGATGGGTATGTAATCCCATTGCAGTTGCTTGTAAACATAAAGCGGCAACGGCTAAACCAGCATCAAATATTTCAATTTTTGAAATATTCTCAGCAGTAACTGCTACTAAAATAATTGCACTGGAATTTGGCGACCATTGGGTGTTTGTATCTTTCAAGGTTGATACCAAAGCCGAGAAATTCTTGTCACCTCTTTTTCCAACAAGAAATCTCCAAGGTTGAGCATTCATCGATGATGGTGACCAGCGAGCTGCTTCTAATAGGGAAGTTATTTCTGAATCAGTCAATGTGTGTTCAAAATTAAAGGATCTTGGGCTCCAGCGATTTGCAATTAACTCGTGTAACTTTGCGTCGGTGCTGGCTGGTTTGTGGGGAACAGACATAAATAGAATTATTGTCTAATGCTTGAGAATGCGCGACTTAGGGTCGAACGTGGAGTTATACGTACTTTTCATGCCCGAAGAGGCAGAGTTACAAAAAATCAAACCTTTGCTTTAGAAAATTATTTTAAAGAGTTTGAATTACCTGATGGTCCGTGGGATTTTGACGAACTATTTGGCAATAAAGAAGTTGTTTTTGAAATAGGTTGCGGTAGTGGGGAATCAACAATCGGTTTTGCTAAACACAATCCCGAATCAATAATTATCGCTTTAGAAGTACATCGCCCAAGTATTAGTCACTTAGTTGAAAATGCTCACAAAGAAGAATTAACAAACATCAGAGTTGCATACTCAGATGGAGTTCAGGTTTTAAGAGATTGGGTTAAAGACAATTCTCTTTCAGCAATTTTTGCTTTCTTCCCCGATCCTTGGCCTAAAAAACGACATAACAAACGACGACTATTCAGACAAGAAATTGTGGAACTGATGCAAAGAAAACTTAAACCCGGTGGAGAGATACTTGCTGCCACAGATTGGGATGAATACGGCAAACAAATGCTAGAAGTTTTGCCTAATTCCACCCTTTCAAAACGTCCAAGTTGGCGACCTGTCACCAAGTATGAGAGAAAAGGATTAGCAGCAAATCGAAACATTATGGAAGTTAAGGCCAAATTTTAGGAAGTTTTTGTTGTTTTCTGAATAAGTTCACATCTTGAAAATGCAGCACAAAATGCAAAGTGTTACTTTAGAAATAGGTAATTTGAGATTGAGGGATTAATGCGTAAACGCAATATTGGAATAGTTGCAGTCTTAGCAACAGTAATTGGTGGGGGCGCTTTTTTCTACACAAATTCAAATAAAGAAGTAGTAGACACATTCTTAACCGTTAAAGCCAAAGCTGAAGTAATTGAAAGCAGTGTCTCAACTACTGGATCAATAGTTGATGAATATACCTTTGTTATTAATGCAGATTCACCAGCAGTTTTATCAAAAATAGCTGGGGTTAGTACCACCAGTTCTGGTGCACCAGTTTCACTAAGTGATACCTGGACCATTAGCAAGATCAGTAAAGACGAGGGTTCTTTAGTTTCAAAGAATCAGTCAATACTTACTTTAACAAATTATGAAGGAACAATTCAAAATATTAAATCCCCAGTAGCCGGAAGAGTTAGAGCTATCAATGGAGTAAAAGGATTTTCTATAAATGGCAACGTAGCCTCTGTTGGTGCAGGAAAAATACTAATAAGTATTGATGTAACCGAAAGTCAAGCAACAAAGTTAAGTGTGGGACTTCCAATTGCAGTAGCAATCAATTCATCTGACACTTTGACATCTGGATATATTTCCTCAATAAAATCTAGCTCCACTACAGCAAATGACTCAACTCCAACTTTTCAAGTCTTAATAACTCCAACACCAAAAACTTTGCCTGCTTCAGCACGCGCAGGAATGACCGCCACAGTTGATGTGACCCCAGTTGGTAGTGATCGAATTCGTTACACAGATGCCATATTGATTGACGAATTTACTTACGACATCGATACAAACAATAAATCAACGTTAACTACCCGAAATGGAATTAATTTAGCTACAGCAGTTTCTCCACAATCAAATCTTGGAACAAAACAATGGAGCGTAACCGAAATAAAGATTACTCCTGGCTCAGTTGTTAAAAAAGGTGAAGTTATTGCGACTCTTAAAAACTTCGATGGCACAGTAAGAAGTGTTAAGGCACCAGTAGATGGAACAATTAGAGAAATTCTAACCGCACCAGGTGCACTAGTAACTACTTCAATTGCCACAATTGGATCTGGTCCTATGTTGGCAGCAATTAAGGTTAGCGAATTTGATATTTCAAATGTTGCCCTTGATCAAACAGTTGAGCTAAAACTTGGAAATAGTTCTGAAAGCGATTTAGGCAAAGTAACTCAAATTGGTCAAGTTGCCACCACAGATGCAAATGGAGTTTCCCAATTTAGTGTCTTTACTCAACCAAGTGCACCAGTTTCTACTTGGCGCATTGGCATGAGTGTCACAGCAAAAGTTATTTTACAAAGTAAAAATGCTGCTATCGCTGTTCCTATTCAAGCCTTAATTAAAAAAGGTAATTCCACATTTGTTCAGGTGCTAGAGACTGGAAATAATCCAGTAGATAAAGAAGTTAAAACCGGAGTAACTGGATCTCAATTAGTAGAGATTTTAAGTGGTATTTCTGTGGGCGATGACATTGTGCTTGGAAAAGAATCGGCTGATGGCAAACTACCAACTTCAGAAGATCCATTTGCGGAACAAAGAAGCAGTAGAAATAACAACAGGCAAAATAACTAATAATGTCAACTGTTGTTGAAATGTTGAACGTTACCAAAACATTTGGTGAAGGATCCTCAATTGTAAAAGCCCTTGATGGGGTTGATATTCGAATTGAAAAAGGCGAATTTGTTGCCATAGTTGGTGCTTCTGGTTCTGGTAAATCAACCATGATGAATCTGATTGGTTGCTTGGACAGACCAACTACTGGTTTAGTTAAAGTTGCTGGGGAAGATTTATCAAATTTGAATGATAAAAAATTAACGTCCTTAAGAAATTACGCCATTGGTTTTGTTTTTCAATCCTTTTTCCTGCTACCAAAAACAGATGCTTTAGATAACGTTGCGACCCCACTTTTTTATAGGGGAGTTCCCGCCAAAGAAGCTAGAAAAAAAGCTATGGAAATGTTAAGTAAATTAGGAATGGCTGATCGTTATACCCATCAATCAACAGAGCTAAGTGGTGGTCAACAACAAAGAGTTGCCATTGCCAGAGCACTGGTGACACAACCTTCACTGATTTTGGCTGATGAGCCAACAGGTGCTCTTGATTCAAACACTGGCAAACAAGTCATGGATTTATTTGAGAATCTAAACAGAGAAGGCATCACGATAGTTCTAATTACACACGATTTAGAAATTGCTAAGAGAGCTAAAAGAAGAATTACTTTGAAAGATGGCAAAATCATAAATGACGAACGTGGTGCTGCATGAATATTTTAATAGCTGCACGTCTAGCTTTTTCCAGAATTCTTGCCACAAAAACCCGCTCTGGTTTAACAATGCTGGGAATCATTATTGGTGTTATGTCACTTATTGCTCTTGTTTCAGTTGCTCAAGGAGCTACCTCTGGAATTCAAGATCAATTTAAAGGACTTGGTGCAAGAAATCTAAATATTACTGGCACAACTAGTACCTCACTAACAATTGATGATGTAAGAGAAATTGAAAAAGAACCAGGAATTGAAATAGTTTCTGAGACTGTTTCTGGTCGAGCAACCCTTTCTTCTAATCAAGCATCAACTAGAGCTCAAATTGTGGGAGTTGATTCTGATTACAAAACAGTCGTTGATCCAGATATTTTTGTGGGATCATTTCTACCTGATGTAGAAACAGCAAGTGATGCTCGTTTAATTGTCTTAAGTACCACTCTTGCTACTGATTTAGAACTTGATGCTTTCTCAATAGGTTCAACTATTGCAGTTGGTTCAACAGAATTTACAATTGTGGGAATTTTAGATGACGCTGATGGTTTTGGAACAAGAGGAACTGCTTATATTCCTCTAGAAACTGCATTCAAATATGTGGCAGTTCCTCCATATTTAAGCTCGATTACGGTTCAAACTATTAATGAAGAAATTGTTCCCGAAGTTACCGCTAATTTGACTGCATTGTTAAAGGCCCGTCACAACATCACAGGAGAGCGTGAAGCAGATTTTGTGATCACTGATGCCAGTCAATTACTAGATGCAATAGGCACGGTTCAGCAATTTTTATCTCTATTGTTAGGTGGAATTGCTTCCATAAGTTTGGTAGTTGGTGGAATTGGCATCATGAACATCATGTTGGTGTCTGTAAGAGAGAGAACCAGAGAAATTGGAATTAGAAGAGCAATCGGTGCTCAGCAATCACAAATCCTTACACAATTTTTAATTGAAGCCATTGTCTTGTCTCTAGTTGGCGGAATTATTGGTGTGATTATTGGGGAAATTGTTGCCTATTTCTTAGCCCAACTTGGAGAATGGAATTTTGTCTTGAGTCCGTCGATGATTCTTGCTTCGCTGGGTTTTTCCATGTTTGTCGGAGTAGTTTTTGGTGTTTGGCCAGCGCGAACAGCTTCTAAGTTAAAACCAGTAGAGGCATTGCGTTTTGAATAAATCTTGTCATCTGACAAGATTGCAATCATGGCTGAGTTAGTTTTCTTTTCTGGAACCATGGACAGTGGTAAATCCACCCTGGCCCTACAAACTCACCACAACCATTCCAGTGCAGGAAGACGTGGTTTAGTTTTCACTAGAAAAGATAGAGCCGGTGAAGCAACTTTAAGTTCCAGACTGGGTTTGCAGGCAAGTGCTATTGAGGTAACACCTGAAACAAACTTTTTAAGACTTATGACTCAAGCTTTATCAAAAGGTGAAACTGTTGATTATCTAATTTGTGATGAAGCCCAATTTTATGAAGTTGAACAAATTGATCAGTTAGCTCGCGTGGTTGATGATTTTGGAATTGATGTCTTCACTTTTGGTATCACCACAGATTTTCGTACAGCTTTGTTTCCAGGAGCTCAGCGTTTATTGGAAATTGCTGATCGCATGAATATCTTGCAAGTTGAAGCACTGTGTTGGTGTGGCAAGAAAGCCACCCATCAAGCTCGAATCGTAAATGGAGTTATGGTCACCGAAGGTGAACAAGTAGTTGTGGGTGATGCCGGTACTAATGCCAAACCAGATGAAGTTGTGTATGAAGTTTTGTGCCGCAAACACCACATGAGAAAAGTGACCTCCAAAAAAGCTAAGCAAGAACACATGTCCAAATCTGCCTTACCTTTTGAAGACTCAATCGGCTAATAACTAGTAACAAGTTCTAGTCCTTGAGGTAGTTCACCTACTGTTCACCTTGGTTTCTTCTTTATGCAATCTCTACACCCGATATTTATTAACTAATCAGTGGCAAAGTATCGCTTAAGTAAGTGAACAATTCTGGGAGGAAGTTCATGGCAAGTAAAAAAGTTAGAGGCTTAGTCTCTGAATATCTAGGTTCTTTCACCCTAGGTGTGGCAGTTATAGGTTCTGGTCTGATGGCTCAAAGTTTGACCGATGATCGCGCCCTGATGCTTGTCATCAATGTCATTGGAACCGTTTTTGGTTTAGCAATTGCAATATCAATTTTTTCTCAAACTGGCCCAGGTCACTTTAACCCAATTGTTTCCCTGTGGGCATTTTCTCGTGGCAAAATATCTTTTGCTGAAACCTTGCAATTAATCCTGTTTCAAATATTGGGCTTCATAACCAGCGTCTCGGTTATTAACTTCAGCTTCGGAGGAGACTCTTTCCAAGAATCAACCCAAGCAAGAGCGGGTACAGGCCAACTAATCGGTGAAGTCATTGCTTCAGCTGGTTTAATATTCGTGCTTAACGCAGTTAACCGCTCTGATGTTAGAGGTGGACCTCAAGTTTGGGTTCCAATCTGGATTGGTGCGGCCATGTTTTTCACCCCTTCAACTTCCTTTGCCAACCCAGCTTTAACCCTGGCAAGATCCTTAACAAATTCGTTCACAGGTATCTCCCCAGATTCTGTGATCGGATTTGTTTTGGCCCAACTCGTGGGTCTACTAGTCGGTGGATTGCTAGTTATGTACATCTACCAAATGAAATTCAAGAAGCCTAAAGTTTCGTGAATAAAAAAGTAAGTGTGCTCTTTGTTTGCGTGCATAACGCAGGCAGATCACAAATGGCAGCAGCTTACTTACAGTATTTATCGCACGGAACTATAGAAGTTAGATCTGCTGGCTCAATGCCAGCAGATCAAATTAATCCAGCAGTTGTTGCTGCGATGATGGAAGAAAATATAGATATTTCTAAAAACGAACCAAAGATTTTAACAACGCAAGCTGTACAAGATTCAGATTATGTAATAACAATGGGATGTGGAGATGCATGTCCTATATTTCCTGGAAAAAAATATTTAGATTGGGAATTAAAAGATCCAGCAGGTCAAGGTATTTCTTCAATTAGACCAATAAGAGATGAAATTAAGCAACTTGTGTGGGGATTAATCGAAGAAATTAGGGGTCAAGAAAAGAAATAAAACTATTGGTATAGATTAATAAATACCAGTAGGAGTTGATTTTTATGAAAGCACTCGTTATCGGAGCGGGTGGAGTAGGGCGAGCAATCGCCAATATTGCATCAAGACGAAAATTCTTAACAAGCATGGTTATTGCTGATCGTTCTATTGAACGTGCACAAATGGCAATCAAAAGAATTGATGACGATCGATTTGAAGCTGCTGAAGTAAATGCTGCAGAACTAGAAGATATTAGAGAATTAATTAGAGATACAAAACCCGACGTTGTAATTAACGCTGTGGATCCACGATTTGTAATGCCTATATTTTTAGCTTGCGAGATTGAAAATACAAATTACATGGATATGGCAATGTCTTTGTCTCGACCACATCCAAAGTATCCTCACACCGAAGTTGGCGTGAAACTTGGCGATGAGCAATTTGCTCGAGATTGGAATTGGGCTGAAAGAAAGATCTGGGCAGTTGTGGGAATGGGAATTGAACCAGGACTAAGTGATGTTTTGGCCAAGTACGCCTCTGATGAACTATTTAGCCAAATTGATCAACTAACTGTGCTTGATGGATCAAACCTGATTGTGGAAGGAGATTCATTTGCACCGTCTTTTTCTATCTGGACCACCATTGAAGAATGTTTGAACCCACCTTTGGTTTGGGAAGATGGCAAAGGTTGGTACACCACTAAACCGTTTTCTGAACCTGAAATATTTGACTTTCCAGAAGGCATTGGACCGGTGGAATGTGTCAACGTAGAACACGAAGAAGTTGTGCTTATCCCTCAAAAAATTGAAGCCAAAAAAGTTAACTTCAAATACGGTTTAGGAAAAGAATTCATTTCAATTCTAAAAACAATTAATAAACTTGGTTTAGATAAGAAGGAAAACGTAGATGTGCAAGGAGTTTCAGTTTCACCAAGAGATTTGTTAACAGCATCTTTGCCTGATCCAGCCACCTTGGGTGAGCGCATGAAAGGTAAAACTTGCGCAGGAGTTTTAGTCAAAGGTTTAGATAAAGCAGGAAAACCAAAAGCAACATATTTGTATCACGTTGTTGATAACGAATGGTCAATGAAAGAATATGGTGATCAAGCAGTTGTTTGGCAAACCGCTTTAAATCCTGTCGTTGCCATGGAATTAATTCACAACAAAACTTGGAAACCAGCAAGCATTATGGGACCTGAATGGTTTGATCCAAAGCCTTACCTAGATTTAGTTAACGAATATGGTGCACCTTGGAAAATGAGAGAAGAAAAAGTCTAGTTCTAGAGGTTTTCTAGAAGTTCTTTCATCTCACGAATTTCAGCAGATTGCACATCAATTACATTTATTCCAAACAAATTAATTTCTTGATTAGTCGTATCTTTGATCATTCTTGACATGTCAATTGCGCCCTCATGGTGCACAATCATGCCTTCTAAAAATAAAGTATCGAAAGTTACTCCTGAAGAGTTTTCTAGTTTTGAAAATTCTTCCTCAGTTAACATGCCACCCATGGAATGACCCGAGTGATCACTCATCATCGATTTTGATTCTGAGCTACCAAGCCAAGATTGCATTTGAATAATTTCTGCACTCTGGGAGTCCTTGATTCTTTTAGCAAGATCTAGCACGCCTGGATTTGTTGATTTCTTTAAAGCTAAATCTGACATATCAACAGCTTGTTGATGATGAGGAATCATCATTTCGGCAAACATAAACTCGTTCATTTGTAAATCACTGGCTGCTTGGGAATTATTCATGCTTTGTGAGGTTGTGTCACCCATCATGTGACTGCCAGAGTCGCTATTAATAACTCTTAAAGCAATCAAAACAATGAAGCCAATTATGGCCAGGTAAATTCCATCTTTTTTGCCAAAATTAATTTTCATGAAATTCTCCTTGATTCCTACATTACTCCGAAATCCGGCAACCGCCTGGGGAGAAAGTGTAAGTTAGGTAATAACAATCTGGAAATAAGAAAGGGTTGGCCTTCACTTTCGAAGGCCAACCCAAATTTAATTAAGCAGGAATTAATGTTCCTGAGAAGATTTGCCAGGCAAGTGCTGATTTTGCAACCAAACTCAACACAATGTAAGCACGCTCTCCTCTAAGGTAATTACTCCATTTTCCTTTGCCTCTGTATTGCAAGTATTGAACTAGAGCAAAAGAGTTAAAGAACAAGAACAGAGAAATGATGATGCCATAAACAAATCCTGGTATCGCCACATCAGAAGTTGATCCTGGTGCGATTACATAAACTAGTAATCCAAGCCAAGGAACAATTCCTGCTATGCAACCAAACCAAAATGGTAGTAAATCTCCATCTTTAGGTTGGGTGTATTTCTCTTGTAGCCAGCCAAAAAGAATCATGGAAGCATTTACCCCAAATATTGCTAACAGGGCAACAACGTCTCCGATTCCACAAATTTGAGCAATCAAAACAATCATCACAGATGAGCTAAGTGAATACTCAACCCAACGGAAAATGTTTTGATTCTTCATAAGTGATGCTGAATATCTCTTAAAGTATTTTCCACTTGAAACAATGAAGTGAAAAAGAGCAGATAAACCTAGAAATAGCGCAACTGCTAGTCCTACTGGAGTTTCTAGAATCACAACAGGTGAACCAAAAGCAGTTCCTGGAGGTCCATTTAGATAAGTACCAGTCACTGGCAATGCGAAATCGTTTGCCAATGCTAAGACTGCAAACATTTGCAAGAGATGAAAAACTCCAGCAATTCTGTTGAAGCCTTGTAATGATTTAATTTGTTTTACTGTCGGTTTAGCCATTACTTCTCCTTTTTCCACTTTTCAGGTTAAAGCACAAGTGTGAATAAATGGGGCATTAAATGAAAACACCCCCAACAATTTACTTGTCGGGGGTGTTTTTTTCGACTATTTAGATGTCGTAGTACAGCTGGTATTCATAAGGAGTTGGACGCAAACGAATTGGGTCCACTTCTTTGGTTCTCTTGTATTCAATCCAGGTATCGATTAGATCTGGAGTAAATACACCACCTGCTGTTAAGTAGTCCTTGTCTTTTTCTAACGCAGTTAATACTGCATCCAAAGATCCTGGAACTTGTGGCACAGATTTTGCTTCATCTGGTGGTAATTCGTAAAGATCCTTATCAACTGGTGTTGGTGGTTCAATTCTATTTTTCACACCATCAATACCAGCCATCATCATTGCAGCAAATGCAAGATATGGATTACATGCAGGATCTGGAACCCTAAACTCAATTCGTTTAGCTTTTGGATTAGATCCTGTGATTGGAATACGAATTGCAGCTGAACGGTTTCTTTGTGAGTAAACCAAGTTCACTGGTGCTTCATATCCTGGAACTAAACGATGATAAGAGTTAACAGTTGGATTAGTAAAAGCAAGCAATGATGGTGCGTGCTTTAACAATCCACCGATGTACCAACGTGCGATGTCAGATAATCCAGCGTAACCTTTTTCGTCATAAAACAAAGGTTTGCCATCTTTCCACAATGATTGATGACAGTGCATACCAGAACCGTTATCACCAAACATTGGTTTAGGCATAAAAGTTGCAGTGTGACCGTTTAAGAAAGCTACGTTTTTAACAACATATTTAAACAGCATCACTTGATCTGCTGCGTTTAATAATGTGTCGAATTTGTAGTTAATTTCTGCTTGACCAGCAGTTCCTACTTCGTGATGTGCGCGTTCAACTTCAAAACCTAAGTTAATAAGTGTTGAAGAAATAATGTCACGCAAATCAGCAAAATGATCTACCGGCGGAACAGGGAAGTAGCCACCTTTGAATGGAGTTTTGTATCCAAGGTTGCCACCTTCTTCTTCTCTTCCGGTGTTCCATGCTGCTTCAATTGAATCAATTTTGAAAAATGAACCTTGTGGTTGATTATCAAAACGAACTTCATCAAATATGTAGAACTCGGCTTCTGGACCAAAATAAACAGTGTCTGCAATTCCTGATGCTTTTAAGAAAGCTTCAGCTTTGGCAGCAACGTTTCTAGGATCTCTTGAATATGGTTCATTGGTGAATGGATCTCTAATAGAGAAATTCATTGCTAATGTTTTGGCTTCGCGAAATGGATCAATAAAAGCTGTTGTCACATCTGGCATTAACTTCATATCTGATTCGTGAATTGCTTGGAAACCACGAATTGAAGAGCCATCAAACATTAATCCATCTTCGAAAATGGAATCGTTAAATGCTTTGGCTGGAATGTTGAAGTGTTGCATGACACCAGGCAAGTCCATAAATCTCACGTCAACGAATTCAATATCGTTGTCGCGGATGTACTTGATCGCCTCTGCGGCGTTCTTAAACATCAATAACCTCCTGATAGAACTTTCTTTTGGTTTCTAGAAGAGAGGGCACAACCTCGGGCCATCAATCTGTTAGTCCATAACCTACTAAAGGGGTGTATCGAGTTGGTGTCCCAATTGTTTCGGGCTTGTAACAAATTTTCACAACCACCTCCAGGCGCTAGTTCCTGTGGTGGGATTCTGGACCAGGGCTTAGATTTACATTGTGACTTTTAAGAGAATTCTGGCTTTAATTTTTGACTGGGCAGCAGCTATTTTCGTCGTGCAACTACTGCCAAATGCTCCGGCATATGCAACACAGGCAAACGCGCTTTGGACCTTAGTAATTTTTGCAACCCAGATAACACTTTTCACCTGGCTCATTGGTGCATCTTTTGGACAAAAAATTGTGGGCTTAAAAGTTGTTGATATCGGTCTAAATCAGAACCCAAATTTTGTTAAAAGCCTGATTCGAACAGTTCTTATTGTGCTAGTTATTCCGCCACTGCTCGCAGATGCAGAAGGTCGCGGTCTGCATGATCGTCTTGCTAAAACAAAAATAATTAACGTCTAGGAATTCTCATACCCTTAGGCATTGCACCTTTAGGTATTGGCAGAGCACTTGCTCCCGAGGCACCAAATCTATTTCTTAATTCTCTAGATTCAGCAGGAGAAATCTTTTTACCCATTTTCATTATTGTTTTGTTAAGTTTCTTAAAAGTTATTAAACCTTCACCGTTACCAACAATTAAGGAAGCAACTGGAATATCACCAGCAATTCTTTTAGCCTTAATTTTTTCACTTTCCAATAATTGAGCCACACGACTTGGGGACCCCTCACCAACTAAGACGATTCCTACAGGTCCAATAACTCTGTGCACAAGATCTTGATTTCTAGTCACTGCAACAGCTGGAGTTACAAACCAACCTTTTCTTAAAGTATTAAGAACAGCAGCAGCAGCACCAGGTTGTCCTTCAATTCGCGCATAAGCTGCCTTTTCAGCACGTTTACCGAAAACATAAACAGTGGCAAGCAAGCTTGTTGAAATTGCTAAAGAAGTTGTAATTAATTTAGAAAAAGTTGAGTCAAAAAGTAGTTGGGCAACTAATACCAGGGGAAGAGCAGTTCCAATTAAGGTGCCAAGAATTACCCATGGCAGAGCTCTGTCAGATTTTCTGGTTATGGAATATGTTTGACCGATTTGCTTTAAGGTTTTAAATCTTTCTTTCTTAACTTTTGGTTCTTTATTCTTAGCCACTAATTATTCCCATTCTTTGCCTCGAGTGCTTGTTTGTACAGTCGACCTGCTCGGTAAGAAGATCTAACCAATGGTCCAGACATTACGCCAACGAAACCTAGTTCCTTGGCCAAGTCACCTAATTCTATAAATTCTTCAGGCTTTACCCAGCGAGCGATTGGATGATGAAGTGCTGAAGGTCTTAAATACTGGGTGATTGTGATCAAGTCACAACCTGCTGCAACCAAATCTTTCAAAGCAGTGACTATCTCGTCTTTTTCTTCACCCATTCCCAGAATCAAGTTTGATTTAGTAATCATCCCGGCTTCTTTTGCCAAGGTAATAACACCTAGAGATTTTTCATAATTAAAGGCCGGCCTAATTGATTTAAATATTCTAGGAACAGTTTCTAAGTTGTGAGCAAAAACTTCTGGTTTAGCATCAAAAACTTGTTGCAATAATTCTTTTTTCCCACTGAAATCTGGAGTTAAAATCTCAACACCACAACCAGGATTGTGTTTGTGAATTGATTTAATTGTTTCGGAATATAACCAAGCACCTTCATCTTCTAAGTCATCGCGAGTGACACCAGTTACCGTGGCATATTTCAAACCCATAGTTTTTACACTCAATGCAACTTTGTCTGGCTCAGTTCTATCTAGTGGATCTGGTTTGCCAGTATCAATAAGACAAAAGTCGCAACGTCTGGTGCAAGCTGAACCACCAATTAAAAATGTAGCTTCACGATCTTCCCAACATTCAAATATGTTTGGACATCCTGCTTCTTGACAAACTGTGTGCAAACCTTCTTTTTTAACCATTTCCCTTATTCGGGTGTACTCAGGTCCAGTTCTAAGTTTGGTTTTAATCCAGTCGGGTTTTTTCTCAATTGGAACTTCAGCATTACGTGCTTCAATGCGTAATAACTTTTTGCCTTCCGGATTCAATCCGGTCACAATTTCAGTTGTCATGACACTTCTACTTTAGAACGTTTTGAGACATTTCGCTTCAGCGCACCGTTTCTTATCTCTTGCTCAATCAGGGGAGTCACTTCAGCCACACTGACGTCTCTTCCTAGTTCAAGGGAAAGGGTTGTTACATCCGAATCGGGGATACCGCAAGGAACAATTTTCCTGAAGCCATCAAGTGAATTGTTACAGTTCAAAGCAAAGCCATGCATAGTTGCTTTTTTTGCAACCCTTATTCCAATAGCAGCAATTTTCTTGTCAAGAAAACCATTTCCTTTAACCCAAACACCACTTCTTCCTTCAATTTGGGTTGTCTCTAAACCAAGTTTGGAACAAACATTCATAATTAATATTTCAAGTCTTCTGACATGAGCAACAACATCAACTGGATCATCTAATTTAATAATTGGATAGCAAACAATTTGTCCAGGTCCATGCCAGGTAATTCGACCACCTCGATCTATGTCGAAAACGGGGGATGAATCTATTGGTCTATCTTCTGGTTTTGTTGATCTTCCGGCGGTGTAAACATTTTGGTGTTCTAGTAATACAACGGTATTTGGATGGTTTTCAGAAACTATTTTGTGATGTAGTTCTCTTTGTTGGTCCCAAGATTGCTTAAATTCAACATCCTTACCCCAGTTTTGGATGATAATTTCAGTTTCGGACATGTATTAATCGTATTAGCGAATGTCAAAAGATGCGATTTAGGTGCTCATGAATACACTGTTAATGAGAGCAAATCGGCGTCACCAACAAAGTGCACCTTGATTAAAAGCTAAATACAACTAGGAGTGAAATAAGTGAGTCCTGCTGCAAAGCCTAAACATAGCAAAAAAGCCGTCAAGAAAAGGACTGCTATTCGTAAAGTAAAAGCCAAGAAAGTAAAGGCACCTAAGAAATTTACATTTTTAGCATCCGTTGTTGTTTTGATTTGGTTAACTGTCACAGGTGTTGCAGGTCCATTATTTGGAAAACTTTCAGAAGTTCAAGAAAACGATAATTCAGCTTTTCTACCAACAACAGCAGAGTCTTCACAGGTAAGTGAGCTTGCCACTCAGTTCACTTCATCAGATTCGCTACCAGCCTTAGTTGTGGTCACTGGTGATTTAACAAAAGAGAATCTTGCTAAAGCAAATGAATATGCAGCAGAAATAGGCGGGCTAAAAATCGTTGATGGTGATGGCAAATTAGTAAGGGATTATCTAGTCAATGGGGCTAAATCTTTTCCTATTCCATCTGAGGATGGAAAAGCTCTCTTAATTAACGTTGACATTTCAAATAAAAAAATTGTCACCCCACTTCCTAATGGTGAACCTGCTCTTCCAGCAATTGTAGAAACATTGAGAGAAGCTGCAGCTGAAGTTGAAGGGCTTCAAATTAACGTCACAGGTGCTGGTGGAATTCTGGCAGATTTGTTTGGCGCCTTTGGATCAATTGACTCGACACTGTTAACAGCAACCTTAATTGTTGTTGCCTTAATTTTGATTGTTGTTTATAGAAGTCCACTGTTGTGGATTTTTCCGTTACTTTCAGCTGTGATTGCCTTAACAATTTCTGGTTCAGTTGTTTATCTTCTTGCTAAAGAAGAAATAATCACCCTTAACGGTCAAGCTCAAGGTATTTTGTCTGTGCTTGTAATTGGAGCGGCAACTGATTACGGTTTGCTCTTAATTGCTCGTTACCGAGAAGAACTTCATTTGGTTGAATCAAGATTCACCGCAATGAGAAAAGCACTACGCGGAGTATTCGAACCAATTGTTGCCTCAGGTGCAACAGTTTCAGCTGGTTTATTAGTTCTGCTTCTTTCAGAATTAGACGCCAATAGATCACTTGGTCCAGTTGGAGCAATTGGAGTTATTGGAGCAATTATTACTATGTTGACGTTGCTTCCAGCATTCTTAGTTATCTTTGGCAGATGGATTTTCTGGCCAAGAATTCCTCACTTTGATTCTAAAGATGAAAAACTTTCAGGAATCTGGTCAAAAGTTGCAAGATATGTTGACAAGAAAACAAAACGTGCTGGTTTAATCACTGGTATTGCATTGTTAATTTTTGCTGCTTATGGAACTCAACTTGATGCATCTGGGTTATCACAAACTGAAACCTTTGTAGGTAAACCTGATTCTGTAGTTGGCCAAGAAGTCTTAGGAAAACATTTTCCAGCAGGTGAAGGAAATCCTTCTTTCATAGTTGGCCCAGCTTCTAAAACTCAAGAATTACTTAAAGTAATAACTGACACACCAGGGGTCGAAGCAGCTTTTCCTATTCCTAGTGGACCAGTAATCCCAGGTCAACCACTTCCAAATCCAAAGATTGTTAAGAATCAGGTACTTATAAGGGCAACTTTGGAATATGCCGCTGACTCAGCTGAAGCCAAAAATACTGTGATTGAGTTAAGAAAAAATCTCGATTCAGTCAGCACAGATGCACTTGTTGGTGGATTTACTGCTGTGAACGAAGATATTGCCGAAGCAAATGCTCGAGATAATAGATTAATTATTCCAACAGTTTTGGTAATCATTTTCTTTATCTTGGCACTATTGCTAAGAAGTATTGTGGCACCGTTCATGTTGATTTCAACAGTCGTGTTGTCATTTGCTGCGACTTTGGGTGTATCTCAATTGGTATTTGAGAATGTATTTAAATTCCCAGGATCAGATACCTCATTCCCACTGTTTGCATTCGTATTCCTAGTCGCCCTAGGAATCGATTACAACATCTTCTTAATGACAAGGGTTCGAGAAGAATCTAAGAAATTAGGAACTAGAGCAGGAACGCTAAAAGCCTTAACAGTTACTGGTGGAGTTATTACTTCAGCAGGAGTTGTGTTGGCAGCAACATTTGCAGTCTTGGGTGTTCTACCACTTGTGTTCTTAGCTCAACTTGGATTTGCTGTGGCCTTTGGTGTGTTACTTGACACCATTTTGGTCAGATCAATCTTGGTGCCATCATTAACCATTGGTATTGGTAAGAAAATCTGGTGGCCAAGCAAGTTAGCAAAAGGTAAGAATTAAGAAATAGTTCCAACGGCGAGGCGCATTTCCTGCACCTCGCCGTTTATTTTTTCTAATTTGTAAGCAGCTGGACCAGTCTTGGAATCTGATTTGATATCACTAATAACTTCAATTGGTTCTGTTCCTTTAAATACAATTCCTGTGTGATCATCGGTTGCAAAAGCTATGTCAAAAGTTGAATCCTTAATTAAGGATTGCAGCAATGGTCTTCTTTGAACTTCAGAGTCGTAGTGAACACCATTTGCGTAGGGAAGAAGTGCTAAACCATTTTTAACCGGTTTTAATTCTGGACCGAAAGAATCTGTGGTGCCACCAATAAACCAACAAATTGAACCTGCGCTAACTCCTGAAAGAACTGTTCCGTTTTCCCAAGCAGTTTTTAGAACCTCATCAACTTTATGAAGTTTCCATACGGCTAAAAGATTTGCTACAGATCCTCCACCAACCCAAACTAAATCAGCGTTTAGCAATCTTTTCTCAACGTCTTCATTTGGTTGTGGAAACAAAGAAAGGTGAGTTACATCAACACTTAGATCACTCATTGCTTCATATGAGCGAGAAATATAAGAGGCATCATCACCAGTTGCAGTCATCACGAAACAAACTTTGGGACGTGATTTCTTAGTTAGTTCAAGTGCCTTAAGAAATGTAGCCCCTGGTCTCATCACACCCCAGCGTTTTGTTGTAACAAAACCACCGGAAGTAGCAACGATGTATTTTTCTTTACTCATAATCCCAAACTAACTTTAACCAATGTTGCCGCATTTGTTCCACTCAATAGTGCACCTTGGATTGAAGAGGTTGCTCGATGATCTCCTGCCACAAACAAATCATTAGTGATCTGGTTAGAGCTAATCAGTGAATATGGGGGAGTCATAGCTGGTAATGCTTCTTTAATTTTGTATTCCTTAATTAGTTCCCAAGTTTGAGTGTTCACACCAAAAATATGAGATAAGTGTTTTTTTACTGAAGATAAGTCGGAATTCTCATGTGGAGAAATCGCAGAAGTCGATACCAATACTTCTCCAGCAGGTGCATAACTTGGTGCTGCATTTGACATAACAACAGCATTGGTTAGCGGACCAGACTTTTGTCCATCAACAAAAAGAATAGGTTTGGCATCAATTAAGGAACTAACACTTTGGTCTGCTTTGAAATACCAAGTCGTGACTGTGTTCATTTTCTTTTTTTCAAGATTTAACCATGAAATTGCAGTAGATGGATCAGTTGCTACAACAATTTTATTTGCCTCCACCACTTCATCTTGGGTGAAAATATTGTTTCCTTCAATTTTAATAACCTTGGTGTTTAATGAAATGTTGTCATTATTGATTGTTTTTGATAACTGATTTGAAATCTCTTGCATTCCTTGTGCTGGAACACTGGGAGTACCGCGAAGAAATGTTTTTAAGACTACATCTAGAAATTTTCTTGAAGTTACTAATTCTGACTCCAAAAATACCCCTTGTAAAAAGGGGCGAAAGAGTTTTTCTAGCAATGATCCCTTAACTCCTGATTTAGTTAAAGATTCCAAGGCTGAAATATCTTTAGTGGTTGCAATTTGAGCATCGGAAGTAATTAAATACTTCAAAAAGTAACTAACTAGCCCAAGCTGGCTTAGAGGATTTCCTGGCAAATCTTTAATGAGTCTTAAGCGAAAGGATTTATCTCTAAAGGGATCAACAACAATTCTTAGTCTTTTACCATCTCTAATGGCAACACCTGGGCAAAAAGGTTTTAGATCAAGACTTTGATAGTCAAGTAATCTTTTTCCTTCAGAATAACTTGGGTTATATAACTGAAATCCTCGATCAAGTGTGAATCCATCAACATAATCTGATCTGACTCTTCCACCAACTCCATCAGTGGATTCAAAGATGTGAAAGTCTATTTTGTTCTTCTGTAATTCCTTGGCACAAGCAAGACCTGCTAAGCCTGCTCCAATGATGGCAACATTAACTTTCTTTGACATTAGTATTTAAGAGCAGAGTTTAAAGCACTTAAGATATCGGGTTGATTGAATTTAAAACCAGCAGCTTTTAATTTCGATGGTAAAACTCTGCTGGAACCTAAGGCTTCAACTGAAAATTCACCAAGAGCTATTTTTAATGCAATTGCGGGTACATGAAAAAAAGCTGGTTTATTAACCACACTTGATAACGCTTTAGTGAATTCCAGATTTGTTACAGGGTTAGGGTTTGTGAGGTTTACTCCACCTGTAAGTCTTACATCATCAATCAATTTAAATATTGCTCTTATTTCATCTTCCAAAGAAATGTAGGACCAATACTGTTTTCCATTACCTAATTTTCCGCCTAAACCTAATCTGAATAAAGGTAATACTTTTCTAAGCAATCCACCACGTTTACTCATCACCAAACCTGTGCGGGGATGAACAACGCGAATATTGTTGTTTCTTACCCTTTGTGCTGCATATTCCCAGTTAAAAACCACATCAGATAAAAATCCTTCGCCCAAGCTGGCATTTTCATCAACAGCTAAATCTCCAGTATCACCGTAATAACCCATTGCCGAACCTGAAACAAAAACTGAGGGGGGATTTCTTAAATTAACAATGGCATTGGCAAGAGTTTCAGTTGTTTTGACCCTGCTGTTTAAAATTTCTTTCTTATATTTTTTTGTCCAGCGACGATCCCCAACACCAGCACCAGCTAAGTGAACTATGGCAGTGGATTTTTCGATGGCGTCTAAATCAAGGATTGCTCTGTTGGGATCCCATTGAACTTCACTTTTATCTTTCGGGGCTCTTCGAACTAGTTTTACAACTTCAATTTGATTTTTTTCAGCTTCTCTAACTAATGCAGAACCAATTAAACCGGAGGAACCGGTTATCACTAATTTCATATATTTCTATAAACCTAATTCAGATTCGAAATTAGCTTCTTCTAATTTAAGTTTCATTGAAGATAAGAATCTGGCAGCATCTGCTCCGTCAACAAGCCTGTGATCGTAGGTAAGCGCTAAATAGACCATTTGTCTAATAGCAATTTGATCATTTCCATCGCTACCTTTAACTACTACTGGTCTTTTAACTACGGCACCTGTTCCAAGAATTGCAACTTGTGGTTGATTAATGATTGGGGTATCAAATAAAGCCCCACGGCTTCCCGTGTTAGTTAAAGTGAAAGTTCCACCACTTAATTCATTTGGGGTTACTTTGTTGTCTCTTGTTCTGTTTGCAACATCTTGAATTTTTCTTGCGAGTCCAGCAATTGAAAGATCTCCAGCATCTCTAATGACTGGTACTAGTAGTCCTCGTGGTGTATCTACGGCAACAGCTAAATGAATAGCGTCACTATAGGTAATTTGTGAAGCGTCAGCTGAAATCGTGGCGTTTACTATTGGGAATTCTTTCAAGCATTCGACTGAAACTTTTGCAAAGAATGGAAGAAACGAAAGTTTTACACCTTCTCGAGCAACAAAAGATTCTTTTACTTTGTTGCGTAAAGTAGCAATCTTAGTTACGTCAACTTCAACAACGCTGGTTAATTGTGCAGATATGTGAAGTGACTGAACCATTCTTTCAGCAATAATTCGTCTAAGTCTTGTTGTTTGTTCAATTCTTCCTCTAAGAGGTTGTTCAGTATCTGCAATAGGTTTTACTGGCGCAGCTGGTTGGCTAGGTGTAGGAACTGGTTGAGCAGTTGCCACAGGAGCAGGAGCAACTGGAGTTGGTGTGCTGACAACTTGAGCTGGTGCTGCTGCTGAGTTTCCAGATGCATTCAAAATATCTTCTTTTTTAATTCTGCCGTTTGTACCGGTTCCAGTTACTTGGGATAAATCAATTCCTTTTTCCCTGGCAAGTTGTCTAACAATTGGCGTGGTGTATTTATCTTGTGCATTATTTGATGTTGCAAAAACTTTTGGTGCTTCAACCACTGGTGCACTTGGTGGGGTGGTAACTGTTTCAACTTTTGGTGCAGCAACAGGAGCTTGTACAACTGGTGCACTTGGTGTTGGTGCTACAACTTTTGGTGGTGTTCCAGCACTTGCGGATGTAGAAATAACTGCCAGCACAGCTCCAACTGCTGCTACTTGGTCTTGAGCAACTTTAATTTCAGCAATTACCCCTGCTGCAGGAGAAGGAAGTTCAGTATCAACTTTGTCAGTTGAAATTTCAACGATTGCTTCATCTAATGAAACACTGTCGCCCACGTTTTTTAGCCAGCGAGTAATTGTTCCTTCGGTAACTGATTCACCTAGTGCAGGAAGTAATACATTCACAGTTGCTGAACCTGTTGAAGTTGGTGCAACAGGAGTAGTTACAACTGGTGCAGCTGGAACAGGATCAGGAATTTTTGCGACAGGTTTTTCAACTACAGGTGCTACTGGAGGAGTTGGAGCTGGCGGGGGAGTTTGCACAACTGGAGCAGTTGGTTGTGGTGCACTTTGGGTTGCACCATTTGCTTCACCAATTACTGCCATAACTGCACCAACTGCGATAACTGAATCTTGTGCGGCTTTAATTTCTAATAAAACTCCAGCAACTGGAGATGGTATTTCTGTGTCAACTTTGTCTGTAGAAACTTCCACAATGGCTTCGTCTACTTTAATTACATCGCCCACATTTTTTAACCAACGAGTAACGGTTCCTTCGGTTACTGATTCACCGAGTTGGGGCATTGTTACGTTAGTTGCCATTTAAATACTTTATCCTTTTCTAGTTAATCGTGGGTATGAAGCGGTTTGCCGGCAAGTGCCATGGCAGCTTCACCCATTGCTTCAGACATTGTTGGATGAGCATGAACATATGGTGCAACATCTTCTGGTGAGGCATCCCATGAATACATTAATTGTGCTTCAGCAAGTAGTTCGCCAACTCTTGATCCCAACATGTGAATTCCAACCACTTGGCCACCATTTTTAAGAGCAATAAGTTTAATGAATCCAGCAGTCTTAAGAATTTGGCTCTTACCATTTCCAGCCAAGTCATATTGCACAGTTCTTAACTGATCTGCACCATATTTTTCTTTAGCAGCACTTTCATTCAAACCAACTGAAGCAATTTCAGGTTCTGAGTAGGTAACTCTTGGAATAGCAGTTATGTCAATAACTCTTGGATTCAAACCTTTAATGTGTTCTGCCACAAATATTCCTTCTTGGAACCCTTTGTGAGCAAGTTGTGGTCCGCGCACAATATCGCCAACTGCATAAACATTGGGAATACTTGTTTGTAAATTCTCATTAACCTTGATTAACTCACCATCAAATTCCAAGCCTGCTTCTTCAAATCCTTGGTTTCTAGTAGCAGATCCTCTTCCAACAGCCACCAGCATTAAATCTGCTGCAAAAGTTTGCCCATCTTCAAGTTTTGCCACCACACCATGTTTGGTTTTATCAACACCGGCAAAACGAACACCGGTTGAGAAATTAATGCCACGTTTTCTAAATGCGCGTTCCATAGCTTTTGAAACAGCTTCATCTTCGGCAGGAACTAATCTTGGAAGTCCTTCAATAACAGTTACTTCTGAACCTAAAGATTTCCACACACTGGCAAACTCAACACCAATGACGCCACCGCCCAGAATTATCACACTGGCAGGAACTTTATTTAGTTTTAAAGCATGTTCTGAGTTGATTACTTGTTCACCGTCAACTTCTAAACCTGGAAGTGATTTTGGAAAAGAACCAGTAGCAAGCACAACATGAGTCCCAACAAATTCTTGATCGCCAACTTTAACTTTGTTAGGTCCAATGAATCTTCCATCACCAGTGATGTAATCAACACCACGATGTTTTACTAAACCTTGCAAACCTTTGTAAAGACGATTTACAACACCGTCTTTGTAATTATTTACCTCAGGCATATCAACGCCTAATAAATTAGATTTAATTCCAAATGAGGCAGATTCTCTAACACTGTCTGCAATTTCACCTGCATGTAATAAAGCTTTTGTTGGAATGCATCCACGATGTAAACAAGTTCCACCAAGAACATCACGTTCAATTAGTGCGACTTTTAAACCAAGTTGGGAACCACGTAACGCTGCGGCATAACCGCCGCTTCCTGCTCCAAGGATTACTAGGTCGTATGAGGCCACTTGTAACCTTTCTTCTGATTCCACCCTCGTGAGGCTTGTCTATCTATATCCTTTCACGCAAGTCAAAACCAGCAATTTCGGGTTTCAATGCGTGGGGAAATTAAATACCAAATTAATTTTTGGCAAGTTTTTGTGCCAGATGAACAAGAGTTCTGACTCCAACACCTGTGCCACCAAAACCGTTGTAGCCGTAAGGAGCACCTTCATTAAAAGCTGGTGGTGCTATATCTATATGCACCCAAGCAATGTTTTCATCCACAAATTCTTGTAAGAAGGCAGCGCCCACCATCATTCCACCGGCAGGATTTGGAGTGAAACCAACATTTGCAATGTCTGCAGTTTTGGAATCAAGGATTGTTCTTGTTTCTTCTGGAATCTGCATGGGCCACATAGCTTCACCAGTTTCTTTGGCACTGGCAAAAACTTGGTCTCGAGCTTCTTCTTTGTTGGCCATAATTCCAGCTGTTCTTGAACCAAGTGCCACAGTTGCAGCACCAGTCAAGGTTGCAATATCAATTATTAGATCTGGCTTATCTTTTTGTGCTCTACCTAAAGCATCCGCTAACACAAGTCTTCCTTCGGCGTCTGTATTTAATACTTCAACTGTTTTGCCACCAAATGTTGTCACAACATCACTTGGTCTTTGTGCGGTTGCAGAAGGCATATTTTCAGCTAACGCTGCATAAGCTGACACATTTATTTTTAAATCCAATTGCATTATGGCTCTAAAAGCTTCAATAACAGTTGCAGCACCAGCCATGTCACATTTCATGGTGTGCATTGAAGAAGGAGGTTTCAAAGATATTCCACCGGTATCAAAAGTAATTCCTTTGCCAACTAAAGCAAGATGAAAATCGGCTCCACGTGATTTATAAGCAAGGCGAACAAATCTTGGGGGATTAACTGATCCTTGACCAACCCCAATTAGTGCTCCATATCCTTGTTTCTTTAGAGCCTTTTCTTCCAAAATTTCTACAGTTAATTTGGCATTTCTTTTGAAAGATTTTTTAACATAATCTGCAAAAGTTTCTGGATACATGTGACTTGGTGGAGTATTTACCAAATTTCGCACATTCTTTACAGACTCAGCAATAATTTGAGCCTCTTGAAATACTGACTTATTAACAAATAAGTCTTTTACTAAAATATTTGCTTGCTTTAAACCTTCTGAAGTTTTTTCAGTCTTAGTCTTAAATTGTGTAAAAGTGTAAGCACCAAGTTCAACTCCTACAGTTACAGCGTGAGTGGCAACTGTTGTGCTAGTTGGCAGTGCAAATAGGGCTGAGGGTTTACCAGCTAATGCTCTTGCTGCCACAGCTGATGCTCTTCTTAGTGTTTCCATTTCTAGCGGTTGAGTTTTTGAGACTTTCCCAAGTCCAACACACAAGACTCCACTTTTTATTGTTAAAAAAGTAAGTTCTGATTTCTTTCCTGAAAAATTAGTTAATTTGATTGCTTCTGAAATTTCGCTTTTAGAAGTTGGTTCCAATGCAATTGCTGAGTCGAGTAATTCAGGTCCATTATCTGTTTGAGCAAAACCCACAACCAATACTTCGTTTGCTGAAATGTTTTTTGAATCAGTGAGGCGAGTAATTGGCATGGGCAATAGCCTAGTAGCGTTTTGTTTTGTGAGCGATTCAGCCAAGCTAATTAATTCACCACTTCACATCCGTCATGTTGAAATGGGTGCAAAGTTTGCTCCCTTTGGCGGCTGGCAAATGCCACTTGAATACACCGGCAGTGGTGTTTTAGCAGAACACAACGCCACTCGAGAAGCTATTGGACTTTTCGATGTCTCCCATTTAGGAACAGCAACTCTAATTGGTGAAAATGCGGCTGAGCAATTAAACAAGATTTTGACCAACGACATTAGTCGCATAAAACCAGGACAAGCGCAATATTCAACTTTACTTTCTGAAGACGGCACAGTTGTTGATGATCTAATTGTTTATCTAAGATCAAAAGATGAAGTCTTAATAATTCCTAATGCTTCAAATTCGACAAAAGTTTTAGAGATAATCAAAGGCAATATTTCTAAAGATATTGAAGTTAATAATCTTCATCAAGATATTGCCATAATTGCAATTCAAGGTCCAAAATCTTTTGAATTAGTAAACGATCTAGGACTGCCAACAGATATGCAATACATGGCTTTCAAAGATGTTTCATTTATGGGTCAACCCATCACAATTTGTCGTACAGGCTACACGGGTGAAAAAGGTTTCGAATTATTAATTCCAGCACAAGGGGCAATAAATATTTGGGATGAAATTATTTCTAAAGGACAGAAATATGGAGCAAAGGCTGTTGGCTTAGGTGCTCGAGACACTTTAAGAACTGAAATGGGTTATCCCTTGCATGGCCAAGATATTTCGTTGAATATTTCTCCTCTTGAAGCTGGTTTATCTTGGGCAGTTAATTTAGAGAAATCTAATTTCTTAGGAAAAGATGCATTGTTAAAAGAAAAAGCAAATGGCATAAAAAGAAAACTTGTGGGCATTAAAGCTGTGGAACGAGCAATTCCTCGTAGTCATATGAGGGTGCTAGATGTTGATAAAAAAGATATTGGTGAAATTACAAGTGGAACTTTTTCCCCAACACTTAAATCAGGTATTGCATTGGCATTAGTTGATTCCAAGATAGAAATTAATGACAAAGTTTTTGTTGATGTGAGAGGAAATTCTTTAGAGTTTGTGGTTACAAAACCACCTTTTGTTGAATCTAAAGTTCGCTAGCTTTTAAAGCACTTACCGCTAAAGCAAGCTCAGCCAAGGGATGAATATTCTCTTTGGTATTCATAATCACTTTGCAGCCCATGAATTTAATTGCTTCAGTTAATGAAGGAATAGTTGGAGTGTTAGCAACAAGCAAAGACTCTTTTAACTTCGAATTTGATCTCATGGCAATAAAACCTAGAGCGATTGCTCCTGGTCCCACCAAGATTGTTCGGGTTTGTCTTTGAGCAATGGTGTTTAACGAATTGAATAATTCCAGTGAGTCAGCACCTAGTGTTTGACTAATTAGTTCTTGAGTCTCTGACTTTAATTTTCTGGTCACAATTAATAGGTCTCTTAAAGAACCTGCGTCTTTGATCCATTGTTGGTCTTGTCCCACACTTGATTTTCCTAATAAAGAAGCAGCATCAATGTTTAAAAATCCACCAATTAATCCACTTGCTAAAACTATGTCTGAGGAGACATTAACGCCCACGATTGAAATATTGGCATCAATTGCCTTGTTTATGTCTTCTGCTGTGGCAGTTTTCTTATGTTCAATAGCAATAGGGGTTAGCTCTGACCAATTAATTTTGCTGTCATCAAAGCCAAGAGCTAGAACCGAATTAATCACGCCTTAAAGACTACAGCGTTAGAAAAATTCGCCCGCTTTGTCATTCGTCGCATGGCTTTGAGTAGAGGATTTGCTAGAAAAAATAACAAGACAGCGGTAAGAATTCCTCTAGGTAAGTCATAACCAAAACTTGTTAAAAGACTAAATCTGATCCAGCGTGATAGTTGTTCGGTTATTGCTAAACCAGGTTCAAAAGAAATCTCAGGTAATAAACCATTAGCAAAAGGCCAGAACCAAAGATTAAGTAAAAGTCCGGCAAAGAAACCAACAACAAATCCATAGGCAGAAATTAAAAGTATTTCCTTTTTCCCAGTTAATTTTGGAAGTAAACCTGCACCGGCCCCTACCCAAGCTGCAACCAACATTTGAAACGGTAACCAAGGACCAATGCCACCGGTTAAAACAGCAGAACCAAGAATTCCGATCGCACCTAAAACAAAACCAAAACTTGCACCCAATGCTCTTCCACCAATGATGATGATTGCCCACACTGGTTCTAATCCGGCAACACCTGCGCCAAGTGGTCTAACGGCTGCAACTACTGCTGTTAACACACCAAGAATTGCTAATGAGCGTGAATCAATTCCACCTTGCATTACATCAGCTAAGGCAACCATTAAAACTAGAGGAACAATTATCAAAATAAGTATTGATGCGTTATCTGAGTTATTGCCAAACATTGATTCTTTTTGTAAGAAAAATGGCCACAAAAAAGCAATCAAACCAATCAAGGTTGTCACACCCATTGAAGCCGTTGTTAAGGAATTAAATTTAATTAATTTCATTTCAATTCTTCAAGTGCGTAAGCGACATCAGAAACTGTAAGCCATTGGGCAGGAGACATAACTTTGGAAACTTGTGGCGAGAACATGGGAGAACTTGAAAGCACTTCGTTCACTGGACCATCGGTAACAATTTCTCCATCGGCTAACAAGATAACTCTGGTAGCAACTTCAGCTGCTAATTCCACGTCATGGGTGGCAAGAATTACTGTGTGATTCTTTTTGCCAAGTTTTTGAAGATTTGAAACAAGTTGTCGTTTGGCTGCGTAATCAAGACCACGAGTTGGTTCATCTAACAAGATCAAAGGAGGCTTAGCTGCTAAAACAACTGCAAGAGCTAAAGATAATTTTTCACCTTCAGAAAGATCTCGGGGATGAGAATCTTCTGAAACATCAGTTGTTAATTGTTCAAAAATATTCAAAGTTGTTCCAGGAATTGCTCCTGAGTCACTATCACTGGCAATACATTCCTTACTTACAGAATCTGAAATCAACAAATCGGTAGGTTCTTGGGGAACTAATCCCACACTTTCAATTAATAATTTTCCTTGCAAGGCATTGGGATTTTTTCCATCAATTAAAACTGAACCTACTGTTGGCTCAAGGAGTCCAACTAGTTGAGAAAGAAGAGTTGATTTACCGGAACCATTTCGACCCATTAAGGCCACAATTTCTCCATCAGAAATATTTAAATCTATGTTTCTTAAGGCACGAATATTTCCATAATTAAAATTAAGGTTTTGTACATTAACTAGGTTTTTAACTGGTGTGTTAACCCTTGTTCTTGGTTTAGATTTCTCTAAACGAATTCTTAATTCATCAGCAAATTTTCGAGCATCACGAACTGTCAAAGGAAGTGGTGACCATCCTGCTGCTCGACCTAGTTCTACAACTGGGGGAGCAAGTTGTGAATTGGCAAAAACTTGGGCAGGTCTATCTGCATAAACTTCAGCATCTCTATCGACAACAATTACTCGATCTGCGTATTGCACAACTCTTTCTAATCTGTGTTCTGCTAACACCACAGTTAATCCAAGATCATGAACCAATCTTTGAATAGCTGCTAAAACTTCTTCGGCTGCACTTGGATCAAGTGCACTGGTTGGTTCATCTAAAACTAAAACCTTGGGATTAGTAGTCAATACCGAAGCAATTGCAACTCTTTGTCGTTGTCCACCAGAAAGAGTGGCAAGAGATCTATTTCTTAAATCCTCTAATCCCAAAAGATCCAGCACTTCTTCAACTCGTCTGCGCATTGTGCTTGGAGAAACTCCTAGTTGTTCCATTCCATAGGCAAGTTCATCTTCAACTAGATCAGTTACAAAAGATGCTCGAGGATCTTGTCTGACCACACCTACTAAATCTGCAAAATCACGAGGAGGAAATTCCTTGATGGATCGCCCATTAACTGAAACGTTGCCTGAGAAATCTCCACCAGTAAAACTTGGCACCAAACCATTAATTAATCCCAGCAGAGTTGATTTTCCTGAACCTGTTTTACCAACTACTAAGGCAAGTTCTCCTGCCGGAATAGTTAGATTGACATTTTCTAGGATGGGAAAATTGGCACCACTGTATTTGAAGGTTACGTTCTCAAATTTAATCATGCAGCACTCTTTTGTAATTGATCATAAGAATTACTAAAAGAATTAAATCTTCTATTGCTTAAAGGTGGTTGAGGGGAGAAAACAATGGCCAAGGCTGCCACCCAAATACTAAGCAGTGTCACAAAATCAATGGAAGGAAAAACTAAAGGGCTTGTGGTTGGGCTAAGTACTGAACTTTCAGTAAATCGCATGGAAACTAATCCAAAAAAAGCTGAGGTAATAACTAAAACTTCTGGGATTTGCCATTTGTCTGGACGATAATTTGTGCGGGAAGCATTCTTTCCCGCAAACCAAAGTGCGAAAAATGAAAGAGTTGTTCCAAAAAGAAGAGTAATTACACCAATATTTGATTGACTAAAAACACCTAACAAACCGGCTAAGCCAAAAAATATTCCCAGTAATCCACCCAGCATTAATAAATTAGTAATTCTTTTTGTGGCTTGAGTTTGGTGAATTCTTCTGCCATAGCCTCTTGAATCCATAGCTGAGGCAAGCATCAACGCTCTTTCCATTGCGCCCTCTAAAACGGGTACAAAACTTTTTGCTAAGGCTTTGATGCCTTTAGTTTTTCTGCCACGCAAAAATTGTGCTTCACGAACCCTTTTGGCATCAAAGGCTAATTGGGGAGCAAAAGTTAAAGCAACCACTATTGATAAGCCAACTTCATAAAGTGCTGCTGGAATAGATTTCAATAACCTGGTTGGGGAAGCTAAAGATTGAGCACCACCAATACAAATAAGTATTGTGGCAAGTCTTAAGCCTTCTTGAAATGCAAAGTAAACAGTGTTTGCTTTTATCTCTCCACCCAGTTTTACACCAGCAAAAACGCTGGGTAAATCTATTTCAGGAAGAGTAAATAACAATGTGTCACCAAAAATATCTGGGGTAATTACCACTAGCGCCATTCGAATACTTATAACTAAAACTGCTGCAATAACAAAGCCTTTGATGGATCTAGACCATGGTGCATCACTTTTTCTAAATTTAACAACAAGTAAGACCACTGCAATTATTGAAAATAAAAATATTATGTTTCTGGTTCCTGCTGCCATTGCCGCTAAGAAAATTGCCCACAACCACCAAGCACCGGAATGTAAAAAGCGACGCTCAGTTAAGGACAATGGCTTATGCCATCTGCGGGGGGCAGATGGCATAAGAGCTTTATTTGATGGCAATTTAGTTATTTCGCTTGCGCATCTTTAGAACAACTGCAAATGCCACAGTCAAAACTGCTGCTAAACCAATCAATTGCAAGTTTCTATTACTTGGTGTTGATTCTTCTGTAGCAACTACATCCACAGTTGGTGTATCTTCAGCGGTTACAACTTTTGTTGGTTCTGAAGTTGTGGAAGCTATTTCTAGTCCACATTCTTCTTTTGGATAACCATTGATGCCGCAAACAAAACCATCTTTTGCTCTAACATCTAGTCCTGTTGCAACTAAAGCATCAGCTGCGGTTTGTCCTTCAGAAAGATTTACGCAACTAACAACATTTGGGGCAGGTGGAGTTTCTCCTTCTGGTGCTGTTGCTTGATCGTTGTAGTCAACAACCACTGCAACTCTTAAAACTCCTGCTTGTTCAGAAGTATCTGGACAAAGTTGAGAAAACACTGCACTCTGACTTGGCGGCATTCCGTTATCTGCTCCAGTAATAGCAAACTTAAAACCGGTAACCATTTGATCAGTTACTTTTAATGTGCCAGCACCTTCATTAGCAAATGACCATGAATCATTTGTTGTTACCCAAAAAGTCCAATAACGATAATCAGCAGCGTTTGCTGGTGTTATTGAAAATAGGGAAGTGAAAATACTTGCAATGAAAATACTTGCGATACTTCTTTTTAATTGCTTCATTCGTTTCTCCTTGTGCTTGTGGCCGTAGGTGAGCGAAATGAGCGAGGCTTAAGAATCTAAATCTAAATACAAAACCCTTTGCATCAAAAGATACAAAGGGAAGGTGGATCTAGAAAAACAATCCGGCCTGCCCCGTTTTCCTCGACGGTGCGTTGGACGACTCATTCCTTGTTAGGTAATCCGACTTGTCATTTGGCACCAGAGTTATCTGGTGAATGACCCACGGTTGCGGGACAGTGCCGGATTCTGACCGGCTTCCCCTTTTACAAGGAATAGGTTTCTTGCTTGAAAGATAACCTACATGGGCACACCACCTGCTAGTCAATGGCAAAGCCCCAGTGAGTTGTGAAACTATTTACATAGGGAATACAAGTTGTCGCGGGGGCACACTTGGAATTTTCCCTGAAAGCAGGATTAAATCAAAATGGCATTTACTTGGGTCTATTTAGATGAAGCAGGAAAACCTGTTGCTGATTTACCAAAAGAAGCAGTGATTGCAGAATTTAAGACAAGAGCTGAGGCTGAAGATTGGTTAACTCTTAATTGGAGAGTTCTACTTAATGGTGGAGTTCACCAAGTTTCACTTTGGGATGGAACTGAATTGGCCATGGAAAACATGAGCCTTCATCCAGCTTAAAAAAATTATTTAAATTCTTTAGGTGCTCCACCAATTTTAACCACTGGTGGAGGAAGTCTTAGATTTCTAAGTTGCAGTGCTCGCATCAAACCGTAAAAAACTGCGCCTTTTCTTTCCTTTGGATCTGAATAGTTTTTGTTCATTTCTCTTTTAATTTGGAAACCTAGAATAATTTCATCAATAATTGTTCCAGCCATCATGGCTAACCATAGGAAATAAACAACTCTTGCCACAGTTGGATTTGGAACCAAAGACAAAATCAAGACAACAAGTGCAAGTGGTAAAAACAATTCACCGAAATGCCAACGAGAATCAACCATGTTTCTGACATGTCGTCTAACTGGTCCTTTATCTCTATATGGCATTGCCCATTCTTCGCCACGGTTCATGGCTACACGGGTTTCAATTCTTTGTTGACGAGTGCGTTCTCTAACTGCTTTTCTGGCTTCTTTGGAATCGCGAGGAACTTTTAAAGCTTGCTTGCGCGCAGCTTCGGCGTCTTTGCGTTTAGGGGTTGGTTCAGATTTCATAATTGTTTTCCAGATTAGCAGAATTTATTTACACACCAGGCAATGCCAACATTTGGTTGAGGGCAATGCGGGCATAGGCCTTGGTATCTTGGTCAACTTTGATCTGGTTGACAACGTTTCCTGAAACTAGATTTTCTAGAGAGGCCACCAAGTGGGGAAGATCGATTCGATTCATGGTTGAGCAGTAACAAATAGTTTTATCTAAAAATGAGATATTTTTATCAGGAAATTGTCTGGCTAGGCGGCGCACCAAATTAAGTTCAGTTCCCACAGCCCAACTGGTTCCAGCCGGAGATGCTTTTATTGTTTTAATTATTCCTTCAGTTGAAGCCACCACATCAGCTGCTTCGGCTACTTCATTAACACACTCTGGATGCACAATAATTTTCACATCTTTAATTCGCTGTCTGACATCAATTACTGATTTCATGTTGAAACGAGCATGAACTGAACAATGGCCTTTCCAAAGAATCATCTTTGCGTTGACAAGTTCAGCATCAGTTAACCCACCACGTGGTTTTAAAGGATTAAAAACTACACAGTCTTCTTTTTTCAAACCAAGTTTCATTACTGCTGTGTTTCTGCCTAAGTGTTGATCGGGTAAGAACAAAACTCTTTCACCTTTATTAAATGACCACTCTAATGCTTTTTGGGCATTGGAAGAGGTACAAACTGTGCCACCATTTTTACCGGTGAAACCCTTGATTGCGGCAGTTGAATTCATGTAAACAACTGGAACTGTTGTTTTGGCAATACCTAAATCTTCTAACACTGACCAACAAGTTTCTACTTGGCCAATTTCTGCCATATCTGCCATGGAACATCCCGCTGCTAAATCTGGAAGTATTACATTTTGTAAATCACTGGTTAGAATGTCAGCACTTTCAGCCATGAAATGAACACCACAAAAAATTATGTAATCAGCATTAGGACGAGCTGCTGCATCTTTGGCAAGTTTGAATGAATCACCAGTTGTGTCAGCAAATTGAATTACTTCATCACGTTGATAGTGGTGACCTAAAATAAATAAACGATCACCCAATTTTTCTTTTGCTACAAGGGCACGTTGCACTAAATCTGGGGCAGAGGCCTTAGGTAACTCTCCCGGGCATTCCACACCTTTTTCGGTATCGGGGTCAGACAGATTTCCTAAAAGATGCAACAAAGGTGTTGGTGAAGGTTCAGTCCAAGTTGGTGCCATATACCAATGTTGTCACGTTCTACTAATCTGTGCGAGGTGCGCATAGTTATTGCTCCTGACTCATTTACCGGTACCTTGACTGCTGCCCAAGCAGCATTGGCTATTAAAACCGGTTGGGAAAAAACCACAAAAGCTGATTTCTTTTTAGCACCCATGAGTGATGGCGGTCCTGGGTTTATTGATGCCATCGAATTTGGCTTTGGCGGAAATAAAAGTCATCATCAAATAACCGGCTTAGAAGGCACAACAATTACGGCACCAATTTTGGTGGTTGGTAAAACTGCCTACATCGAATCTCATTTAATTGTTGGTCCACAATTTATAACCAAACAACCAAGAACTCCTGATAAATACACTTCCAAAGGAATTGGTGAACTAATAAATATTGCGGTGCAACAAGGTTGTCAAACAATATTTGTGGGAGTAGGAGGAACTGCTTCTATTGATGGTGGTGCTGGAATCTTAGAAACAGTTGAGAAAGAAAAACTAGGTGATGTTGAACTTGTGGCAGCAACAGATGTTGATGTTTTATTACTGGGAAACCGTGGAGCGGCAAAAGGTTTTGGTGAACAAAAAGGTGCCAGTAAAGAACTAATTGAAGAATTAGAAAAAAAACATGAGCAATTAGCGCAAAGCACACCCAAACGTAAAGACAACAAAGACGCCTCTCAAATGCTTGGAGCAGGTGCTGGGGGTGGAATTGGGTTTGCTCTTATGGCACTTGGTGCAAATAGGGTTAGTGGTTTAGAACTTGTTACAGAATCTTTTGATCTAGCAAATGAAATAACAAATAGTGATTTAGTAATAACTGGTGAAGGAAAACTTGATTGGCAAACTTTAAGAGGAAAAGTGATCACCGGTGTTGCAGAAATTGCTAATGAAAGTGCAATTTCTTGTTTAGCACTTTGTGGTCAAGTAATTGCTGGGAAAAGAGAATTGGCAGCAGCTGGAATTGTTGGGGCCTATGGCTGCATTGAAGAAGGCGAAGAATTACCCGAAGACCCATTTATGGCCCTGGTTTTCCTCGCGGAGCGGGTCAGCAGGACATGGTCGCAATAACGTGGCAATATAGATAGTGAAGGAAAGGAAGTAATCATGTCAGCAGAGACCACAAACACTCAAGGTGTTTTATTAACAGATGTTGCAACCACAAAAGTGCGTACCCTTCTTAGTCAAGAAGGTAGAGATGATTTAGCTCTTCGAATTGCAGTGCAACCAGGTGGATGCTCAGGCATGCGTTACCAATTATTTTTTGATGATCGCTCCCTAGAAGGAGATGACACACATGATTTTGGTGGAGTCAAAGTTGTAGTAGATAAAATGAGTGTTCCTTATCTAATGGGTGCAACTATTGATTTTGTTGACACCATTGAGAAGCAAGGTTTCACAATTGATAATCCAAACGCCGGGGGATCCTGTGCGTGCGGTGATTCTTTCCACTAAATCTCCCAATTAGTTAAATAATCAGTATTCTTGGTTTTTGTGACTTTGAATATTGCAATCACTGGCTCTATAGCCACAGATCATTTAATGCGCTTTCCAGGAAAATTCACTGACTCTTTAGTTGCAGATAAATTAGATCATGTTTCGTTATCTTTCCTAGTTGATGATTTACAAATAAGACGTGGTGGCGTTGGAGCAAACGTTGCATTTTCCATGGGCAAGATGGGTTTACGACCAATTTTAGTTGGTGCGGTTGGTAAAGATTTTGCTGAATACAGATCTTGGTTAGAAAGACACAATGTTGATTGTGAATCAATTCATTACAGTCAAGATAAACACACAGCAAGATTTGTGTGCACCACAGATGATGTTGCTAACCAAATCGCTTCCTTTTATCCAGGAGCGATGAGTGAGTCAAACCTCATTGAACTTGGACCGGTAATTAATAGGGTTGGAAAAATTGATTTTGTTTTCATTGGCCCAAGTGATCCTGAGGCAATGATTAAGCACACCGAAGAAGCTAAACAACGAGGAATTGCTTTTATTGCAGATCCTTCACAACAAATGGCACGTATGGATGGCAAGCAGATAACAAAACTAATTGAGGGCGCAACTTATTTATTTATGAATGAATATGAATCTTCTTTGATTGAGAAAAAAGTTGGCTGGAACACTGATGAATTAATGAAACGCGTTGGCACAGTGGTTACCACACTTGGTGCAAAAGGTGCCCGCATTCAAAGTAAAAATGAAACCATTGCCACTGTTGCGTGCCCACCTGAATCAGAAAGAATTGATCCAACTGGCGTGGGAGATTCATTTAGAGCAGGTTATGTTGCCGCACATTCCTGGGGATTAAGTCCAGAAAGATGTGCCCAAGTTGGATCTATGTTAGCAACTTATGTCATTGAAACTGTTGGAACCCAAGAGTATTCATTTACTAATGAAGAATTTGTAAATAGATTTAAAGACTTTTACGGTGATGTTGCAGCAGGCGAAGTAAAAAAACATTTAGTTAAGTAGAAATACATGCCCACGCCGCTTGATGCTTCGGTCTGGGATTTTCCATCTCTTGAGCAAATGCCCAAAGATGACTTGGTTACATTAGGGGCAGATTTAAATCCTGAAACCTTAATAGATTCTTACAAGCACGGAATATTTCCTATGCACCTTCAAATAGAAAATAAAAGAGAAATTGGCTGGTGGTCACCCCAACACAGAGGCATTTTGCCATTAAACAAAATCAATATTTCAAGTTCGTTGAAGAAATCAATGAAAAAATACTTTGTGACATTTGATCAAGACTTTGACGCCGTCATTGAAGGTTGCGGTGATGATAAAAGACCTAAAGGATGGATAAATAAAGATATAAAAACTGCTTACAAAAAGTTGTTTGAATTAGGTTATGTGCATTCTGTTGAAGTGTGGAATAAGAAAGATGAACTGGTAGGCGGGCTTTATGGAGTGGAAGTCAATGGTTTATTTGCCGGAGAATCAATGTTTCATAAACAAACTGATGCTTCCAAAACAGCGATGGTCTATTTGGTTAATCAATTAAAAGAAGCTGGGGGAGAAAGAATATTTGATGTTCAATGGCAAACCCCTCACTTGAAATCAATGGGAGTAATAAAAATTAGTAGAGCAAAATACATTTCACTCTTACCAGAAGTTATGAACACAACTCCTGCGTTTTAAAGTCCAGCAGTTGCTTTTACTTCTTGAATCGAAGTGATAAATGCTGAAACAAAATCTAAAATATCCAAAGATTGAGCATCAAAGGGAAGAGAGATTCGAATACTTGTTTGTTCTCCAAATCCCATAGCCGCTAAAACATGGGAAGGTTTAATTTGATCAGGGGTGCAAGATGAACCACTAGAAATTGCAAACCCTTTTTTACTTAGATTGTTAACTAAAGATTCGGCATCAATATCTTTTATTACTGCAGCCAAAACATGTGGCAGTCTTGCTACAGGGTCTCCTAAGAGAGTTATATCAAGATTACTTGAAAGCAATTGCCTTAATTCTGTTATGAGATTTCCTAAGGCTTTAGCTGTTTCTGAACGAGTTGAAGTTATTGCTTCAAAGCTAGCTCCGATTGCTACAGCATGAGGTATTGAAACATTGTTAGAGAACTTATGATTTTCTCTACCATCATCTAAAAGAATTGATTTAAATCTGACACTTCTTTTCACAACCAGAACATCAATCCCAATTGGCGAACCCCATGTGGCAGGTTTTAACAACAGGGCATCCCAATCCAAACCTAGATTTACTAAACCTGCAGTCATGGTTGCATCAACGAACAGGGGAATATTTAATTCTTGACATTTTTTGTAAATCGGATTTATAGGTTGCTGAGTTCCAACTTCATGGTTAGAAAATTGCAATACTGCTAAACCTGGTTTAACTCTTTCAAGAGTTTCAATGAACTCTTTTTCATTTACTCGTGCAAATTGATCCACTGAAATTTCAACGCTTTCAAAACTTTTAATTCTTTCAATTATTGCTTTTTGTTCAACAGCAGAATAAACAATTGTCTTATTGTTCAAAGAATTAATTAGTCCACTAATTGTTAAATCAAGACCAGCATTTCCCGAGGGAATAAACGAGACTTCATCAGCATTAACTTTTAAACGAGCAGCAATAGATGCTCTGGCGCTATCTAGAAGTAGTCGAGCAGATCGTGAATCGTGGTAAAGCTTGGTTGGGTCTATGTAGGCATAGTCGGGAAGAGAACTCAAGGCTTTTTTTGCGGCAGGATGAATTGGGTGAGAACTTAAAGTGTCGAAATTGTGCGTATGTGCACTTGTGCTGGAAGACATGTGTCAAACGTTACTTGCCCTTGTTTTCCTCACGAAGCCTTGAGTGCACTAATCTCTATATATACAGTGCAATTTCAATAGAAAAGGTTTTCGTGCGCAAAGTTGCTGGTCTGGCACTCCTAGCCTCAACACTTTTCCTATCTGCCTGTTCTAAGGCTTCTCAAGACGAAGCTCTTCGTATTGGTTTTCCAGAACCTGTCACTGCTGAAGGTGTAACAATTTTAAATCTTTGGCAAGGAACTTGGATTGTGGCAATTGGCGTTGCGATCTTAGTACTAGGTTTACTTTTTGCAGCATTGATTCTTTACCGCCGTAGAAGTGACGCAGATGTTCCAAAGCAAACTCGTTACAACATTCCTTTAGAAATTCTTTACACAATTGTTCCATTTGTAATCGTGCTAGGACTTTTCTATTTCACGGCCAGAGATCAAAGCACAATTATTAAATTAACTGGAGAACAAAAGCACACTGTTAATGTTGTGGGCTTTAGATGGTCATGGGCATTTAATTACAAAGAAGCAGGCGTTTACGAAATAGGAACTCCAGCTCTTCCACCAACTTTGTATTTACCAGTTGACGAGAAAGTTAAATTTGAACTAACTTCCCCAGATGTAATTCATTCATTCTGGGTTCCTGCATTTTTAATGAAAATGGATGTTATTCCGGGCCGATTAAATGCCTTTGAATTAACTCCAACAAAGTCTGGTGAATTTGTTGGAAAATGTGCTGAGCTTTGCGGAGTTGATCATTCTCGAATGTTATTTAACGTAAAAGTTGTGCCACGAGCTGAATTCGAACAACATTTAGCTGATTTAAGAGCAGCAGGTCAAGTTGGTGCCTTAACATCAGGAAAAGTAGACACTAAAGGTAATCCAGATTGCTTAGGCAATCCAGAATTACCAGCATGTAAGGGAGAGTAAGTAAATGACACTTCTTGAGAATCAACCAACAGTCTCTTCACATGCTTATCAAGTAAAAAAGAACACAATGGGTCAAACCATTGTTAAGTGGATGACTTCAACTGATCCAAAAGTGATTGGAAATCTTTATTTCATAACTTCATTTATATTCTTTATGTTTGCTGGCGCTATGGCTATGGTTATTCGAGCCGAGTTAGCAAGACCTGGTTTGCAATTTATCTCTAATGAGCAATATAACCAAATGTTTACCATGCACGGAACCATTATGTTATTTCTTTTTGCAACACCACTTTTCGCCGCATTTGCAAATGCAATTATGCCACTTCAAATCGGCGCACCAGATGTTTCTTTTCCAAGATTAAACCTGCTGGGTTACTACCTTTATTTAGTCGGAAGTTTGATTGTTGTTGCAGGATTTTTGACTCCAGATGGTGCAGCAAGTTTTGGTTGGTTTGCTTACGCACCACTTTCTAATGCTGTTAACTCACCTACAGTTGGTGCTGATCTTTGGATTATTGGTTTAGCTATAGGTGGCTTGGGAACAATTCTTGGTTCGGTTAACTTCATCACCACAATTTTGACAATGCGTGCACCAGGCATGGTTATGTTTAGATTGCCTATTTTTTCATGGACAATTTTGTTAACAAGTGTTCTAGTTTTGATGGCATTTCCAGTTCTTGCTGCATCATTAATTGTTTTGCAAGTTGATAGAACTTTTAACTCCCAAGTATTTGAAGCTGCTAATGGTGGAGCAATTTTGTGGCAACATCTTTTCTGGTTCTTTGGCCATCCTGAGGTTTACATCATTGCCTTGCCTTTCTTTGGAATTATTAGTGAAGTAATTCCAGTATTTAGTAGAAAACCAGTCTTTGGTTATAAGGGATTAGTTTTCGCCACTATTGCAATTGCAGGTTTATCCGTTGCAGTGTGGGCACATCATATGTATGTCACGGGAGCTGTTTCGTTACCATTTTTTGCTTTAACCACAATGTTGATTGCAGTACCAACTGGAGTTAAATTCTTTAACTGGATTGGCACAATGTGGCGAGGATCTATTTCTTTTGAAACACCAATGTTATTTGTAATTGGATTTTTGATCACATTCTTAATCGGTGGACTAACAGGAGTAATGCTTGCAATGCCACCAATTGATTTCCACGTTTCAGATTCATATTTCGTAGTGGCTCATTTTCATTACACAGTATTTGGCACAGTAGTTTTTGCAATGTTTGCAGGATTTTATTTCTGGTGGCCAAAATTCACTGGCAGAATGCTGGATGACTCAATCGGTAAAATTCATTTCTGGACTTTGTTTATTGGCTTTCAAGTGACATTTTTAATTCAACACTGGCTAGGAATCAAAGGAATGCCAAGAAGATACTCAGATTATTTAGCAAGTGATGGTTTTACTTTCGGTAATACTGTTTCTTCAGTAGGAGCTTTCCTATTGGGTGGTTCCACTTTGTTCTTCTTGTGGAATGTTTACAAAACTTGGCGCAGTGCACCTTTAGTAAAAGTAAATGATCCATGGGGTTGGGGAATGAGTTTGGAATGGGCAACATCATGTCCGCCACCACGACACAATTTCAATGAACTACCAAGAATTCGCTCTGAGCGTCCAGCCTTTGATGCAGCACATCCAGAATTAGCTGACTCAGATGCACCAGTGAGACAAAACTTCCTAGATGACACCATTGGTGGGCCAGTGTTAGGAAAAAGAAATTAAATGAAATCAGGCGGATTTTTATTTCTTTATGGCGGACTTTTTTACTTCGTAGTTGGTGCAATTTATTTCGTAGTTTCCCGAGAACCTGTTGGCACAACTGCTTTGGTGCTTACCGGGGGATTAGCAGTTTTAATTGCCTTTTATTTGCTCTTTACTCAAAACAGACTGGGCTATCAGCCAGAGGACAACGCTCAAGCTGAGCAAAATGAAGCACCTTCAGATTATGGTTTTTATTCACCTCATTCATGGTGGCCCATGATCGTGGCAGCAGCCACAGGAATAACTTTTCTAGGATTAATTTTTGCGGTGTGGATTTTACTACTAGGCTTAGGACTAGTAATTTTCTCAGTTTGGGGATGGCTCTTTGAATATTGGAAATTTGAAAGAGATGAACCAATCAGGCACTGATTTGATTTGGTGTCATGGCTAAAAATTCTCAAGATAATTCAGATTCAAGTGTAAGTAAAATTTCACCATTTGCCGACTTCTTTAAACGAGAATCTTCATCAGGAATTCTCATAGTTTTTGCCTCGATACTGGGGCTAATAATTGCAAACAGTCCACTAAGCAAAAACTATTTTGAAATATTAAAGTCAAAGCTTTCTTTTGATTTAGGATTCTTTGCCTTTGAAATGGATGTTAGTCATCTAATTAACGATGGATTAATGACCATCTTTTTTCTTGTTGTTGGTTTGGAAATCAAAAGAGAATTAAGTTCAGGCCATCTTTCTAATATAAAAAGTGCCCTATTACCCTTGCTTGCAGCAATTGGGGGAATGCTAATTCCAGCAGCGATTTACTTGATGATTGCTGGAGATTCATACCCATCTGGATGGGCAATACCTGTTGCCACAGACATCGCTTTGGCATTGGGAGTTTTAAGTTTGGTGAGCACTAAAAATAATGCCACCTTAAGACCGTTCTTGTTAGGACTTGCAGTAATTGATGATATTGGGGCAATCCTCATTATTGCTGTTTTCTTTTCAGTGGGAATAAAACTTAACTGGTTACTAGCAGTACTTGTAGTAGTAGGAATAGTGGTAGCCCTTAAGTATTTGAAAGTTCAATACATTTTTGTTTATGTCTTCTTAGGCGTTATTTTATGGTTTAGTCTTTATGAAGCAGGAATTCATCCAACCATTGCTGGAGTAATACTTGGACTTCTTGCACCAAGCAATCCCTTTGTTTCAAAAGAATATATTGACACCGAAGAATTAATGGATCTCTCAACAGTTGAAAATGTCATTAAGACCAAAAAGATTGCCAAAGGATCAGTCTCAGTTGTGGAGTGGTTAGAACACCAAATTCATCCCTGGACAGCATTTTTAATCGTTCCACTGTTCGCCTTTGTTAATTCAGGAATAGTGATTACTTCCCAAAGCATCAGCAATGCCATTAATTCACCAGTTGCTTGGGCCATATTTTTTGGTTTGGTAGCAGGAAAACCATTAGGAATTTTCCTCTTCACATTTGTTTCTTTGAAAACCAACGTGGGAGCTCTTTCTGGAAAAGTTAGATGGAGTGAAATTTTTGCCACCGGAAGCTCTGCTGGTATTGGTTTTACCGTTTCTATATTTATTGCCAAACTTGCCTTTGAAGATGAGAATTTGCAAAGCCTGGCCATCTTTAGTGTGCTGGTTGCCTCAGTGGTCAGTGCCCTGATTTCCTACCTCCTCTTCAAGATCGTTTCCCTTCGAAATAAGTAGTTTGTGCCCCAAGGCACAAACTTTCCCTCACAAGGGTTGAAAATATGTCCAAATTTTTTGTCTAAAACTCTTTCATTTGTTCACAAAGTAGGAGTATGAATACCTACTAGAGATTTGCTTCATCAGGAAGCGATCTTTAACGGGAGGGTAAGTGGCAGAGAAATCAGCTCAAGGCGCAACCTATAGAGACGTTGCACTTGATTATTTCGATAAGCGTGGTTTGCAAAGACATGCTGGCTTGCTAGCACTTTGGGGACTTGGAGTAGCCGCAGTTGTTTCTGGAGATTTCTCCGGATGGAACTTTGGTCTTGACGCAGCTGGATGGGGCGGACTTTTCATCGCCACCGTTTTAGTGGTCATCATGTATTACGGAATGCTTTTTAGCATCGGTGAAATGTCGGCAGCATTGCCACACACCGGTGGTGCATATTCATTTGCTCGTTCAGCAATGGGACCTTGGGGCGGATTCGTCACAGGTTTCGCTGAAACAATTGAATATGTTGCAACAACAGCAGTTATCGTATTTTTCTCAGCAAGTTATGCAGATGGAATTATTTCACAACTAACTGGAACTTCATTGCCAGTTTGGTTATGGTGGATCATTCTTTATGCAATCTTCTTGTTGTTAAATATCGCTGGTGCTGAAGTATCATTTAAGTTTGCAATAGTTGTAGCAATTGCTTCTCTAGCTGTTCTTGCCATGTTTGCAATCATGGCGATAGTTAGTGGCAAGTTCTCTGTTGACAACTTGTTTGATATCGCACCAACAGATGGTAATTCAACATTCCTACCTAAAGGATTCTGGGCAATTGTGGCAGCGATGCCATTTGCTATGTGGTTCTTCCTAGGAATTGAAGAACTTCCATTGGCAGCCGAAGAAGCACACAACCCAGCTCGCGATATTCCAAAAGCTGGAATTTTGGGATTGGGAACACTAGTTATTACAGCAACCTTAGTTTTGGTGCTTAACCCTGGTGTGACAGGTTCTAGCAAGATTGCCACATCTGGTGAACCACTACTAGATGGTTTCCGTGCAATGTTGCCTAACGCAAATGTTGCTGCACTATTGGCAGCTTTTGCATTAATTGGTCTATTTGCATCACTTCAAGGAATTATGTTTGCTTACGGTAGAAACATTTATTCATTGTCACGTGCAGGTTACCTACCACAAAGTTTGTCACTAACTGGAAAACGTAAAACTCCATATGTGGCATTAATTGTTGGTGCAGTCGTTGGTTTTGCTGCTCTTCTTTGGGCACAATACGGCGGTGCAACTGCAGGTGCAGTGGTATTAAACATTGCAGTATGGGGTGCTGTTATTGCCTACATGTTGCAAATGGTTTCTTACCTATTGCTAAAGAAGAACATGTCACATTTAAAGCGACCATATAAGAGTCCAGTAGGTTCTGCTGGAGCTTGGGTGGCTGGAATTTTGGCATTGGTTGTCTTTATCGGCCAATTAATTAACCCTGCATATAGACAAGCGATCATCGCGATTGCAATTGTTTATATCTTGGGCTTGCTCTACTTCGGATTGGTGGCAAGGAAACGCTTAGTTATGTCACCTGAAGAGGAAGCAGCAATAAAAGGTCATAGATAGAAATAAGCACTGAAATTGAGGGCTCACCAAGGTGGGCCCTCAATTTATTTAAACCATTAATTGTTGGGGACTAGACTTAAAAACATGTCAACACCTTCACCTGGATATGCAGTAACACTTCGTGTTGAACTTCCTGCCACCGCCGACTCCACAGGTGGCCTAACAGCAGCTGTTTCATCTGCTGGTGCTGCATTAACAGCACTGGATGTCGTTGAATCAACACATAACTCAATTGTTGTTGACGTTACTTGTAATGCCACTGATGAAGAACATGCCAAAAGAATTACTGAAAGTATTACAAAACTTGCAGGTGCCAAAGTTAAGAAAGTTTCTGATAGAACTTTCTTAATTCACTTGGGTGGCAAACTAGAAGTTAACTCTAAAGTTCCCTTAAAAACTCGTGATGATTTATCTCGCGCTTACACCCCAGGAGTGGCAAGAATTTCTCAAGCAATTGCTGATGATCCAAGTAACTTGAGAAGATTAACAATTAAAAGAAACACTGTGGCTGTGGTTACAGATGGCTCAGCAGTGCTTGGTTTAGGAAACCTAGGAGCAGCTGCAGCTTTGCCTGTGATGGAAGGAAAAGCTGCCTTATTCAAAAGATTTGCCGACATTGATGCTTGGCCAGTTTGTATTGATTCCCAAGACGTGGATGAAATTGTTAGAACGGTGCAATTAATTGCACCGGTTTATGGGGGCATCAATTTAGAAGATATTTCAGCACCAAGATGCTTTGAAGTTGAAGAAAGACTAAGAGAGCTGCTTGATATCCCAGTTTTCCATGATGACCAACATGGCACAGCAATTGTGGTTCTAGCGGCCCTTACCAATGCTTTAAGGGTGGTGGATAAAAAAATTGAATCCATCAAAGTCGTTATGACTGGTGCTGGAGCTGCTGGAACAGCCATAGCCAGACTGTTAGTTCGCTCAGGCCTGAAAGACCTAATTGTTTTCAATCATTCCGGTGCCATTCATAAAGGATCTGGCACTGCTAGAGACTCTAAATGGTTAGTTGAAAATACAAACAAAAACAGTTTCACAGGTTCAATAGGTGAGGCCTTAAAAGGTGCAGATGTATTCATAGGAGTTAGTGCTCCTGACATTTTGACTGAAGATGACATAAAACATATGGCACCTAAATCAATTGTGTTTGCTTTAGCAAATCCAGATCCTGAAATTGACCCAGTAATTGCTCGAAAGCATGCCAGTGTGGTGGCAACTGGTAGAAGTGATTATCCAAACCAAATAAATAACGTTTTAGCGTTTCCTGGAATTTTTAGGGGACTGCTTGATGCCCAAGCAAAAAATGTCACTGATGAGGTTTTAGTAGCAGCAGCTAAAGCAATTGCTGATCGAGTAAGCAGTGATCAGTTAAATGCCTCATTTATTGTGCCAAGTGTTTTTGATCCAGCAGTAACACCTGCTGTTGCCCAAGCAGTTAGAGCCACCTTAGGTAAATAAAGGACCTAAACCACTCTTGGTTGAGGATTTCCTGATTCAGTAATTGCTTGTCTGATGTTTACTCTCAACAGCAATAGACCACCTATTACAAAGAATGCAATTATTAGTAACACACTTTGCCTGTATGAACCTGTTAATCCAAAAGCAATTCCAAATGCAAGTGTTCCTAACCAACTTGTGCCACGTTCACTTATTTCATAGAAAGAGAAATATTGAGCTTCACGTGATCTGGGAATAACTTGGGAATATAAAGATCTAGACAAGGCTTGGCTTCCACCTAAGACAAATCCAATTCCTGCAGCAATTGCTAGATAAGGATTTTGTTGCCCAGCAGGAAGTGCATAAGTAATTACCACCATGAGAGTCCAAATCAAAAGTGTTAACAAAATAACTTTTTTAGCACCGATTTTGTCAGAGAGTTTTGCCAACAAAAGTGCACCAATAAGTGCAGTAACTTGCACAATTAATATTGCAATTACTAATGAGATTTCTGTTAGTTTCAATTCAAGAATTGCATAGGTTCCAGAAATAGCAATTACTGTTTGAATTCCATCATTGTAAAACAAATAGGCAATTAAAAATTTAAGAGTTTCTGGATACTTTCTTACATCTTTAATGGTGGTTTTTAACTCTTTAAAACCAACAGTTAAGGCTTCAGATCCAACAGCACCCACAGGTCTATTAAGGGTTCTTAAACCTCTCACAGTGACAATGGTGAACAAGGCCCACCAAATGCCAGCTGACATTAAAGAGATTCTTACAGCCTCTGCTTGCGTAACACCAAAAGATTCATAACCTGCATACAAAATCAAGTTCAATAACAGTAACAACCCACCACCGGCATAACCAGATGCCCAACCTCTTGATGAAACTGCATCTCTTTTGTCGGGCGATGCCAAGTCTTGTATGTAGGAGTTAGCAACAACTAGAGCTGCGCCAAAAGAAATATTTGCCACGATTAAAAGAAATGCACCTAAAGCAAATCTGCCATCTTTAACAAAATACAAACAAATTGTAGAAATAGAACCGATGTAAGCAAATACTGCGAGCAAACCATTTCTACTTTTGATTCGATCTGCTATACCACCAACAATTGGTAATAAAAATACTTGCATGAAAACTGAAAAAGAAATTGCGTATGGATACAAAGATCCAGGTCTCATTTCAAAGCCCCATAGTGAAATCATTCCTGCAGCATCTGCACTGTTTTCAGCTATGGAAGTTAAATATGGACCAATGAAAAGACTTATTACTGTTGTGGAAAATGCAGAATTAGCCCAGTCGTATAAGTACCAGCTACGACGAACACCTTTTTTGGTTAAGAAACCAGTTGAACTCATGCTTTGACCTTATCTTTAATTGTTTAAAGGAGCTGCCTTATTCGAATTTGAACGTGGGGAAGGTCTCTTGCGACACACCTTCAAAGCTCAGACACGCCGTGTACATAATCTGGTTTAGTTCTCATTAAGGCTTTGACCTGCGAAAACGTCACTCCTGTAACTCCTGAAACACCAATATCTCAACTTGCGGTGCCCCGGTGATTGCATATGTCAGTTCAAAGTACTAATGTTGCACTACATCTTGTGGTGGAAACGGCGGAAACGTCCATTAGTTGGGGTTAAACCCAAGTTATCCACAGAAGATCAGCCCAAAAGACGAAGGCTACGAGCCAGTTATCCACAGGGCGAAACCTAGGGTTATCCACACCATATTTGATTGGAGTAAGGCATTGTTCTGTCCTTTTTGCCGTCACTCCGATTCAAGAGTCGTGGATTCCAGAGCAACCGATGATGGCTCAGCAATTAGACGTCGTCGTCAATGCCCTGAGTGTGATCGCAGATTTACCACCATCGAAGTTGCAACATTAAGTGTTGTGAAAAGAAGTGGTGTGATTGAACCGTTTTCAAGAGCAAAAGTTGTTAATGGTTTAAGAAAAGCTTGCCAAGGAAGACCCGTCACAGATGATGACTTGGCATTGCTCGCACAAAAAGTAGAAGAAGCAGTACGCGCATCTGGTGCAGCAGCAGTTGATTCACATGAAGTTGGGTTAGCAACACTTTCTCCACTTCGTGAATTAGATGAAGTTGCCTATCTGCGTTTCGCAAGTGTGTATCGCTCTTACGAATCTTTAGAAGATTTTGAAGCAGAGATTTCACTACTTCGCACAGCTCGAGAACTCGGGGACGTTTCCGTCGCTATTGCCACAAACGGTGACAAAAGTGTCGAGGACGGCTCGGAGAAATAAGAGCAGTTAGAAAAATTCAAAACTAAAAGAAAAAGGTAAAGAAAATGACAGACATGATCAGCAGCGGCTTCAAACTAGGTCGCAAGCAAGCACCTGGAATCAAAATGCAGCGTGTATTCACTAAAGAAGGAATTCATCCATATGACGATGTCAAATGGGAAAGCCGCGATGTTGTACAAAACAACTGGAAAACAGGCGAAGTTGTTTTCGAACAAAAAGCTACAGAATTTCCAGATTTCTGGTCTGTTAATGCTTCCACAATTGTTACCACCAAATACTTCCGTGGCGCAGTAGGTCACGATAACCGTGAATGGTCATTAAAACAATTAATCGATCGAGTAGTTCTTACTTACACCAAAGCTGGAAAAGCTGGTGGATATTTTGCAACTGAAGATGATGCAAAAGTATTTGAAGAAGAATTAACTTACATGTTGCTACACCAGGTGTTTTCTTTCAATTCACCAGTTTGGTTCAACGTTGGTACAAGTGCACCACAACAAGTAAGCGCATGCTTTATTTTGGCTGTGGAAGATTCAATTGATTCAATTCTTAACTGGTACAAAGAAGAAGGCGTAATTTTCAAAGGTGGATCAGGAGCTGGTGTAAATCTTTCCAGAATCCGTGGCTCACTTGAATTACTTTCTTCAGGTGGAACCGCATCTGGTCCAGTTTCATTCATGCGTGGTGCCGATGCATCTGCAGGAACAATCAAATCAGGTGGTGCAACCAGACGTGCAGCAAAAATGGTTGTTCTAGATATTGATCATCCAGATGTTGAAGAATTCATTGACACCAAAGCTCGCGAAGAAGACAAAATCAGAGCGCTACGTGACGCTGGTTTTGATATGGATCTTGGTGGCAAAGACATCATTTCTGTGCAATACCAAAACGCAAATAACTCAGTAAGAGTTTCAGATGAATTCATGAAAGCTTATGAAAACAATCAAGACTTCCAATTAACAGCGCGCGCTGATGGCCACGCAGTTAAAACAGTGAATGCACGTTCCTTGTTCAGAAAACTTTCTGAAGCAGCTTGGGGTTGTGCTGATCCTGGTATTCAATACGACACCACAATCAATGACTGGCACACCAGTCCAGAAACAGGTCGTATCAACGCATCTAATCCATGTTCTGAATACATGCATCTTGATAACTCAAGTTGCAACCTTGCATCTTTGAACTTAATGAAGTTCTTAAAAGATGATGACACATTTGATGCTGACAAGTTCAAGAAAACAGTTGAATTTGTTATCACCGCTATGGAAATCTCAATCTCATTCGCAGACTTCCCAACACCAGCAATTGGTCAAACCACGAGAGATTTTCGTCAATTAGGAATTGGTTATGCAAACCTAGGTGCTTTGTTAATGGCACTTGGTCTTGCTTATGACTCAGATGCAGGAAGAGCATTAGCTGCTTCAATTACTTCTCTAATGACTGGTACTTCTTATAAGAGAAGTGCTGAATTAGCAGCAGTAGTTGGACCTTACGTTGGTTATGCACGTAACGCTGATGCACACAAACGTGTAATTCGTAAACACGCTGCAGCAAACGAAGCAGTAAAAATTGATAGTGAATTGGATAGATCAGTTCATCAATTAGCTACACAAGTTTGGCAAGACGCAATCAAACTTGGTGAAGTTAATGGTTACCGAAACGCACAAGCAAGTGTGTTAGCACCAACAGGAACCATTGGTTTGATGATGGATTGCGACACCACAGGAATTGAACCAGATCTAGCTTTGGTGAAATTCAAGAAATTAGTTGGTGGGGGATCAATGCAAATTGTGAACCAAACAATTCCAAGAGCACTTCGTCGTCTTGGTTACACCCAAGAAACAGTTGAAGCAATTGTTGAATTCATTGCCGAAAACGGAAACGTTATTGATGCACCTGGTCTAAAACCAGAACATTATTCAGTGTTTGATTGCGCAATGGGAGTTCGTTCCATCAGCCCAATGGGACATGTTCGAATGATGGCAGCAGCCCAACCATTCCTATCTGGTGCAATTTCTAAAACAGTGAACATGCCATCAAGTGCAACTGTTGAAGAAGTAGAAGATGTTTACTACCAAGGTTGGAAATATGGTTTGAAAGCTTTGGCAATCTATCGCGATAATTGCAAAGTTGGACAACCTTTGAGTGATGCTAGAAGTAAAGAAGAATCATCTTCTACACCTCAAGGAATTAGTGCTCACCCAATTCGTCAACGCTTACCAAAATCACGCGCTGGAATAACAACATCATTCTCAGTAGCAGGAGCCGAAGGTTACATGACAACTTCTGCTTATGCAGATGGTCGTTTAGGTGAAGTGTTCTTGAAGATGAGCAAGCAAGGTTCAACTCTTGCTGGCATCATGGATGCATTCTCAATTGCTGTGTCAATTGGTTTGCAATACGGTGTACCACTAGAACAATACGTTCAAAAATTCACCAACATGAGATTTGAACCATCAGGAATGACCGATGACGAAGATATTCGTATCGCGCAATCTGTAATGGATTACATCTTCAGAAGATTAGCTCTGGATTACTTGCCAGAAGAACACAGAAGTGCATTGGGAATCTTTACTGCTGAAGAAAGAAAAAATGCAGTAAACGAGTCTTATGGTTCACCTGCTGAAATCGAAGCTGTGGCAACAGACTTCATTCCAACCACAACTCTGCCAGTTGTTGAAAAGACCAACAGTGCAGCACCTGCCAGAAGTTCCATGGAAGTTTTGGAATCTCTAACTGGTTTGAAATCTGATGCACCACTTTGCATGACTTGTGGTGTGAAGATGAGAATGGCTGGATCATGCTTTGTCTGTGAAGGATGCGGCAACACCAGCGGTTGTTCATAACAGATTAAAAAAATTAAAGGCTGGGCAATTTATTGCCCAGCCTTTTTTCATGCTTAAAACTAGATAGCCACATTTTCTGCCGCCGAAAGAACTCTGGCAGCAAATATTCCTAATTCTCCATCTTCTAGAACTAGGTTATAAATCAATTCATAGCTTTGAGATTTTGAAGTAATTGTCATGTTTTGAAATGTGCCATCAGCATTTGTGGTGCAATTTCCAAATGTGTAACCAGAGTTATTAACTAGGAATGGGTATTGATCCAAGATTATTGCTTGAAAATCATCCAAGTTGATGTTTTTCTGAAATGAATTAGAGGCATAACCATAGGCCTTATCCCAGTTCTTTTGCTCAAAGGCTGTGATTTGAGAACTTATGTGATCTGTGACAGAGATTTTTTGTTCATCATCACATTTACCATTTGTAGTGACCTGATTACTTGTCGAACTACTAGAGCAACCAACAAGTAACAAACTTGTAGTTAAAAACCCTGCAGCTAAAAGTCTCGAAAAAGAAACTGTTTCCATGACGCAAGCCTAGGTGAAAAAACAGGTTTCTGCTCTGATGAATAAAGCAAAGATGTGTCGACTAAGTTAGAACCCTATGGGTGCAATCGAGGTCAACGGCATTGCATACCGTCTTCCCACAGGTCGATTGTTATTTGATGATGTTTCTTTCCGAGTAGGCGAAGGCATCACCGCAGCCTTAGTAGGGGATAACGGCGCAGGAAAATCAACTCTTTTCAAAATCATCACCGGAGTTTTAAATGCTGATGAAGGATCAACTTCGGTTTCTGGTGGTTTAGGTGTCATGCCACAGCTTTTAACAGGCGCTGCAAAAAAAGTTGAAGAAAATGACACAGCCCTTGCCTCTCTGGGATTAAATGCCACAGTTGCAGATGCTCTAAAAGTTGTTTCACCTAAAAGAATTCAAGAAGCAATGAAACACGTTGAGGCATGCGAATTAGCAATGATGGAAGATGAAAGTGAAGAAATTCAAATGAAATATGCCCACGCCTTAGCTGAATATGCTGATGCAGGTGGTTACGACAACGAAATTTTGTGGGATGTCTGTTGCCAGGCAGCAGTTGGCATGGAATATGAAAAATGTAAATTTCGTGAACTAAAAACACTTTCAGGGGGTCAAGCAAAAAGATTAATCTTGGAAGCACTGCTACGAGGCCCTGATCAAGTTCTACTACTAGATGAGCCAGATAACTACCTTGATGTGCCAGCTAAGAATTGGTTAGAAGATCAATTAAAAGCATCATCAAAAACAATATTGCTAATTAGCCACGATAGAACTTTGTTAACAAGAGCTGCTGATCGAATAATCACTATTGAAGGTGGAACATCTTGGGTGCACGGTAAAGGATTTGGGACGTATTACGAGGCAAGACAAGAGCGCCACGAAAGATTAGGTGAATTACTAAAGCGTTGGGAAGATGAACATCAAAGATTAAAAGATCTTGTTCAGACTTTGCATATGCAAACTAAATCTTCACCAGCTATGGCACCAAAATATCGTGCGATGCAAACTAGGTTAAAACGATTTGAAGAAGCAGGTGCTCCTCAAGCTCCACCTCCACCACAAAGATTAAAAATGAAACTAAAAGGTGGAAGAACAGCTGTTAGAGCAATTGTTTGTAAAGATTTGCAATTAACAGATTTGACTAAACCATTTGATATGGAATTGTTCTACGGTGAAAGAGTTGCCTTTCTGGGAGGAAACGGAACAGGTAAATCACATTTCTTAAGACTTTTAGGTGGAGATGAAACAGTCAGACACACAGGGGACTGGAAATTAGGTTCTAGGGTTGTTCCTGGCTGGTTTGCGCAAACTCATGATCATCCTGAGTGGAGTAGAAAAACTCTAACCGAAATTTTGTGGGAAGAAAAATCATTGCAGATTGCTGCAGCAGTTGGAACTTTATCCAGATATGGTTTAGGGGCACAATCTGATCAGTTGTTCTTAACTCTTTCAGGAGGACAACAAGCAAGGTTTCAAATCTGTTTACTAGAACTTTCCGGTGCAACTTTGCTACTTTTGGATGAACCCACAGATAACTTGGATATAACAAGTAGCGAAGCCCTTGAAGCTGCCCTAGATGTTTTTGATGGAACTGTGTTAACAGTTACTCACGATAGGTGGTTTGTGCAGAATTTTGACCGTTTTTTCCTGCTTGATAAAGAGGGTAATGTTAAGGAAGTCCAAGAACCTGTTTGGACCTAGAATAAAGATTAAGAAAAGAAGGTCAAAATGCATAACAAAGGCGTTAGTGCACTAGAAGAAGTAAATGCTTACGTATTTAGAGCTGGTGAATTACTTAAACTTTCCAAAGATTTTATTAAGGCTTTTTCCACTTCAGAACGTGAATTAATTATTTCAATTCCATTAAGAAGAGAATCTGGTGGAATTGATGTTCTAACTGGTTATCGAATTCAACATTCTTCAGCAAGAGGTCCAAGAAAAGGTGGCATTAGATACCACCAATCAGTTGATTTAGATGAAGTAAGAGCATTAGCAAGTCTCATGACTTGGAAAACTGCATTAGTTGATGTGCCATTTGGAGGCGGTAAAGGTGGGGTGACTGTTGATCCCACAACTTTAACAATTAGAGAAAAAGAAGAAGTCACAAGAAGATGGACCAGAACAATGGTTAACATCCTTGGTCCTCATCGCGATGTGCCAGCACCAGATATGGGAACAGATGCTCAAACCATGGCCTGGATTATGGATGAGTATCAAAGAATCAATGGATTTTCTCCAGCTGTTGTAACAGGAAAACCACTTGGATTATTTGGCGCACCCGGAAGAGAAGAAGCAACTGGACGAGGTGTAATTGGTGTTGCCGTTGGAGCATTGGAAAAAATAAATAAAAAGCCAAGTGAAATCAGAGTTGCCATACAAGGTTTTGGAAACGTTGGAGTTTATGCAGCTCTAGCTGCTCAAGAAGCTGGCATGAAAGTAGTTGGTTTAGCTGATGTTAGTGGTGGCAAAATCAATGACAAAGGTTTCAACATTAAAGAAATAATTGGTAAACATAAGAAAGTATCTGAAATTGCAGAAGGTAAGGATGTCAGTGGGGAAGAAATACTAACCATGGATTGTGATTTATTAATCCCAGCAGCGCTAGGTGGTGTTATTAATGATTCTAATCACGAAAAAGTTCAAGCAAAAATTATTGTGGAGGGTGCAAATCAGCCATTAACACTTTCTGCTGATGAAGCCTTACAAAAGCGTGGGGTAGTAGTTGTGCCAGACATTTTGGCTAACGCTGGTGGTGTGATGGGTTCATATTTTGAGTGGACACAAAATATTCAAGAATTTAGATGGCCTATAGAAAGATTTAGAAACGAACTTGATACTCGCATGAAAATAGCTTTTGATGCCACTTGGGATGCTTCACAAAAATACGGTTGCGACTTAAGAACTGGAGCTTTTGTTGTATCGGTTGAAAGAGTAGCTACAGCGTTTAAACTGCGAGGAGATTTACTCTAAGAATGTCCAAAAAGTTAGTTGATTCCTATTTAAAATCGGTTCCTGAACCACAAAGGTCAACTTTAAAGAAGCTTCGTAAGACTATTTTGAAAATTGAGCCTAAAGCACAAGAAGTCATAAGTTACAACATGCCCGCCTACAAAATTGAGGAAGGCATAATTTGTGGTTTTCTTTCGGCTAAAAAACACTGCTCCTATTTCCCATTTTCAGGATCAGTTTTGAAAGAGCTTGTTAAAGAAACTGCAAAATACGATCAATCTGCGGGAACATTGCGTTTTGAAATTAACAAATCTTTGCCTGAATCTTTGGTTAGAAAACTTATAAAGGTCAGAAAAAAGCAGTTGTTGAAAAAATTTTAGAGAATAGTTTCTTAACTAATCTATTCCTAATGATTTTCTGACTCGAGAAATTATGAGCATATAGGCTTCTTTTGGCATATATCCTTCAATAATTAATGAACTTGCGCCATGCACCGATGCCCAAACAAACGCTTCACCATTTTCTCGAGATTCCTTAGTAATAACTCCAAAATAAAGTAACTCATCAAGACTTGCTTCTAGTAACTTCCAAGCTTTACTTTCGTTATTTTCAAAACTTGGGGCACAAAAACCACCATAAATTAATCGATATAGGTTGGGTTGGGCTAAAGCCCATTCAAAGTAAGCTTTACCTAATTCTTGGAATCGTTCTATTGCTGCTTTTGCGTTGTTGCCATTTATCTTTTTGACGGCTCGTTCCTGTTTGTTTGCAAGTTCTTCAAACAAGGATCTGCCGACAGCTGTAACAAGTGAAGTTTTATCAGGAAAATAGTGGTATCCAGCACTTGGACTTACTCCCACGGCTGCTGCAACTGCCCGAAGTGACAATTGATCCGGTCCGTGTTTTTTTACTAGTGATATGGCTGATTGAACTAAGGAATCAGCTAAATCACCATGGTGGTAAGTGTTTTTTGGAGCTGTTTTGATTGGCACGGGAGCATCTTGCCATAAATATGTCATTTTTTATCTATTATCAAATTAATAGACTAATTCCCGTGCCTAATGTTGAAATACTAAAAATCACGGCTCCAACTGGAATTAATTTAACCAACACTCCTGCTTTTCCATCTTCTGTTCTAGGGGCTCCTCCAAAAAATCCACCAGAGATTAGAAGTGGGGCTATAAAAAGTCCTACTCGAAGCAGCCAAACTGCCCAACCTTCAAATCTGGAGTAATCAAGGACTAATTGGCCTATTACTGCCAGGGTAACCAGCACTCCTGCATGGGCATGTCCTGCTTTGAAATATTCACGCTGAACAGCTGTGATTTTCTCCGCACCAATCTGTTTTTTCAAAATTGTAAGGAGAAAGCTTCCACCAAAAGCGATGGTTGGCAAAGAAATGAATGCCAATGCGATCATCCATCTTGCTGCATTACTCATCTTCAAAATCCTTTCTAAACCGCTGAAATAATTTCGGCATGTATCTTGACAATGTTCAAATATACTGAAATTATCTTAACATTGTCAAGATAAAGGGCGGTTATGTTCGAATCTCTGGGGCATTTCATCAATAAGCGTAGTAAATCAGTACTTGTTTTTTTCGTCGTTGGAATTATTCTTGCTGGTTTCTTTGGTTTCCAGGCATTTTCAAGATTTGACTCAGGGGGCTACACAGACCCAAACAGTGATTCAGCTAAAGCGCAAGAAATTTTAATGCAAGAGTTTGATGTCAAACAGCCGTCATTAGTTCTTGCGGTTGGATCTAAAGAAAAATCGATTGATGACTTATCTGTGGCTAAATCAGCGGCGGAACTTGAGCAAGAAATTAAAAATGAACCATCCGTAGAAGAAGTTATCTCCTATTGGTCTGCTGGGAAAGCTCCATTTTTGAAAAGTGAGGATGGTCAATCCGGACTAATATTTGTTTATTATAAGACAACAGATTTTACTGAAGCCGATAAACTAGGGGGCGAATTTCAAGAAAAATATGATGAAACCTACAAAGATTTAGATGTTTACATTTCGGGAGAGTCTGTTTTTGCTAATGCGATTAATGGAAGGATTCAAGACGATCTTAAAATTGCTGAAGCAATAGCAATTCCATTAACTTTTATCCTCTTACTCATTATTTTTGGGGCTATGGTTGCATCAGCAATGCCTCTTGTAATTGGAGTAACTTCAATAATTGGTACTTTTTTTGTGATGTATTTATTGACATTTGTCACAGATGTAAGTGTTTTTGTTTTAAATCTAACAACAGGACTTGGGCTTGGATTAGGAATTGATTATGCATTATTAATGGTTAATCGCTTCAGAGAAGAATTAGCTAAAGGTGTTAGAAAAGAAAAAGCGATTGTAAATACTTTGAAAACAGCTGGAAAAACAGTTTTTTATTCAGGCCTAACAGTTGTTGTGACTCTACTTTCTTTAACATTTTTTCCACTGAATTTTCTTAAATCCATGGGATACGCCGGGGCCTCGGTGGTAACGCTTGCTGTTTTAGGTGCACTTATTCCGTTACCAGCAATCATGTCTTTACTTGGAAAAAATATTAATAAAGGTCGAATAAGAAAAAATGCTTTTACTAACTTGGAAAAAGGCCGATGGTCTACGTTTGCCAGATTTGTTATGAGAAAACCTATAACAATTTTGGCGTTATCGTCTGCAATTCTAATTCTCTTTATTTCTCAAATAACTAATGTTAAATTTGGCCAAGTAGATACTGATGTTTTGCCAAAAACTGACCGAGCCTATATCTCATCAGAATTTATTGCACAAGAATTTCCAGGAGAAGAAGGTGCTCCAATAGAATTTGTTTTTCCAAATGGTTCAAATAATCTGCCAGAAATTCGTCAATATTTAAATCTAGTGAACCAAACAGAAGGAATAACCAGAGTTGGTGAACCCTTGGTTTCTGGTGATTTCGTGAGGGCTGAGGCCATTCAGTCAATAAAACCTAGAACACCTGAAGGGGAAAGTTTGATTCAACAGCTGCGAGATATCCCTACTTCGCAACAGACCCTTATTGGAGGTCAAGCTGCAGATTATGCAGATACCCAAGGTGCAATTCGAGACAATCTTGGAATTGTCATTGCGTGGATCATGATTACAATATTTATACTTCTCTTTGCCTTTACGGGTTCAATTATTTTACCAATCAAAGCCGTATTATTGAACTTCATCTCTCTTGCCGCAACAATTGGTGCGCTTACCTGGGTATTTATTGAAGGAAATTTGAAATCTCTAATTGGAGATTTCAATGTAAATGGAACAATCGATACAAACATGCTTGTTCTGGTATCTGTAGTTGCTTTTGGTTTGTCTATGGATTATGAAGTTTTCTTGCTTTCTCGAATAAAAGAAGAGCACGACGCCGGAAAGTCCAACGTTGATGCTGTTGCTCTTGGACTGCAGAAATCAGCAAGAATTATTACAGCTGCTGCATTGATTCTTGCCATAGTTTTTGCTGCATTTTTAACCAGCGGGGTTACTTCTATAAAACTTTTGGGATTTGGAGTCGCATTTGCAATTTTGATTGATGCCACCCTAATAAGGGCACTTTTGGTGCCCGCATTAATGAGACTTTTTGGAGAGTACAACTGGTGGGCACCAAAATCTCTAAAAAGATTTCAGATCAAACATTAATAAGGAGTAAAAATGGTAAAGGATAGAAATACAGTTGATTCGGGAAATGAAAATAGAAATCTGGTGAGATGGTCTGGTTTCATTAGCGTAATTCAAGGTTTATTGATCTTTATCCCAACAATAATCCTAGGTGCTGCCATCAATTGGCCCGAGAGTTTAGATGATCCTGCATCTATTGCACTACCACGATTGCTGGAAAATGAAGGTGCTGTCAGAGTTGGATATTTTGCTTATTTGATTCTCTCCCTTCTATTTGCCATAACAATGGTTTTATTAGCTCAAATTGTGTTAGGCAAAGATAGTGGAATTTTGATTAAAATAATTGTTGCCTTTGCGATAGCTTCAGCTTTAGCTAGAAGCATCGGAATAATACGTTGGCTTGTTCCCATGTTTGATCTAGCAAAAATTTGGGAACAATCTACGACAGAAGACCAAAAATATGTTGTAAGTGTGGTCTTTGAAACTCTTAATTCATACGGGGGCACAATAGGAGAAGTACTTGGAGTGAGCATATTTGCTGCTATTTCCATATTTTTTCTTTCGATTGCAAATCTTATAAGAAGAACCCTACCTAAGTGGATTAGCGTGTTTGGACTAATTTCTGTCCTTGGTTTGCTCTGGACTTCAACCGGGATAGTTGGAATAGATCCAGGCTCATCAGCAGATTTCATTGGCACCACAATTGTGCAACTTTGGTTTCTTTTTACAGGTTTTTGGTTATTGATCAAGGGTAAGACTCTCGTCAAAAATTAAAAGCTGTAATAAAAACACAACGAAATGGAGAATTTAGTGACTCAGCCTCATGTAGTGCTTGGTAGTGGTTTTGTGGGTAGGTCTCTGGCAAAGCTTTTAGCTGAATCAGGTCAAAAAGTAATAATTGCATCACGATCTGGAAGGGGACCCACACACAAAAATATAGTTTGTATCAAAGCAAACGCGTCATCAGTTAATGACTTGATTTCCATTAGTATCAATCCACAAGTTGTTTATAACTGTGTAAATCCTCCTTACCACCAGTGGAAAACAAAATGGCCACCAATTAGTAATGCCATTAACAAGTATGTAGAAAAATCTGAGGCAGTTTTAGTTACCTGTTCAAATCTTTATGGATACGGACCTCACGAAGGAATGATGACTGAAGATCTGCCTCTTAAGGCAACCTGGACCAATGGACAAGTCAGAGCTCAAATGTGGTTTGACGCTAAAGCTTTACACGATTCCAAAAAAATTCGCGCAACAGAAGTTAGAGGATCTGACTACATTTGTGCTTCTGATCAAAGCAGAATGGGGGATCGTGTTGTCCCAAACTTGATTAAGGGAAAAAAGATCCAACTTCTGGGAGCAATCGATCAACCTCATACTTGGACAGATCCTGAAGATGTAGCAAAACTAATGATGGTGGTTGGTCATGATGAACGTGCTTGGGGCAAGCCATGGCATGTTCCAAGCAATGAACCAAAAACTCAAATTGAGGTGGTTAGAGATATTGCTGGTGCATTAGGTGTTGCTCTACCAGAAGTTTCTTCTGTGCCCCCAGCTATTCAAAAATTGATTGGAATTTTTAATCCTGTGGTCAGGGAATTATTAAACTCGAATTATCAATTCGATATGCCCTTTGTGATGAATGATGACAAAACTCGAAAGACTTTTGGATTGACCCCAAAAAAGTGGGAAAGCGTCATAAATGACTTGATTTCTGCCTATAGAAATTGAAAATTCTGCGCTCTCTTAGATTTTGCCATAGAATTTCGTTATGGAATTAGGAATATTCACCTTTGGCGATATGCCCCTTGATGGTTCTGTTTCCCAGCATCAAAGATTAAAAGATCTTATTGAAGAAGTTGAATTAGCAGATCAAGTTGGATTAGACGTTTATGCCATTGGAGAGCATCACAGACCAGACTTTGTGATTTCTTCGCCCAGCACCTTATTAGCTGCAGCAGCCATGAGAACTAAAAATATTCGCCTTGCAACTGCGGTAACAGTTTTATCTTCTGAAGATCCAGTTAGAGTTTTTCAGCAATTTGCCACTATTGATTTGATTTCAGATGGCAGAGCAGAAATCATGGCCGGACGTGGGTCATTTATTGAATCATTCCCACTTTTTGGTTACGAATTAGAAGACTATGAAGAACTATTTATTGAAAAACTGGATCTTTTATTAGCAATTAGAGATAACGAAAAAGTCACCTGGAATAAGGGACGCCACAGAGCAGCCATAAATGGAATGGGAATTTATCCCAGACCTTTACAAGAAAAACTTCCCATTTGGATTGCTATTGGGGGAACACCAAAATCTGTTGTTAGAGCAGGAACACTTGGTTTGCCTTTAGCTATTGCAATTCTTGGTGGAGATTTAATTAGGTTTGCACCCTTAGTTGATTTGCACAGAAAAGTTGCAGCAGAAAATGGTCATGGAGTATTGCCTGTGGGAATTAATATTCATGGATTTGTTGCTGAAACTAGTCAAAAAGCACGTGATTTATTTTGGCCAGGACATGATCGAGCAATGAATCAAATTGGACGTGAACGTGGTTGGGCTCCACAAAGTAGAGGCCACTTTGAACAAGAGTGTGGCATCAACGGAGCAATAGGTGTGGGTAGTCCTCAAGAGGTTGTGGAAAAGATTTTAAGAGCACACGAACACATGCAAATGGATAGATTTATGATGCAATTAAGTATTGGTTATCTACCACACAAAGAGATAATGAAATCAATTGAACTTTATGGAAATGTTGTAGCACCAGCGGTGAGACAACACGTTGGAGTCAAAGAGAAGGTTTAACTAGTCAAGATTGACTATTGCCATATTTTTGTCGCGCTGCTTCTCCCGAGGTTCCCAAAAATGAACCAATCAAAGACCAGGAATAACCATTCTTACGCGCCTTTTTAATTATTTTGAGTAGGTTTTCCTCAATTAAAGATTTATCAATTACTGCCTGTTGTAGAGATTTGAATATCTTCACGTCTCGTTCATCTTTGGGATCAGGCTCATATTGTTTTAGTCTTTCAGAAAGGGAATCTGCGTTAGATAAGATATCTTTTATTGACTTTGGCATTAGAGAAACCTATTTCGAGCTTTCATTGCATGAATAATGACTTGACGGTTGGATGTGGAATTTAACCCAACCTCGATTAGCAGTGCCGCTCTATTGGACCCAATAATCATATACAAGTTTTCATCAAGTTCGAAAATTCGAATTGGATTTCTATATGCATGCAAAATGTCTTCTCGGCTAATGCCATGTCTGAAAGCACTGGGGGCGATAAAAGGGTCGAATTCCACATATACAAGTTATCTTGTCATAAGTAAAAGAAAATTACAAGTTATTTTACCTGTGGATAAATAGTGCCTGTGGAAAAGCTGAAATTAACGAACTAGTCTTGCTCTTACTAGTAGCAAATACATTTCGCAACCTAAACAGAAGTTAAATACTGCGTTTAAGAATGCAGCAGATAGAGCAAATGAAGTAGCTACAAAAAACAACGTAGGACTTCCAATTGCTGCTCCAAGTAGACCTACAGCACCAAATATAAAACCAACTAACATGGCAAATTGTGGTGGTTTAACATTCTCTAATTCACCAGTCTTTTTAAGTCTTGGTTTAACGAGCGTTTTAAAAATAAGACCATATGGACTTCTGTGAGGACCAGCTATGGCACCAATTCCCCAAACAAGAGTTTGAAAGGCAAGTAGAAGTGGGCTATCAAGAATTATCACGAATACTAAAACAACTAACGTTATGGCAGCTCCAAATCGTGGACCTCTGGCATCAATTTGCATTTGTTTTCTCCATTTTTATCGTTGTTATTTTTTCTAGGGTATTTCTTATTTCATTACTTTTAGGTGCTCCAATAATGCGTCCCTCTTCCAGGCCGTCTTCATTAAAGAAGAGAACGGTTGGAGAACTTTTCACATGAAGCCTTCGAGCTAAATCAATTTTTTCAACAGCATCAATTTCATGGAATGAAATATCCTGATCGTTCTTTATCAATTCACTTATTTGTCTTTTAACTCCTGGGCAGATTGAGCAATATTGGGTTTTGAACTGCAATATTGTTGCCTTCTTGCCAATTTCAAAACCTAATTTTAGATCAGAGAATTGGACCTCATTTGAGTATTTGTTTGTGAGTTTTCCGCGAGTGAAATGAAGAAAGAATCCAAATGCAGTGGAGAGCCCAATTACTAAGAGGATGAGCAGAAATTGATTCATATTTCCATTATCTATCAACAGGGGGTCATATGCATATTTAGGTATGAAAATAAGTCAATAAATTGTTATTGCAAAGCTTTGGCAACTACTTAACCCAAGTCGCAAGTTTGGCAATGTCCTCATAAAATTGGTTATACCCGTCACCACAAATTTCAAATAGGAGAATCAATCAATGAAGCTCTATGACAACATAACTCAAGTTGTTGGAAACACCCCACTCGTAAAAATTAATCGAATTTTAGACGGCGCCAAAGCGCAAGTTTATGCAAAATTAGAGTTTTACAATCCTTCTTCAACTGTAAAAGATCGTATCGGTATTGCGATGATTGATGATGCTGAAAAATCTGGCAAATTAAAACCAGGCGGCTCAATTGTTGAAGCAACTTCTGGAAATACAGGTGTGGCATTAGCCATGGTTGGGGCGGCAAGAGGTTACAAAGTTATTTTGACAATGCCAGATTCAGTAAGTAAAGAACGTAGAACCTTAATTAAGGCCTACGGTGCCCAACTTGTTCTTACCCCTGGCGCTGAAGGAATGAAAGGTGCTGTTGCAAAAGCTGAAGAAATTGGAAATAAAGAAGGTGCAGTTTTGGTTCGACAGTTTGCTAATCCGGCAAACCCAGAAATTCACAGAAAAACAACTGCCCTAGAAATTTGGAATGACACAGATGGCAAAGTTGCTGCAGTTGTAGCAGGAATTGGAACTGGTGGAACCATCACTGGTATTGGCCAAGTTTTGAAAGAAAAAAATCCAAACATAAAAATATTTGCAGTTGAACCCGCTGCTTCCCCTATTTTAAATGGTGGAACCCCAGCAGGTCATCCTTTGCAAGGAATTGGTCCAAACTTCATACCAGATATTTTGGATAAGAATGTTTATGATGAAGTGCTAGATGCACCAAATGAAGAAGCAATTAAATACGCACGAAGAGCAGGAGCAGAAGAAGGAATTCTTGCCGGTATTTCTTCTGGGGCAGCACTGTGGGCAGTATCCCAAGTTGCAAAGAGACCAGAGTTTGACGGCAAAATTATTGTGGTAATCATTCCATCATTTGGTGAACGATACTTATCCACAGTGCTTTATCAAGACTTAATGGAACAATGATTCGTTTTCGAGAAGACATTAACGCAGCTCTAAAAAGAGATCCAGCTCCTAAGTCAAAACTAGAACTAGTTTTGGCATCTCCAGGTTTGCATGCTGTGTGGTTACACCGAATCACTCATTGGATTTGGAATAGAAAACTTTATTTGGTAGCTCGAATGATGTCGAACTATAACCGCTCCTTAACCGGAATTGAAATTCATCCAGGTGCACAAATTGGAAGAAGATTCTTCATTGATCATGGAATGGGTGTAGTAATTGGTGAAACAGCTGTAATTGGTGATGATGTGATGTTTTATCACGGAGTAACACTGGGGGGAAGAACTTTTAGTAAAGGCAAAAGACATCCAACCATTGAAGATGGTGTGTTAGTTGGTGCAGGTGCCAAAATTTTGGGCAACATCACAATTGGTAAAAATGCAATTATTGGAGCAAATGCAGTAATCACAAAAAATGTGGCCCCAGACACAGTTGCTGTTGGTGCTGATCAGAAGTTAATAACAAAAGCTGAATATGACTCATCTGAAAGCTGGATGATTTAAAAATTAAGAGTAGGGTTCACTCATGAGCACAATGACTATGAATATTTCCTGGAAAGTAATTACTACCTGGAAACAAGCTTCTAAAAATACTTTGTGGTGCTTGCTGGGTTGCTCTATTGGAGATTTTGGCACTATTGCTTATTTTCAAGTAAATCAAATTGCCTGGCCCGTGTTGGCAATTATGATTCTGGCAATTATAAATGGATTGATCACCTCAATAATTTTAGAAACATTTATTTTGTCTCGTCAAATGGCATTAAATTTAGCATTTAAAACCGCAATAGGAATGAGTTTAATATCCATGATCTCAATGGAAGTGGCAATGAATGTGACCGATGTTTTGTTAACTGGGGGAGCAAAACTAACTTGGTGGGTTATTCCAATCATGTTGGTTGTTGGCTTTTTAACCCCACTGCCATATAACTATTGGCGCTTACAAGCGCTAAATAAGGCCTGTCATTAAAACTGCTTGAGCAGCATTTCTTCCTGGAATTCCACTCACTCCACCACCTCGCTTGGCACCTGCACCACAAATAAAAATATTTGCAATATCGGTTTCAACACCCCATTTGCCTATTTCATTCTCATTTTCAGCAAAAGGCCATTGCAGTTCTCTTTGAAAAATATTTCCTCTAGGTAAAAACACAGATTCCTCGATATCTTGTGGAGTCTTAACCTCAATACAAGGATTACCGTCAGTATCAATTGCAAGGCAGTCTTCTATTTTTTCACTAAAGAATGAATTTAATCCTTCGAGGTATAGCTCTTTTACCTTTTGTCTTTTCTGGTCATGATCTAAATCAAATAGGGAAGCAGGAGTGTTTAATCCAAACAAAGTAATTGTTTGGTATCCCTTGGCCTTCAATTCTGGGGAAAGAATTGAATCATCAGTCAAGGTGTGACAATAAATTTCTGAGGGCAAAACCTTTGGAATTTTTCCTGATTTTGCTTCATTAAAAGATATATCTAATTCAGATAACTTCTCGTTAACATGCAAAGTTCCTCTGAAAGCAAGACTTGGATCTTCCCCTGATTTAAGTTTAGGCAATCGTGTTAACAACATGTTGATCTTTACTTGGCAGCCTTCTGTGTTTGATTCTACAGATCTACCTAAAGTTTTGTTAAGTACATCTGGTGCCATGTTGCTTAGTACAAATTTGGTGTTGATTTCTTTCAGGTTTCCATCTTTATCAAGATAGCTAACTTGAGCAGTTTTGCCATCAGAAACAACTTTTGTGACTTTGCTGTTGGTTCTTATCACTGCACCATGTTCTACTGCTTTTTGATTTAGGGCTTTACTTACTTGTCCCATGCCACCTTGGGGAACTTTCCACTCACCGTTGCCATTACCAATCAAGTGATAGAGAAAGCATCGGTTACCTAGTAGTTCTTTATCTCTGCCATCTGTAAATGTGCCAATTAGTGCATCGGTTAGAACTACTCCACGGACAACATCATTTTTAAAGAGTTTTTCAATAGTTTCAGTAATTGGTACCTTGAATAACCAGTTATAGGTTTCTTCATCGGTTGCAGCAATTACCTTGTTTTTTAATTCTGCTTGGGTAATTAAAGGTTCAAGAAGTGTTGGTGCAATCACCTGGGCTGCTTTTTCGATACGGGTATAGAAATCACTCCAGGTATTGAATTCATCAACAGAGCCGGTGACAGATTCAAAAGATTGTTTTGTTTTCTCACCCCAATTTCTTTCCACTAAAAGACCTGTTTCTTTACCGTTTTGACTAACTGGTGTGTATGAACCAACTGTTCTAGAGATCAAATTAAGTTTTAAACCAAGCTCATCAATGATTTGTTGGGGAAGAAGAGAAACTAAATAAGAATAGCGGGAAAGATTGGCATCTAAACCTTTAAATGGTTTGACCGATACTGCAGCACCACCGGTTTCAGATAAAGATTCTAGGACTAAAACTGATTTGTTGGCTTTAGCAAGATAAGCAGCACTAGTTAAACCGTTGTGTCCACCACCCAGAATTACGCAATCAAAAGTTTCAACCATAAAGTCAAACTACTGTATTGATGCGTCGATTAAAGCAGGCTTGGAATTTTTTGCTCTTCTGCCAGATTTGCTTTTCTAAACCAGATTGTCACAGCTGTTGAGATGAGCACGATAAACAATGAGTAGAGAGCTGGAACAATTAGCACCAATCCAATTGTTGGATCTCCACTGAAGTTCAAAAGCACAATTGCAATACCCAATGGACCGTTTTGAATACCAGTTTCAAGGGCAATAGTGCGGGCATTCATAGGATGCATTTTGAATCCACGGGTTAACAAATAAGCAATGATAATTCCAAAAAGTCCTAGCCCAATTGCTACAACATAAGTTTGCCAAGGGGTTGAAGAGAGCAATCCCCAGTTTCTTGGTACCCAAGTTGAAAGTAAGAACAAGATGAAGAACACCCCGATTAGTCCACCCATTAACTCTAAAACTGCACCAACGTTGGCACTGTATTTTCTAATTAACATTCCTAATACAACTGGAATCAACAAAATTATTAAGGTGACAATAATATTTCGGGGAGGAATTTGTTGAGCAATTCCACCATCGGGTAAAAGTAAACCAAGATAAATATAGAGCGATAACGGAGTCATTAATATTGCCCACAAAGTTGAATTCGTAGTCATGATCACGCTGAGTGCCAAATTACCTTTAGAAAAATAGGTAAAAATATTGGAAGTAGTTCCTGCGGGAACACTTCCCATAATCATCGCCCCAATTGCTACAGGGATTGCATACTCTTTGGGCAATTGAAATAGAAAAGTAATAATCAATAAGAAGGCCAAAAGTGGCATGATTCCAAATTGGGTTAACCAACCAATAATCAAACCCCAAGGTCGGCGAAGTGCTTGACGAAAATCTCTTGGTGTTAAACCAGCACCTAAACCAAACATGATCACAAACACCATGATCACTAGCAGTATTTCCTCAAATGGTGTTACTACATCTTGTTCTGAAACTTCTGCTTGTGCCGCAATTAGCAGGGAACTAATTCTCATTAGGCGCCTTTCTGGTTTTGGTTGTTTAATCCGTTAAGTTCAACTCTGCGAAGTTCTCGTCGAAGAATTTTTCCAATAGGACTCTTTGGTAATTCATTAACAATGACAACTGATTTAGGTAATTTGTATCTTGCTAATGTTTTTTCGCAATGTGCAATTACTTGAGCTTGAGTAAGGGTTCCTGAGGTAGAAACAATATAGGCACATACTCTTTCTCCAGTATTTTCATCTGGTAAGCCAATAACTCCAACTTCTTTTACTTCTGGAAGTTTGGCAATTTGTTCTTCGATTTCATTTGGATACACGTTGAATCCACTTACCAAGATCACATCTTTTTTGCGATCTACTATTTGGAAATAACCGTCTTCATCCATTTGGGCAATGTCTCCGGTGTATAACCAGCCATCTTTTATGGTGGCAGAAGATTCTTTGGCGTTATTCCAATAACCAAGCATGATTTGGGGACCTTTAGCAATTAGTTCACCAGATTCACCCACATTAACTTCTTTGCCATTTTCATCAACAATTTGAATATCAGTTGATGGCATTGGAATACCGATTGAACCTGGTTTAGCGGTTCCTCCCAGTGGATTAAAAGTTAGAACTGGGGAAGATTCTGTTAAACCAAATCCTTCTACTAAAGGAGACTTGGTTACTTTTTCCCATTCAATTGCCACTGATTGATGTAATGCCATACCACCGGCAACTGAGGCGCTAAGACCTGTTGGTGGAGCATCTTGGAACCAACGCTCTTTAAGAAGCGCGCTATATAAGGTGTTAACTCCTGATACCCAAGTAATTTTGTAATTTTCAAAAGCACGCTTTAAATTACTTGGTGGTCTTGGGTTAGGAATAACAATGTTTCTTCCTCCCACATGATAAAAACCCAAAAGATTAACTGTGAAAGCAAATATGTGATACAGCGGAAGAGCTGTAATGATTGTTTCTTTACCTAGTCGAATGAACTTTTCAACCATTTGCATCATTTGCAAAGTATTTGTGACTAAGTTTTTGTGTGAAAGCATGGCACCTTTGGATACCCCAGTAGTTCCACCGGTGTATTGCAACGCTGCAACTGAATCAGCCTTTATGTCTTTGGCGTATTCCAAAACTTGACTTCTTTTGGCATGAGAATGACCCGTGATTAAAGCTTGTTTTAATTTGGTGTGTTTGGTGGTTATCTTTGGTAAAGATCTATTCCAAACTTTTTGCACCATTCTGATTACTCCACCAACAACAGTGGGGAAGAATTCTGAGATCTTCACAGTAATTACTGTTTCAATACCTGTTTTTTGTAAT
>Ga0208594_1000025_pt1 | contig 62932 bp, 57 predicted proteins | sample LakMenEpi14Sep10_FD_150699 | JGI IMG/M metagenome (GOLD analysis project Ga0208594, IMG submission 150699) | Freshwater microbial communities from Lake Mendota, WI - 14SEP2010 deep hole epilimnion (SPAdes) | ecosystem: Environmental > Aquatic > Freshwater > Lake > Epilimnion/Euphotic zone ...
GAAGCTCTCGGCCAGGTAACGCCTATCGAAGTACTCACGCACACGCGACGAGATCTCGTAAGCGCTGGACCTCAATAACGGCTCGACCTGGTGGGTCTTCTCGTCGTTGACCCCTGTGCCCTTCGAGATCCACTCTCGAAGGCGGACACTCTCGATTGCCCAGACCGTCACGGGGTAGTTGTACTGAGAGAACTCGACATAGAAGAGCTGATCGTGGTCTGACCACGCCGGCTCACTCTTGAACTGCAGTGTCGAGAGCAGTCCGCTCTTCTTGTTTCGGACCGAAGACTTCACCTGGATCCGGTGCTGGCCATCGGGACCGAGAACGTCGTAGCCATGGGTTCCGACAGTCGCCCTTTTGCCCTCCACGAACCCGGCAACCAGTTCCTCGGCGAGATCCCCACGCTTCCGAGCCCGCACCGAAGGGGGCGGAATCGGGAGCAACTCAGCGCCACCCTCCATAGACGCGATGTACTCCTGACGCGCCTGGAGAAGGGTCTCCACTCCAAGCATGGTGAGAGCCGACACACTTACCGATCCGGAAACTCTGACCGGCTCCAGAGGGAAAGGTCGGCCGTGCACCTGCCACGTGCCATCCAACATGGGCTCGATGTAGAAGTGCCCCTCGGTCAGCGTCCCGTCCTCCGACGGCAGGAGGCAGGCGAGCACACGGCCGCCGCTCTCCCCGCCTTCATCAATCACTGCGGCTGAGCCGGTGATCTCCAGTTCTCGTCGAAGGAACTCGAGTTGCTGACGTCGGTCCATGGCACTCCTTAAGGTCGGCACTACTTTCATCTACAACGTACTAACAGAGTGTGACATCAGTCTTGGACTCGACCAAAGGCAACTAGACGAGCGGCGCCGACTCCCCCGTCGACCCGCGATCAGCGATCAGCGATCAGCGATCAGCGATCAGCGATCAGCGATCAGCGATCAGCGAGGACAGTTCAGTCCATCGCTGCTGACACAAATTGACACAGTTGGGGCCGAAACTGTGTCAGACGAGGGCGTTTTGTGGCACCCGTAACGCGAGAGCGACCCGGCCCCCAAACGCTGGGTTTGGGTGACCGGACCGCCAGAAACCTTGGTATTGTTGAGGTTCCCTACTCGATACGAAGGCCCGAGATGGCTCGGGAGATCACCAACTCCTGGATCTGCTCGGTGCCTTCAAAGATGTCGAAGATCTTCGAGTCACGGTGCCACCGCTCCACCGGGTACTCACGGGTGTAGCCGTAGCCGCCGAGGATCTGGATGGCGCGCTCGGTGACCCACACGGCGGTACGGCCGGCGTAGAGCTTGGACATTGAGCCCTCAGCGTTCTTGTACTCGCCGTTGCGGCTCATCCACGCTGCACGCCACACCAGCAAGCGGGCGGCGTCGATCTCCATGCACATGTTTGCGAGCATGAACGCAATCGACTGGTTCTCGATGATGGCCTTGCCGAAGGCGCGACGCTCCTTGGCGTACTCGAGTGCGTACTCATAGGCGGCACGGGCCACGCCGATGGCTTGGGCGCCCACGGCGGGGCGGGTGGCCTCAAAGGTCGCCATGGCCGGCTGCTTGCCTGACGACACCGCCTTGCCCGAGAGCGCCTCGCGGGCACGGGCCAGCTTCTCGTCCAGCCGCTCCTTGCCGCCGAGGAGACAGCGACCCGGCACGCGCACGTCGTCGAGGACCACCTCGGAGGTGTGTGAGGCGCGGATGCCGTGCTTCTTGTACTTCTGACCCATCGACAGGCCGGGCGTGTTGGGCGGCACGATGAACGAGGCCTGCCCACGGCTCTTGAGCTCGGGATCCACCGAGGCGACGACCACGTGGATGTTGGCGATACCACCGTTGGTGATCCACGCCTTGGTGCCGTTGAGCACCCACTCGTCCTTGGCCTCGTCGTACACCGCACGGGTACGCAGGCTCGACACGTCAGACCCGGCGTCGGGTTCTGACACGCAGAACGCACCGAGCTTCACGTCGTCGGCGTCGCCGTAGCACTGCGGCACCCACTCAATGGTCTGCTCGGGGGTGCCCGACCCGGCGATGCCCGCTGCGGCAAGACCCGAGCCGAAGATCGACAGGCCGATGCCGGCGTCGCCCCAGAACATCTCCTCGATGGCCACCGGCATCGACAGCCCCGACTGGTCGCCCATCATCATCTGGGCCATGAAGTCAAAGCCGTACAGCCCGATCTTGGCCGCTTCCTGCACGATCGGCCACGGGAACTCCTCCCGTTCGTCCCACTCTTCGGCGGCCGGACGGATGACGTCGGCGGCGAACTGGTGAATCCAGTCCTTGAGTTGGATCTGGTCGTCGGAGAGGTGAAGCGAAAACTCGGACATCAGGGCTCCTGGGTGATTGGCAGGGCGGCTACAACAGCAATGTTACCGAGGGGTAACAACGGGAACGCTAGTCGGCGCACACCAGTCTCGCCACTCATGCGAAACGTTCAGGAGCGTCGGATGGCGGTGCCCGTCGCGGTGTCTTCCACCACCCAGCCCTGCGCCTGGATCTGGTCACGCAAGGCGTCAGCCAGCGCGAAGTCACGCGCCGCTCGGGCCTCGTCCCGGCGGCGGGCCAACGCCGCCATGTCAGCAGGAACGTCATCGTCGGCAACGGTGTGCACATCGAGTCCCATCGCACCACAGACTTCAAGCACCGCAGCAGCCAGTGGTGCGGCGGCGTCACGATCACCGTCGTCGAGCATGGCGTTGACGCGACGCACACTGGTGAACACGAGGTCCATCACCCCAGGCGTGTCGAGATCGTCGTCCATGAGCGCCCGGAACGAATCCAGTGTGGCGGGATCGGGAACCGTTGCCGCACCGGTGATTTCGCCGACGCGCCGGGCAAAGGCATCGAGGCGTTCAAGGGCGCGAGAGGCGTCTGCCGCCGAGGTGTCGCTCACCTCGACAGGTGACCGGTAGTGACTGCGCAACACCAATAGGCGGAACGCACGGGGGTCATGGCGGTCGCAGAGATCGGCGAGGTCGGTGAAGTTGCCGAGTGACTTCGCCATCTTCTCCCCCGCCACCTCCACGAACCCGTTGTGCATCCAGTGACCGGCGAAGGTCTCACCGCCCGCAACGGCCTGGGCTCGTTCGTTCTCGTGGTGAGGGAAGGCCAGATCCTGACCGCCGCCATGAAGGTCAAACCCGGGTCCGAGCAGGTCAAGGCTCATCACCACACACTCGGTGTGCCATCCCGGACGGCCCGGGCCCCACGGCGAATCCCACGCCGGCTCCCCAACTTTGGCCAGCTTCCACAATGCGAAGTCCGTCGGTGACCGCTTTGCGTCGTCGACATCGACCCGTGCGCCAGCCTGCAAGGACTCGAGGTCCTGGCGGGCCAACAGGCCGTAATCCCCGACCGAGGAGGTGTCGAAGTAGATCCCGTCGGCGAGCACGTAGGCCGCACCACGCTCGAGAAGGTCACCAACGAGCGTGACCATGTCGTCGATGTAGGCGGTGGCGTGAGGATCAGCAGTGGGTCGCAGCACCCCAATGCGGTCCATGGCGTCCCACCAGACGTCTTCCCAGTGTCGCGCCACCTCCTCAGGTGCGGTCCCCTCACGTGCAGCACGATCGATGATCTTGTCGTCGACGTCGGTGATGTTCGACACGTACACCACCTCGGTGCCGCACCACATCAGGTACCGCCGCAACACGTCGAAGACCAGCGCGAACCGGCCGTGCCCGAGGTGCGGCGGCCCGTACACGGTGGGGCCACACACGTACATCGACACCTCGCCTTCGCGCCGCTGGCGCAACGGTCGGACCTCACCGGTGGCGGTGTCGAACAGACGGATCACGCCGAGAGGCTACCGGCTCCCAACCTCGGGGCCGGGTTGATACACCCCACTCACGGGAGACCTCTCGATGGAACCGCACCTCTGTTGCGAAGCCGGGGGCGGGCGTTCGCTAGCCTCACCACCACCTATGTCCGCTGATGACGCCGCCTCGCCCCCCACACCCCGTTCCGAATGGATCGTGCCCGAGAAACCAGTGCTCGAGGGCCTCGAGACCCGCTGGGGTGGCCAGTGGGAGAACGACGGCACCTACCGTTTCGACCGGTCGAAGTCCCGCCACCAGGTGTTCTCCATCGACACCCCGCCCCCCACGGCGTCGGGCTCGCTGCACGTTGGCCACATCTTCTCCTACACCCACACCGACACCGTTGCCCGTTTTCAACGCATGCGTGGCAAAGAGGTCTTCTACCCGATGGGTTGGGACGACAACGGCCTGCCCACCGAGCGTCGGGTGCAGAACTACTACGGCGTGACGTGTGACCCCTCGCTCCCCTACGACCCCGCTTTCACTGCCCCCACCCCGATGGCTGAGCGCACCAAGGCCGAACGGGAACAACCTCCGGTACATCTGAGCCGCCGGAACTTCGTCGAACTGTGCGAACAGCTCACCGTCGAGGACGAGAAGGCGTTCGAGCTGTTGTGGCGGACCCTCGGACTCAGCGTCGACTGGTCGATGACGTACGCCACCATCGACGCCCACTGCCAAAAGGTGGCCCAGCAGGCGTTCCTCAACAACTTGTCGCGGGGTGAGGCGTACCAGGCGGACGCCCCCGTGCTGTGGGACGTCGATTTCCGCACCGCCGTCGCCCAAGCCGAGCTTGAGGACCGCGAACGTCCCGGCGCCTACCACCGCCTGGCGTTCGCCTCCACTGACGGCAGCGGCGACGTCATGATCGAGACGACCAGACCTGAACTGGTGCCGGCGTGTGTGGCGCTGGTCGCCCACCCCGACGACGAGCGGTACCAGCCGCTGTTCGGCACCACGGTGCGCACCCCGCTGTTCGGCGTTGAGGTACCGGTCCACCCCCATCCGCTTGCTGATCCCGAGAAGGGTTCAGGCATCGCCATGATCTGCACGTTCGGTGACACCACCGACGTCGTGTGGTGGCGGGAGTTGAACCTTCCGACACGCGCCGTCGTCGGGGTCGATGGCCGGCTACTTGCCGACACCCCGTCGTGGATCACGAGTCCCGCCGGACAGGAGGCATACCAACAGCTCGCCGGTTCAAAAGTGCCCACGGCGCAAAAGCGCATCGTCGAACTGCTCGCAGACGCCGGAGCGCTCCACGGCGAACCGCGCGCCATCACCCACCCGGTGAAGTTCTTCGAAAAGGGCGATCGACCGCTCGAGATCGTGACCAGCCGCCAGTGGTATCTGCGTAACGGCGGTCGTGACGGCGGCGAGGTGTCAGGCGCAGATCTGCGAAATGCCCTGCTCGGGCGCGGCAGCGAGCTGCGGTGGCACCCCGCCCACATGGAGGTCCGTTTCCGCAACTGGGTGGAGGGCCTCAACGGTGACTGGCTGATCTCACGTCAACGCTTCTTCGGCGTTCCGTTCCCGTTGTGGTACCCGGTGGGCATCGACGGCACCCCCGACCACGACCACCCCATCATCCCCACCGCGGACCAGTTGCCCCTCGATCCATCGGTAGACGTACCCGACGGGTACGACGAGTCCCAGCGGGGCACCCCGGGTGGGTTCGTCGGGGATCCCGACGTCATGGACACGTGGGCCACCTCGTCGCTCACCCCGCAAATCGCCTGCGGTTGGGGTGTCGACGACGACCTTTTCTCCCGCACGTTCCCCATGGACCTGCGTCCTCAGGGCCACGACATCATCCGGACGTGGCTGTTCTCGACCGTGCTGCGCGCCCACCTCGAAAACGACTCGCTGCCGTGGACCAACGCCGCCATCTCAGGCTGGGTCCTCGACCCGGACCGCAAGAAGATGTCGAAGTCGAAGGGAAACGTGGTCACTCCCCTTCCGCTCCTCGAACAGTTCGGCGCCGATGCCGTGCGTTACTGGGCGGCGAACGGTCGTCCCGGCACCGACACTGCGGTGGACGAGGCCCAGATGAAAGTTGGGCGACGACTCGCCATCAAGGTGCTCAACGCCAGCAAGTTCACCCTCGGCACCGCTGACGGGCAACCAATGGTCGACCCGACGGCGGTCACCGAGCCCATCGACCGGGCCATGCTGGCCCAGCTTGCGGCGCTCATCGACGAGGCCACCCGGGCGTACGAGAACTACGACTACGCCCGGGCGTTGGAACGCACGGAAGCGTTCTTTTGGAAGTTCTGCGACCAGTACCTCGAGTTGGTCAAACAACGCGCCTACGGGAGCGCCGGGCCGGGGCCGCAGGCTTCCGCACAGACCGCCCTGCAGCTCGCCCTCTCGGCGCTGCTCCGACTCTTCGCTCCGGTGCTGCCGTTCGTATGCGAGGAAGTGTGGGGATGGTGGCAGTCAGGGTCGGTGCACCGCGCCACCTGGCCGAACCCGACCGAGTTCGGTGACCTGAGCGGTGCGGAACCCGCCGTCCTTGACGTCGCTGCTGCCACACTCAGTGAGATCCGTCGGGCCAAGACCGAGGCGAAACGCAGCCTGCGCACCGAGGTGTCCTTGGCGGTGGTCCGTGCCGACGCCACCACCCTCGCTGCGCTCGGGCCGGCGTCTGGTGATGTGATCGACGCCGGTGCGGTTCTTGAGTTCCGCACCGAGACCGCCGACGCCGAACTCAGCGTCGAGGTCACCTTGGTTCCCGACCCCGAACCGGCCGACGGCTGACGCCTGGTCCGTCAGACCCCGGACGCGCCTCGGGGGCACCCCACCGATGTGGGGCACCCCCGAGCGTCGTTCTTCGCAGGTTCAGCTGGCCAGGTTGGCGGTCACGAAGTCCCAGTTGACGAGGCTGTCAAGGAACGTCGAGATGTAGTTGGGCCGGGCGTTGCGGAAATCGATGTAGTAGGCGTGTTCCCACACATCGATGGTCAGCAGGGCCTTCGCCGAGTGACGCATCGGGAGATCGGCGTTGGCGGTCTTGACCACCGACAGCGAACTGCCGTCATCAACCAGCCACGCCCAACCCGAACCGAACTGGGTGGTGGCGGCCTCAGCGAACTGTGTGCGGAAGGCGTCGTAGGAACCGAACGCCGAGTTGATGCGCTCAGCCACCTCACCGGTGGGCTCGCCACCGCCGCCGGGGGCCATGGAGTTCCAGTAGAAGGTGTGGTTCCAGACCTGGGCAGCGTTGTTGAACAGCGGCGACGGGTTGTCGGCCGCCATGATGACCTCCTCGAGGCTGGACGAGGCGTGATCGGTGCCGTCCACCAGGTTGTTGAGGTTGGTCACGTAGGTCTGGTGGTGCTTGCCGTGATGGAACTCAAGCGTCTCAGCGCTGATGTGGGGCGCCAGCGCGTCGATGGCGTAGGGAAGGGGCGGCAGTTCGAAAGCCATGTCGGTCTCTCCTGGGACACTGGGACAACAGTTCTTGCACGCTAGCCGCCCGCGACCCCACCTCCACGAGCCGGGACGCGCACCAGCCCCCGCGAGGTGCCCTGGGGGGAGGGCGGCGGGGGCTGGTGGATGCCGTGGGGCGATTGTCGATGTGGTCAGCGGAGACCGAGCTTGCGCGAACACGCAGGCCACTGACCCCAGCCGTAGGCGGCCAGCAGACGCTCGGAAACCTCGATCTGCTGTTCGCGGGTGGCCTCGTGGGGGTACTCGGCGTAGTCGCGGCCGCCCATGTTCACCCAGGTCTGATGCATGAACTGGACACCGCCGTAGAAGCCGTTGCCCGAGTTCATGGCCCAGTTGCCACTGGACTCGCACTGGGCAAGGGCGTCCCACACCGACCCGGATCCCACCTCGGGTGCCGGCGGCCCGCCGCCGACCTCGGGGGCCGGTGCGGGAGTGGGAACGGGAGCGGGAGCGGGCGGTGGCGGTGGCGGCGGGGCCAGCGCTGCCCAGCGGGCCTGCAGGTCGGCCTCGACGAGGGCGGCCCAACGGGCCTGCTCGTCAGCGACCAGCGCCTCAAAGTACGCAATCTGCTCGGCGGTGAATTCGGGTTCGGACTCTGTGGCCGCCAGTTCGCCTGAAGCCAGCGACGTGGAGGTGGCCGCCTGAACGTCGTCAGTTGGGACATCAGCGGGGCCGATGCCGCCGGAGAATCCGAGCATGATCGGGGTGGCGATCACCGCGGCGGCGACGACTGCCACGCTGAAGGGGTGGAGACGTCCGAGCGCGCCTCGGACAACGGAGGGATTGGGGTTCGACACGGGGGGTTCCTTTCCGCCGGGACAGCCGGGGTGGCTGCGCACGGGGCGTTGGGGATGAGTCGGTGAACCCCATGATGGTCATTCCGTCACCCAAATGCAACAATCCCGCAAAGAAAATGACGCAATGTGACCATGTCGACATCCCTCAGTGGTCGAGTTCCGGGCGCGAAAACAGCCCACCGACCCAAGGTCAGACGGGCTGTTTCCCCCTTAAATCAAGTGTTTTTGCCCACAGGCGGGGCGATCAGGCGTTCAGTCCCCTGGCCGTCGGGCGGACCGCATGCCGTCACGTAACTGATCCATGGCCTTGTCGACGCCGGACCGCAACGAGGCGAACGTGTCGCCTGCGAGGGAACTGGCGGCGGACCCGGTCTGGGTGAGCTGCTCCCGGGCGTCGAGCCACCAGTTGCGGAGCTGTTCGAGGACGGGTTCCATCTGCTGTTCGGCGTCGAGCCGACCGAGATGCATCTGGACCTCCAGTTCGTCGATCCGGCCCTTCCACTGGTCGAGCTGGGCGTCGGTCAACTGCTGGCGGGTGGCCGCCAACTCTGACTGCAACTCGGTGATCCGGGCCTCGAGCCCGGCAATGCGGTCCTCGGTGGTGTCCTCGCCTGCCATGTCCTACCTCCTCATTGATGCACGGCCTCCTCATTGATGCACGTGCTCCCAGCCGGCTGACCCATGGGTCTGGGGCACCTTGACGCTAGCGAGCAGCGCCGCAGTTGAGGAGGGCCGAACGACCCTGGTGTTGTCAGTGACACCACCGTGACGGCCAGCGGCCATGCTGGTGGGGTGACTGCGACTCGCTCTGGTGAGGTTCCCGACCCGCTGGTGCGGGCCGTGATCCCGCGACCGACCCCCGAGACCGCCTTCTTTTGGGACGGCTGTGCCCGAGGTGAGCTGCTCATCCAGCACTGCGTGACATGTGACGCTCCGTGGTTCCCCCCGCAGCGGTTCTGTCCCCGGTGTCTCGGTGATGACATTGAGACGCGGGTCATGACCGGCCGGGGGCGACTGGTGTCCTATGTGGTGCACCACCGCGATGCCCCCGGGTACACCGCCCCGTACGTCATCGCCCTCGTCGAACTCGATGAAGGGCCGCGGCTGCTCACCAACCTCGTTGACTGTGCCCCCGACCCAGGATCACTCCCTGTCGGGCTACCGGTCACGTTCCGACCCACCCCGGTGGTCAGTGCCGACGGCCGCCACACCGCCACACTGCCCTTGTTCGCTCCCGCCGACGAATCCACCGATGCGCTGCCACCTCGAGTGGGACCGAGCCGGTTCTCTGTCGCCGACACACCCGAGCCCACCGCCGTGCCGACACCGGCACGCCAGCGCCGTCAGCACGTGGTGATCGTCGGCGCGGCGGAAACCACCGAGCTCGGCCTGATTCCCGATCTGACTCCCGTCGAACTCCATCTCGACGCCGCCCGCAACGCCCTCGCCGATGCAGGCATTGGACCCGCCGAGATCGACGGGGTGGCCGCTGCGGGGGTGTCGCCGCTCGAGGTGGCATTCGGTCTCGGCATCACCCCGGGGTGGGTGGACGCCACCATGGTTGGCGGCTCGTCGTTCATGCTCCATGTCCGACACGCCCTCGCCGCCATCGAGGCCGGTCTTGCCACCTGCGTGCTGGTCACCCACGGCGAGAGTGGTCGCAGCAGGGTCGGAGGCATGCCGATGGGCCGGCGGGCGCCGCTCATTGAGCAGTTCGAACTTCCCTACGGCGTCATGGGCCCACCCACCATGTTCACGTTGCCGGCGCTGGCGTGGATGGACCGCTACGGCGTCTCTGAGGAGGACCTCGCCAGTGTGGCCGTCGCCCAGCGTCGCTGGGCCGCGGACAACCCCCGGGCGCTCAAGCGCGACCCGCTGAGCGTGGACGATGTGCTCGACTCGACGATGGTGGCGTGGCCGTTCCGCAAACTGATGTGCTGTCTGGTCACTGACGGTGGTGGAGCACTCGTCATCACCACCGCTGAGCGGGCCGCCGACATGGCCGGTTCGGCGGTGCACGTGTTGGGCACCGGCGAAGCGGCCGAGACCCCGATGGTCAGCCAGATGGCGGACCTCACGTCATCGCGGGCGTTCCGCATCGCCGGCGGCCGGGCACTCGCCGAGGCCGGCATCGCCGTCAGGGACATTGACCACCTCATGGCCTACGACGCCTTCGTCCACACCCCGTGTTACGCGCTTGAAGCCCTCGGAGTGACCGGACCCGGTGAGGGCGCAGCGTTCGTGGCCGAGGGCAACACCCTCCCGGGGGGACGACTCCCCATGAACACCAACGGTGGGGGGCTCTCCTACACCCACACCGGCATGTACGGAATGTTCGCCCTGCAAGAGAGTGTCCGTCAGGTGCGCGGCACCGCACCCGCCCAGGTGCAACCCCCGCACGGCGACGGCGTGCGGATCTCAGTGGCTCACGGCGTGGGCGGCATGTTCGCCGCCAGCGGCACCATCGTGTTGGGTGCGCAGCCCTCGTGACCCGCACAGACCGCAATGACTTCGACACCGTGGCGGTGTGCCCACCGGGCATCGAGCCGCTCCTCGACGCCGAACTCGCTGCGCTTGGGGTCCGACGTCGCCGGGTGGTGCGTGGCGGGGTGGAAGCCCCGATGCGTCAACGCCAGTTGTACGCCGCCAACCTGTGGCTGCGCACCGCCACCCGCGTGCTGGTGCGGGTCGACACCTTCGGGGCGGGAACGTTCGACGAGTTGACGCGTAATGCCGCCGTCGTGGACTGGCGACGCTGGATCCCCGAGGGCGCGGCGGTGAACTTCCGGGTCACCTCCCACCGGTCCAAGCTGGACCACACCGTGGCGATCGCCGAGCGGCTGGCGACGGCGGCGGGAGCGGAACTTGTCGGCGCTGCGGATCGGCGCGACGACGAGTCGGTCGACACCGGTGATGACGTGGCGCGTTTCGTGGTCCGTCTCGACCGCAACCAGTGCACACTGAGCGCCGACTCATCAGGTGAACCGCTCTACCACCGTGGGTGGCGCCGAGCGGTGGCCAAAGCACCGCTGCGCCCCACCTTGGCAGCGTCCATGCTCGCTGCAGTGGGCTGGCCAGGCCCGGGGTCAACGTCGGGCCGGGTCATGTTCGCCGACCCCTTCTGTGGCTCAGGCACCCTGCCCATCGAGGCCGCCCTCGCCGCCACCGGTCGTCCCCCGTCGGTGGGGCGGCCGTTCGCCTTCATGGAATGGGACGACTTCGCTGCGGGGACGTGGGCGAGCGTCACCGCCCATCCCGACCCCGACGGCCAGCCGGACCCGGTGATCGTCGCAGCCGACCGAGACGCCGGGGCGGTGGCCGCCACCGAGGACAACGCTGGGCGCGCCGGGGTGGACGACCTCATCGGCGCGACATGTGCCAGCGTGTCCGCCTTCGCTCCCCCACCGGGACCCCCGCCGGGAGACGACGACGTGGCGTGGATCGTCACCAACCCTCCGTGGGGCGGACGACTCGAAGGGGGTGGGGACCTGCGCGACCTCTACGCCACGTTCGGTCGGGTCGTGCGGGAACGATTCACCGGTTGGCGGGTGGCGATGCTCGTCACCGACCGTCACCTCGCCGCCCACACCGGTCTCAGTCTCACCCACGCCTTTCACACCACCGCCGGTGGCATCGGGGTGCAGTTGCTCGTCACCGACCCGATCGGCGCGACGAGAGCTGTGTCTCGGCGTCGGCGAGCACCTGACGGGTCAACGAAACCGCGTCGGGGTTCACAGACACCGATGTGATGCCCATCTCGACGAGTAAGGCGGCGAAGGCGGGGTTGTTCGACGGTGCCTGACCGCACAGCGACGAGGTGATGTTGGCCCGACGGGCTCCGGTAATGATCTGCCCGATGGCGTCGACCACAGCGGGGTCTGATTCGTCGAACAAGTCGGCGCAGGTGGTCGAGTCGCGATCCACGCCGAGGATCAACTGGGTCAGGTCGTTGGTCCCGATCGACACCCCGTCGATGCCAAGCCCGGCGTATTCCTCCACGTAGTGCACGACACTCGGCACCTCGGCCATCACCCACACCGAGAGGTCCCGTTGACGACCAAGGTCACTGGCACCGATTAGTTCGAGACAGGCCTCGAGCTCCCATCGGGTCCGCACGAACGGCAGCATCACCACCAGGTTCGGCGTCTCATCTCGCACTCTGGCCAGCACCTCGAGTTCCATCGAGAACACTTCGGGTTCGCGCAGGTACCGGTAGGCGCCGCGGAACCCAATCATGGGGTTGGCCTCCACCGGTTCGAACTGTTCGCCGCCCCGCAACGCCCGGAACTCGTTCGTCCGAAAATCGGTGAACCGGTACACCACCGGCCTCGGAGCGAACGCCGAGGTGATCCGCCCCAGCGCACCCCCCATCGCCGCCACGAACTCAGTGCGGCGACCCTCGGCGAGCACCTGGCGGGGATGCACCCCACCGAGGGCGTCGGCGAGGAGGAACTCGGCGCGCAGCAGACCGACCCCGTCAACGGCCATGGCCGCCACCTCCTCGGCACGGTCAGCCACCGCCAGGTTCACGTACAACTGTGTCCTGAGAGGCGCGTCGGAGGGCAGGGACGTATCGGCGACGGAACCCGATGGCCCAACGACGGCTGGCATGGCGGTGTGCTCAGGGTGCACGGTGCCGCGTGAACCGTCCACGGTGACACGCGTCCCGGTGGTCAGACGACGGGTGGCGTCCCCGGCACCGACCACGACCGGGATGCCAAGTTCGCGGCCCACGATGGCGGCGTGACAGGTCACCCCTCCCTCGTCGGTGACCAGCGCCGACGCCCGACGCAGTGCCGCCACCCAGTCAGGCGACGTCATTGCCGCCACCAGCACCTCACCGGATTCGAGTGCTGCGCCCCCTTCGGCCGAGGTCACCACCCGTACCGGGCCTGACGCCACCCCCGGAGAGGCCCCGAGTCCATGCACGAGGGCGCCCGCCTCGCCCGGGACCGCGTCGGGAACCCCGGCGGCCGCCCCGAGGCGCGACGGGGTGTCAAGCGTGGTGATGGGGCGGGACTGCACGAGCCACACGCCGTCGGTATCGATGGCCCACTCGATGTCCTGTGGCGTCCCGTAGTGGCGTTCGACACCAAGTCCCAACTCGGCGAGGCCCACCACCTCATCAAAGGAGAGTGTGGGCCGCTCGGCATCGTGGGGTGGTGTCGGCTCGACCCGATGACCTCCTGAGGGGTCGGCAACCTGCCGGAGCGATTTCGAACCGACACGCAACGACACGAGCCGGGGTGCGCCTCCTGAGGTGGCGGGTCGCTCCAGCCGGTACGTGTCGGGCTCCACAGTTCCCGAAACCACGGTCTCCCCCTCCCCCCACGCCGCCTCCACCACAAGGTGGTTGCGATCACCGGCCGGGTCGACGCTGAAGAGCACACCGGCGACCAACGGCGCCACCATCTGCTGCACGACCACCGCGATCGCCGGTTCGGCGGTAAGGCCGCGCTCAAGTCGGTAGGCGAGGGCCCGCGGACTGAACAGCGACGCCCAACAGGCACGCACCGCCTCAATGAGCGCACGCTCGTCACCGTCCCCGAGGACGGGCACGTCGAGCAGTGACCGGTGCATACCGGCGAACGAGGTTCCCGCAGCGTCCTCGGCAGTGGCTGACGATCGCACCGCAACCCGGGCCGGACCGAGCTCGGCGCAGGCCGCCACCACGGCCGAACCCACCTCGTCGGGAACCGCCACAGCCGCCACCGCTGCGGACAACTCGGCCGCCACCGAGGCGAGACCGACGTGGTCGTCAGGGTCGAGCGACCCGAACCGGTTGTGGAGTTCAGATCGCAGACCGCAACGGTCAACAGCCAGCAGATAACTGGCGGCGGTGACCACGAAACCTCCCGGGACGGGGAAGCCGGCGTTGATCAACGCCCCGAGATTGGCGGCCTTGCCCCCGACTGAGGCCACATCCCGAGGACCGACGACCCCGAGTGGGGCCACCAGCACATCGTCACTCTCCAGGAGATTCACGTCATCCACTGTGCCCGGTCACAGATGGGAACCGGCAGGGACGAAAGGCCTGAGAACGTCTGCAGGCCGGCACGCTCAGCCGTAGGTGAGCCGGGTCACCCAGTCGGCCACCAGCGCCGGACGCTCGCCACCCTCGATCTCCACAGTGAATCGGCGGGTCACCTGAAGATTGTTGGGGTCCTTGAGTTGCACGTCGATCAACTCGGCGTGGGCCCGAATGCGACTCCCGACACGCACCGGGCTGACGAAACGAACCTTGTCGAACCCGTAGTTCACCCCCATGAGGATGCCGGCGAAGCGAGCCGGGTCCTGGGGGATCGACGCCTGGAGGTGAGTGAGCATCGACAGGGTGAGGAACCCATGGGCGATGGTGCCCCCAAAAGGCGTGGCTTTGGCCGCCTCAGGATCGACGTGGATGAACTGGTGGTCAGAGGTGACGTCAGCGAACTCGTTGACCTGGTCCTGGGTGACCTCGAACCATTCGCCAGCCCCTTCGGACTGGCCGACAGCGGCGCTGTAGAGGGCGAATGCGGTTTCGGCGTTGGTCGACATGGTGACTCCTCAGATTTGTGGGGCGGATCAGGTGATTTGGGGGTGGCACTTGACGTGCCGGCGACCGTTTCAGAGTTGCCCGTCCCACGCAGCGCGAATCTCCGCTGCGGGGTCGTGCTCGAGGCGACTCGTGACGTCGAAGTGCAGCGTAGAGCGTGCCTCCGTGTCATAAGCAGGCCAGGCAGGCAAGCCGGCGTGGTGGGGGTTACGGGTGTTGGCGAACGCCACCCAGGACTCCGCCATGGCGTCGGACAACCCTTGGGGGGCTTGCGGCCCCGTGAACATGCCGACTCCCACAGCATCAAGGCAGTCGAACACGAACGGGATCTCAAGGGCGTGGCATGAGCCGAGACGACCGTCGAAGGCTGACGACGCCCACTCGAAGAGGTACATGAAGGTGGCGTCGGGTTGGTGGGCGCACTGCGCTTCGGCGAGCCGGATGGCCGGGATGCGGAACACCCGGTCGGTCATGATGGCGTCCCAGATGGCGTCGTGCGACGCGTCGTCACGTGACTGGCGGTACACCGATGCCATGGCGTGGGGGTCTTCCACCATGCGCCCCAGACGCCGCAACAGGGTCGCTTCGTCCTCAACGCTGCGCAGCATCATGCCGAACAGGCGCCACTCGTCGCGGGTGGTGCCGCACATGAGCGCCACGTTCGCCGCTGACCCTTCCCGGATGGCCTCGAGTGGGCGTTGACTGAGCACCACACCGTCGAGCACCGGCCCGAACGGCAACCCCAGCACGTCACCGTGGGGTCGGCTGGCGCGCTCGATGGTGAGATCGGCGGCCACCTTGACCTGCGCCTCGAGCAGCACGGCGGCGTCCACCCGCTGGAGACCCTCAAGGTCCGACACCCCAATGACCTCCATGAGGCGGGTGGTGACCTCCATCGGCCCGTCAGGTTCCCACACGTTGTGCGCCGCCCCACTTTGGGCGATGGCCCCACTGAACAAACCCGATGCTGCGGGCGTTCCCATGAGGGTGGCAACGCTCATCGCTCCGGCGCTCTCACCAAAGACGGTCACCTGGGTGGGGTCGCCACCGAAGGCGGCGATGTTGTCGCGCACCCATTCGAGGGCCGCCACCTGATCCAACAGACCGGCGTTGCCGCTGCCGGCGAACCCCTCGTCGAGATGGTCGACGTACAGCCAACCGAACGCCCCGAGCCGGTAGTTGACGGTGACCACCACGACCTCGCCACGCTGGGCGAGTCGGGTCCCGTCGTACCACGGGATCGACCCTGATCCGCCGGTGAACCCGCCCCCGTGGATCCACACCATCACCGGACGACTCCCGCCAAGCGCAGGGGTGAACACGTTCAGGGTCAGGCAATCCTCGGACCAGTCCGGTGCTGCGGCGCCGGCCAACGCCTCGATGGTTCCTGCCATCTGGGGTGCCACCGGACCGAAGGCGGTGGCGTCACGCACCCCGTCCCATTTTGGGTGCGGTTGAGGAGCACGGAACCGCAGGTCACCCACGGGTGGGGCGGCAAACGGGATGCCGGCGAAGCGCAGCACCCCGTCGTGCTCGGCTCCGGCGACCTCACCGCGGGTGGTGGTGGCGATGGTGCTCATGGTGGTCCCCCCAGGATCTTCGTGCGACGCCGTCCTCGTTGCGGCAGAGTCGTCACCGTACTCCTCGGAGAGCGGCGTCGCAGGGGTGGTGACCTACCGCAGTTCGGCCGGGTCGTAGACCACCGGCCCGTCGAACGTACCGAGCAAATTGAGGTTCTCGGCTGTTCGCCGGTAGGACTCGGGGACCGTGTCGAGGGTGACGGGACGGATGATGGTGCCGGGATAGTGCACCCAGGTCGGGGTGTAGGCCACCCGCTCGGTCACGAACGTTCCCGGAGCGGTTTCGGTGATGGTGAGATACGCAATCATCCCGTCACGTTTTGGTGCCGGGTCGGTCTGGTTCGACAACGAGTTTCCCAGCCCGTAGATGACCGGTTTGGCGTTGATGGTGTCGATGGGTTGGACGACGTGAACGTGGTCGCCGATGATCGCATCGATGTCGGGTGAGTTGAGCAGGGCGGTGGCCTGCTCCACCTGCACCTGAGTGGGTTCATGCTGGTACTCGTTGCCCCAGTGCATGCTGACGAGCACCACTTCCGCACCACGGGCACGCACCGCAGCGGCATCGGCGAGGATGCGATCCACATCGATCAGGTTCGCCATCCACGGTTCGGGCAGTGGCATGCCGTTGAGACCGTAGGTGTACGACAGATGCCCGACCGCCACACCGTTGGCGTCGTATATCGGTGGGGTGGCTGCCTCCTGGGCTGAGCGGGCCATTCCGCTCTGGCCAAGTCCGGCCCGCTCGAACACCTCGACGGTCTCCATGACCCCACGTGCGCCTTGGTCCAGGGAGTGGTTCGACGCTGTGGAACACCCGTCGTATCCGGCGGCCTTGGCGTCCCGGGCGATCTCCCACGGGACGCTGAAGATCGGGTAATCGGCAATGACGCTGTTGTCGATCGACAACGGCGTCTCCGAATGACAGATGGCAAGATCCGCCGCGCTGATGAGCGGCGCGATCTCGGCCAGCATCGGGCTGAAGTCGTACCCCTGTCCCCCGGCGTTGGCCGCAGCGTTGGCTACCACTCGGGAGTGCAACAAGAAGTCCCCTGTGGCGGCCACAACGAACGATCGAGGCACAAAGCTCGTCGTCGAGGTGGTGGGTTCAGCAGTGACTGGTGCGGCGGCACCGTCGAGTGAACCACGACCGTCGGTGCCACAGGTGACGGTCACCAGCGACAACGTGAACGCAATGGCGAGGGCCAGGGCCCGGGTGCCACCGGCACGCTGCGACGACCTGACGTCCATGACGCGCACCGTAGCGGCTCCCCGCCGTCGGGTGCAGGGCACCCGGCGCGAGAACTCAGCTGGCGGTGACGATGACGGTGACGGACCTGGTGGCCTCGGTGGTGCCGGGCTCACACGGTGAGATCTCGCTGAACGCCAGGTCCACCTGACCCGCCTCGTTGGCGGTGAACTCAAACACGTCGGTGTCGCTCTCACCGGTGAGGGCGGGGTCGTCGGCGGTGTCGGTAATGGCGGACGGGCGCGACGTCACGAGACTCACCACCGGGGAATCCGTGGTGGTGAGATCCCACGAGAAACAGTTGCCAGCATCAGCGGGGAACGTGATCTGGAACGTCTGCCCGACGGTCACCTCCACCGGCGCAGTGGGGTCGTTGAACCGTTCCACCTCCTGGCCGGCGTTCTGGGCGGGCGCCGTCGACGCTGTGGTCGATGACGGGGAAGCGGCGGCGGGTGCGGGGGCAGACGACGAGGTCTCCTCACTCGACGAGCACCCGGCGGCGACACCACCGAGAAGTGCTGCGGCAGCCACCACAAGCACAGCAAGACGACGGAACCGTTCGGCAGGGGTGTGCAAAGACATGGGCCCAACCTAGCCGCCCATTGGCGCCCGCCCCGGGGTCCCCGCCGACCGCTACACCCCGGCAGGCCAGCGGGTTGCCTGCTAGGAAATGCCAGCGACTTCGCGCCGTTGATGAGGAGCACCATGTTCACGAGCAACCTTCCAGCCGTCGAGATCCCAGCCACACCGCTCACCCCGTTCATCCTCCGCCACGCCGACGAACTGTCGGCCCAGCCGGCGCTCGTGGACGGAACCTCCGGGTTGACGATCACCTACGGCGAGCTGGCCTCAATGGTCCGCAGCCTCGCCGGTGGGCTCGTGCAGTCCGGCATCACCCGAGGCGACGTGGTGGCCATCATGGCCCCCAACATCCCCCACTACGCCGTGGTGTTCCACGGGACGGCGTGGGCGGGAGGCGCCGTGACCACCATCAACCCGACCTACACCGCCGGTGAGGTCCGTCACCAACTCAACGACTCCGGCGCTCGCATCCTCATCACCGTCTCGCCCCTGGCTGCTCTCGCACTCGAAGCGGCCGAAGGCACCGGGGTGGAACGCGTCGTGTCCATCGACCCGTGCGACCTCGACGGCGTGGGCAGCCTTGGTGAGCTCATGGGCGACCCGCTCGCCGAACACGTGGCGGTGGACCCCGCCGAGGATCTCGTCGCTCTCCCCTATTCGAGCGGGACCACCGGGTTGTCCAAAGGCGTGGAACTCACCCACCGGAATCTGGTGGCCAACCTCGTGCAGGTCGAGCCGGTCCTGCCATTCAGCCAGGGTGAGGCGATGCTGAGTGTGTTGCCGTTCTTCCACATCTACGGCATGCAGGTGCTTATGAACTTGGCGTTAGCCACCGGCGGCACCGTGGTGACCATGCCCCGCTTCGACCTCGAGCAGTTCCTCACCCTCGCCCAGCAGCACCGCATCCGCCTCGGCGTGGTTGTCCCGCCCATCGTGTTGGCACTGGCCAAACATCCTCTCGTCGACCAGTACGACCTGTCGTCGGTGGAGCGGCTGTTCTCCGGTGCTGCACCACTTGGCGCAGACCTCGCCGACGAGGCGGCGAACCGTCTGAACTGTGAGGTCGTGCAGGGCTACGGCATGACCGAGTTGAGCCCGGTCACCCACGCCACACCCGAAGGTCAGGGTCGGGCCGGCACCATTGGCATCCTCGTGCCCAACACCGAGTGCCGAGTGGTGAACCCCGACACCGGCGAGGACTGCGGGGTCGGCGAGGACGGCGAACTGTGGGTTCGCGGCCCCCAGGTCATGAAGGGCTACCTCAACAACCCGTCCGCCACCGCCGACACCATCGACGCCGACGGTTGGCTCCACACCGGGGACATCGGCCACGCCGATGCCGACGGGCATTTCTCCATCGTCGACCGGCTCAAGGAACTCATCAAGTACAAGGGCTTCCAGGTGCCTCCTGCTGAACTTGAGGCACTGCTGCTCACCCACCCGTCAGTGGCTGACGTGGCGGTCGTCGGCGTCCCTGACGACGAGGCCGGCGAACTGCCGAAAGCGTTCGTGGTCCTCAAGCCCGATGCGGACACCACCGCTGCGGATCTGCAGGCCTTCGTTGCCGAGCGGGTGGCGAGCTACAAGCAGATCCGTGAGGTGGCGTTCGTGGCCGAGATCCCCAAGTCCGCTTCCGGCAAGATCCTGCGCCGCTTGCTGCGCGACTGAGCCGAGGGGAACCAACCGACCCCGGTGTGGCACGCTTGGGGAACCCACCAACCCGCCGAGCCGGAGGACATCGTGACCGAGAGCGCCACCTTCACCCGCATGGACGAGTCAACCCTCGATGATTGGATGATCATCGGCCGGGAGACCGCCGCCAACCAGTCGCGGGTCCCTGAGAAAATCCTCTCGCTGCTCGGTGATCTCGCCGACATCACCGACGGGTTCGGCACCGACCAGTTGACGCACTGTTTGCAGACCGCAGCACGCGCCGAGGCCGACGGAGCCGACGACGAGGTGGTGGTGGCGGCGTTGTGCCATGACATCGGCAAGGCCATCAGCGTGCCGAACCATCCCGGAATCGCGGCGGCCATCCTCCAGCCCTACGTCCGCAAGGACGTGTACGAGATGATCCGGGTCCACCAGGACTTCCAAGGCCAGCACTACTACCACCACTTCGGCGGGAACCCCGAAGCCCGCGAAACCCATCGCCACTCGCTCACCCCCGAGGAGTTCACTCTCGCCGCCCAGTTCGCCGACGACTGGGACCAGACGAGTTTCGACCCGGACTACCCCACGCCCGGGCTCGATCATTTCGCTGACCGCGTGCGGGCAGTGTTCAGCCAAGCGAAGTTCATGTGAGCGGCCACATCGGAGTCACCATTGGTGGCCGCACCGTTGACGACATTGTCGCTACCACCCGAGCCGCCCACGAGGCGGGGCTGCACTCGGCGTGGTCGTCGCAGATCTTCGGCCTTGACGCCCTGACCGCGCTCGCCGTTGCGGGCCGGGAAGTTCCCGACATCGCCATCGGCACCGGGGTGGTGCCCACCTACCCGCGGCACCCCATGATGCTCGCCGCCCAGGCCCGCACCACCCAGCAGGCCAGTGGCGGCCGGCTGCACCTCGGCATCGGTCTCAGCCACCAGGTCGTCATTGAGGGCATGCTGGGCATGAGTTTCGACCGGCCGTTGCGCCACATGCGCGAATACCTGTCGATTCTCGTCCCGCTGTGTGACGGGGAGCCCTCGAACTTCGCCGGCGAAACCCTCACCGGGCGGGTCACCCTCGACGTGCCGTGCGATCCGGTGCCGGTGCTCGTCGCCGCCCTCGGGGAGAAGATGCTCCGCCTGGCGGGAGCCACCACGGCGGGCACCATGACCTGGATGACGGGTCGTGCCACCATTGCCGAGCACGTCGCCCCGGTCATCAACGCCGCAGCCGCCGATGCAGGCCGACCCGCACCCCGTGTCGTCGTGTCGCTTCCCGTTGCGGTCACCGACGACACGGCTGGGGCACGGGCCACCGCGGCGGAGTTGTTCGCCATCTACGGCACGCTGCCGTCATACCGGGCCATGCTCGACCGCGAGGGTGCTGAGGGGCCGGGCGATGTGGCGGTGGTGGGCACCGAGGACGAGGTGCGCGGTCAGATCGACGCGCTGTTCGACGCCGGGGCCACTGAGTTCGTCGCAGCGCCGTTCGCCAACCTTGAGCGCACCACTGCGTTACTCTCCGATCTGGCGAGGCGTTGAGCGTGGAGGACACCGCGAGTGGACCCGTGGCGCTCGTGTTCGTCGCCGTCGTGCTGTTCATCTTGTTGTGCATGATGGGCATCTGGTGGGTGCAGTCCACCGCTGCGGAGCGGGGACGCCGGGCCAACCCTGACCCCACTGATCGCGCCGAACGTCTCGCCGAACTCGAGGCGAACCGCACAGCGGCCACCAAGGTGCTGCGAGTTATCGCCCCGATCACTGGTGTGGCATTCGTGGTGGTCGTGATCCTCGCGTTGGTGGCCTGACCACCGAACCCTCGTTGCGCTCAGGCCCCACCCCGTAGAGGTCGCCGGCCCACGAGGTCAGCTCGGTCGGCGGCGAGACGACCGGCGGAGAAGCCGTCGCCGTTGGTGACCCGGGTCCGCCGGGTGGTGAGACGCGGGAAGTGCTCACGTACCGTGGCGTCGACCTCGTCGCGGCGCGACGCCAGCACCGGGGTGAGGTCAGCGCGCTGTTCAGATTCGATACTCGCCACCGTCGCCCGGGTCTGAGCGTCAAGACGCTGGCCGATGCGCTGGGCGAACGACACCCAGAACGCACTTCGCCACGAACGGGTTCGGGAACGGCCTCGTCGGTCCTGCTGGGGTCCGGCCAGAGCCATCTCCGCCTCCGCCTGGGACACCAGCGATGTCCACAACACTTCGACGGCGTCGAGATCGACCCGGTAGCCGACCACCATGGCGGTGGTGGCCTGGGGGTCCCACACTGCGGTGCACCGGTTGGCGGCGGCGACCGCCCCGAGCAGCATGGCCCGGCCGGTGGCGTAGGTGCCCGGTACCGCCACGGCACGCACCACCGGTCCGCCACCCGCACCTTGCGATCGGTCGCCATCGAGCAGTGCCCGATCGAGGGCGTAACGGGCAAGCAGATCTTGGGCTTTGGCGGTGAGCGCTTCTGCCTCGGCGGGGAACGAGGTCGATTCCGCCTTGCGAAGCAGTGCCCGCACTTTTTCGTACAGGCGCGCCTCGTCGGCTCCTGTGCCGACCTCCGTTGGGTTGCCACCGTGCCGTCCTGGCGCCACCGAACCCTCCTGCATTGGCGTGCTGTGTGGGACCTACTGTGCCAGTCGCAGGGCACCATCACGGCGCGAACCGACCCGATTCCGCCTACCGTGGCCCCTAACCCACCTGCGGTGACCTTGGTCCCTAGGGAATCACCCCCGGAGCCGCCACTGTGGTTGGTGTCGGGGATGGCGTGCAGCGGGTGCGTCGTGGGAAACAGGAGGTCAACACTCGTGAAGGCCCTTCAGATCACTGGTTGGAAGCAGCCACCCGAACTCCGAGAGGTGGCCGAACCCGAACCCGGCCCCGGTCAGGTGGTGGTGCGCATCGGTGGTGCGGGGGCGTGTCACTCCGACCTGCACCTGCTCCACGATTTCGACGAGGGCATGATGCCTTTCCCGTTGCCGTTCACCCTTGGTCACGAGAACGCCGGATGGGTCCACGCCCTAGGTGCAGGCGTGCACGGCCTTGAGGTCGGCACACCGGTGGCGGTGTACGGCGCGTGGGGATGCGGCATGTGTCGCCGGTGTCGCGCCGGCATGGAGAACTACTGCGACAACGCCGCCTCCCTCGGTGCCATGGGTGGCGGACTTGGTGCCAACGGAGGCATGGCCGAGTACCTGCTCGTCCCCTCCCCCCGCCTGCTGGTCCCACTCAACGGTCTCGCCCCGGTCGAGGCAGCCCCGCTCACCGATGCCGGACTGACGCCGTATCACGCCATTGCCCGGTCACGGCATCTCCTCGTCCCGGGATCCACGGCGGTGGTCATCGGTGCCGGTGGAGGCCTCGGTCATCTCGCCGTACAGATTCTCGCTGCCACCACCGCCGCCCAGGTGCTCGCCGTTGACACCTCCCACGACGGCCTCGCCCTCGCCGGCCGGGTGGGTGCAAGCCACGGCGTGATCTCGGGCCCAGACGCCGCTGCGGAGGTGAGCGAGTTCACCGGTGGCCGGGGTGCGGAGGTGGTACTCGACTTCGTTGGTGTGGACGCCACCTTGGCGCTGGCCGCAGCCTCAGCACAGACCCTCGGTCACGTCACCCTGGTGGGGATCGGTGGGGGAAGCCACAACTTCAACTTCTTCTCCCAGGCCTACGAGGTGTCCTTTGCCACCACGTACTGGGGGTCCATCATCGAACTCATCGAGGTCCTCGCCCTCGCCCGTGACGGCCACATTCGTGCTGAGGTGCAACAGGTCGCCCTCGACGATGCCGCCAGGGCCTACGAACGACTGGCGGCGGGAGAGATCCATGGCCGGGCGGTGATGGTGCCCTAGGCGCTTCGCCCGCCCGGCCCGCACCACTGCGGGTCCGGTACATGGATCCAGCCTTCGCGTCGAGCCACCGCCCAGTCATCACTCGACGGGGGCGTCGTTGCCCCATCGAGTACCGCACGGGCCACCAACGCGCAGACGAAGGCGTCGAGCACGTGGTCGCTTGCCACCATGGCCGTGGCCGCATCGTCTGCAACGACTAGCCCTGCGCGCCTCACGAGGCCGTCGAGAATCTCGTCGCGCACGAGTCGACCCCCGGACCCCTTATACCCGTTCGATGGCAGACCCCACGCCCCGAGCGCAGCGGCGGGGTACGTCTCAGCGACGAGACCTGTCGTGCCGCAACGGTCCACAGCATCGGGGTCGCCGGTCGCCTCGATCAGCAGTGCCTGCAGTCGCGCACCGCGCATGGCAGCCACCGCAATCCGATCAGCGGACACCGACATGGGGTGCCGACCGGTCTGGGAAGCCACCTCGATGTCGGTACGGCGCAGACGCAAGGTGCGGCGATGTTCATCGGGGTTGAGGCCCACCCCGGGCCAGATCCGCTCGGCGTGGTGGGCGGCGATGGCCTCGACGAAGGCGTCGGGCCAGCCGAGCGGTGTATCAATCCCGACTCGACCGACACCTTGAGCGGTCATCAGTTCGACGAGTTCGCTGTCACCATCTGACGACGAGTTCACCCCAGCGCGCACAACAGCACCCTGGTCCCAGTCGATGACACACACGCCAGTGTTGGCCGGCTGAGCGGCGAGATCGATACCAACGGTGCGCACACCCGAGTTTCCCACGGTCACGCAACTCCCGCAGATCCGTGTCCGCTCACGGTGGGAGGTGACAACGCTGATACGTTGCCGGGACCATGCGGCCCCCACAACGTTCAGGAGGCACCCACTACCGGGTGGCGATCATCGGTGCCGGGTTCGGCGGTCTCGGACTCGCCCACCACCTCCGAACGCAAGGCATTGATGACCTGGTGCTGGTGGAGCGAGCCAGCACCGTGGGAGGCACCTGGCGGGACAACACCTATCCCGGCGCCCAGTGCGACGTCCCCGCCCACCTCTACTCGTTCTCCTGCGCCCCCAACCCCGACTGGTCCCGCACCTATGCCGACGGCCCCGAGATCCAGGCGTACCTCGAGGGCTTCGCCGACCAGTTCGGTTTGCGGCCCCTGATCCGTTTCAACACCGCGGTCAGCGCGGTGTGCTGGAACGACCAACAACGACACTGGGACATCACGACCAGTAACGGGAGCCTCACCGCCACCTCAGTCGTCGTGGCCACCGGGTTGCTCAGCGAACCCGACATGGCTGCAGTGCCCGGCATCGACACGTTTGACGGCGAGGTCTTCCACTCGGGTGGGTGGCGCCACGACGTCGAACTCGCCGGACGTCGCGTCGCAGTGGTTGGTACCGGTGCGTCGGCCATCCAGTTCGTGCCGGCCATCGCACCGCTCACCGATCACCTCACCGTGTTTCAACGGACCCCCCCGTGGATCGTCCCACGCACCAATCCCCCGATCTCGAAAACCCGTCGACGCTGGTACCGCCGATTCGGCCTGACCCAGCAACTCCAGCGGGCACGAACGTTTTGGACACGCGAAATCCTTGCGGTGGCGATGACGAAACGAACCAACTGGCTGACACGAGGCGAACAGCTTGCACGACGGCACCTTGAGGCGCAGGTTCCCGACCCGGCGCTTCGTCGACGCCTCACCCCCGATTACGCACTGGGGTGCAAACGGGTCCTGCTTTCTGACGACTGGTACCCCGCACTGCAACGCGACAACGTCTCGCTCGTCGACCGGTCAGTGGACCACGTGGTCCCCGACGGGGTGGTGGACGCCGAAGGCGAGCTCCACCCCGCTGAGGTGCTGATTCTCGGAACCGGGTTCAACGTCACCCACCACCCGATGTTCGGTTCCATCGTCGGACGCCACGGCACCTCGCTCGGCACCGAATGGTCAACCCACGGCATGGCTGCCCATCTCGGCACCACCGTGGCTGGGTTTCCCAACCTCTTCCTCGTGACCGGACCCAACACCGGGGTGGGCCACACCTCAATGGTGTTCATGATGGAATCCCAGTACCCGTACATCACCGGCGCGTTACACACCATCGGTGACCGGGGCGCCCTCGCTCTTGAGGTGCGCGAAGACGCCCAACGTGCATTCAACGATGCGCTCGCCACCCAGATGGGATCAACGGTTTGGACCACCGGCGGGTGCGCCTCGTGGTACCTCGACGACCACGGCCGGAACACGACGCTGTGGCCCGATACGGCGTGGGCGTACCGCAAACGACTGCGACGCTTCGACGTGACCAGCTACGAAATCCGCTGACCCCGCCACCAACCACCCCGCTCAGGTGGCCCCGGTCACATCACGCCGGGTGCGGGAATACCACCCGGGCAGCGTTGTTGTGCAAGGCTAGAGACGTCGTGCCCCTCGGGCACCACCTCCCTGTCCGGGCGATAGCGTGTGCCTCGGACCGTCCCGCAAGCGACCCAAGGAAGTCATGCCAACAGCAGGATCTGATGTCATCGTGTTCCAGGGCGTCGTGACCGAGGCCCTGCGGTCGAGCAACTTCAAGGTGACGCTCGACAACGGGCATGAGGTCCTCGCCCACCTCTCCGGCAAGATGCGGCGTGCCCGCATCCGTGTGCTGATCGGTGACCGCGTCCAGGTCGAACTCTCCCCGTACGATCTGACCCGCGGCCGCCTCGTCTACCGCTGGAAGTGATCTGAGCTCTCGAGCAGCTGACCTGCTCGACGCCGTGGTGGATGCCACTGGCGGAGAGCACCGGCCGGGACAGGCCGAGATGTGTGACGCCGTGGCCGACGCGCTCGACGGCGGCAACCACCTCGTGGTGGAGGCCCCGACCGGGATCGGTAAGAGTTACGCCGTTGCGGTGGCCGTCGCGTCGTGGCTGGGTGCTGCCCGCCTCGCCCACCTCACCGGCGAACTTCGAACCGGTGTCGACCCCGATGAGGATCCCGGGCCTCCACGTGTGGTGGTCGCCACCGCCACCCGGGCCCTCCAGGACCAACTCGTCGACCACGACCTACCCACCGTTGCCGCCGTGTGCGACGAACATGGTGCGGGGTTCAGCTTCTCGTTGCTCAAAGGTCGCAGCAACTACCTGTGTCTGGCCCGGGCCGCAGAGGCGTCCGGTGCCCTGCTCGACGAGGATCGCCGCACCGCAGCCGAGATGATCGAGGCCGCCACCACGCTCGACGACGGCGAACGCAGTCGTCTCCCTGACACCGACGACGCCACCTGGCGGATGTTGTCGGTCAGTTCCGACGAGTGCCCCGGGGCGAAGTCGTGTTCGGTGGGCGAACGCTGCTGGGCCGAAGTCGCACGTCGGCGGGCCGCCAGCTCTGACGTGGTGGTGGTCAACACGGCCCTGTACGCCGCGCATCTGATGGCCGACGGTGCCGTGCTGCCCGACCATGACGCCGTCGTCGTCGATGAGGCTCACGCCCTCGCCGACATCGTCATCGATGCCGCCTCGGTGCGAGTCACCGCCGGGAGACTGCGGGCCATCGAACGCCTGACCCGTGCCTGGGGCGGCAACGGCTCAGGCGACCGCCTCCAGCGTGCCGCCGACGGGCTGCGGGGGGTGCTCGAGGGTGGTGAGGGCGAAACGGACCCCACTGACGGAGACCTCGCCGTGTACCTCGCCGATGCCCGCGCCGCCGCCCGCGACATCGCCCGGGTGGCCACCACCGACGGCAGCGACGAGGCGTTGCAGGCCGCCGCCACCGCAGGCAACCTGGCCGACGACGTCGAACTCCTCCTCGAGGGGGATGGCCTCGACCGAGTGGTGTGGATCGACAGTGACGAGGCGCTGCAGTGCGCCCCGGTGGAGGCCGACCAACTCACCCGACAACTGCTGTGGCCGGCGCGCACGGTCGTGTGCACCTCGGCGACACTGCGCGGCGCTGACTCGTCGGGTCAGCCCAGCTTCGCACCGCTGCTCCGTACGCTCGGCGCACCGTCAACGACCCGCACGCTCAGCGTCGACTCACCGTTCGACTACCGCAACCAGGGCATCCTTTACGTCCCCAAGGGCCGGATCCCCTCACCCAAGGAACCGGGCTGGGCCGAAGGGGTGGTTGACGAACTGTGGACGTTGGCGTGCGCAGCGGGCGGCAGGACTCTGGCCTTGTTCACCTCTCGTGCCGCCACCGAGTCTGCGGCCGCAGCACTACGCGCCCGGGTCGAGGCAGCCCCCGCAACGAGCCCGGGGGCGAAACTCGAGGTGTTCACCCAGTGGGACGCCTCCCGACAACGACTCATCGACGCCATGAGGTCCCGGCCTGGTGTGGTGGTGTGCGCCACCCGGTCGTTTTGGACCGGTATCGACATCCCCGGGGACGCCTGTGTGGTCGTGGCCATCGACCGTCTCCCCTTCCCCCGCCCCGACGACCCGCTCATGGCGGCGCGCCGACGCGCTGCGGAATCCCGGGGGGCGAACGCCTTCCTCTCCGTCGACGTCCCAGCGGCCGCCACCCAACTGGCTCAGGGTGTCGGACGTCTGATCCGTTCGACTGACGACCGGGGCGTGGTGGCCATCCTCGACACCCGGCTGGCCACTGCACGCTGGCGCAGCCATCTGCTTGCCGCATTGCCGGACCTGCGACGCAGCGTCGATCCCGACGAGGTGGCGGCCCTGTTGCAGGAGACCTGACCGCCACCGCAGTGTTGGCCACTACCGTCGGGTGGGTGAACGGTGGTGAGCGTCCCCCACACGACCCCTCGGTCGATGGCGCTGCGGATCGGGTTCTTCTGGCGGGCCCAGAGGGCTTCAGTGGGGATCTGAGCCGGTCGGTGCGCATCTGGCGGGAGTTCCTGCGGGGGTTTTGGCGGCTCCGCAACGTCGGGTTGTGCGTCACGGTGTTCGGTTCGGCCCGGGTCGACGAACATCACCGCTGGTACCGCACGGCCCGGGAGGTGGGTCGGCTCCTCGGCAACGAGGGTTTCGCCGTGATGACCGGCGGCGGGCCGGGGGTGATGGAGGCCGCCAACCGGGGGGCGCGCGACGCCGGGGCGTTGTCGGTGGGTTGCACCATCGAACTCCCCAGAGAGCAGCGGCCGAACGAGTTCCTCGATCTGGCGGTCCACTTCCGCTACTTCTTCGTCCGCAAGGTCATGTTGGTGAAGTACTCCGAGGCGTTCGTGTTCCTTCCCGGCGGGTTCGGCACCCTTGACGAGGTGTTCGAGACAGCCACATTGATCCAGACCGCCACCATTGCCGGGTTCCCCGTCGTCGGTTTGGATCGCGCCTACTGGGAACAGATCGAACGCACGGTGAACGACACCATGGTCACCGCCGGAACGATCGACCCGATCGACACCCGACTGTTCCAGATCACCGACGACCCCTCAGACGCGGTGGCGTTCCTCACCGACCGGCTGAGCGGCCGCTGAGCGACCCGCTGTTAGCGTTGCGTTCCGTGTCCCGATCTGCCGCCAACCCGCTGGCCAACCTGGTGCGCACCGCTGGCGCCGCCAAACATCGTCTGGTGCACCGGGTCTCCCCCGCCGGTCGGCGGGCCAAACAGCAGGCCACCTTTGACAACTGGCAGGAGTTCCGCTCGGCTCTGCGCCGCACCGACGACGGCGAGACGGTGCTGAACACCCGCACAGGGGTGCGCATCGCCGTGCGCCACAACCGCTACGACGCCATGATCGTCGGCGAGCAATTCATCACGTGTGACTACGTGCGGTACTTCACCGCCCCGCTGGGACGTCAACCCGTCGTGGTCGACATCGGCGGGTACATCGGTGATTTCTCCTTGTGGTGTGCGGCATCGCTCGACGCTCAGGTCACTGTGTACGAACCGGCTGCGGAAAATTGGGCGGTGCTGACCCGCAACCTCAAGTTGAACCCGGACCTCGCCGAGCAGATCACCGCCGTGCAGCGTGGCGTGGCGTCAACGGACGAGGTGCAGGCCAACGTGGTGGTGCACGGCAACGAGGTGCACGTCAGCAGCCAGTGGTACGGCGACGACCCCGCCGCCCACAGGCGAACGTTTCCGTGTGACACCCTGCCCGAGATCGTGGAACGGGCCGGAGGCCACGTGGACCTGCTCAAGGTCGACTGTGAGGGGGCCGAGTACGACATCTTCGACGGTGCCACCCCCGAGGTGTACGCCGCATGTGACCTCATTGTGTTCGAACGACACCGGATCCCCGGCTGGAAAGAGCGGCTCGAGACCATCGAGTCCGCCATGACCGACGCCGGTCTGCGCATCATGCGCCACGGAGATCTGATCCATGCCCGACGGGGGTGAATCCCCGACGGCACAGACCTAGTCGGCTTCGTCGAAGTCGCCGACGGCCCGCCGAAGCGTCCCGATCACGGCCGTGAGGGTGCGGAGATCCCCGTCGTCGAGATCGGCGAGTCCGTAACGCATCGCATCAAGGGTGTCGGTGGCGCGCTCGGCGAGTCGCCGCCCACGAGCGGTGATGCACGCCAGCGTGGCGCGGCGGTCGGTGGGGTGGGCACGACGCTCCACGAGTCCGTCGGACTCGAGACGATTCACCGAGTTCGTGACGGTGGCGGGCTGCACCATGAGGCGCTCGCCTATCTTGCCCATGGGCAGTTCACCCCGACGGGTGAACGCCAACAGCCGGAGCACCTCGAATCGGGCGAACGTCAGTCCGAGCGGACGCAACTCGGCGTCCACGGCTGCGAGCACGATCTGGTGGGCCCGCATGATCGACGTGGCGGCCGCCATGGCGTCAACCACGTCGCGCCGCACCCAGTTGGCTGAGGCAGCAGCGATCGGGTCGGACCCCGACGGCAAGGTCACATCGTCCTCCGGTAACGGCCGCCCACATCAAAGAGTGCGTCGGTGATCTCCCCGAGGCTGCAGCACCGCACGGCGTCCATGAGCACCTCAAAGGTGTTCCCACCAGAGGTGGCGACCTCACGGAGCCGGGCCAGTGCTGCGGGCCGTTGGTCGGCGTGGGCCACCTTGAACGCCGCCAGTCGATCGAGTTGGCTGCGCTTCTCGGCGTCGGTGGATCGAGCCAACTCCATCTCGGGCCGCTCGAGCGTCTCGCCACCGGGACGCACCATGGTGTTCACGCCCACGATGGGGAGCGTGCCGTCATGCTTGCGCTGCTCGTAGAGCATCGACTCGTCCTGGATACGTCCCCGCTGGTAGCCGAGTTCCATCGCCCCGAGCACCCCGCCACGCTCACTGAGCCGATCGAACTCGGCGAGTACGGCAGCCTCCACGAGATCGGTCAGCTCGGCGAGGATGAACGCCCCCTGGTTCGGGTTCTCGTTGCGGGCCAGACCCCACTCCCGGTTGATGATCATCTGGATGGCGAGCGCCCGCCGCACCGAGTCCTCCGTCGGGGTGGTCACGGCTTCGTCGAAGGCGTTGGTGTGCAACGAGTTGCAGTTGTCGTAGATGGCGATCAGCGCCTGCAGGGTGGTGCGGATGTCGTTGAACGACATCTCCTGGGCGTGCAGCGATCGCCCTGAGGTCTGCACGTGGTACTTGAGTTTTTGCGATCGTTCGTCGGCGCCGTACCGCTCGGCCATCGCCACCGCCCAGATGCGGCGCGCCACCCGGCCGAGCACCGTGTATTCGGGGTCCATGCCGTTGGAGAAGAAGAACGACAGGTTGGGGGCGAAGTCGTTGATGTCCATGCCCCTGGCGAGGTAGGCCTCGACGTAGGTGAACCCGTTGGCGAGAGTGAACGCCAACTGGGAGATGGGGTTCGCGCCCGCCTCAGCGATGTGATACCCCGAGATGGACACCGAGTAGAAGTTGCGGACCTCGTTGGCGACGAACCATTCCTGGACGTCGGCCATCATGCGCAGGGCGAACTCGGTGGACAAGATGCAGGTGTTCTGCCCCTGATCTTCCTTGAGCACATCGGCTTGCACGGTGCCGCGCACGGTACGCAACGCCGTGGCGGTGACCGCTGCCGCCTCCTCGGGGGTGGCGGTGCGACCGTGCTCGGTTGCGAAACGGTCCAGTTGCTGGTCGATCACCGTGTTGAGGAACATGGCCAGCACGGCGGGAGCCGGGCCGTTGATGGTCATCGACACCGACGTGGACGGGTCACACAGGTTGAACCCGTCGTAGAGGGCTCCCATGTCGTCGATGGTGCAGATCGACACCCCGGCGTTGCCCACCTTGCCGTAGATGTCGGGCCGCTCGGCGGGGTCGAACCCGTACAGCGTCACCGAGTCGAACGCCGTGGACAGTCGTGTGGCGGGCATGTCCGCCGACAACAGGTGGAATCGCCGGTTGGTGCGGAAGGCGTCGCCCTCCCCGGCGAACATACGCGTCGGGTCCTCACCGGTGCGCTTGAAGGCAAACACCCCGGCGGTGAACGGGAACCGTCCGGGGAGGTTCTCGCTTCGCAGGAACGTGACGAGGTCGCCGTCATCGGCGAACGATGGCACCGCCACCCGGGGAATCAGGGTGCCCGACAGCGTCTCAACCGTTGCTCCGCCCGCAACGTCGTCGGCACGGTAGGACGCAGCCACCTCCGGCCAGGTGTCGAGGAGGCGCTCCACGTCAGCGGGGATGTCGCGCCGGGCGTCGGCGGCCACCGCTGGCAGGTCGCCCGACGCTGCGCCGAGTCCGTCGAGGTGGGCGAGTGCCGTCTCGAGACGTTGGGCGGTGCGAGCCGACTCGGCGAGGCGCGCCGTGCGGTCGTGAAAGGCGCGCACCGTGTCGGCGACCTCGGAGAGGTATCGGGCGCGCGCAGGAGGAACAATGTGGGTGGCCCCGGTGGATTCGCGACCCGACACCACATCGAGTTGGCCCTGCCCGACCCGAAGGCCGCCACCGGCGAGCACCTCGCGCACGTAGCTGTACAGCGCACTCACCCCGTCATCGGCGAATCGGGAAGCAATGGTGGCGAACACCGGCAGTGTGGTGGGTTCGGCATCGTAGAGGTCCCGGTTGCGGACGAACTGGCGGCGCACGTCACGCAAGGCGTCGGCGCCGCCCCGACGGTCCGCCTTGTTGATCACCACCACGTCGGCGAGGTCCAACATGTCAATCTTCTCGAGCTGGCTCGCCGAACCGAATTCGGGAGTCATGACGTACATGGACACATCGACATGACCGATGATCCCGGCGTCCCCCTGCCCGATCCCCGGGGTCTCCACAATCACCAGGTCAAACCCTGCCGCCTTGCACACGGCGACCACGTCGTCGAGGTGGTCGGGGATTTCACCAGTGGTGGTCCGGGTGGCGAGCGACCTGAAGAACACCGCTGGCTCACCGAGCGCGTTCATGCGAATCCGGTCACCCAACAGGGCGCCACCGCTGCGACGCCGGGTCGGGTCGACGGCGATGACGGCAAGTCGGAGCTTGTCGGCTTGGTCGAGACGGAACCGGCGGACCAGCTCGTCGGTGAGCGAAGACTTCCCTGAACCTCCTGTTCCGGTGATGCCCAACACCGGCACCGCCACCGCTGCAGCACGCTGGCGAATCAGGTCAAGGGCAGCGGCCCCGAGCGCGCCGGATTCGATGGCGGTGATGGCCCGTGCCACCGCTGCGGTGTCGCCGGTTACGACCCCTTCAAGGGACACCGCAGGACCAACGGACAACGGCGGCGTGTCACAGTCCGCAATGATCGTGTTGACCATGGCGGCGAGACCCATTGCCGCTCCGTCCTCGGGCGAGAAGATGCGCGCCACCCCGCGACCGTGCAACACCTTGATCTCCTCGGGGGTAATGACCCCTCCCCCGCCACCGTAGACACGAACGTGACGGGCTCCGCGCTCAGCGAGAAGTTCCACGAGGTACGTGAAGTACTCGACGTGGCCGCCCTGGTACGAGCTGACCGCCACGGCGTGGACGTCCTCGTGAATGGCCGCTTCCACGATCTCGGCAACCGACCGGTTGTGGCCGAGGTGGATGACCTCGGCTCCTTGCGCCTGGAGGATCCTGCGCATGATGTTGATGGCGGCGTCGTGCCCGTCAAACAGGGAGGTAGCCGTGACCACCCGGACCGGGTGCGTGGGGACGTGGAGTTCGTGCGGCACGCCGACAAGATACTTTGATGTCGAAATATCTTGCAACGGCCCGAAACGGACCGATCGATTAGATGGCTTTGTCGTGGCCTTCCCAGTACGGGTCCCGCAGTCGGCGCTTGTACAACTTGCCGTTGGGATCGCGCGGCAACTCCTCGGAGAAGTCGAAACTGCGCGGAATCTTGAACTTGGCCATACGGGTCGAGCACCACTGCGCGAGTTCGGCAGCGAACTCGTCACCGGGTTCCACCCCGTCGACAGGCTGAACCACCGCTTTGACCTCTTCACCCCAGTCGGGGTGTGGGATGCCGAACACGGCGACGTCAGCCACCTTGGGGTGGGCGTGGAGTTCACCCTCGATCTCAGCGGGGTAGATATTCACCCCACCCGAAATGATCATGTCCGACTTCCGGTCGCACAGGAACAGGTACCCGCCCTCGTCGAGGTAGCCGATGTCGCCCACGGTGAAGAACCCCTCACGGCGATTGGCAGCGGTGCTCTCAGCGTTCTTGTGGTACTCAAAAGCCGCCGAGGCCAACTTCATGTACACCGTGCCGGTCTCACCGGTGGGAACGTCGTTGCCGTCATCGTCAAGGATCCGGATTTCCGACGACGGCCAGGCTTTGCCCACCGTGCCGGGCCGTTCCAACCACTCCTCAGCTGACACCAGGGTGCCGCCGCCCTCGGTGGCGGCGTAGTACTCGTAGATCACCGGACCCCACCACTCGAGCATCTGTCGCTTGACCTCAATGGGGCACGGGGCCGCAGCGTGGATCATGTTGCGCAGACTCGACACGTCGTAGCGGTCCCGGACCGCGGGCGGCAGGGCCAGCAACCGGTTGAACTGGGTGGGCACCATGTGGCTGTGGGTCACGCCGTAGCGGTCAATGGACGCCAACATCGCCTCGGGGGTCCACTTGTCCATCAGCACAACCGGATGTCCCAGGTGCACCGATGACGACGCGAAGGCCAATACGGCGGTGTGGTAGAGCGGCGAACCGCAGATGTGCACGTGGCCGTCACCGGGCTGAATCCCGAACATCTGGAGCAGGAACGTGAACAACATGCCGGCGTCGTCGGGTACGAGACCTGACAACTGACGACGCACCCCCTTGGGCCGGCCGGTGGTACCCGACGTGTAGTGCATCGGCTGTCCGGCCGTGCGGTTGTCCGGCGCCGTGTCGGGCTGACCGTCAACGAGGTCGTCGAACGGCCGGAACCCCGCCACGTCCCCGATGGCGAAACAGCGATCGGCCCCAAGGGTGAACTCGCCAGCGGCGTTGGCGCACGCCTCAGCGAAACGCTCATGGCCCACGAACACCTTGGCGTCACAATCGTCGACGATGTAGGCGATCTCGGGTCCGACGAGGTGGTGGTTGATGGGCGTGAGGTACCAACCCGCCTGCATCGCAGCGAAGTACAACGCCAGCATCTCGATGCTGTTGGGCATCACCACAGCAATGCCGTCACCCTCGCGCAGACCAAGGTCACGCAACCCGTGCACCAACCGGTTGCACAGCGACAACAGGTCCCCGGCACTGATCTCGCGACCGTCGGGGTCGACGACGGCGAGACGGCCGGGTTCCTCAACAGCGTCCTGCCAGAACCCGGGCATCACATACCTCCAGAGGGGTACATCACGGTCTTGTACTCGAGGTAGTGGGCAAGACCCTCAGGGCCAAGTTCCCGACCCAGCCCCGAGTTCTTGAACCCACCGAAGGGGGCACAGAACTCAATCATGAAACCGTTCACGCTGACCGTGCCGGTCTGCATGCGGTTGGCAATGGCGGTGGCGCGCTCGACGTCAGCGGACCACACCGACCCCGACAATCCGTACTCGGAGTCGTTGGCGATGGCGACGGCGTCGTCGACGTCGTCGTAGCCAATGACGGCTAAGACCGGGCCGAAGATCTCCTCCTGGGCGATCCGCATGCCGTTGTCCACGTCGGCGAACACCGTCGGTTCGACGTACCACCCACGATCGAACCCGGCGGGTCGACCACCGCCGACAGCGACGGTGGCACCCTGGTCCCGACCGGCAGCGATGTACCCCTCAACCCGTTCGCGCTGACGGGCGCTGGTGAGCGGACCAACCTGGGTGGCCGGATCGGCGGGATCTCCCACCACGAGCGCCCCGACCGCAGCGGCGATGGCGTCGGTGAACTCGGCCTTGCGACTGTTGGGAACCAGAAGCCGGGTCTGGGCCACACAGGCCTGCCCGTTGTTCATCGTGGACGCCGGCAACAGTCCGGCGATGGTCGTGTCCACATCGGCGTCGTCACAGATCACCGCTGCGGACTTCCCGCCGAGTTCCAGGGTGCAGCGACGCAGCAACTGCCCACACAACGCAGCGATGGCTCGACCTGCCGCCGTGCTGCCGGTGAAGGCAATCTTGTCCACCCCGGGATGGGTCACGAGGTGCTCACCGACCTCGCGACCCGCAGCCACGATGTTGAGCACCCCTGCAGGCACCCCCGCAGCCTCGGCGGCCTCAGCCAAGATGTAGGCGTCAAGCGGCGTCTCGGGAGCGGGCTTGAGCACCACGGTGCATCCGGCGGCCATGGCGGGAGCGAGCTTGAGCATGGTCGTGAACAGCGGCACGTTCCACGGGACGATGGCCCCCACCACCCCGACGGGTTCACGCCGGACCGTGACCGGACCCATGATCCCGGTGCGCTCGTCGGTGAACGCAAACGTCCGTGCCAGTTCGGTGTAGTAGTCGAGCACCATGGTCGAAGCGAAGACCTGACCCATGAGTGAAAACGACGCCGGCGACCCGTTCTCAGCGGTGATCAGATCGGCGATCTCCATGCTGCGGGCCTGCAGTTGGGCCGACAGTGCCGCCATCACCTCGGCGCGCTCACCTGCCGACATGGCCGGCCACGGTCCGTCGACCAGCGCCGCACGAGCCGCTGCCACCGCCCGGTCCACGTCAGCGGTGCTGGCATGGGGTGCGCGGCCGATGACCTCTTCGGTCGCCGGCGACACCACTTCGATGACCTCGGTGGACTCGGGGGCAACCCATCCACCACCGATGAACAGGTCGGTTCTGACCATCTCCACGTCTGACACTGCACTCCCCCTCCGCCGGCCTGCCCGACCAGCAACTGTGAACCCCAGGGTGGGCCCAAAGGGCCCGCCGTGGGCTGACGCTAGGTGCCGCACCTGCCGGTGGCAAACGATTCTGACGCCGCGTCAGGTGCCGATGGCGTAGTGTTGCACCGCTGCGACGGGACGCCGAGCGGACCGTCGCCACAACCGGCAACCGATCACACGAGGGGGACCACCATGCGGGCAGCCGTGCTGCGAAACACCGGGGACGAGACGCTCGACGTCGTAAGCAACGCCAGCGTCGTGGACGTCGAAGCGGGCTTCGTCAGGGTGGCGATCAAGGCCACTGGGGTGTGCCACTCCGACCTCTCGGCGATGAACGGCACCATCCCTCAGCCCGCCCCCGCCGTGCTCGGTCATGAGGGTGCCGGCGAGATCGTTGAGGTCGGCCCGGGCGTGGACAACGTCGCCGTCGGCGACCACGTCATCGTCGTGTGGGTGCCGCCGTGCGGGAAGTGCCGCTACTGCCTCGACGGCCAGGCCAACCTGTGCAGCCAGATCATGATGTCGGCCGGTTTCCTCCCGCGCTTCATCGTTGACGACCAGCCCTGTTTCGGCATGGCCGGAACCGGCACGTTCTGTGAAGAGGTCGTGCTTCCCAAAGAAGCCGTGGTGCGCGTCGATCATGACGTTCCCTGGGAGGTGGCCTCCCTCATTGGCTGTGGGGTCATGACCGGGGTCGGGGCGGCCATCAACGCCGCCAAGGTGAAGCCCGGGTCGTCGGTTGCGGTGTTCGGTTGTGGCGGTGTGGGCGTCAGCATCATTCAGGGGGCGAAGATCGCCGGTGCTGCTGAGATCGTGGCCATCGACCTCGTCGGTGAGCGCCGCGACGACGCGCTGCGATTTGGTGCCACCCACGCCGTGTCCCCCGACGACCTTGATGGCGTCAAGGGTGAGATCACCGCTGGTGAAGGGTTCGACTACGCCTTTGAGGCCGTCGGCCACCCCTCCACCATCCGGGGTGCCTACGACGCTGCACGACGCGGCGGCACGGCCTGCATCGTCGGCGTCGGCCGGATGGAACAGATGGTCGAGTTCAGCGCCTTCGAGTTGTTCTATGCCGAGAAGATGCTGATGGGCACGATCTACGGGTCAGCTGACGTGCGCCGCGACTTCGACCGCCTGATCCGCCTGTGGCGGGCCGGTCGCCTCGACCTTGAGGGCATGATCAGCGCACGGCGCGGTCTCGACGAGATCAACCACGCCCTCGACGACATGCGCGCCGGTCGGGTCATCCGCACCGTCGTCGAGATCTGAACCACCACGGACTAGGGGGATCACCATGGGCACACCCGTCATTGTTGAAGCAGCGCGCACCGCAGTCGGCAAGCGCAACGGCACGTTCGCCGACGTGCACGCCGCGCACCTGTTGGGCCACGCCCAACGCGGGGTGATCGAACGGGCCGGGGTGGACCCCATCACGGTCGGGCAGGTTGTCGGCGGGTGTGTGACCCAGGCCGGTGAGCAGTCCTCCAACGTGAGCCGCACCGCATGGTTGGCCTCGGGGCTCCCCTACGAGGTGGCTGCGACCACCATTGACTGCCAGTGCGGTTCGTCCCAGCAGGCGAACCACATGGTGGCGAACCTCATTACCGCTGGTGCCATCGATGCGGGTATCGCCTGCGGCGTGGAGCACATGTCCAAGGTGTGGCTGGGGGCCAACGTCCCACGTGTGGGCGAACCCGGCCAGGAGGTACTGCTCAACGGCAGCTCACGCCCCGACCCGTTCGGGTGGGACATGCCCGACCAGTTCGGTGCCGCCGAGCGCATCGCCGAGCGTCGTGGCATCACCCGCGCCGAGGTCGACCACCTCGGGTTGATCAGCCAGCACAAGGCGGCCACCGCCACCGCCGAAGGACGCTTCGAGCGCGAGATCATTCCCGTTGAGGTCACGCTCGCCGACGGCACCACCGTGACCATGGCTCGCGACGAGGGGCTGCGTGAGACCTCGGCGGAGAAGCTCGCCAGCCTCAAGGCGGTCCTGCCCGATGGGATGCACACGGCCGGCAACTCCAGCCAGATCAGCGACGGGGCTGCTGCGGTGCTGTGGATGGATGAGGAGCGTGCCCGGGCCGAGGGCCTGCGGCCACGCGCCCGCCTCGTGGCCCAGTGCCTCGTGGGATCGGAGCCCTTCTACCACCTTGATGGCCCGGTGAACGCCACGGCGAAACTGTTCGCCGACACCGGCATGACCCTTGACGACATCGACATCGTCGAGATCAACGAGGCGTTCGCCTCGGTGGTGTTGTCGTGGGCCAAGGTCAACGGCGTCACCGAAGACGACCTCATGAACAAGGTCAACGTCAACGGTGGGGCAATCGCGCTGGGTCACCCGGTGGGCGCAACGGGCAGCCGCCTGATCACCACCGCACTCCACGAGCTCGAGCGACGCGACGGCGAATTCGCCCTTGTCACCATGTGCTGCGGTGGCGCCATCGCCACCGGGTCGATCATCCAGCGTCTCTGAGCGCCGAAGCGCTTCAACGCTCTCAGCGACGTCCGCGCGCCAGGCCCAGACCGGCGGTGGCCACGAGTTCCCTTTGGATCTCGTTGACGCCGCCACCGAACGTGTTGATCTGCGCCGCCCGTGCGGCGCGCTCCACCTCGCCGTGGAGCACCGCTCCCGGTGAACCATCACGCAGGTGCGCCGAGGCTCCGAGGACACCTTGGAGGAGTCGGTACACCTCAACGGCGGACTCGGTGCCGAACACCTTCACCCCGGAAGCCTCTGCGGGGCCGAGGGTGTTGTCGCTGACGGCCTTGACCAGTTTCCAGGTCATGAGCCGGGTGGCGTCGAGCAGGGCCCGGCAACGGGCGAGGTCAGCCTGAACCCACGGGACATCAATGACACATCCCGCAACGTCACCGGTGGGGGTCACCTTGGCCCAGTCGGTCACATCGTCGAGCAACCGCTCTGTGAGCCCTGACAGCGCAGCGAGGCCGACCCGCTCGTGGTTCAGCTGCATGGTGATCAGCTTCCAACCGGTGTTGACCTCACCGACGACGTTGCCCTTGGGGACACGAACGTCGGTGTAATAGGTGGCGGTGGTCATGACGTCACCCACCGTGACGATCGGGGTCCACGAGAACCCCGGAGTGTCCGTCGGCACGATGATGATTGAGATGCCCTGGTGCTTGGGGGCCTCGACGTCGGTGCGGCACGCCAGCCAGACGTAGTCGGCCTGGTTGGCACCCGACGTGTACACCTTGTTGCCATTGATGACCCACTCGTCGCCGTCGAGCACCGCCGACGTGCGAAGCGACGCAAGGTCGGTTCCGGCTTCGGGTTCGGTGTATCCGATGGCGAAGTTCACCTCACCATTGAGGATCTTGGGCAGGTAGGTCGCCTTTTGCTCCTCGGTGCCGTGAGCCATCAGGGCCGGACCGACGGTGTTGACGGTCACGAACGGGAACGGGGCGTGTGCCCGCTGCACCTCATCGAAAAAGATGAACTGGTCCGTCGCGGGACGACCCTGACCGCCGAACTCGACCGGCCAGCCCAACCCCAGCCAACCGTCGACGCCCATCTGGCGACAGATCTGACGGAAGAGGTCGCTGCCCTCTCCACCGGCACCGATCTCGGCGCGCACCTCAGGGGTGAGGAGCGCAGCGAAGTACTCGCGCAGCTCCTTACGGAGCCCCTGCTGTTCGGGTGTCTCGGCCAGATACATCTCGTCCTCCGTCTCGCCCGCCCCACCTGTCCCCGGGGCCCGGATGTGGGATCTGACGCTGCGTCAGATCTGTCCGGCAGAATAAGCCGCCGCAAGGCCTCATGCTAGGTTCTGACGGCCCATCAGATACGGGTCGGGGCGAAATCCGTGCCCGACGTGGGCGCATCGACGGAGCGGCAGTCGAGCCGCTGTGACCCACGGGGGGCGAGTTGAGCGGATTCCTGCAGGACAAGGTGGTTGCGGTCACCGGAGCAGGCCGGGGTATCGGTCGGGCCGTGGCTCTGGCGTGTGCCGCCGAAGGCGCACGTGTCGTCGTGGCCGACTTCGGTGTGGCCATGGACGGTGCAGAACCCTCGAGCGAGGTCGCTGCCGGGGTCGTTTCGGAAATCGCTGCCGCCGGTGGCGAAGCGGTTGCGGTCGCCGGGGACGTGTCCACCATGGACGGAGGCGCCGGCGTGGTCACCGCCGCTCTCGACACCTGGGGCCGTATCGACGGTGCCGTGTGCGTGGCAGGCATCCTGCGGGAACGGATGCTGTTCAACATGGCCGAAGAGGAGTGGGACGATGTCGTACGCGTCCACCTCAAAGGGACGTTCACCGTCTACCGGGCCGCCGCTGCGGTGATGCGCAAGCAGGAAGGTGGCGGCGCCCTCGTGGCGTTCACGTCGGGGGTGTGGGCGTTGGGTTCAACCGCCCAGGCCAACTACGCCGCCGCCAAAGGTGGGATCGTCTCACTGTCGTACTCCGCAGCAGTGGCGCTCGAGCGTTACGGCGTGCGCGCCAACGTGATCGCCCCGGTGGCACGCACCCGAATGAGCGCCAACGTGCCGTCGTCACTCGCCGAGATCGGCGACGCCGAAGACGTTGCGCCAATGGCGGTGTACCTCGTGTCCGATGCCGCCCGTGAGGTCACCGGGCAGGTGTACACCGTGGTGGGCGACAAGATCGCCGTGTGGAGTCAGCCCCGTGAGGTGCGGGCCATGTGGGCCGGGCACCGCTGGACCCCCGAAGAGATCGCCGAGCGACTCCCAACCCAGGTCGGCACCGAGCGCCTCCCCATGCTCGACATGGTGGCCAAGATGCGCGAAGCGGCGGCGTCGGGAGACAAGCCCAACGCATGACGACTCCGGCCGGTGCCGACACCAGCCGCGCCCCCGCCGAGCTGGCCACCGACCCCGACGACTTCCGCGCCCAGTGTCAGACGTGGCTGTCAGCAAACGTCGTTGGTGAGTTCGCCGAACTCGGTGGTCGTGGTGGGCCCGCTGACGAGGAGTTCGGGTTTGAGACCCGGGTGGCGTGGGAACAGGTCCTCGGCGCGGCAGGGTGGATCGGTCTGGGCTGGCCAGTTGCGCATGGTGGCCGTGGGGCCAGCATCGCCCAACAGGTGATCTGGGCCGAGGAGTACACCAAGGCCAACGCCCCCGGGCGGGTCAACCACATGGGTGAGCACCTGTTGGGCCCCACCCTCATTGAGTACGGGACCGAGGACCAGCGCCAACGGTTCCTCCCCGGCATCCTCAACGGCACCGAACGGTGGTGCCAGGGCTACAGCGAACCGGGGGCCGGCAGCGACCTCGCAGCGGTCGCCACCCGGGCCGATCTCGTTGATGACCAGTGGATCATCAACGGCCAGAAGGTGTGGACCTCACTCGCTCACGTCAGCCAGTGGTGTTTCGTGGTGGCCCGCAGCGAGAAGGGGTCGCAGCGCAACCGGGGCCTCAGCTTCTTGTTGGTCCCCATGGACCAACCCGGTGTTGAGGTGCGCGCCATCGAACAGATCACCGGGGGCGGCGAGTTCAACGAGACGTTCTTCACCGACGCCCGCACCGACGCCGACCTCGTCGTCGGTGAACCCGGCGACGGCTGGCGGGTCGCCATGGGTCTGCTGGCACTTGAACGAGGCGTGTCCACCCTCGCCCAGCAGGTCGGGTTCGCCCGCGAGTACGACTCCGCTCTCGAGGCCGCACGCCAGCGCGGCCTCACCTCAGATCCGCTGATGCGCCAACGTCTCGCAGCCGCTCACACGGGGCTGGCGTTGATGCGGTGGAACGCGCTGCGATCCATGTCGGGTGGGGTGCCCGGCCCCGAGGCCAGCATCTCAAAGTTGTTCTGGGGGACCTGGCACCGGGATCTCGGTGAGTTGCTGGTGGACATCGAAGGGATGGCGGGGACGGTGGCCGAAGGGTTCCCCTACGAACTCACCCACGCCCAACGGCTGTTCCTGTTCACCCGCGCCGACACCATCTATGGCGGATCCAACGAGATCCAGCGCAACATCCTTGCCGAGCGGGTCCTCGGCCTACCTAGGGAGCCCCGATGACATCGAACCCGCCCGACTACGTTTCGGGGCACGGCCTGCTGAACGGACTCGGGGTGGTTGTCACCGCAGCAGCGGGATCAGGTATTGGTTCAGCCACCGCCCGACGCTGCCTTGAAGAAGGTGCACGCGTCGTCATCTCCGATCGTCACGAGCGTCGACTCGCTGAGACCGCAGCGGAACTCGGCGTGACCGGTATCGCCTGTGACGTCACTGACGATGCCAGTGTGCGCGCCCTCATGGACGCAGCCGCCGCTGAGCTCGGAGGCATCGACGTGCTGGTCAACAACGCCGGTCTCGGCGGCACCGCCGAGGTGCACGAGATGACCGACGAACAGTGGAACGCCGTGTTGGGGGTCACCCTCACCGGAACGTTCAACGCCACCCGAGCCGCATTGGGTCACATGTACGCCCAACGCAGCGGGGTGATTGTCAACAACGCCTCGGTGCTGGGTTGGCGGGCCCAAAAGGGACAGGCGCACTACGCCGCTGCCAAAGCGGGGGTGATGGCCCTGACCCGCTGCACCGCAGTGGAGGCTGCGCCCCACGGGGTGCGAGTGAACGCCGTCGCCCCGTCGCTGGCCATGCACGCCAACCTCGCCAAGGTCACCAGTGACGAACTCCTCGACGAGCTCACCTCCCGCGAAGCGTTCGGTCGGGCCGCCGAACCGTGGGAGATCGCCAACATCATCGTGTTCCTCGCCTCGCCGTACAGCTCGTACCTGACCGGTGAGATCATCAGCGCCAGTTCCCAACACCCATGAGGAGCACACCTGTGGATCGACGTTCGGTGACCGCCCGAATCGCCCACGCCTTGTTGGCCCACCCGCGCCTCGGGTTACGACTGTTCGGCCAACGTCAACCGCTGTGGCGCGACGGACGTCGACTCCACCCCGGGTTGCAACTGTTGTTGGCCTCGGGGGCGCGCCGCGCCGCCACCACCGCCGACACCGACTGGGCGAAAGCCCGCAAGGAGATGCGGACCCTGGTGCGCCTGTCGTCCCCGGTACGCACCGGCGTATTGGCCACCGACCGACGGATCCCCGGTGACGACGGCCCGATCCCCATTCGCGTCTACCGACCCACCGCAGCCGTCGGGCAGGTGCCCGCGGTGGTGTACTTCCATGGGGGTGGGTTCTGCGTCGGGGACCTTGACACCCACGACCCATCGTGTCGGGTGTTGGCCGAACGCAGCGGATGTGTCGTGGTGTCCGTCGACTACCGACTCGCCCCCGAGCATGTGTTCCCCGCTGCCGTGGACGACTGCGTCGCCGCCTATCGGTGGGTGCTCGACAATCCCGACGAACTCGGTGTCGCACCGGGCGCTCCCGGCGTGATGGGTGACTCCGCTGGAGCGACACTGTCGGCGGTGGTGTGTCTCGAGGCCCGCCGCCTGGGTCTGGCCCAACCACGCATGCAGTGTCTGGTGTACCCACTCGCTGACGTGGCCATGCGCACCCCGTCCTATGAGATCTTTGCCGAAGGGTTCGGTCTCACCACTGAGGGCGTCGGGGTGTTCCGTGACACCTACGTGGATGACCCGTCACTGTGGGACGACCCTCGGGTCTCTCCCCTCTGCGCCGGTGACCTCAGCGGTCTCGCCCCGGCGTTGGTCATCACCGCCGGGTTTGACGTGTTGCGTGACGACGGCCGCGCCTACGCCGACGCGCTGGCCGCCGCCGGGGTCCCGACCACCTACCGGTGCCACGACGACATGATCCACGGGTTCCACGCCATGCTCGTCCTCGATGATGCCGCCGCCGCAGCCGACGCCATCGCCACCGAGGTCGGCGAATTGATGCGCACCCCACCCGCCGTCCCCTAACGGGACGGATTCAGCCGGATGCGGCGTCGAGGAAGGGCGGTCGGTCCCCGCCACCGTGGGCAACCACGTTGGCCCCACTGACATACGACGACAGCGGCGACGCCAGCCACACGCACACGTTGCCGATGTCACCGGGTGAGGCGAGTCGTCCCATCGGGATCGTGTCGGCCACCCGGGACAACGCTGCGTCGTCGCCGTAGTGGAGGGCGGCCTGTTCGGTGAGCACCATCCCGCACGTCACCGCGTTCACCCGCACGTTGGGGAGCCACTCCTGTCCGGCGGTGGCGGTGAACGACAGCAGTCCTGCTTTGGCTGCGCCGTAGGCGGCCACCGTTGGGGCAGGTCGAAGTCCGGCCACGCTGGCCACGTTCACGATGGAGCCCCCGCCGCTGAGTTGCATGTGATGGTTGGCCCGCTGGGCGCAGTAGATGGCCGACAGCAGGTTCAACGCCACGATGCGTTCAGTGAACCGAGGCGACGCCGTCGCCGTGTCCGCCGGAGGCGATCCGCCGGCGTTGTTGATCAGCGCGTCGATGCGTCCGTGGGTGGCGACGACCTCGTCCACGACGGCCGAGGCCATCTCACCGTCACGCAGATCGGCGGTGTGAAACGTCCAGTTCTGCGGCAGGTCGTCAACTGCGGTGCGTGCCACAACAGCCACGGTGGCTCCGGCATCGGCGAACCGCTGGGCGATGCCCCGGCCCACCCCACGGGTCCCGCCCGTGACGAGAACGACCTGGCCGGCGAGATCAATCGTGACTCCCATGGTGGCCACGCTAGTCCCGGGTCTCATCCCGCTCCCGGGCATCTGACGGGGTGTCAGATCACGGGTAGGCTCCCCGGGGGTGGGGATCGAAACGCACCAGAACGCACACGGCATCACCGAGGTGGTCATGAACTGCCCGCCGGTGAACGCACTCACCGTTGACGAGTGGTTCGGGTTGGCTGAGGCCATCACCGCAGCCGGCACCGACCCACAAACCCGTGTGGTCGTGTTGCGGGCCGAGGGCAAAGGGTTCAACGCCGGCGTGGACATCAAGGAGATGCAACACACCGACGGGTTCGACGCCCTGCTGGGGGCCAACCGCGGGTGCGCCGCAGCGTTCAGCGCCGTGTACGACTGCCCGGTGCCCGTCATCAGTGCCGTGGGCGGTTTCTGTGTCGGTGGGGGCATCGGCCTCGTCGGCAACAGCGACGCCGTCGTGGCGTCCGACGACGCCTGGTTCGCCCTCCCCGAGGTTGAGCGCGGCGCCCTTGGGGCAGCGACGCATCTGGCCCGGCTCGTCCCTCAGCACAAGATGCGGGCCATGGTGTACACCGCCACCCGCGCCACCGCCGCCGAGCTGCACGCCTGGGGCAGTGTGTGGGAGGTGGTGCCACGAGACGAGTTGCGCGACGCAGCGTTGAAGCTCGCCGAACAGATCGCCGACAAGTCCCCGACGGTGATCCGAGCGGCGAAGGAATGTCTCAACGGCATTGATCCGTGGGACCCCAAGCGCAGCTACCGGTTCGAACAGGGATTCACCTTTGAGCTGAACCTGAGCGGGGTCAGTGACGAACTGCGGGACGACTTTGCCGGCACGGACAAAGCAGCACGACCCGCTGACGGAGACGGGTCATGACTGCTGACAAGCGCATCAGCGTTGATGAGGCGGCCGCCACCATCTCCTCGGGCATGACGCTCGGCATCGGCGGTTGGGGGAGCCGACGCAAACCGATGGCACTGGTGCGGGCGTTGTTGCGCACGGACGTCACCGACCTGACGGTGGTGTCCTACGGCGGGCCCGACGTCGGATTGTTGTGTGCCGCGGGCAAGGTGAAGCGACTCGTCTACGGATTCGTGTCACTTGACTCGATCCCACTCGAACCCCATTTCCGTGCCGCCCGCCAGAACGGCACCATTGCCGAGCCCGTCGAGTACGACGAAGGCATGCTGCAGTGGGCGCTGTACGCCGGATCGTTACGACTCCCGTTCCTGCCCACCCGGTCAGGTCTCGCCAGTGGCGTCACCGACGTGAACCCGCACCTGCGCACCGTGCGATCGCCTTATGACGACGGCGAGGAGCTTCTCGCCGTACCCGCCATTCGTCTTGATGCCGCCTTCGTGCACCTCAACCGGGCCGACCAGCGGGGCAACGCCCAGTACCTCGGGCCTGACCTGTACTTCGACGATCTGTTCCTGTCAGCGTGCGAACCGGGTCGTCGATTCGTTTCATGCGAGAAGGTCGTGTCGACCGCCGACCTGGTTGCCGGTGGCCCGTTCCAGACGCTGCGGGTCAACCGATCAATGGTCGACGGGGTGATCGAAGCGCCCGGCGGCGCCCACTTCACAAGTTGTGACCCAGATTACGGGCGCGACGAGAAGTTCCAGCGGGCCTACGTCGAAGCCGCCGGGGACCCTGAGGCGTGGGCGGCGTTCACCGAACGCTTCCTCAGCGGCGACGAGGACACCTACCAGCGGGCCGTGGCCGCCTGGCGAGACGAGGTGGCGGCGTCATGAGCGGTGACGTGCAACTCGCTGATGTGGTGGCGGTGGCGTGCGCCGAGGCGTTCCGCGGCGACGGTGAGATCTTCGCCTCAGGGATGGGCGTCATGCCGATGCTCGGGGCACGACTGGCTCGTGCCACCTTCTCCCCTGACCTGTTGGTCAGTGACGGCGAAGCGTTCTTCGTTGACGGCGACCTGCCGGTCGGAGCGTCGGTGGCAGCCACCGACGACGCCGGCATCGAAGGCTGGATTCCGTTCCGGTCAGTGTTCGACCTGTTGTGGGGAGGCCGTCGTCACGTGATGATGGGGGCGTCGCAGATGGACATGTTCGGCAACTCCAACATCGCCAACATCGGCCCGTGGGACCGACCCACATCCCAGTTGTTGGGTGTGCGTGGCGGGCCGGGCAACACCATCAACCACGCCACGAGCTTCTTCATCCCTCGACACACCACCCGGGTGTTCACGCCAAGCGTCGACATGGTCAGTGGCATCGGGTACGACCGGGCCTCCCAACTCCACCCCAACGCCCGCGCCAATCACCGTCTCGCCCGGGTGGTGACCAATCTCGCCGTGCTCGACTTTGAGTCCTCCGATCACCGCATGCGGCTCGTGAGCGTGCACCCGGGGGTGGACGTCGACGAGGTGGTGGCCAACACCGGGTTCGATCTCGTCATTGCCGGGAACACCCCGGTGTCGCGTGGCCCCGACGAGGTTGAGGCCGAGGCCATTGACCGACTCGACCCCCGGGGGTTGCGTCACCGGGAACTCCCGAGTCGATCGTGACCGTGCCGTCCCGCCACCCCAATCTCCACCCCAGGTTGCACACCTCGTTGTGTGACCTCGTGGGGGTCGAGGTCCCGGTGGTGCAGACCGGCATGGGTTGGGTGGCTGGGGCGCGGCTGGTGTCGGCCACCGCTGAAGCTGGGGCGCTCGGCATCCTGGCCAGCGCCACCATGGACCTTGACGAGCTCACGACGGCAATCGCCGCAGTGAAGTCACGCACAACCCGGCCGTTCGGTGTGAACCTCCGTGCCGACTCGTCCGACATCGACGCCCGGTTGGACCTCATCATCAACGAGGGGGTCCGGGTCGCCAGTTTCGCTCAGGCTCCCAAACCGCAGTTGATCAGCCGGCTCAAAGACGCCGGCGTGGTCGTCATCCCATCGGTGGGGGCGCGCCGCCACGCCGAGAAGGTGCTCGACTGGGGTGTTGACGCCGTGCTGGTCCAAGGTGGTGAAGGGGGTGGTCACACCGGCAGCGTGCCCACCACGGTGCTGCTCCCCCAGGTGGTTGACGTGGTCGACGGCCGGGTACCGGTCATCGCCGCCGGCGGGTTCTTTGACGGGCGCGGCCTCGTGGCGGCGCTGGCGTGGGGGGCTGACGGCATCGCCATGGGCACCCGGTTCCTGCTCACGTCGGATTCCACCGTGCCCGACGCCGTGAAGCACTTCTATCTGGATCGCTCGGTCACCGAGACGGTGGTCACCACTCAGGTCGACGGGGTTCCTCACCGGGTGCTGCGAACCGACCTCGTGAACTCGCTTGAAAGCGGCCGGGGCCGGATCTTGGCGTTGCCGCGGGCGGTGGTGAACGCGCTGCGGTTCCGCTCCATGACCGGACTGTCGTTCCGCCAGATGCTGCGAGAAGGGAGAGCCATGCGAGCGTCGATGGAGCTCACGTGGACCCAGATGCTGATGGCGGCCAACACCCCGATGCTGTTGAAGGCGTCGCTCGTTGACGGCAACACCGCTTCGGGGGTCATGGCGTCAGGTCAGGTGGTGGGGGTCATCACGGACCTGCCGAGTTGTGGGGAACTCGTGGAACGGATCGTGAACGAGGCGGGCGACGTGCTCGACTCGCTTGGCGCCAACCGAAGCGCAGCCAAGGACACACCATGACCGCATCCACACCACTGGTCATCAACGGACCTGAAGGCTTGCGCGCTGCGGTGGGGTCAACCCTTGGGGTCAGCGACTGGCTCGAAGTCGACCAGGCCCGGGTGGACCTGTTCGCTGACGCCACCGGTGACCACCAGTGGATCCACACCGATCCCGCCAAGGCCGCTGACGGCCCCTACGGGGGCACCATTGCCCACGGGTACCTGACGTTGGCGTTGACCAACTGGTTCCTGCCCCAGGTCGTTGAAGTGCAGGGGTTCTCCGCCGGGGTGAACTACGGCGTGGACCGGGTGCGGTTCCCCGCTGCGGTACCGGTGGGGTCCCGTCTTCGAGCGTCAGTGGACTTGGTCGCTGCGGATGACGTGGCCGGAGGGGTGCAGACCACGATGCGCATCACCGTCGAGTGTGACGCCACCGACCGACCGGTGTGCGTCGTGGATGCGCTGTCGCGGTGGCTGGTGTGAACGACGTGGCAACCACGGGGGGTGTGACATGGGGGTGACCGAACGGTTCCGTCTCGACGGCAAGGTGGCGTTGGTGTCGGGTGCGGGTCGTGGCATCGGAGCGGCGAGTGCCATGGCACTCGCCGAGGCCGGCGCAGACGTGGTGGTGTGGTCACGCACCGCCGAACAGGTCGAGGCCGTCGCCGCCGACATTCGTGCCCTTGGGGTGCGGGCCGTCCCCTGCGTCGTGGACGCCGGTGACCCCGACGCCGTGGACGCCGCCGTCACCGACGCCGTCGCCGAGTTGGGACGCCTCGACGTCGTCGTGAACGTGGTCGGTGGTGCCATGCCACGCCCGGCCATGGCCACCAAGGACCGTCACCTCAGCGCTGCGTTCGACCACAACGTGGTGACCGGTTTGCGTCTGGCACGCGCCGCTGTGCCGCACCTGCTCGAAACCGGCGGCGGGTCCATCGTGATGATTTCGAGTGCGGTGGGCCACGTAGTGGGGCGCGGCTATCTCGCCTACGGCACCGCCAAGGCTGCCGTCGACCAGTCGGTGCGCATGCTCGCAGCCGACCTCAGCCCCCGCATCCGGGTCAACGCTGTGGCGCCCGGGGCGGTACTGACCGAAGCGTTGGCGTTCGTCGCTGAAGACGAAGCGACCCGCACCGCCATTGAGTCGCGCACCCCGCTGCGCCGCATCGGCGACCCCGACGACATTGCCGCAGCGGTGCTGTTTTTGGCGTCGGACGCCTCGTCGTACGTGACCGGTCAGATCCTCGCCGTCGACGGTGGTCTCACCACCCCGAACTTCGATCTCGGCCTACCCGACCTGTAGGTCAGGTCCGGTCAGCGTTCAGCGGATCACGCCGGCGTCACGCAACGCCGCCAACTCGTCAGGACCGAGGCCGAGCTCATCGGCCAGCACACGTTGGGTGTCGGCACCGAGCGAGGGCGGCGGGGTCTCGGGTCCACCGTCGGGCACCGACGAGATCTTCACCGGGTTGCCTGGCACCACCACGGGGTCTCCCCCGTCGGGTCGCTCGAGCTCAACCAGCATGTGGCGTGCGGCGAGGTGCGGGTCGGCGAGCACCTGGGGGGCGCTGAACACCGGGCCCGCAGCGATGCCTGCACCGGCGAGCGCGTGGCACGCCTCAACACTGGTCCGCCCCGTTGCCCACGCGTTCACCGCTGTGCGGATGTCGTCAATGTGGGATCGCCACCCGGTTCGTGTGGCGAACCGTTGGTCACCAACCCAGCCGGGCTCACCCACCAGTTCCGCAAGACGGGCGAACTCGTGTTCACGTCCCACCTGCACCACGAACCAACCGTCGTCGGCTCTGAATCCGTCGAGGATCATGGCGAGTCCTGCGCCCGGGTCGGGTCGCATCCCCATCGACCACCAGTTCACCACCACGTCGGCGAAACTCACCATGGCGTCAAACATGGCCACGTCGACATACTGGGCTTGCCCGGTCAGGTCCCGTTGACGCAACCCGGCCAGCACCCCAATGACGCCATACAGGCCGGTTCCGATGTCTCCGAGTGCACCCACCGGCGACGCCACCGGCGGTTCGTCAGGGTGACGTTTCCAGTCGTAGAGCCCGCTCATGGCTTCGGCCACGGCGGCGTACGCCGGCCAACCGGCGTAGGGGGTGTCGGTGGTGTTCCCGAACCCCGATACCGACAGGTACACCACGCGTTGGTGCACTGCGGCGACGTCGTCGAACCCGAGACCTTTGGCCGCCAGTGACCCCGACTTGAAGTTCTCACACACCACGTCGAAATGCGGGGCGAGCCGCAACACGAGGTCCCTGCCGGCGGGCGTGCCGAAGTCGATGGCGACACTGCGTTTCCCGAGGTTGTTGCGCACGAACGTCGCCCCCATCGGTTCACCGTCGGGACCGGGCATCGTCGGCAACGACCCACGTCCGAGGTCACCCGAGCGGGGGTGTTCCACTTTGACCACCTCAGCGCCGAGCCGGCCGAGCAACTGGGTGGCGAAGGGCAGCGCCTGCATCTGTTCGAGGGCGAGCACCCGGACGCCCTGCAACGGCAGCACGGTGTCAGTCACAACGTCACCCTACCGGCCCGCCGGGATCTGACGGGCCGTCAGAAGCGGGCGACCTCAGGCGGTAGTGTGCGGCCATGCGCGGCATCATCTCCTGGGGAACGTCGGTGCCCCACTGGCGCCTCGACCGCGGCACCATTGCGGCGGTTGCCGGACAAGGTGGTGGGCGGGGCACACGAACCGTGGCGTCGTTCGATCAGGACGCCGTCACCCTCGCCACCGAAGCCGCCCGGTCAGCGTTGGCCGGAGGGGTGATTCCAGACGCCTTGCTGTTCGGCACGGTGAGCACCCCGGTGACTGACCACACGAATGCCTCAGTGATCCACGCTGCGCTGGGCCTACCTAGCGCCGTGGCGGCCATGGACCTTGGCGCCAGTGTGCGTTCGGTGGTCGGTGGGTTGATGCTCGCAACCCGCACCACCGACACGGTGGCGGTGACGGCCGCCGATGTGCGCACCGGTCGCGCCGGTTCTGCTGAGGAGTCCGGTGGCGGTGACGCCGGGGCGTGCGTGGTCATCGGTGATGACACCCCTGACGCACCGGTGGTGGCCGAGGTGCTGGCCCATGCCAGCGCCACCGGCGAGGTTCTCGACCGCTGGCGGGTCCCGGGTGAGTCGGTGAGCCGCACCTGGGACGAGAAGTTCGCCGAGGTGGCGTTACGCCCACTGGTCACTGACGCCTTCGCAAGGGCGCTCGCCGCTGCTGGGCTTGAACCCGCTGACGTGGCGGTTGCCGTGGTCGACGCTCCGAGTGCACGCATCGGTGCGGCACTGGCCCGGGTGGTGGGTGCCCAACGCACCGCCGATGACCTCTCGGCCACGGTTGGCATGACCGGTGCCGCCCACCCGTTGTTGTGCCTGGCCAACGAACTCGAACGACTCGCCGGTGCGGGCGACGAGGGCGGCACGGTGGTGGCGCTCGTGCACGCCGGAGACGGTGCCGACGTGGTGTTGGTGCGCACGACGCCCGCGCTGCGATCCCACCACACGAATTCCACCGTGGCCGAGCAGTTGTCCACCGGTGGCCCGGTTGCCTACGGACGGTTCCTGTCGTGGCGGGGCATGCTCGAAGTCGAACCGCCCCGACGCCCCGAACCCCAACGGGTGTCGGCCCCCGCCGCGTGGCGGGCCGCACACTGGAAGTACGCCTTTGTGGGGTCGCGTGACACGACGTCAGGCGCCGTGCACCTTCCGCCGTCACGGGTGTCCGCCGACGGGGAGCGCACCGACGAAATGGAACCGGTCGGTTTGGCCAGCGCCCACGGGACGGTGGCGACGTTCACCGTGGACCGGGTGGCGTACTCACCGAGCCCTCCGATCATTTTCGCTGTGGTCGATTTCGACGGTGGCGGACGGTTCCCTGTGGAGTTGTGTGATCTCGGACCTGACGAGGTGAGCATCGGGTCCCGGGTGGCGTTGACGTTCCGTCGCCTCCACGCCGCCGACGGCATCCCCAACTACTTCTGGAAGGCGCGCCTGGTGCGTGAGGCCTCCCCCGCTGACCCCAAGGAGGCTTGAGGATGGCGTCACACTCCCTTCGTGACCAGGTGGCAATCGTCGCCATGGGGTGCACCCCGTTTGTTGAACACTGGAACAAGGGCCTCGACGATCTCGCCGTGGACGCCGTGGTGGACTGCCTTTCTGGCACCGGGCTCACCACCAACGACATTGACGCCTACTGGCTCGGCACCGCACAGGGCGGCATGAGCGGGATCACCCTTGCTCGGCCCCTGCAGTTGCGCAACAAGCCGGTCACCCGGGTGGAGAACTACTGCGCCACCGGTTCGGAAGCGTTGCGACAGGCGGTGTACGCCGTGGCGGCAGGTGCCTACGACATCGCCATGGCGGTCGGGGTCGAAAAGGTGAAGGACTCCGGATATCAGGGACTCAACGCCGTCCCGCCGCCCAACGATGGCACGGCACGCACCCTCACGGCGGCTGCCATGTTCTCCATGGTGGCACCGGCGTACGCCCGTCGATACGGCGTGGACCCCACCGAGTTGCGCGCCGCCATGGCCCGCGTGGCGACGAAGAACCACGCCAACGGAGCGCGCAACCCCCGGGCCCAGTTCCGCCGTGAGGTGTCCACCGAACAGGTGTGCAACGCCCCCGTGGTGGCCGGGGACCTCGGGGTGTTCGACTGCGCCGGGGTGGCCGATGGGGCCGCCGCGGCGATCGTGTGTCGCGCCGAGGACGCCCACCGGTTCACCGACTCGCCCTTGTACGTCAAAGCGTTGTCGTTCGTGGCTGGCAACGGCGGAGGTCTCGGGGACCCGACGTACGACTACACGACGTTCCCGGAGGTGGCCGCCACCGCCGCTGACGCCTACCGCCAGGCCGGCATCACCGACCCGAGCGCGCAGCTCGCCATGGCTGAGGTCCACGACTGTTTCACCATCACCGAACTAGTGCTCGCTGAGGACCTCGGGTTCGCTGAACGTGGCACGGCGTGGCGGGACCTGCTCGACGGCCGCTTCGACCTTGACGGGGACCTGCCCATCAACCCTGACGGGGGCCTGAAGTCGTTCGGCCACCCGGTAGGGGCGTCGGGGTTGCGGATGCTGTACGAAGCGTGGCTGCAGTTGCGGGGTGAGGCGCCGGCGGAACGGGCGATCAGCACTGTGGGTGCGGGCCGCACCCGGGCGTTGACCCACAACCTCGGTGGGTACCCCGGCGAGATGGTGAGTTTCGTGTCCATCGTCGGTACCGAACCCGACTGACCTGTCGACCGGCGACCTGTGGTCGCCTCAACCCAAGGAGCCAACGTGGCCATCACTGCTGAGGACCGCATCGAGATCTCTGACGTCATGTCGCGTTACGCCTGGGCCATGGCTGACAAGGACTGGGCGGCGTGGCGGGACACGCTGACGGCGGACGCCACGGTTGACTACACGACCGCCGGTGGGGTGGCCGGGACTGCTGATGAAGCCATGGCGTGGCTGGAAACGACCATGTCGGGTTTCGACGTCACGGCGTCGCTGGTCGGTGACATCGTGTTGGAATCAGACGACGGCGACACCGCCACGTTGCGTTCGCTGTACCGGATGATCATGCGCATCCCCGGGGATGCCCCCACCTACCTCGAGGCCAGTGGGTGGTACCGGGACCGGTTCGAACGCACGCCGCAAGGCTGGCGCATCGCCGACCGGTACGAGCAGATGCTCTACGTGCGTCCCGCCTGAGGTCGCTCAACCAGCGTCGTGGCGTCTGTGGTAGCGGCGCTCGACGAAGCCGCTCGGCCATGAGCGCACACCGTCAAGTGTGAATTGCGCGCTGGGCATTCCCGCTGAGAACAACGGGATGCCCGCACCCAACAGGACCGGTGCGGCGAATATCGTCAGGTCGTCAATGAGGCCTTCGGCGAGGAAGGCACTGATGAGTTGCCCGCCGTCGACGTAGACCCGCTCGTGCCCTCGCTCCTCCCACACCCCAAGCGCCTCACGTGGTGACATCGACCAGGCGTGGACACCGGGGCGGTCGACGAGTGACCGATGCGTGAACACGTACACCGGCCGATCGCCGAACGGCAGCTCGTCGAGGTGGGAAATGTGGTCCCAGGTCCCGCGACCCATGGCGAGCGCATCGATCCCGGCGAGAAATCCCTCCCACCCGTAGTCCTCATCGGGCGAACCGGCGTTCTCCAACCAGTCGAGACTGCCGTTCGGTGTGGCGATGTAGCCGTCGAGGCTCGTGGCGATGAACACCGAGAGCTGGGTCATGGCGGGGACCCTACTCAGTCGCTTCCGAACTGTTCGACGACCCAGACCAGTTCGTCAAGGGCGGCGAGGACCTCGGTGGCGCCGGCCGACGGCACCCGCACCACCACCTCGTCACATCCGAGTTCAGCGATGCGTTCGAGTTTGCCTGCGGTGGGCACCACACCGAACGGCACGACTGACGGGGCGCCGGTGCGGCCCGCATCGGCCCAGGCGTCATGCAGTCTCGGGATGGCGTCGCTGAGTCCGGACGAGCCGATCGGCATCCACCCGTCGGCCCACGCCGCCACGTGCGACAACAACTTGGGTCCCGCCCCACCACCAATGAGCACCGGGATGCAGCGCCCACCGTGGGGTTTGGGCCACGACCACGACGGCGAGAACCGGACGAACTCGCCGTCGTAGGAGGCTTCCTCGTCAGACCAGAGTCGCCGCATGGCCTCCACGTGTTCGGCCACCTGTTCACGTCGGGTGGCCGCCACCACACCGTGGTCCGCCATTTCCTCGACGTTCCACCCGAACCCCACGCCGAGCACTGCCCGACCACCACTCAACGAGTCGAGAGTGGCCCACGCCTTGGCGTAGGCGATGGGGTCGTGCTGTGCCACGAGTGCCACCCCGGTCCCCACCACCAGGTGGTCGGTGACGGTGGCGGCCGCCGTGAGGGCGACCAGGGGGTCGAGGGTGCGGCTGTACTCGTCGGCGAGCACGTCGTCACCAGACGGTGGCGGGGTGATGCGACTCGTGGGGATGTGGGTGTGCTCAGGCACGTACAACGAGGCGAACCCGCGTGCTTCAGCGGCCGCCGCCAACTCGGCGGGGCCGATGGTGCGGTCGGTGGCGAAAATGGTGATGCCGATGCGCACGACGCCCTACCCCGCAACCAACAGGTCTGGCCGGGACGCGGTGACGAGTCGGCGAATGCCGTCGCGCCACCCGACCTGTGAGTGGAACCCGGTGGCGTGCAGACGCGACAGGTCCGGAACGATGGCGGCGATGGTCGCCTCGGTGGGTTCAAATACCGGGGTCAGGCCGGTCAGGGTTCCCATCTCGTGACACCAGTCCTCAATGGACGCCACCTCGTCCCCACCCCAGTTCACGGTGGTCGCCGGGGTTGTGGCCAGCGTCAACAGGTACGGGATCGACGCCGCGATGTCGTCGGCGTGGATGGGCGTGTAGCTGGTCGGGGCGTTGACGTGCACCGGCACCGGTGAGCCTTGCTCCATCAGCAACAGGTGAAACAGGGGCCACCCCCACGTGTCGCCGTAGGGGACGTTGAGACGGGCCACGACCGTCGGCACCCCGAGACGTTTGGCGGTGTGACCCACCAGAACCTCAGCGGCGATCTTTGAAATTGAGTACGTGGGCATGCCCGGCATGGGGCGATGGCTGTCCCCCAGCGCGTCGCCTTCCACCAGACGGTCGTGGTCACGAGGCTGGTACACCGCTGTGGACGAACAATGCAGGAACGCTGACAGGCGGTCACTGCGCGACGCCGCCACCTCCATGAGGTCGGCGGACCCTTCAGCGTTGACTGCCATGGCCAACGGAAAACTGTCGACCTTGGCGACGGCGAGGTGCAGCACAACGTCGAGATCGGCCGGCACCTCGTCAAGCTCCGATCGGGCCAGATCTATGCGGACCGGCTGCACACCGTCAGCGGCGAGTGATGCCCGGGCGTCCTCGTCACGGAACCGGGCGGCCCCGAACACCTCGTTACCCGCTGCAGCCAGTGCACGCGCCAGTGGACCAGCCACCCAGCCCGTCACCCCGGTGACGAGAATGCGCTTGCCCGCTACGGGCGCCACGTCGCCGCTCACCACAATTGATCCGTGTAGGTGTCGGTGCCGAACACCGTCTGGATGAACGGTGCTGACCACAGATGCTTCGCCAGGCCCGACGCCTCGAGTTCGGCGCCGAACCGGCCGTACCCCTCGTCCCAGTCGTCGGCGGGATCAGAGGTGCAGAAATGCAGCTGCAGGAACCGCCGGTCAGCGTTCGCCACCCGGGGCACGTCAGCGGGTGCGTCGTCGAGCAGCGGCAGCGGGGTAGACGAGGCGATGAGGTCAGGACCCCACGGGGCGGCCATGGCCGGTGGCGCCCACTCGTCACGAGTCCATTCTTCGATGTCCTCGTGGGTGGCGTCCCCCACGAGTTCCCCGACGTTGACCACCAACCCGGCGTAGTCACGATCGAGGGCGAGTTCAACGGGGGTCCCGTTGGGCGTTGCCTGCAATGACCAGGCGTGGTCGTAGAGCACGGTGTGGATATGAGTGCGGTGGGGGAACATGCGGCCGTTGGCGTGCAACCACTGCACGTTGTCAACACTCCAACGGTTCCACTCGTCGTGGTGGCCGTCGAGCACCCAGTAGATGGCGAGGTAGGAGCCCGACATGGGGTCAGGGGTCATTGGTGAGTCGGTCGGGTACCGCAACGCCTTGTGGCCGGCGGTGGCCACGAACCGGTCGCCAGCGAAGTTGTACGCCCCCACCATGCACCCGGCGTAGAAGTGGTCCGTTTCGTACCACCGGTTGTACGCCACCTCGTGGCCCTTGTCGGGTTCCACCATGGTGAACAGCAACGTCCCCAACTCGATGCCCTTGTCGCCCACTGAACCCCCCTGGTCTCAGTCGTCCCCTGCGGCGTCCGCCGCCCCGGGGACCGTAGCGCGAATCTGACGGTCCATCAGATGCGGCGGGAGTAGCGGGCTAGCGTCATGACGTGACCCTTGACCCGGCCCGAACAGCGCTACTCACGATGGAACTCCAGCGAGGGGTGTGTGGCGATCTTGCCCCCGCCACCTACCTCACCGACGCCGTCCGCAACGCCGGCGTCGACATCCACGCCCAAAGTCTCGTCGAGGCGGCACGCCGCTATGGGGTGACCGTGGTCCACTGCACGTTCTCGATCCTTCCTGACGGTGAAGGCGCCCGTCTGGACCTGCCGGTCATGGCCGCCGCCGCCAACCACCCGACGTTGTTACGTACCGGCGATCCCTCAACCGAGCTCCTTGATGGCCTCGGGCCTGCACCAGACGACATCGTGAGCGAACGGCATCACGGTCTGACCCCCTTCACCGGCACCCTGCTGGCAGAAACGTTGCAAGAACGTCGCATCACAACGGTGGTGGCGTGCGGCGTCTCGCTCAACATCGGGATCCCCGGTCTCGTGTTCGAAGCGGTGGGTGAAGGTTTCGACGCCGTCGTCGTCACCGACGCCGTGGTCGGGATCCCGGCGAGTTTCGGTGACGACGTGCTGCGCAACGCGCTGGCGTACATCGCCACGCTCACCACCACCGACGAACTCCTCGCCGCCTGGTCCTGAATGCTCTGCCGGGCAACGCCCTAACCGAGCCCCCACGCCACCACCGGCCCGGCCACCGCCACGAGATCGGCGACGTCGCCAACGGCCACCCCGACCTCGAGGTGATGCACCCCCGCGGCACCCAACGCCCTGGTCAACGCTGCCACCCGGTCGGCGGGGGTGGTCGGCGGGCCAGTCGGCGACCAGTGCTCGACGACCACCACGCCCCCCGTCGGGGCGACTTCGGGAACCTCGTCGTCCGGACCGCACACGACGACAACCGCCGGTTCCGATGCGAGCACCTCGGCCACCACGTCGTGACCGGCGCGAGCCGGGAGGCGCACGGAACCGGGGTGACGGGTCGGGAACGTTCGGCCCAACCAGAAACCGGCCAGCCCGGCGTTGGCAGTGACGACGGTCTCCGCACCCAACGCCGAAGCGAGATCCCCTGCGGCACGCACCGGCGACAACGGCACCCGGTCGTCGCCGTAGAGCGGACCGCACACCGCGGCGATCGCCCCATACAACTCGGGCCGACCAAGGAACGACGGCGCGTCGGGCAGGTGCAGCGAACCGAGGTCGCCGGGGTCCACCCGTTCCCAGTGGTCGGGGATGCCGCCGGGGATCTCGTCATCGTCGACGCCGGTCACCACCACCGCGAATTCACCGGGCACGTCAACGTGGGCGAGGCGGAGGTCGTCACGCTGCAACCCGATGGTGCCGAGGTGGGCGGGGTCGTCGAAGCGGAACAGTCCTTTGGCGAGGAACGTGTTGAGGACCCCGGTGCGGGTACGTTTCGCCAACGCCACCAGCGTCTCGGTCGCTCCCGGTATGCCCGGCACCCCACCACCGGCGACCAGCACACAACGATTCACCTCGGGTCGCCGTCTCCATCGAGCACCACGACCGGTTCGTCACACACCACCCACTCGATGGCCGACGTGTCGAGGAAGTTCTCGAGGTCAGCCATCATGGCGCCGAAGTCGTCCTCGGCCATGTGGGCGTGGAACGCCTCAACCGAGTCGAACTCCTGGATGGTCACCCCGTCCCACGTTTCGTCACCGAGACCCGCCGCCCGGGGGTGCTGGGTGTAGCGCCGGGCGTAGCGAGCCGCAGAGCTTGCGGCGATGAGCGGACCGTGGTTGTTGCGCCAGTAGGTGAGGAACTCCTCGTGGGTGAGACCGGTCTTGCGGCGGAGCAGACTGATGAGTGTGACCACGGCGTGACCCCCTGTGTCGGCGTGGACGGACGGCGACCATGATGCCCCACCCGATACTGTGCGGCCATGGCTTCACCCGATCCACGTCCCCCAGCACCTCCACGGTCCGCCATGGCCGACGGCTTCGTGGTGCTTGTCACCGGTGGCGGAGGCGGCATCGGGGCGGCGAGTGCGGAACTCTTCGCTGCGGAAGGCGCCGAGGTCGTGGTGGTTGCTGACGCCAACGCCGAGGCCGCTGAGGCGGTGGCCGCCGGCATCGTCGCCGGTGGCGGACGGGCCGAGGCGGCAACCCTCGATGTCACCGACGAGGACGCCGTCGCCGCGCTCGTCGACACGGTGGTGGCACGCTGGGGTCGGATCGACGCCGCCCACAACAACGCCGGCATCAGTGGGGACATGACCCCGCTGAGCGAACTGAGCCGCGTCGAGTGGGACCACATGCTGGCGGTGAACCTCACCGGGGTGTTCCTGTGCTGCAAACACGAACTGCGCCACATGGCTCCAGCCGGTCGGGGCGCAATTGTGAACACCTCGTCGGGGGCCGGCGTCGTCGGCGTGGCAGGTCTCGGCCACTACGCCGCAGCCAAGCACGGGGTGTTGGGCCTCACCAAGAGCGCTGCCATTGAACATGCCCGCAGCGGGGTGCGGGTCAACGCCATCTGCCCCGGCACCACCGACACCCCCATGATCCGCGGGTTCATGGACGCCAACCCCGGTGCGGCCAAGTTCATCGTGAACAGCGTCGGGCGCGGCTCGCTCGGACAACCCGATGAGGTCGCCCAGGCAGCCGTGTGGTTGTGCAGCGACCGGGCCTCGTTTGTCAACGGAGAGTCACTGATGGTCGACGGCGCCACCGTGTGCCGGTGAGGGGGAGACCATGACCGAGCGGCTTTACCTGCACGAAACCATCGACATCCTCGGAGCGAACCGCGCCGCCTACAACCACCACATGACCGCCAACTTCGGTCGGATCGCCCGAGAGGAACGCGGATTGTTGTGCGTCGGGGTGTTCTCCACCGTGGGTTCCACTGAACGCTGGCCCCAGACAATGAACCTGTGGGAGTTCACCGGAGGCTGGGATGGGGTGGCCGCCAATTTCCGTCACGAGTTCGCCCGACCCCAGCACCAGGACGCCAGCCTCGAACCGTGGTGGGCCGAGGCAGCGAGTTACCGAAGCGGCGGATACGACCGTCTTCTCGTCGCCGCCGACCACTCCCCCACGCTCGCCGACCTGCTCGCCGACCCGAAACCGGCCGAATGCCACTACCACGAGCTCGTGGTGCTGCGGCCCGGGGCGGCGCCCGAGTACCTCGCGCTCGTGGCCGAGCACCGCCAGGCCCTCGCCACCGAGTTCGGCTGGTCGACGCTCGGGGCGTGGCGCACCGCCTTAGTCAACGATTCCGAAGCGGTGCTGGTGTGGTCAATCCCGACCTGGGAGCACTGGGCCCGCTGGGAGTCTGCACAGACGCCGGGCGACGCGCGACACCCCGGGGTGGCGGCATGGAGGGAACGCACCGGGGATCTCGTGTGTGACTGGCGGTCGAAACTGATGGTGGCCTACGAACTCAGCCCGGTCGTGACGGGACAGCTGCTGTAGTCATCGCCCTCGGCGGGCTGTTCACCCCCAGGAATCGACCACCTCGGCAAGTGGGGTGGCACCGGGGTGCACCGCCGCACCGGACCCGCCGGGTGTCCGCCCGAACCTAGGGGCCGGCCCCCACTGGGGCACCCCTCCGACATCCACAATGGTCTGCCGCTCCCGCAGATGGGCGTCGACGACCGCCTCTGTCGGATCGAGGACCGGACTGACACAGGCGTCCGTCCCGCTGAACCGGTCGACCCAGTGGTCACGGGCCTCGCCTGCGAACACTGTGCCGAGACGATCCCGCCACTGCGGCCACCCAGAACGATCCCATTGCGGTGGGTCGTCGTGGAGACCGAGCACGTCGAGGAGGGCGGCGTAGAACTGCGGTTCGATGGCACCAACGGCGATCCAGCGATCATCAGCGGTGCGGTAGGTCGTGTAGAAGTGGGCGCCACCATCGAGCAGGTTGGTGCCCCGAGGCCCCCACGCTCCCGAGACCACCGCGTGGAAGAAGGGCCCGGCGATGGCGGCGAGGCCGTCCACCATGGCCACGTCCAGCACCTGGCCGCGACCGCTCGACGCCCGTTCGGCCAGCGCGGCGGACACCCCGAGCGCCAGCAGCATCCCACCCCCGGCGAAATCGGCGAGCAGGTTCAACGGCACGGTCGGTGGCCCGTCTGGTTCGTTGCCCAGCATCGACAACACCCCACTGGTGGCGAGGTAGTTGATGTCGTGACCGACCTGTTGGGCGTAGGGGCCGTGCTGGCCCCAGCCGGTTAGCCGGGCGAAGATCAGTCGCGGGTTGCGGGCGCACACCACGTCGGGGCCAATGCCGAGACGCTCGCACACCCCTGGCCGAAACGGATCGACGAGCACGTCAGCGCGGTCGCACAACTCGATCACCGCCGTCACCCCGCCGGCGGTCTTGAGGTCGACCTCGACGGACCGCTTGCCGCGACTCAACGGGTTGGTGGCTTCACGCGAGACGTCGACGCCGATGACCTGTGACGGCGAGGCGATGGTGACGACGTCGCAGCCGAGGTCGGCAAGAAGGGCGCAGCCGTGCGGGCCGGGCCCGATTCCCCCGAGTTCGACCACCCGTACCCCCCGAAGCGGACCGCTGCGGTCGGTGGGAGCGGCGTCGGGAACGCTCACTCCCCGAGGGCCTCGATGGCGGTGGCCTTGGCCCAGCGGTAGTCGGGCTTGCCGGCCGGGGAGCGCACGATCTGGTCGACCAGCACGAGATCCCGGGGCAACTTGTAGCCGGCAATGTGGTTGCGGCAGTGGTCCTGAATGTCGTCGAGTTGCGGCGTCGTCCCCTCACGGGCCTGCACCACGGCCACGATCCGTTCACCCCAGCGTTCGTCGGGGACGCCCACCACGGTTGCGTCGAACACGGACTTGTGACCCTTGAGGGCGTTCTCCACTTCCTCGGGGAACACTTTCTCGCCACCGGTGTTGATCGACACCGACCCGCGCCCGAGCATCGTGATCGACCCGTCCGCCTCGATGGTGGCGAAGTCGCCGGGAATGACGTACCGGACCCCGTCGGGACCGGTGACGAACGTGGCTGCCGTCTTTTCGGGATCCTTGTGGTAGCCGATGGGCACGTTGCCGAACCGGGCGAGGCGTCCGATCTGACCCGAACCGGCCTCGATGGGACGCAGGTCATCGTCAAGGACCACGGCGTCACGGGCCGGGGTCACCGTCGGCCCGCCTTTCATGGCCACCCCCTTGGACACCATGGCCAC
>Ga0208594_1000028_pt1 | contig 59073 bp, 59 predicted proteins | sample LakMenEpi14Sep10_FD_150699 | JGI IMG/M metagenome (GOLD analysis project Ga0208594, IMG submission 150699) | Freshwater microbial communities from Lake Mendota, WI - 14SEP2010 deep hole epilimnion (SPAdes) | ecosystem: Environmental > Aquatic > Freshwater > Lake > Epilimnion/Euphotic zone ...
TCCCCATGAGGTCTATACTGAGACAGAACCCTGTTCCTCCCGCCCGGAGTTAACGATGTCAGGGGCTGGAACTGTCCAGTAAAAGGCACCCACCTCACTTCCCATGCCTGCACTGGCCGGGAGAGTTGTTAATCTCACCTGTGATAATGGCGCTCGGGTTCAAATCCGAGAGTTGTATCCACAGTCAACACACGGGTACGTTCTTGGAGATTTGATCGAGGTAAGGATGTGGGGAGAACGATATCAGGGCGAACCTTATCGGGTTGGGGCTGCTCCGACAGCCTCATTTGGGGGTCGGTGGGTCTATCTAGGCAATGCAGATGATGGTTTTTCAGTGCTTCGGTCCAGTAGATCAGAATTTTGGTGGGTTGACCGTGAAGATCTTGGGAAGTGGACGTGTGTCGAGACCAAATAGACAACCCAGTCGCAGAACAACAGCCATGACTTGATGGCGAAGCCAAAGTATTCACAGTAACTTGACAACGCCGTGCAAGAGTATATGATTCTGTAAAGGCTGCTATTCATGCGAAAGAACGAAGTATTGTCTACCCATTTTGATATTTCGAGCATGCCCCTCGAGTGGACAGGCCTCCAACTACTATCTGCAACACCACCTCAGGCTCCTTGCCTGCCACTCAGGGGCAGCGTTGGGCTGAGTCGGCAGTAGGCTGCCTTAAGGCTTAAAGGCAATGAGAAGTAGTTGACGTTGGAAACCGCACTTCGCCTCTTTAGTTGGCATGGTATCAAGCAAGAGACAGTTCTTGCAGGTGATATTCGAAGTAGAGAAGATGCGAGAAAGCTAGGCCCCTTCGTTGACCCAAGTGGCAGGCGTGTTGTTCATTGGCGAAAGCCTAGCTTTGATGAAGAGACTGGGCGTCGGATTAGAAGAGCTAACTTTGCACATTATCCAAGCAATTCAGGTGGCAGTCAATTGGATTCAGGCTCCCTCCACTTTGATACTGTTTCTTTTGACAATGATGAGCGCAAGGAATCTCGACATGGTCTGGCAGTAGCAGCAATCGTTAGTGCTCTACAAGGTCTTATGGCTCAGGGGAGGAGTGCAAGCTGGGCATACACTGATCCTCGTATATCAAACGATGCTCCGCTCTCCGGTAACCTCCTGCAAGATGTAATTGAGATTGCAGTTGAATACCCCTATCGCCTTTCCGCTATAGACAGGGGCTACCGATTTGATATTGCACTACTTGGCCCGAAAGTAGGAAGGAATAAAGCCATTCTGGCAGTTATTGAAGTCGAGCTGACGCATGCCTACGATGTTGAAAAGTGCCTAGTGGCGAAAAGCCTTGGCTTTCCGATGCTTTCTGTTAATATTGACGAAATGGAAGAAGATGAAATATCAGAAGCCTGGGCAGTTGAAACCCTGCTGGCGCGAACAACAAATCGAAGCGATCGGCGAAGATATAACTATATCTATTTGCACGACATGTTGGTGCCTCTTTTTCTAGATATTGACTTCGCTGACGTGCATGAATATGTTGTGTTTGTGGGAAATGGAAAACACGAGTTTGCATGTGATCAGCTAAAGCGCCTAAAGGTTCATCTTGGCTTTAGCCCGGACGACCCTGCAATCCTCATTCAGCAAATTGGCATAAGAAATGACCAAGCCAGAAAGATAGCTGAAAACGAAGGATCAGTTGCAGGTAGAGACTGGGCATCCTTTAACTCGAGTCAATATATACGAATTGTGCTTGAGCGCCCCAGGCTGAAGGCTGGACCGATTTATTTGTACCATCTGCAGATGGCGATGCTCCTCAATGGCTGCCTAAGCTGCTTGGTTGGCTACAAGTATAGCAAAGGAATCAAGAATAAAAATCCGGGAGAGCCGTTATGGACTGTCAGTTGCAGAGAGCATGGAGCTACCTGCCAATTGCCGAAACAGGTAAGCCAGCCACTTGCAAAAATCCTGGATGAGCTCGCCAAGCTAACCAAGTGATTCACTCCTTGCGCTTATGCGGCCACCCCTGCATCCAGATTCAGAAGACGGGGGCTTGGATTACGTCCTCCTCAATCAGCACCTGCCTGCTTCTGATCTGGAGCGGAACCACATCCGGGAACGTGCTCCGCGACCAGGTATCAGTGAGCATCTGATCATCACGAGGTTGCTAGTGCTGTAACGAGGCTGGCAAGGGCAGTGGTCAGCACCACGTCCAATGACCACCCCGATGAGCGCCGAGCGGTTTGCCGATCGCTTCCGCTTCTACCGCGACCAGCCGCAGCAGCAGCGCGGCGTCCTGCAGCTGTATGCCGCGATCAGCAGCAGCGACCAGAGCACCACGATCCTCGATGAGCAGGCGCCCTGGGCCGCCACATTCAGCGAGAAGCCACCCCAGCCGCCAGCTCCAGCCGGTGGGCTCGATCCCCGCGGTTCAGAAGAGGTCGGCATGGTCGGGCCGCAGAAGCCGGCACCGGTCCAACCCGGCGACACCTACCTGCTGGTGAACGACTGGGATGAGGACATGGAGGCCTACGACCACACCGGCAAGATCATCTGGAAGATCCCCTGCCTGGCCCGGGGCCAAGGTGCCGACACCGACTGGAGCCACGCCAACACTGACACCCCACCGGGGCTGTACAAGCTCGGGAAGCTCTATGCGGACTACGAGCAGAACCCCAATCCGCCCTGCAGTGATACAGCCATGGCCTACGGCTGGTATTCCTTCGACATGGAGGAGCTGGAGGGCCAGGAGGTGGCCCATGGTCGGGCCGGGATCATGCTCCACGGCGGCGGCTCGGCCTGCGGCTGGCCTGGAGCCTGGGCAGCGATGCAGCCCCTGCATCCCACGTTGGGTTGCATTCGCATCCACAACGCCGACCTGCGCGACAAGGTTTTGCCCCTCTACCGCCAGGGCACCGTCTATGTGGGGGTGTTCCAGGAAAAAAAGTGATGGCGGGCCAGGCCGCAGGGGGGTGCACCTCTGGGGAGCCATCCCTGGCCCACGCCAACCTGCAGCACTGGCTGGACTTCTTCTGCAGCAGCGCCGTCACCGAGGCCAGCCTGGGTGTGATCCAGCCCCTCACGGCCCAGGAGGCCTGCGGCTTTCTGGGCTGCATGGTGGTCGAGACCGGCGAGCCAGAGCTCGAGAACCTCGATGTGGTGGAGGTCGGCAGTGGTGCCGGCCGTGGGGCCATGCAGTACACGGGCGTCCGCCGCACCGCCTACGACGCTGCCCGGCTGCAGGCCATCGCTGAGGGGATTGACCCCAACAGCAACGGCTGGCAGGAGCAGTTCTTCGCGGAGGAGTACGCCGGGCTGCATGACCCGCCTGAGGGCTCTCTGATCGGCTGGACCCAGGTGTTTGAGGACCGCCCCTCCTGCATGGATCCAGCCGAGGCAGCGGCCTACTGGACCGGTTCGGCTGCAGCAGCTGAGGGCTACTTCAGGCCCGGCACGCCCCACACCGAGCGGCGCCAGGCGGAAGCCCAGCGCATCTGGGGGCTGCTGCAGAGCGGGGCGCTGGTGCTGCCTCAAGCAGGGGCCTGATCAACGAGAGGAGCAGCGATGCAAGCCAACCCAGCTCCCCGACCGCCCAAGCCGCCGTTCGACCGGGAGCGGTTTGTGTTCAAGATCCTGGCGGTGGTGATCGGCACCCAGCTGCTGATCTATTCCCTCGCCGCTGGGGTCTGCGGTCAGCGGGCGCTCGATGGCCGTCCTGTCGGGCAGGTGTGCCCCGGCACGCTGGAGCAGCTGCAGGGCGGCTTTGATTCCACCCTCAAGCTGCTGTTGGCCTTGCTGGGTGGAGCAGCGCTAACGCGGATGGACCGGTAACGCCTGGGAGCGGGAGGGGTGCTTGCTCCGGGCCTCTCCAGTCTGAGGCCCGTCCTACGGCCGCACCTCCGCTGGGATCGGTCCCGTCGCTGCGCCGCTCATGGCGCCGATCACCATGGCCACGCTCTCATCTGCCGCTTCTCCGTTCTGCAGGCCTGAGGAGGATCCATTCCTGCTGCTGGAGTCCTGCGGCAAAGCCATTGAAGGCATCCTGCGGGGCCATGCCGGCCGGCCGCTGCGGCGCACCTGGATCCAGCACCCCTATGGAGAAGAGGAGCTCACGCTCCTGGAGGAGGAGGTGCTGCCGGCCATCCAGCGCTGCATGGCGCGGGTGGAGGTGATCGATCAGGCGCTGCAGCTGGAGCAGGAGCTGGAGATTCATGAGAGCCAGCAGGCCATTGGGGGTGATCAGCGCGAGCTGATAGCTGAGGCCGGGGTGGCCGGCATGGGCTACTGAGGCCCAGCTGGGGGTTTCCTCTGAGTTCTGGCCAATCAGCCAGGCCTGGAGGGAGTCCCCAGCTCCCGGACTGGGTGTGGGCAACCAACCCGCCATCAGGGCCTTGGCCGCTCCGCCTCTCGAGCCTGCTCGGACTGCGAGGCTCAGGCCTGCGGCAGGCCAGGCCACCAGGCGGGTCGGGCTGAATCAGCGTCGAGGTGGCTGGGGTGCTGCAGGGCGGGCAGACAGGGCCCGCTCCGCGGTAGGCCGCATCTGGTCTGACGAGAGCAGCTGGGCCAGTCCTCGATCCCAGAAGAGCCAGCACCTCTGGTCGCCTGGCGCGGTGAGGAATCAGCACGGCACTTGCACCGTTGCCACTGGGGGCTGGCTGGCCGGGTGGAGCGAAACCCCTCCGCAGCATGCCCCTGCGGCTCCCACTGGCCAGGGCTCCGCAAGGCTCGCGGTGCTCGCCCCTGGCCAGTGCTCACCTGCGGGGCGTCTGGTCGGTGTTCTCCGCACCATTCCCAGCCATGGCTATTCCCCAGGGCCCCGTCTGTGAAGTTCGCCTGCTTGTGGTTCACCGTTATCAGCCCGGCGTCCAGAAGCTCGGCTCCACTCCCTGTGAGGTCGAGTTCTTGGGCCGGCGCGGCAAGCCCGTCAAGAAGATGCGGCTGATCCCCGCCGAGAAGGCGTTCGCCTTTGCCCGCAAGCTGCAGGGCACCCCCGGCTGCACTGTCTCGGTCTGCTGAGCCCCTCGGGCTCTGGCCCGGCTGCCGGTTGGTGGCCGGGCCTTACAGCCAATGGCGATATCGGCTCCGCTGCTGCCGAGCCCGGGCCTTGGCACGAGCACTGCCGAACTGGGGGCTGGAGCCATCGCGCCGCCGCCGCACCCAGGTTCCCTTCCTGATCAGGCCGACATCTTGGGGATTGGCGCGGCGAGCGGCCACGATCGACCCATAGCCCTTCTTCTGCTTGCGCTGGGCGCGAGAGCGGGCCTGGCTAGCGCTGGCGGCCGGCACCACCGTGGCGGTGGATCGGTTGCGCCAGAACACCAAATACCAGGCCATCTCGTTCTACCGGCGGGATGATCAGCTGCGAGGGGCAGCGGCCCTGGGGGTGGTGCCCTTGACGGCTTCCAGGTAGAGCTCCGCGGTGCTCAAGGTCTGCAGGTTCACCGCTCCCCCGTGCTCATGGCCCATTTCAGGCACAGCAGCCGAATAGAGGCCGCTGCGCTGCTGGAACAGGAAGCTGTACACCGGGTGGCGGCGCAACTCCTCCATGTAGTCGCCATCACTGAGGGCCACGCCATCGGCGGTGAGGGGTTGGCCCTTGCCGTCCACCGGCAGCAGCCGCTCGCGGCCGTCCACCTCGACGAGGTGGAAGTGGCCGCCGCACAGCGTCACGAAGGTGTCAAAGAAGGTGCCCCGCTCATCGCCGCCAACGCGGCCTTCCGCTTCTGAGAAGAGGCGCTCCATCAAGCGCTCCTTGCGCAGGTTCTGCACCTGGGAGCGGGCCTCGTCCCGTTCTTTTTCAACACTGCGCACGCGGCGCAGGTTGGCCTCGTTGAGCTGGCGTTCGCGCTCGCCCACCTGGCGTTCGAACTCCTCGCGCTTGCGCTCGGCGTCCTGCAGGCGGGCGTACTCGTCCGGGTTGATCTCCGAAAAGCGCGACAGCTGGGCACGGGCTTTGCGCAGTTCTTTCTCCAGCTGGTTGCTGCGGCGGCGTTCGGCGCGCAAGGGATCAGCACTGCTGGAAGGCGCGGCAGGGGGGTGGTCGTTGTCGCTGGGGCTGGAGTCCTCTGGCAGGGAGAGGTCGAGGGTGTCGTCACCGTCGGCAGCATCCAGACCCGCTTCACCGGCGCCGTCGCTGTCGAGCAAGTCAGGTTCGGTGGCAGGCGGGGCTGAGCTAGCAGGGCCCTGGTTGGGCTGCTGCTGGTGCTGGCGGTAGACCTGCCAAGGAGCAGCAGGGGCCAGGGGGTCTGTAGCGGTGCCGCTGATGGCGGCGGGGGAAGCAGAGAAGAAGGAAGAGGGCATCACCCATCACGGCTGTGGTGCTGCGGGCGCCCCGTCCGGGCTGCGCTCGCAGTTCCCATTGCCATGGCCGCTGGGCATGCCGGAGATGCCAGCTGTGCTGGGGGTAACCAAAAAATGCGCCTACCCTTATTGACCCTTCCCTGGCAGCGCGATAGCCATGGACAACAGCACCATCCCCGCGCGCGGCCAGCAGTTACTGGTGTTCCGTCCACAGCAGCTGGTTGACGCCCAGGTCCTGATCCGGGCCGTGAAAGGCAACCAGGCCGTTGTGCTCGATGCCAGCAGTGCAGACGATGGAGAAGCACAGCGACTGATTGATTTCGCCTGTGGCGGCATGGAGGCGATCGATGGCCAGGTGCATCGCATCGATGCCGAGACCTTTCTGTTCTCCCCAGCCCAGGGGCGGGTGGAGCACTGGGCACTGGCTGCCTGAGGCCTGAGGGCCTCCATCACCCCGTCAGATCAGGCAGCTCATCCAGCACAGGAGCAAAGCGCCGGGCTGGCAGGTAGATCCACTCCCCTGCCGGCAGCGGCGTGGAGGGCATGTAGCCCGGCACCAGCAGCTGCATCCCGGCCGGGATCGGCGTGGTGGAGCGGTAGACGGGCAGCAGCAGGGTGCTGCCTGAGGGCAGCGGTTCCTCGCTGGGCCAGCTGCTCAGCTCCGGGTTGAATTGGCGCAGGAGGGAGAGGCTGAGGTTCTGCTCGGCCGCCACGCTGCTCAAGGACTCGCCCTCACCGGTGACGTAGGGCTGGCTCTGCTGCAGCACAGGGTTGAGGCTGCGCAGCTTGCTTTCCGTGGTGCCATGCCGCCCGGCCAGCACAGCCAGCGAATCGCCCTCGACGGCAGTGATGGTCTGGGTGCTCTCAAGCTGCGGGTTGATCCGCCGCAGGGTGGCCACGGTGGTGCCGTAGCGCTCAGCGATCAGGTTCAAGGTGTCGCCGCCTCTGAGCACCAGCACGCTGTGGGGTCTGAGCACCAGCTGGATCGCTTCCCCCAGCAGCGGCTGCAGCAGCAGGCCAATGCCGCCCGGGCCGTAGTCCGCCCCGAAGTGCATCACCTGGCAACCGGCGAACTGGGCACGCCCGCCACTGGGAAGCCCGCCCTGGGGTTGGAGCAGGGCCAGATCCCCGAGCCACATCACCCCCTGGCAAGGGGCTTGCACCGTGCCCAGCAGCGTTGGGTCCCACGGCAACGGCGCCTCCTCGCGGAAGCCGGGGGTGGCCCAGTCCAACTCGGCCGCCAGCCAATCGAAGGTGTTGCTGGTGCTCACCGGCAGGATCGCCGCGCGGCACAGGTAGCCGCGCAGCAGCACGTCACCCGGGTCGGTGAGGGCGGTGTCGTTGTAGCCGCTGACGATGCCGCTCTGCTCCAGGAAGCAGTCGATCACGTGGCGGCGAATCGGAATGGGATTGCGGCTCTCGGGGCGGTCCACCTCGAACAAGCAGAGGCGGGCATTGGCGTAAGGCTGCAGTGCCAGCCAGAGAGGCGCGGCCGCCGCGGGCTGAGCCACCCGGCTGTCGATCGCAGAGGCTGCAGCAGGCAGAGATACCAGCTGGCCCCAGAGCGGCGCACCCCGCAGGGGGTTGAGGCCCTGGTTGAGCGGTGAGAGGGGCTGCTCCATCGCTCAGCCCCGCACCAGGGATCCCCGGAAGGGGTCGGAGTTGCACTGGCGCCAGTTCTGCAGCCGCGGCAGCAGCAACGCCAGCTGGCCGATGTGCTGGCTGCGCTGCCGGTTCAGCACCACCGCCGGTGATGGGCCCGCAGGATTCCACTCGCTCTCGGTTTCCTCCAGCAGCAGCTCGGTGGCGTACTCCACCACCGCCAACTTGCTAAGCGGCAGCGGGTTTGGCACGACGCCACCGGCCACGCCCTTGCGTCTGCTGCGCACAGGGCTGTTCACCTCCGCCGGCGTCAGTGCGGCCAGCTGCTCATTCAGCGCCGCGATGGCATCGAGATGGCCCTGGGCCGTGCACACCCCTGTTGGGTAGTGGGTCTGCAGCTGGGCCATCTCCCGGTTCAGGGCCGCCAGGGCTGCAGCGGTGACCGGGATGGAAAGAGCGATGCGTAGGGCCTCGGCATCACCGGGGCGCCAGGTGCAGATGGGTGGGGAGGACTGGGTCATGCCCTCCGTTGCCAGTTCAGCCGCCACTGGCCCCGTTGGGCTCGCCCAGCCCCAGCTGCTGGCGCAGCTCCACGCCGTCGATCACCCCCCGTTCATGCAGCACCAGCCACTCCTGCACCGAGGGCTGGGGTTTGCGCGGCGGCTGGGGCGGCACCAACGGGCAGATCTCCACGCTGCAAGCCGGCGCGTCCGCCAGCTTCTCGCCTGTGAGGCGGGTCCACTGGCGCAGCAGGGTGCTGAGCATCGAGCTCTTCTGGCCTGCGAGTGACTGCAGCACCGCAAAGCTCTGGCCGGCCGTGAGCGAAATCTCCAGCTCGGTGCGGGCCGGGCCGTGGCCACCAGCAGGGATCAGGGCATCGCGGCGCATCGCTTCTTCCAGCTGCTGCAGATAGGCCCGGTGCTCCGCCAGCGATCGGGCTTCTATTTCGACCCACTGGAACTTGGCGCCCTCGGGCAGGTCCATGAAGGAGGATGTGGAGAGCACCAGCCGCTGGGGGCGCTGGCCCTCTGCGCCACCGGTAGAAGCACCAGAACCCAGAGCGCCATCGCTGCGGCGAAAGCCGTAGGCATCCACCAGCCCCGTACGCACCCCCACCGGCAGGGCGGTGCGGGATAGAAGATCTTCGTATTCGCTGCGGCAGCGGTAGTGGTTGAGGTACTGGTGCGCCAGGCCCAAGTGGGGCAGATCGCCCTCACCAAAGGCGCTGCCATCCACCGAGTACCAGAGGGCCGGCAGGTCAAAGCGCTGGGGCAGCAGCGAAGGCTCGCCCACCGGCACCACGTCGTAGCCATCGACCGCGCCGGGGTTGGGGTTGGCCTGCCAGCTGCGCAGGACAAGGCCGTCGTCCGTCACCGTGAGGCTGCGGTAGAGCCAGGCCTGTGGATCGGGCACCAGGCCGCCGTGGGCGTCGATGAGCACCGTGGGCACCGCTGCATTGCCAGTGGCGTAACGGGGCGGCAGGGCCTTCCGGCGCGGCTCCCGCCAGACGATTTCCACCGGCCCTGAGGCCGGAGCGGTGGTGGATGTGTCGGTAGGCAGGCGCCAGTTGAGCAGGTCGCCACGGGGCACCAGTTGGAGCCGCGGCAGAGAGAGGCGGTCACCCTTGGCGAGGGCTTCCAGCCGGTCCCCTTCTGAGGGCCAGCGGTGCTGGGGAGGCAGCTGCAGGATCAGGCAGCCGCCATCCCGCAGGGTGAGCAGGTCGGCCAGGAACAGGAACACCCCCAGGTCGGTGCCCTGGCCATCCACGTCGGTGGCCACGCGGGTCAGAGAGTCAGGTAGCTCCTGCCAGGCCAGTCGCGAGAGCATCCCTGCATAGGTGCGCAGGGCATCGCGGTAGAAGCCCGTTGGCCGAGCCGCCTCCAGGCGCTTGAAGTAACAGGTCTCGGGCTCCTCGATGCCGCGGGGCAGGTACACCGGCCGGCGACTGGTGCCGTCGGGGAGCTCCAGCAGGGTCCAGCAGTCGTAGACCAGCTGGAGGCGGTCGCGGAGGCCCGAGAGAGTGGGGTGTTCCAGCCAGGGGGGCTGGTCAGCCGCTGGGGCTTGGAGAGGTGCCTCGGGTGGGGTGAAGGAGCTGCTGGGGGAGGTTGTCCTGCGGCGGCGGGAGGTGGTGGGCACGGGGCGCTGGAGCGGTGCCGGCTCTTGCCAGGCGGCGAGGAAGTAGTGCGCTGGCTGTGAAAGGCCTCCGTTGCTCTATCGGGCTATTTGCTACGCGTAGTCCAGCGGTTGGATTCATGGCTTTGATGCATGGTGCAGAGCGAGTGAACGTCGCACATCAAGAGCGCTCTGGACCTGATGTGTTGCGGTTCGATGCCCCACTCTCTGAGTGGCAGAGCGCGCAGGATCGAATACCTGGAGAATCAATTGGGATGCGATTGAACGTGAATGCGCTCAATCAACGGTGGGCAGCCTGGGTATATCCATCGCGACCGCGATCTGTGCATGGCGGCTTCCCTGAACTGGGCCCATGGATGGCAAGCTAGATCTTTATCAGGGTGAATAGTTGGTCGCCGGACCTGTTAACCACTGCTAAAGATGGGGCGCCGCGAGCTAAAAGTAGAGGCAGGTTCAAAGCTTTGGGCTGCCTCCACGGCTGAATTGTCTGGGCTCATGTAAACTGCCAATGACTTTTTAGCTCTGGCCATCCAATGCCCAGGCCATTGGCAATTCGCCCTGACAGCTTAGATATCGTTGCGCCGCTGATTTCACCCAAGAAAGCCATCCGCAGTCCAATCAGGGTCACCATAGATTCTCCAAAGCAGTACAGGAGAGCCGTCTTCAGGATTGCCTGTTTCTTTCGAAGGGAGTTGGGTTATGACTTTGTGCAATATGGGGATGATGGCAACGAAGAGGATTGGAATCACGTTGCTTTCCTCTGGGTGCACCCAGAAGCGGTCGGCGGGGCAACGTCGTTGCGAGTTCCCTGCATTGGTGCAGCTGTTTTCAGGCAGAGATCAGCAAGGAATCCGCTCCCTCCTGTCTATGCTCTACAGTGGATCTGGGTTCATCCATACTGGCGACGTAAGGGTCTGCTCTCAGGCCACTGGGGGGCGCTCAGGCAAGAATTTGGAAATTTCCAATGTGAGCCACCCCTTTCACCGGCGATGCAGCAATTCTTGGAATCCAGGAGTGAGGATCTAGTCACGGATTGACCGCGCTAGATCGCTACATTTTCAAGCGCTTTTCCTTGGCAATACAGTTTGCCGGCTTTGCCGGTTGGTGAATGCATCGTTAATCCTCTTTGCGAAACGCCACAACCCGCACTGTACAGGCTTCCGCAATCAATCGCCAATATTGGCGATTGATTCCTAAACGCTCCAGCATCTCGCCCACGCCAACTCCTGAGGTCAGCAACCGCTGCCCACGAGCATGAATCTCCCGCCACGACGGAGGCACCTTCAGCAGGAAGCCGTTGTCCCGCAGAAAGTGCGTGATCTCCCCATTGGCGTAGGTGCGCCCATAGGGACGGAACGGGCCACGTGAGGGGTCATAGCGGCGCGCCGCTTTGATCAAGCCGATCATCGCCAGCTGCAGCAGATCCTCCTTGGGATGGACGGTGCGCCGGGCGAAGTTGCCAGCGATCTTCTCCGCCAAATCCATGTGATCCAGCGCCAAGGCGTCAGCAGCGGCATGGGGCCGCACAGGGCGCTGACGCCTTGGCCGGTAGTGCGAGGCCTGACGGGCCTGAGGCCTGGGCGGGTGACGAGCAGGGTCCACCCAGTTGATCTCCAGCTGCCCCGCTCGCGAACAGCAGGCTGGCCGGCGGTAGCGGCGTTGACGCAGCATCCGCGCCGCACCGTCAGCAGTCCCCACCAGCACCACCGTGATCGGCAGCGACAGCTGAAGAACTGCCGGCTGCCCATCCACAGGCGCCAAAGCCTGCAGTGGTGACGGCTCGAAGGCTTCAAGGACTGCATGCGTCATCGCCTTCTCTTCTCCCTCACCGGCTCACCAGCAACGGCGTCACCACCGGCTGGATGCCCTGGGCCTTCCAGTAGCGGCCCTCCAGCCAGAGGGCGCCGTGGCAGAAGGCATCCACCAGGTCCTTGCTGCCTTTGGGAAAGCGGATCGCTTCCTCCACCAGGGGCTGGGCGCGGTGGTGAAAGCGGATCTGCCCGGCTTCTACCAGGGGGGCAACGGCATGGGCGCGGGTTTCCTTGCTGCCGCGGGCGGTGATCGGCAGCATCCCCGGCACGCGGCGCCGCAGCGTTTGCAGCACGGCCGGGCCATTGGCGGCGTCCTCAATCAGCACGGCATTGGGCCTGAGGCCCTGCTGCTCCAGCGCTGCCAGGCAGCCCAGCAGGAAGCGGATCACCTCCGGCAGGCCAAAGCGGTGCCGGGCCGCCCACAGCACCTCGATCTCCAACTCTTTGGGCCCGGATGGGCCCTGTGGTTCACCCGATCGGGGGATGGCAGAGCGGGCTGGTGGTGCCAGCAGACCAGCCAGACAGAAGCCGCAGTAGTCGCTCTCCGCCTCCCCCTTGAAGCTCAGGTCACACGAGAGGGCCAGCGGGGCGTAGTGGCGCTGGCTGCCGTCCTCGCGGGGGAAGGGCGGCCGGATCCACTGCCTCAGGAAGATTGAGCCCGACGCCGGGCTGGGCCGCTGCTGGTAGAGGGCTGCCCACCAGTAGGCACCGAGACGGGCCCGGATCTTGAGCAGTTCCGGCAGAGGGAACCTCTCCGGGCACAGCGCCTCACCTGGCTGGCGCCAGTCGGGGATCAGGGTGCAGGTCGGCGGCAGCTTGGGCCGTTCGACCGGTTCCTCGGCGATGGCCGGCAGGTCCAGCACGGTCCAGTGCTGCGGCGCCTCGCCCAGCTCCTGCTCGTACAGCCAGCCAATCACGTCCTGGTGGTCCCAGCGGGTGAGCACCACCACCTGGGCTGAGAGGTTCGGCTGCTCCCTGCCGTCCGGACCCAGCACCGAGGCCGGCTCGGCACGCGTCAGCCAGACCGAGCGCAGCCAGTCGATCAGCTTCTGCCGCAACGCCGGACTGGCGGCATCGCCGGGGCCTTTGTAGGGGTCGTCGATGATCCCCAGGCTGTAGCCCTTGCCGGTGAATGGGCCATCCACGCCGGCGGCGATGCAGCCACCGCGCTGGCGGGTGAGCCAGTTGCCTACCGCCGCGGAATCGCGGGCCAGAAGATGGCCGGTCACCCGGTAGAAGTGGCGAGCTTCTCGGGAGTGGGCATAGGCCAGTTCCGCCGAGTACGACGCGATCGCCGCGAACAGGTGCGGGTAGCGCTGCAGGAAGTAGGCCGGGAACAGCTTTGAAACCAGCAGCGATTTGCCCAGCCGCGGCGGACAGGTGACGATCAGCCGGCTCAGCTGGCCATCGGCCACGGCCTGCAGAAGCTCGATCAGCACGTCAGCCCAGTGGTGGAAGCCGTAGCGGGGGTAGGCCTCGGTGATGAAGCTGCGTAGGGTCTGGGGTTCAGCTGGCTCGGCAGCAGTGGCCGTGGGGAGATGCAACAGGCCGCCGTCGCCCCAGGGGTCCAGGTCCGGCAGCAGTAGACCGCCGCTGTCTGCAGCAGAGCGCTGCACAGGTGCCGTAGCAGCAGGGGCGCAGGTCATGGCCGTGGCTCCGGCGGCTTGATGGGTGCCCGCAGCAGACCGCCGATCTCAGCGATCACCCGGAAGGCGCCAACGGCCGCGCTGAACTGCTCGGCGTCCATGGCCCGGCGGGCGCATTCATTAAGCGCGAAAATCTGCTCGGCCTGGTGGCGGCGGCGGTCGGAGATCAGCTCCTCCACCATCCGCTCGCGGGCCAGGTTGAGATAACGGTTCACCGTCTTGGTGTTGGTCACCCCCCAGTTCTGGGCAGCATTGTCCCGAATCCGGATCAGCGGCAGCCGCTGGGCGATCCACAGCTGGGCCTCCGCAATCCGTCGTTCCACCTCCCCACGACTGGGCCTGGGGGCGAAGGGTTTGTCCTTGGTCGATCGTGGAGGCTGGCTGCAGCGGGGATGCCGGGCTGAGCCTGTCCCAACCGACTTCTCCCCCGACGGCGACTTTGATTCCGGCTTCTGAACTGGCCAGAGCGGCTGGCCGTCATCATTTTCCTCACCAGGAGCCCCGCGAAGATCCTCGATCGGATCAATCTGAGCCTCCTGGATGTCAACGGCTCGGCCGCTATCTTCTGGCTCACTCTGAGCAGCCATCAGCTTCAACTCTGACTGTCAGATTCTAGATATTCCGTGCTGACATTAGGGCGTCTCTAATGTGCTTATCTGCTCTGATCTGTCTCCTTGATTGCAAGGCAAATCCCCATCAGTGGGCACAACGTGGAAGCTTCGGCTCACCGGATCTGAAAAGCCGGCTCAGCCTTCTTGGCGCTCACTGAGTTGCTGAAACTTCCAGCCGCGTTTTTTCCCTCCCCCATCCTCTGCGGCTTCCACCACGTACCAATTGGAACCCGTTCTCAAAGGGCATGGTCCGAGACCTCCAGCCTTCGTCCAGGCAGTTTCCGCCTGTCTTCGGATGGTTGAATCGTTGTAATTTAGAATCTTGGAAAGCTCTAAAGACGTGTAGATGCGCGGGTCAAGCTCTACCGCAGAAAGCTTCTGGCGACTCTCGCTCAGTGGCACAAGCAGTCCGCTCTTGAGTTGCTTGTGGTGAACCGAGGCTGTGCTCAGGCCGAGCTGGGCACCGATCAAACTCTGCACGACCCGGTTGAACTCAAGGCTCTGATCCGAGGAGATCCGGTGCCCATTCAGTTTCCACCAGAAAATGAGCACACTCATCCCCTCTCGGGCATCGCTGGGGATCTCCTCCGAGAGCACGAAGCGACTCAGCCGCTCCAGAAGCAGCCGGCCACCTTCGTCATCGAGACCGTCTTCAAGCCAGCCTGTCAGCTCTGAATGGCTCGGGGACTCCGGGACTGGGCTGAGCGTCGGCCTGCCCAGGAAGGCTTCCCGGCATCTTCCAGGGCGAGGGGCGCACAGTGACGGCAGGCGTGGAACCGCATGGATGCGGACCGGAACGTGCAGATCAGTGAGGGCCGTGACGGCAGCGAGGTTGCCGATCGAGCCCAGGTCTGCGATGGCATTGAGTCCCAGTCCGATCTCCATGGGGGCGATGCGGGGGACGCAGGCCTCCGCCATCCGGCGAAGCGACTCGGTGGCGGCCAGGCCAGCGCGGTCCAGGCCACTGGTCTGCATGCGCAGCCCCTCCAGCAGCCCCTTGCACGGATGCGCAATCTCCGCCAAGCGCTTCCAGCGCTCCCTCTCCGCCTCCAGCAGAGGGTTCATGCCTTGCAGGGCGGTCATGCCGGCTACTCCCCGGAGGCGCTGGAGATCGGCAGAGATCAGGCTTCCGATCTGGATGTCTGCGGTCAGGCCCCTGGCGATATTCATCTCGAGCGCAGAGGAGAGATCCTTCACCCTGCTGGCCTCGGCGAGCGCCGCCGCCGCGCTGCGTTGCCTTGCCAGAGCGATCCCAGCCTGGAGGGCTCTTTCTTCGCCTGCTGCGGAGAGGGTCTCAGCTCGCGTTCTTGAGATGGACATGCCCATGGTCGCCGGTCGAGCCGCATCCGGTATCAATGAGGCTCATCTGCGACGAATTGTAGCGGGACTCTCCCGTTCGCTCCCCGGTATGCACACCAGGGCTGGTGGCTGGCCGGGGGAGAAGCTTGGTCGACCCACTACCGGTGGAATCAGCGCCCATGAGACAGGCGCCTGCCGGAAGCCCTTAGGTTGCACAGATAGGAACAGCTGCGTCCGCTGTTAGGCATCCCGTAGGCACAGCGCCTCCGAGATCCATTGGTCGACAAGGATTCCGGGCGGACTCATAATCCGCCTTAGGCGAGTTCGATCCTCGCGACCTCCATCAGTCCCAACTCTGAGGCCACGAACGATCCAGGGGCTGGGTTGACCCCCGGACTGAGTGCTGCAAAGGCCTCTGCAGCATCGTTACGGTTGGCGCTTCCTTGCGCCGCAGCGATGCCCTGGACAGCTGCCGACATGCCGGACCAAAGGGGTCGGCTGGCGCTGATCACCGGCGCTAACAGCGGCCTCGGCCTGGAAACGGCCCGGGCGCTGCTGGCCAAGGGGGCCACGGTGATCCTGGCTTGCCGGTCGCTGGAGAGGGCTGAACTGGCCCGGCAGCAGTTGTTGCCCGGAGCGCGGGATGGGGCTGCGATCGATCTGCTGGAGCTGGATCTGGCCCACCTGGCCTCCGTGCGTGCCGCGGCCAGCCAGCTGCAGGACCGCTACGGCCGCCTCGATCTGCTGATCAACAACGCCGGGGTGATGGGTCTGCCCCGCAGCCTCACCCGCGACGGCTTCGAGCGCCAGTTCGGCATCAACCACCTGGGCCACTTCGCCCTCACCCAGGCGCTGCTGCCGCTGCTGCGCGGTCAGCCTGATGCCCGGGTGGTCACCGTGACCTCCGGCGCCCAGTACTTCGGCCGCATCGGCTTCGACGACCTGCAGAGCGAGCGCCGCTACGATCGCTGGCAGGCCTACGGCCAGAGCAAGTTGGCCAATGTGATGTTCGCCCTGGAGCTGCAGCAGCGGCTGGATGCCGAGGCGGCGGGCGTCACCTCCCTGGCGGCTCACCCCGGGGTGGCCCGCACCAACCTGCAGCCGGCCTCAGTGGCGGCCAGCGGCTCCTGGGCCGAGGCCCTGGCCTACCGGTTGATGACGCCCCTGTTCCAGAGCGCGGCCCAGGGCGCCCTGCCCCAGCTCCATGCCGCCACGGCACCAGGGGTGAGCTCTGGCGGGCACTACGGGCCGGACCAGCTGGGCGGCATGCGTGGCTGGCCCACGGAGGTGCGGGTGGCGCCGGCTGCCCTCGATGCCGAGCAGCGCCGCCGCCTCTGGCAGGTGAGCGTGGAGCTCTGCGCGGCGGTCTGACCAGCCCAGCTCCAGGCAGGCCAGGCCGAACACCGCTTGGGGGCGGCACCGCCGGCATGGTCCCCCGGTCCATCCGCTGGGGACGGGACAAGGGCCTGGGCTGGGTTCCCGCTCGGCGTCGTTCAGGCCGCGTCTGGTCCTGGTTCAGCCCCCAGCCTCCCGGGTGGGCAGTCGGCCGATAATCCAGCTAGCAAGATCCTGCCCTGGCCGATCCAGCCCATCCATGGTTTTCCCAGCTCCACTGTTTGCCACAGCTCCCCTGAACCCCCAGCTGAAGCCTGAGTGCTCTGGGGCCCTGTGATCGCGCTGCTGGTGCTGGCCGCCCTGATCGCCCTGCTGGCGTTCTTCTCCGCCGGCGAGATGGCCCTAATCCGCCTGCGGCCCAGCCGGGTGCAGCAACTGCTGGAGGACGGCCAACCCGGCGCCGAAGCAGTGGCCAAGCTGCAGCGCCGCCTGCGCCGGGCCCTGGTGGCCACCCAGCTCGGCATGGTGCTGGCCCTGGTGGCCCTGGGCTGGGCCGGGCGCGGCGTGGCCGAGCGGCTGGGCCTGGGCGGCGCCGCGGCACTGCCCCAGGCCGCTCTCGACCTGGCGGTGTTTCTGTTGCTGGCGCTGCTGGCCAGCCTGCTGGGCGGGCTGGCGCCCAAAGCCTGGGTGCTGCACCGGCCCGAGCATTCCGCCCTCACCCTGGCACCCCTGCTGGATGCGGTGAGCCGCTCGCTTGCGCCGCTGCTCAGCCTGGTGGAGCGGCTGGCCTCCCTGCTGCTGCACCTGCTGGGCCTGCCCCGCAACTGGGATGAACTGGTGCCCGCCCTCTCGGCCGGTGAATTGGAGAGCCTGATCGAAACCGGCAGCGTCACCGGGCTGATGCCCGATGAGCGCAACATTCTCGAAGGGGTGTTCTCCCTGCGCGACACCCTGGTGCGCGAGGTGATGGTGCCCCGCTCGGGCATGGTCACCCTGCCGGTGGAGGTGACCTTCGCCGAGCTGATGCGGGCGGTGCATGACACCGCCCATGCCCGCTTCCCGGTGATCGGCCGCTCCCTCGATGACGTGCGCGGTCTGCTCGATCTGCGCCATCTGGCCGATCCGATCGCCAGCGGCCTGCTCCAGCCCGACTCCCCCCTGCAGCCCTACATCCGGCCCGTGGCCCGGGTGCAGGAAAGCACTCCCCTGGCCGAGCTGCTGCCCCTGATCCGCAGCGGCCAGCCGCTGCTGGTGGTGGTGGATGAGCACGGCGGCACGGAGGGCCTGGTCACCGTGGCCGACCTCACCAGCGAGATCGTCGGCGAGGACGACAATCCCCTTGAACCGGACACCGACCTGATCAGCCTGGATGCGGGCCGTTGGTCAGTGGCCGGCGATCTGGAGATCTGTGAGCTCAATCGCCAGCTGCCACTGCCCCTGCCGGAGGCGGAGGAGCACCACACCCTGGCCGGCTTCGTTCTGGAGCGGCTCCAGCACATCCCGGCTCCGGGGGAGTGTCTGCGCTGGAAGGGATATGAGTTTCGGATCCTGGCCATGGACGGGCCGAGGATCGAGCGGGTGCAGATCGAGCGCCGGGCGGGTCCGGAGAGTTGATCGCTCGCAGCGCGACCGCCGCGATCGCGCATCACCGATAATTTAAGCGTTTGAGTGCCATGCCCATGAACCCGGTGCGTGTGGGGGTCATCGGCATCGGCAACATGGGCTGGCACCATGCCCGGGTGCTCAGCCTGCTCAAGGATGCCGAGCTGGTGGGTGTGGCCGATCCCGATGCGGCCCGGGGAGAGCTGGCCACCCAGCAGTTCGGCTGCCGCTGGTTCGCCGACTACGCCCAGCTGCTGGAGCAGGTGGACGCGGTGTGCATCGCCGTGCCAACCCTGCTGCACCATCGGGTGGGTCTGGCCTGCCTGCAGGCAGGCAGACACGTGCTGATTGAGAAGCCGATCGCGGCCAGCCAGGAGGAGGCCACGGAGCTGATCAAGGCGGCCGATCGGGCCGGGGTGCTGCTGCAGGTGGGCCACATCGAGCGCTTCAACCCCGCCTTCCGCGAGCTGCTCAAGGTGGTGGCCGGCGAGGAAGTGGTGGTGCTGGAGGCCCGGCGCCACAGCCCGAACCCCGATCGCGCCAACGATGTCTCCGTGGTGCTCGACCTGATGATCCACGACATCGACCTGGTGCTGGAGCTGGCCCACTCGCCCGTGGTGCGCCTGGCGGCAGCCGGCGGCCGCAGCGCCGAGGGCCCGATCGACTACGTGAATGCCACCCTGGCCTTCGCCAACGGCGTGGTGGCCAGCCTCACCGCCAGCAAGATGGCCCATCGCAAGATCCGCAGCCTCAGCGCCCACTGCCGCGCCAGCCTGGTGGAAACCGATTTCCTCAACCGCACCCTGCACATTCACCGCCGCGCCCACCAGTCGGTGAGTGCCGACCACGGCGAGCTTGTGTATCGCTCCGACGGGGTGATCGAGGAGGTGAGCACCACCTCGATCGAGCCGCTCTACGCCGAACTGGAGCACTTCCTGGCCTGTGTGCGCGGCGAGGAATCACCGGCGGTGGATGGTCTGCAGGCCTCAAGGGCCCTGCTGCTGGCCGATCTGATCGAGCAGTGCGTGGAGCAGCCCAACCTGTGCATGAGCCTGGAGCAGCCGATCTGAAGCGGCGGTGGGGGCGCCTCAGTTCAGCTCGCTGAGCTCTCGCAGGGCCTGCAGCTGCCAGCGCCGGCAGGCGGCCGGCGACGCGCGGTAGAAGCGGTCCCAGGCGTCGGCCTTGTGCTGGCCGTAGGCCTCCAGCGGCACCTCGGGGTGCTGCTGCTGCCAGCCCACCCGCACGGCGTGGCCGATCACCACATCGAGGGCCAGGTCGTCGTCGAAGCGCACCTGGGGGTTGGCCTCCACGAAGGCCATCAAGGTGATCAGGGTTTCGGTGCAGAGCTGGCGGTACTCCGGGGCCTCGATCTTGCTGAGCAGGTGTTCCACCAGGGAGGCGAAGTTGCGCTCGCCGGCGGTCTTCTCGCTGAGCAGGGGAGCACTCTTCAGCCGGTTGCGTTTCTCCAGCTTGTCGCCGATCACAATGCCCTGGCAGTGGTGCAGCAGCTCCCACACCCCCGCGTAGAAGTCACGGGGCACTCGCCCCAGGGCCCCCAGGCGCATGCGCTGCTGCAGCCAACAGGTGCCCCGTGGCAGCTCCTCGAGTGGATCGGGCACGGTCCAGCGCACCCGGCCGCTGAGGTGGAGCTGCTCCTTGCGCTGCAGGGCCGCCCGGGCATGGTCGCCATCGGCCAGTACGGCCCGCAACCGCCGCCGGATCGCGTGGGGGGGCTGCTGACAGAGCCGCTCAAAGGCGTCGATCGGGTTGAGGTCGTCCTCGGCGGCCAGTTCGCTGGTGAGCAGCAGCAGCAATTGCCCCAGCTGCAGGGTGAGGCCACCGCTCAGCAGCCTGGGTTCGTGCCGCGCCAGGCCGTCGAGGGCCAGCAGCAGCTCCTGCTGCAGCATCCATTCGCGGCCGTCCTCGCCGCTGAAGCGGCGGATCATCGCCGCGATCGTGGCGCTGTCCTGGGGCGCACTGATCAGGGAGTCGGCGGTGTAGTTGCGACCTACCACCACCTGTTTCTGGCGCACCAGCAGGTCGGTGAGGGCATCCTCCAGCTGGGGATGCACCAGCTCCAGCTGGCCGGCCATCCGCCGCACCACGTCCCAGTCGCCGGCGGCGAGCGCCCGGCGGTACACCTCCTCCAGCAGGCTGCGCAGGGCCACGGGGCCGTCGCTGTCCGGCCCCGGCAGCGTGGTCTGCTCGCCCAGGCGCCGGGCCAGCTGCTCCAGCACCTCCGCCTGCTCCGCCAGGGAGGTGCTGCCCCATAGCCGTCTGGCCAGATCGGCGATGCTCAGGTCGTCGCTCTCGAGGGCCTGCTCCTCCGCCGCCGAGAGCGGTGTCTGGCTGACACTCTCCTGCAGGGGCAGGGGGAGCGGCTCACTGGCCTGGGCAGGGACGCTCGCGGCAGCAGGCAGTTCCACCCAGGCCCCCCGGTCCGCCAGGGCAGCCAGGGTGTCCAGCTCCACGGGCACGCCGTCGATCGCGCCAGCGCGCAGTTGCTCGGCCAGGTTGAGGAAGGGCTGCGGATCGGCGGCGAAGGGGCCCTCGGGGATGGGGATCAGCAGCAGCGGCGCCCCCTGGCCGCGCCAGTGGCGCTGCAGCAGGCGCAGCTCGGCCACCACGGCATCCACCAGCTGCTCCGGATCATCCGCCAGATAGAACGTCCCCTCCTCGAGCACGGCGGGCAGGAAGGCCAGCCGTTCCTTGGCCGTGCCATTCCCACCGGCCAGGGGGCGGCGGTAGAGCCGTGCCGTGGCCAGGGTTTCCATCCGCCCCGGCGGGTGGCCGCTCAGGCCGAGCTTCGGATTGGCGCCCACCTGGTTGAGGCAGGCCGCCAGGTCCTGGGGGCTGCCGATGCGCAAGGCCTGCTCCTCGGCGCCATCGTGGCTGCAGGGCAGACCGCGCTGGCGCAGGGCGCCGGCAATCGCCTCGCTGCCGGGCACCAGCGCCACCAGCACCACCTCAGCGCCGGGCGGTTCGGGCCTGCGCCGGCCACTGGGGTCGAGATCGGCGGGGGTGATCAGGCCGGCCAGCAGCAGATCCCCCAGCCAGGTGAGGCTCTGGGTCCAGAGCAGGGGCACATTGGCGTTGGCCTGGCGCGGCTGGCTGCCCGGCTGCAGGCGCTCCGCCGCCACCGCCGGCTCCGGCACCAGGTAGAGCTCGGGCAGCAGGGCCACCCCATCCACCGTCACGCTCACGCTGGCCAGCCGCTGGCGCCACTGGCGGGCCTCCTGCCAGCGCTCCTCGCAGCAGGCGGTGATCAGCTCGTAGGCCCAGAACAGGGGCCACTCACACTCGATGTGCTCGAACTGGGCCAGCTCCTCGCGCTCGTAGTGCAGGCGGGTGTGGTCCTCCACCACGGTCTGGTGACCGTCACGGCGGAAGCGCTTGTAGCCGTAGCCGCCGCCCAGCTGGGCGCGGATCTTGGCGCGGGTGCGCTCCGCCAGCTGGGGGTCCTCCACGGCCCAGGCCGGGTAGCCGATCACCGACAGGCAGGCCGCGTCCACCTCCTTGCTGGCCGACTCCCGCGGCAGAAGGGCATCAAGGGCCCGGCGCAGGCGCACGATCGCGTCGTGGGGGATCACCAGGCAATGGCTGCCATCGCCGTGGGGGCCGAAGAGATCCAGGCCTTCGAGGGCCTCCAGGGCGGCCTTCACCAGGCCGATCGAGCTGGCATTGCGCTCCGGCAGGCCGTGGTTGCCCTTGTCGCCCCGCTCCCAGATGCCGTAATCGGGAATCCGGTAGGCCTGGGCCACGTAATACACCAGGTTCTGCACGAAGTCGTGCTCGTGGCTGGAGCGCACCACCACCAGGCCGGCGCGGGTGAGCTGGGCCAGTTGCAGCAGAAACAGGCCGGTGGCATCGAGCTGCAGGTGGCCCCAGCCGTCGTCGGGCACCACCGGGTTGCCGCTGCCGGTGTCGAACTTGGCGTGGATCGCGTCCAGCCGGTGCAGGCTGTGCTTGAAGCGCTCCACCTTGGGGGCCTGGCGGGCCATGGCATGGAGCAGGCCGCGCATCAGCTGCAGTACCCGCTGCTCCAGCTCGAACACGCGCCGGCTGGCGCCGCGCAGCCGGCGGTGGGCCAGGGCCAGTCCCCAGACGCACTGGATCGAATACACGCAGTCGCGCACCCAGGCATCGCCGTAGTTGCCATGCACCGTGTTGGCCGTGCTGGCCGGCAGCAGACCGCTGATCGGGTGCTGGCGGCTGAGCACCACGGCCTCGATCTGGCGGTCCAGCTCCTGCAGCACCGTCCAGGCCCGATCATTGGGATCGGCCAGCACGGCCGCCGGGGCGGGAGCAGGGGCACTGGCCATCTCGGGATGCGGCATCGGGGGTGCGGCGGAGGGGGCAGCGGCGGACGGGGGATGGCTGGCAATCCCAAAGGAAAACCAAAGCATCGCCAGCCATAGATTCTGTCCCTCCGCCGCACCCCCGATGGCAGCAATGGCAACCGACCGCCGCACCACTGTGCTGGGTGTTCCGGTGGATGCCTGCGGCGATGTCTTCGCCGCTGCCCTGGCTCTCTATCGGCGCGGCGGTGGTCAGATCGTGACCCTCAACGCCGAGATGACGATGGCGGCCCTCGCCCAGCCTGATCTGGGGCGGGCGATCGCCGCCGCCGACCTGGTGATCCCCGACGGGGCCGGGGTGGTGTGGGCACTGGGACGGCAGGGGCTGCGGGTGCGGCGCAGTCCTGGGATCGAGCTGGCGCGCGGCCTGTTGCGCCATGGGGCAGCAACCGGCTGGCGGGTGGCGCTGGTGGGGGCCTCACCGGCGGTGATGGAGGCCCTCCTGCAGCGGCTGCGAGCCGAGATCCCCGGCCTGCATCTGGTGTTCACAGCCCATGGTTACCAGGGCAACGAGCGCTGGCCGGACCTGGAGCGCGAACTGCTCGCCGCCCGCCCGGATCTGGTGCTGGTGGCCCTGGGCGTGCCCCGTCAGGAAACCTGGATCGCCGACCTGCCCGGCCGCAGCGCCGGCCTGTGGATGGGCGTGGGCGGCAGCTTTGACGTGTGGGCTGGGGTCAAAAAAAGGGCCCCCCGCTGGATGGGAGCCCTGCAGATCGAGTGGTTGTACCGCCTCTGGCAGGAACCGAGCCGGTGGCGGCGAATGCTCGCCTTGCCGGAGTTTGCCTGGGCTGTGCTGCGCAGCTGAGCAGAACCGGGCTCAGCGGAAACCCACCGAGGCTTGCCACACGAAGGCCAGCAGCAGGAAGAAAAAGGGAATGATGGGCAGGATGTCCACCAGGGGCGCAAAGGCCTGATAGGCCTCGGGCAACTGGGCCAGGGTCTGCAGGGCGAAGGCGGCCATCCCGGAACTCACGTGTCGCGTGAGCCGGACGCTACCACGTGTGGGCAGCCGGGGAGCCCGGCTGCCAGGGAGCGAAATCCTCTGCAAAACAGCCCTCCCGGATCGCCTGGCCCATCGCCGTGGTGAAGCGCACCAGCTGGGTGATGTTGTGCAGGCTGAGCAGGATCTTGCCCAGCATTTCCGCGCTCTTGATCAGGTGGTGCAGGTAGGCCCGGCTGTGGTGGCGACACGCCGGACAGGGGCAGCTGGCATCGAGGGGGGTGTGGTCGTGGCGGAAGCAGGCGTTCTTGAGGTTCCAGCGCTCCCCGCCCACCAGGGCCGCCCCGTGGCGCCCGAGGCGGGTGGGGATCACGCAGTCGAACAGGTCGAAGCCGTTGGCCACGGCGATCGCCATCTCGCGCAGGGTGCCCACGCCCATCAGGTAGTGGGGCACGGTGGCGGGCAGGAGGGGGCCCACCTGGCGCACGATCCGGTGCATCTCCTCGGCGGGCTCGCCCACGCTCACGCCGCCGACGGCGATCCCCGGCAGCCCCATCGAGGCCACCACCCGGGCTGATTCGGCGCGCAGATGGGGAAAGCAACCCCCTTGCACGATGCCGAACAGGGCCTGATCGGCCCCGGAGTGGCTGGCGATGCAGCGCTCCAGCCAGCTGTGGGTGCGGCGGCAGGCGGCGGCCACATCGGCCTCGCTGGCCGGATAGGGCGGGCACTGGTCGAAGGCCATGGCCACGTCGGCCCCCAGGGCCATCTGGATCGCCATCGAGCGCTCCGGGGTGAGGTCGATGCGGCGCCCATCCCGTGGCGAGCGGAACACCACCCCGTCGTCGCTGATTCGGTTGATGTCCCCCAGGCTGAACACCTGGAAGCCACCGGAATCGGTGAGCAGCGGACCATCCCAGGCCATGAAGCGGTGCAGCCCGCCCGCCTCGGCCACGATCTCCTCCCCCGGCTGCAGGTGCAGGTGGTAGGTGTTGGCCAGCACCATCTCGGCGCCGGTGCCGGCCAGCTGGCCGCTGGTCACCCCCTTCACGGTGGCCAGGGTGCCCACCGGCATGAAGCGGGGCGTGTGCACCGGCCCGTGGGGGGTGTGGAAGCAGCCGCAGCGGGCCCGGGTGTGGGCACAGTGGGCCGTGAACTGGAAGCTGAAGGGGAGCGGGCCAGCCCCCTGGGGTGAAAAGCTGATGGGACCGCAGCGGTGCTGCGCTGACGCTAGAGGTCGCCTGGCTCCCTTCACCCGTCACCGCTCTTCCGATCCCGGTGCTGGCGATGCCCCCGCCGAGGCACCCGCCTGGCTGCGCGATCTGGCGGGTGCCTGGATCTTCTATTCGGTGCTGCCGGGTTGGCCCTGGCCCCGGCCCCGCTTTGAGCGGATCGCCCGCTTTGCCCCCTGGATCGGCCTGGTGCTGGGCGGCCTACAGGCCCTGCTCTGGTGGTTGCCCGCCGGCTGGCTCCCCGCCCCCGCCCGGCTGGCCCTGGTGATGGCTCTGGGGCTGGCGCTCACCGGTGGTCTCCACCATGACGGTGCCCTGGACACGGCCGACGGGCTGGCGGCGGGACCCCGGCGCCGCCTGGAGGCGATGGCTGACAGCCGCGTGGGGGCCGCGGCGGTGCAGGTGGCCCTGCTGCTGGCCCTGCTGCGGGCTGCCGGCCTGGCCTGCCTGCTGCCGGCGTCTCCGCTGCTGGGCGCACTGCTGCTCGTGTGGGCTGCCTTCTGGGGGCGGCTCGCGCCGCTGCCGGCAATGGCCTTCCATCCCTATCTGCGCCGTGAGGGCAGTGCCGCCTTCCATCGGCGCCACTGGCAGGGACTGGGCCGGGAGCTGCGGCCGGCGCTGCTGGCCCTGGCGGTGCTGCTGGCGCTCGGCTGGCTGCTGTCCATTCCCCTGCCGGGGCGATGGCTCGGGTTGCTCGGGTTGCTGCCGGCCTGGCTGGTGCCCTGGTGGCTGGGGCGCCGGCTCGGGGGGCACAGCGGCGACAGCTATGGCGCCAGCGTGGAGTGGACCGAAACCCTCTCCCTGCTGCTCATGGGCCTGGCAGTGGCCTGGGCGGCAGCCTGAGCCGGAAGGCGTTCCCCCGCACCGGCAGCTCCTGGGCCATGGCGGCCGGGGAGGGCATCAGCTGCAGATCTCCTCCGAGCTGGCGGGCCAGTTGCCGGGCGAGCGCCAGTCCGAGTCCCGTTCCAGGCAGATCGGCATTGCTCTGGCCTCGCTGTCCGGCTTCAAAGATCCGCTCGCGCTCGTCGTCGGCGATCGGGTCGCCCCCATCCCAGACACACAGCTGCCAGCCCCCTTCCCCCCAGGGAGCCACGTGCAGCCCCACCGGGGTGCCGGAGCGGCTGTAGCGGAAGGCGTTTTCCAGCAGGTTGGCCAGGATCTCGGCCACCGCGCCGGAGTCGCCCTGCCACTGGGGCAGCTGGCCGGGACCGTGCCAGGCACGCCCCTGCAGGGCCGCGGTGGCTGTGGCCCGCTGCAGCAGGGGCTCGAGCAAGGGGGCCAGAGGCTGCTGGTTGTCGCTCCCTAGGCTGGGGGGCAGCAGCAGGGGAGGCGTCTCCCCTGCCGCGGAGAAGGCAGGCTCCACGCGCTCGAGAGCGTCGATCGCATCCACGTAGCGCTGCAGCTGGTGTTCCTCCTGCAGCAGTCCCTCCACCAGGGTGCGGTTGCGGGGATCGTCTTCAAGCCGGCGCCACAGCAACTGGCCGAACGTGCGCAGGGCCGCCAGGGGATTGCGCAATTGGTGCACCAGCACCTTCAGCTGCTCCCGCTGCTGGTGCAGGCGCAGCTGCAGCTGGTGGTACTCCAGATCGAGCCAGAGTCCCTCGGTGAGGCAATGGCTCACGGCCAGAAGCCGCTGCTGCAGGGGCTCAGGCCAGGGCAGGTTGCTGGTTTCCACCAGCAGGGCGCCCAGCAGCACCCCCCCCTGGCGCATGGCCAACCAGCGGCGGTGTTCCGCTGGTTGGCGCAGCTCGCTGTCGCTGGCGAGGGCGCGCAGTGCTCGGCTTGCACTGGGCCAGTGACCGATCGGGATCAGATCCGGTGCCCCGCCGTCGGCTGCTGGTTCAGTGACGTACACCACCACGGAGGTGACATCACTGCGGTCGGCGAACTGGGCCAGCTGGGCGTTGACCAGGCTCAGAAACCTCTTGGAGACTGGCATCTGGGCTTGGGTTGCAGCGCGTTCCGGCGAAGGCCAAAAAAAGTTGGAATGACCTGAGTCAAATCCGGGAAAAAGTCTTAAGATCTTCCGTATCGACCACTACCACGCGGTTACCGCGGGGCCAGGAGGTCAGTGATGTGAAGCCTGCAGTTGCGTTTTCGTTCAACTAAGGCTACAGCAGAGGTGTGTTCAGGTGGCGGGTCTCCCGGGCCTGCTCCGCCCCTCGCCGCTGGTGGGGTGCTGCCGTTTTTCGGTGCACCACTGACGCGTCGCTGACTCGATCGGCAACGTCGCCACCGGCTGGTTGGGAGTTGTGTCGCGAAGGGTTCCCAAGATCCTTCGCCAGCTGGCGGTTCATCCCGCTTCTCCTCGTCCCTCTCGATCCTCCCGCCTCCGGGAGTTCTGCCATGTCTAAGAAGCGCAAGCGGATCAGCCGCCGCCGTCTTGCCGGCCAGCGGGTGTTGGCCCATGTGCCCACCTTCAATCTGGAGACCGGCTCCCACAAGCCCGTCACCGCCGCCCGTCGCTACATCGCCGAACAGGCCCTGGTGGCTCCGGCGATCCTGAATGTGCGTCGCAACGAGCACACCACCGACCGCTTCTTCTGGGGCGAGAAGGGGCTGTTCAGTGCCCAGTACGCCGAGGAGAACCACTTCCTCTTCCCTTCGCTGCGCGACATCGTTGATCGCATCGGCGAAGAGGTGCTGTTCGAAGGCATCGAAGCCCTCGCCGCCGATGACTGGGAGGAAATGGAGGAGTACGAGTACGCCTTCGTCTGAAGACAGTCCGAGCGAGCTACGGGGCCGTCACCTGCGGCTCCACGCTCCCCCCAGCTGGGCCTTGCCAGCAGTGGTCAAGGAACTGGCGGATGGCCGGAAACAGGCCGGGGTCGATCGCATGGCCGCCGTCGAACTCCAGCAGCTCCACCGCCGCGCCGGCTCCCTGAAGCTGCTCCCGCAGCGCTTCACTGGCCTGGTATGGCACCACGGGATCCTGGCGGCCATGGCTGAGCAGCACCGCTGGGCTCCGCCCCGGCTGGGGTGTCCAGTCGGGATGGGGTAGCCACTGCAGCCGATCAGGCCGGCCACCGGCAGCCCCCCGGCGCCGGTGGCCACATCCAGGGCCATCGCCGCCCCCTGGGAGAAGCCGAGCAGCACCGTCTGGCGCAGGCTCAGTTCCCCATCCAGGGCAACCAGCCTTTGGCGCAGCTGGCTGCGGGCGACGGGCAGCTGGGGCCAGCCCGGTTGCTGCAGGTCGTACCACTGCCGCCCCACGCCGGCCGGGTGGGGCAGCGGGGCCTGAAGGGCCACCACGCTCACCTCAGGGCCCACCAGCAGTCGCCCCAGCTCCAGCAGGTCGTCGGCGTCCGCTCCCCAGCCGTGCAAGAGCACCAGGCGCTCGCGGGCTGTCGGCGGACCCAGGCGGATCAGGCCGACATCGTCGGCGCCGCTGGAAGGAGAGATGGTCATACCAGTGTGCAGTCACTGCGTAGGTTGGCCCTTCACCTTCCAGATCGCTAGCCATGGCCCCGACGGCCCTTCTGAGTGTGTCCAACAAGGAAGGTCTGGTGCCCCTGGCGGAAGGCCTGCTGGCCGCGGGATTCCAGCTGCTCTCCAGCGGCGGCACCGCCCAGGCCCTGCAGGCCGCCGGCCTGCCCGTGACCCGGGTGGCCGAACACACGGGCGCCCCGGAGATCCTCGGCGGCCGGGTGAAGACCCTCCATCCCCGCATCCATGGCGGCATCCTGGCCCGCCGCTCCGACCCCGGCCACCAGGCCGATCTGGCCGCCCAGGCGATCGCCCCGATCGATGTGGTTGTGGTGAATCTCTATCCTTTCCGGGAGACCGTGGCCGATCCCGCCGTGGCCTTCGACACCGCCATCGAAAACATCGACATCGGCGGCCCGGCGATGGTGCGGGCCGCGGCCAAGAACCATGCCGACGTGGCCGTGCTCACCAGCCCTGAGCAGTACCCCGGCTTCCTGGCGGCGCTGCGCGAAGGACGGCTGGATCAGGCCTTCCGTCGGACTCTCGCCCTGGCCGCGTTTGAGCACACCGCCAGCTACGACGCCGCCATCAGCAGCTGGCTGGGCGCCCAGCTCGCTGCGGAGCAGGAGGCCGCACCCCTGCAGTTGGCGCTGCTCCCCCAGCAGAGCCTGCGCTACGGCGAGAACCCCCATCAGCCGGCCACCTGGTACAGCCAGGCCGGAGCCGGCTGGGGGGCGGCCGAGCAGCTCCAGGGCAAGGAGCTCAGCTACAACAATCTGATCGATCTGGACGCCGCCCTGGCCACGGTGCGGGAGTTCGGCTACGGCCCCGGGGCCGAGCCCGCCGCGGTGGTGGTGAAGCACACCAATCCCTGCGGCGTCGCCACGGGCAGCGGCTGCGCTGATGCTCTCGAGCGGGCCCTCGAAGCCGATCGGGTGTCGGCCTTCGGTGGCATCGTGGCCCTCAACACGCCGGTGGATGGGCTGACCGCCGAGCAGCTCAGCAGCCTCTTCCTGGAGTGTGTGGTGGCGCCCGCTTTTGATGCGGCTGCCCGCGAGCGCCTGGCGGGGCGCGCCAACCTGCGCCTGCTGGAGCTGGCCCCGGCCGCGATCGCCCGGGCCTCCAACCAGCAACTGCGCTCCGTGCTGGGCGGCGTGCTGGCCCAGCAGCTCGACGACCAGCCGGTGGACGAGGGGGCCTGGCAGGTGGTGAGTGAGCGCCAGCCCACAGCCGAGGAGTTCGATGATCTGCGCTTCGCCTGGAAGCTGGTGCGCCACGTGCGCTCCAACGCCATCGCCGTGGCCCGCAGTGGTCAGAGCCTGGGGATCGGCGCGGGCCAGATGAACCGGGTGGGTTCGGCACGACTGGCCCTGGAGGCGGCGGGGGATCGGGCCAGCGGTGCCGTGCTCGCCAGCGACGGCTTCTTCCCCTTCGATGACACGGTGAAGCTGGCGGCCAGCCATGGCATCCGTGCCGTGATCCAGCCCGGAGGCAGCGTGCGGGACGCCGATTCGATCGCCGCCTGCAATGCCCTCGGTTTGGCGATGGTGGTCACCGGGCGCCGTCACTTCCTGCACTGAACGCCAGCTAGGTTCGCAGCACCGATCCGGCCGTTCCCTTCCGTCCGATGCCTGAAGCGCTTGCCTACAACCTCAACTTCGTGCACCCGCTGCTGATGTGGGTGCTCTTCGGCCTCAGCGGCTACGCCATGGTGCTGGGGATCAAGGCCAAGAAAACCCGCACCGCCGATGCCGAGACGCGCAAACAGCTGATCAAGGGGCAGTACGCCAAGCGCCACTTCCAGATCGGCGGGGCCCTGCTGGCGGTGATGGTGCTGGGCACCTTCGGCGGCATGGCCGTCACCTACCTCAACAACGGCAAGCTGTTCGTGGGCCCCCACCTGCTGGTGGGCATCGGCATGACCTGCCTGGTGGCCCTGGCTGTGGCCCTGATTCCGCTGGTTCAGCAGGGCAATCTGATCGCGCGCAAGGCACACGTGGGCCTGAACATGCTGATGATGACCCTGTTCCTCTGGCAGGCCGTCACCGGCATGCAGATCGTCAACAAGATCTGGGAGAACCGGCCGGCTTGAGCCGGTCTCACCACTGCCTGGCTGGCGGAGCGGCCCTCAGAACTGGGCCCGCCGCCGTGGCGGGCAGTCCAGCCCGTGGCTGGCGTGGAAGTCTTCCTGAACCTTCCAGGTGAGTCGGCGGGAGATCTGGCGCACGATCTGGCGCAGCAGATGGTCGCCGCTGGACTGAACCAGTTGGTCGGGCAGCAGGGTGATCACCCCCGGCAGCCGGATCCACACGCTCAGATCGAGCTGCCAGCGCACCAGGGTCACCTCCGATTCAGCCGCTTCATCCAGGGAAAGGGCGGCGTTGAAGTCCACGTCGTAGAGCCGCTCCAGACCGCTGGCTTCCCCTCCAGGGAGCATCGTGATGATGCGATAGATGCCCTCACTCTGGGGCAGCAGCTCCAGGGCGATCGTGGGTTCCACCTCGAAGCCGAAGTTGCCGAAGCGGCCCAGGGTGAGCCGGTAGCCATTCGATCCCAGGGGCTCCACCGCCATCGGTGCGGCACAGCGCCGGAACCAGCCTTCGTGGCGATCCAGGTAGGCAGCCACCCGGGGGGCTGGGGCGCGCATTTCCATCACGTCGGCGAACTGGCTCCCGTAGCAGCGCACCCGCCCATCGCTGTGATGACGCAGCAGCTCAGGGGAGTTGGCAGAGCTGGGCGGCGTCTCAGAGGAGCCGGAAGGCGTCTCTGACGGTGACAGCGATGGACTGGACAACGTCACGCAAGGGGCTCTCGCAGGGGGGCAGCGGAATCACCAGTGGCCCGGATGAATCAATGTAAAGCCACGGGTTGGCAGGGTCGGCAGTCGCTGCGACAGCGGCCAGCGCAACTCTCGGCTCAGAGCTGGGTGAGGTCGATCAGCCGTTGGATCACCTGCTCCACGATCCTGTCCGGCGTCGAGGCGCCGGAGGTGATCCCCACCCGGATCGGCCCCTCCGGCAGAAAGGGATCCTCCACGTCCAGCTCCCCGCCCAGGGGCATGTGCTGGATCCGGTTGCCGGGGCCGATGCGCTCGGGGGTGTCGATGTGGAAGGAGCGGATGCCGCGGCTCACGGCGATCTCCTGCAGGTGGGTGGTGTTGGAGGAGTTGTAGCCGCCGATCACCACCATCAGATCGAGGGGTTCATCCACCAGGGCGAACATGGCGTCCTGGCGCTCCTGGGTGGCGTCGCAGATGGTGTTGAAGGCCAGGAAGTGGTCGTTCAGCTCGGCTGGCCCGAAGCGCTGCAGCATCGTGCGCTCGAACAGCTTGCCGATCTCCTCGGTTTCGCTTTTGAGCATGGTGGTCTGGTTGGCCACGCCCACCCGCAGCAGGTCGCGGTCGGGGTCGAAGCCCGGCGAACAGGCCTTGGCGAAGCGCTGCATGAAGGCCTGGCGCTGCTCCTCTGAGGGGCCGTTCCCCTGGGCTCCGGCCAGGATGTAGTTGCACACCAGCTGGGCTTCCGCCAGGTCGAGCACCACCAGGTAGGTGCCGGCGAAGCTGCTGGTGGCCAGGGTTTCCTCGTGCTTCACCTTGCCGTGGATGATCGAGGTGAAGCTGTGCTTCTTGTGCTTCTCCACCGTGTTCCACACCTTGGACACCCAGGGGCAGGTGGTGTCCACGATGTGGCATCCGCGCTCGTTGAGCAGCTGCATCTCCTGCACGGTGGCGCCGAAGGCCGGCAGGATCACGACGTCGCCGCTGGCCACCTCGGAGAAGTCCTTCACGCCGCCATCCACCGGGATGAACTGCACGTTCATGTCGCGCAGGTGGTCGTTCACCGAGGGGTTGTGGATGATCTCATTGGTGATCCAGATGCGCTCACTCGGGTAGTGGCGCCGGGTCTCGTACGCCATGGCCACGGCCCGCTCCACGCCCCAGCAGAAGCCGAACGCCTCGGCCAGCCGCACCGTGAGCCGCCCCTGTTCCAGCTGGTAGCCGTTGCTGCGCAGCTGGCCCACCAGGTCGCTCTGGTAGGCCGTCTGCAGGCTGCCGGCCACCTCCTCGCCCAGGCCGAAACCGCGGCGGTTGTAGCGCTCCGAGTGGTGCAGGGAGCGCTTGAAGGATCGGGTATCCACGGCGACCGGACGCAGGGGAATCAACTGTATGGGCTTTGCGGCGCAGGAGGCTGGTGCGGCCCTTGCTCAGGAGAGGGCCACGCTGCTGCCGGTCATGGTGACCAGCCCCGCGATCCCCTGCCAGCCCAGGTAGAGACCGAGCACCAGGGCAAAGACCCCCACCAGCCACTCGGCGCGGTGCACGAGCCAGTCGTTGAGCCGGCTCAGCGGTTGACGCAGGCTGCCGCCCGTGGCCAGCCAGGCCAGGGGCGGCAGGAGCAGCAGCGACGTGGTCACCGCCACGAACACCACGCCCACCTCCAGATCCCCCAGCACGGAGGTGTGATTGGCCAGCAGCATGCCGCCTTCCTTGGCATAGAACACCAGGTTTTCCGGGCTGAGCAGGGCGCAGCCGGCTCCCAGTCCCAGCAGCGGCAACCAGTCGAGTTCGGGCAGCTGCCCCATCAGCTGCATCGCCCAGCTCTCCTCGCCGATCGCCACGGCCGGGGTGAGCTGGAACAGGCCCAGGGCCATCAGGGCCCCGGCGCCGATCAGGTCCATCAGCACCTGGCCGCGGCCGCCCAGCTGCATGGCCCAGCTGAAGCGGCTGCCGATCAGCACCACGGTGCCGAGGGCCGCGCCATTGGCAATCACCCAGCCGGAGAGGTACACGGCGCAGCGGCGCAGCGGCGTGGGACCCAGCAGTAACAGGGCCACCAGGGCGATGTTCAGCGGGCTGAAGGCGATGCCCAGGCCGAGGGCCACGGTCTGGGTGAGCCAGTGAAAGGGAAGCATCGCCGGATTGTGACGCCTCGGCCCCTCAGGGCGTGGCCGGATTCGCCTCGACCGCGGCAACCCCCTGCCAACGCACCTGCTCGGCGCCATAGCTGTACACACAGGGGAGCACCTCCACTCCCGCGGCCAGGGCGCTGCGGAACAGCTCGCCGTAGCGCGGGTCGGCCGAATCCCCCGGCGCGAAGCGGGTCACGTCACCCCGGCTCAGGCAGGGCACCAGCACGGCCCGGCATGAGGGCACCAGTGCGCTCAGCTCCACCAGGTGTTTCTGCCCCCGCTCGGTCACCGTGTCGGGAAACAGGGCCAGCTCGCCCTGGGTCCAGGTGGTGTTCTTCACTTCCACGTAGATCGGCCGCTGATCGGGGGCCCCTTCGTCGGGGGTGAGCAGCAGGTCGATGCGGCTGCGGCGGTTGGCGCCGTAGGGCACTTCGGCGCGGATGCTGCCGATCGGCCCCAGCCACTGCTCGAGCAGGCCCGCTTCGATCGTGGCCCGCACCAGGCGGTTGGGCAGGGCGGTGTTGATCCCCACCCAGATCGGACTCCCCTGGGCCCCCGGTACCTCGGCCTGCTCCCAGGTCCAGGCCAGCTTGCGTGTGGGGGAGGGGTCGTGGCGTAGCCGCACCCGCCCTCCGGGCAGCAGCACGCCGGTCATCGGGCCGGTGTTGGGGCAGTGGGCCGTCACAACCGTGCCATCGGCCAGCTCCACGTCTGCCAAAAAGCGCTTGTAGCGCCTGAGCAGCACCCCCTCCACCAGCGGCCCGGTGTCCAGCACGGCAACGGCGGGCTCGGGGGCGGCGGCCTCGGTGGCAGACATGGTGCTCTGGCTCGGTGGGGACGGCGGCCATACTGCCGCTCGAACAACCGCCGTTCGCGGGCCGCGGGCCCGTCCCCCGCCCCATGGCCCCATCCCTGCGCCGTATCGCCCTGATCGTGGCCGTGGCCACCGCCTTGAGCAAGGTGGCCGGCCTGGTGCGCCAGCAGGTGATCGCCGCTGCCTTCGGCGTGGGTGCCGCCTACGACGCCTACAACTACGCCTATGTGCTGCCGGGCTTCCTGCTGATCCTGCTGGGCGGGATCAATGGCCCCTTCCACAGCGCCATGGTGGGAGCCCTGGCCCGACGCCCCCGGGAGGAGGGGGCCCACGTGCTGGCGGCGATCAACACGTTGGTGGGCGCCGCCCTGCTGGTGGTCACGGTCCTGCTGCTGGTGGGGGCCGATCCGCTGATCACGCTGGTGGGCCCTGGCCTCGACCCCGAACGCCATGCGATCGCCGTGCAGCAGCTGCGCTGGATGGCGCCGATGGCCCTGTTCGCCGGCCTGATCGGCCTCGGCTTCGGCGCCCTCAATGCCGCCGACGAGTTCTGGCTCCCCTCGGTGAGCCCGCTGCTCTCCAGCGTGGCGGTGATCGGCGGGATCGGCCTGCTGTGGTGGGGGCTGGGGCCCGCGATCGTCTTGCCCAAGTGGGCCGTGCTGGGGGGCGTGGTGCTGGCCGCCAGCACCACGGTGGGCGCGGTACTGCAGTGGCTGATTCAGCTGCCCGCCCTGGCGCGGCAGGGGCTCCATCGCCTGCAGCTGGTGTGGGACTGGAAGCATCCCGGTGTGCGCGAGGTGCTGCAGGTGATGGGGCCGGCCACCCTCTCCTCGGGGATGCTGCAGATCAACGTGTTCACCGACCTTTTCTTCGCCTCCGGGATCGTGGGAGCGGCGGCGGGGCTGGGCTACGCCAACCTGCTGGTGCAGACCCCCCTCGGCCTGCTCTCCAACATGCTTCTGGTGCCGCTGCTGCCGGTGTATGCCCGGCTCACGGCCCCCGCCGACCGGCCGGAGCTGGTGGGGAGGATCCGCCAGGGCCTGATGCTCTCCAACGCCTCGATGCTGCCCCTGGGGGCGTTGATGGTGGCCCTGGCCGGGCCGATCGTGGCCCTGGTGTACGAGCGCGGCGCCTTTGACGCCGGAGCGGCCCTGCTGGTGGGGGGACTCCTGATGGCCTATGGGGTGGGGATGCCGGCCTATCTGGCCAGGGATGTGCTGGTGCGGGTGTTCTATGCCCTCGGCGATGGCACCACCCCGTTCCGCTTCTCGGTGGCCGGCATCGGCCTGAATGTGGTGTTCGACTGGCTGCTGGTGGGCGGCCCCACCCCCTGGGGCCTGCAGCTGCCGGCCCTGAACTTCGGCGCCCCCGGGCTGGTGCTGGCCACCGTGGCCGTGAACGTTCTCACCTGTCTCGCCCTGTTGCTGGCCCTGCGCCAGCGCCTCGGCGGCCTGCCGCTGCTGGCCTGGGCCCGCGACACCGCACTGCTGCTGGGCGCTTCCCTGCTGGCGGGCCTGGTGGCCTGGGCCCTGGCCTCCTTCGTGGCCTGGCCGGCTGATCTGTTCGGTCGCCTCTGGCAGACGGCCATCAGTGGCAGTGCCGGGCTGCTGCTCTACACCGCCGTGGCGGGGGGCCTGCGGGTGCCGGAGGCCCAGCAGGTGATCAGCCAGGTCAGCGCCAAACTGCCACGCCGGGGCATGGGCTGAGGCTTCAACTAGTCCCCTTCCCGCACCTGGCGCAGCTCGCGTACCTGCAGGGGCAGTTCCAGATGGGACCGCCCCAGCAGCTTGCCTCCCTCCACGGAGGCGATGCGGGCTTCAATGCCGAATTCCCGGAAGGCCGTCTCCAGTTCCTGGATCAGGGCCTTCTCCACCTGGGCCTCGGCGTCCACCACCTTGCCGATCAGCCTGCTGCCCAGACGGCCGATCCGCTGGCTGATCACCTCCCGGGCGTTTGTGACTTCAATCAGCAGCACTGCGGCCCACAGGTGATGGGCGCAACCCTATCGGCAAAACGGCTCCAGCACTTCCTCCAGATCCCGTAACTGGCCGGCGGGCACCAGCCGGGCCAGGGGCAGCCGCGTGGCACCGCCGCCGATCGGCACCTGCACGGCCTCCAGGGCCTGGCGGGCGCACACCGCCCGGCCCTGGTCGAGCCGGGCGGCGCACTCAATGGCCAGGGGCTGGGCCAGGCCCGCATCCCCCAGGTAGAGATGCCAGCCGGCGATCTGCAGGTAGAGCCGATCGGCCAGGGCCACTTCCAGGTCGTGCAGCTCGTGGGCGGAGAGGCTCATGGTTCCGGGGAGCGGCCTGGTCGCAGGGCCACCACCACCCCAGCGTGCCCCAGCAGCAGCGCCAGCCAGCCCAGCGTGAACCAGTTGAGATGGATCCAGGGGTGGCGCAGCTCCTGCACCACCCACAGACCGCTGTTGAGGGCGGAGAAGAGGGCGGCGTGCAGGGTGAGGTTCACAATCCGCTCGAAGTGCCGGTAGGTGGGATCGGCGGGATTGGCCGGGCCGTACCAGCGGATCGGCATGGCGAGAGGAGTGACAACAGTTCCTGAATCATGCCGCCGGAGCCCCCCGCCGCGCCCGCCTTTGGGGGGTGGTTGACGGAAGGGCCCCCCATGCGGTGAGAATGTCGAGGTGGACGCGTTGGCGCCCGCACCTGCGCTTGTAGCTCAGCGGATTAGAGCATCTGACTACGGATCAGAGGGTCGGGAGTTCGAATCTCTCCAGGCGCGTTTTCATTCACCTCCTCCAGCACCTAAGCCCTGCAGCACCAGGATCGGGTTCTGAGGATTGCGGCCTTCGCCGCACCGGATCATCCCCACCGGGCTGGCCCCTGGATGGGCCTGACGGCCAGGGCTGAACAGCTCAGATCGCCCGCGCTTCCTTACGATTCCCTTCAGCACGCTCCCGCATTCCCGTACCGATGGCCGATCTCGCCGCGACCAATCAGCCCCTTTCGGCCGGTGATCCCGCCATCGCGGCCCTGATCGGCAAGGAGCTGGAACGCCAGCAGACCCATCTCGAGCTGATCGCCTCCGAGAACTTCGCCTCCCGGGCCGTGATGGAGGCCCAAGGCTCGGTGCTCACCAACAAGTACGCCGAGGGTCTGCCGTCGAAGCGCTACTACGGCGGCTGTGAGCACGTCGACGCGATTGAGGAACTGGCGATTGAGCGGGCCAAGCAGCTGTTTGGCGCCGCCTGGGCCAACGTGCAGCCCCACAGCGGCGCCCAGGCCAACTTCGCCGTGTTCCTGGCGCTGCTGCAGCCCGGCGACACGATCCTGGGCATGGACCTCAGCCACGGCGGCCACCTCACCCATGGCTCGCCGGTGAACGTGAGCGGCAAGTGGTTCAAGGCCGTGCACTACGGCGTGGATGAAGCCACCCAGCAGCTCAACTTCGACACGATCCGCCAGCTGGCCCTTGAGCACAGGCCGAAGCTGATCGTCTGCGGCTACTCGGCCTATCCCCGCACGATCGATTTCCAGGCCTTCCGCGCCATTGCCGATGAGGTGGGCGCCTACCTCCTCGCCGACATGGCCCACATCGCCGGCCTGGTGGCGGCAGGCGTGCACCCCAACCCGGTGCCCGTCTGCGATGTGGTCACCACCACCACCCACAAGACCCTGCGGGGCCCCCGCGGTGGCCTGATCCTCTGCCGCGATGCCGAGTTCGCCAAGCAGTTCGACAAGGCCGTGTTCCCCGGCAGCCAGGGTGGCCCCCTGGAGCACGTGATCGCCGCCAAGGCCGTGGCCTTCGGTGAAGCGCTCCAGCCCAGCTTCCAGGCCTATGCCCAGCAGGTGGTGGCCAACGCCCAGTCCCTGGCCAGTCGCATCCAGGAGCGCGGCATCGCCGTGGTGAGCGGTGGCACCGACAACCACATCGTGCTGCTCGATCTGCGCAGCATCAACATGACCGGCAAAGTGGCCGATCTGCTGGTGAGCGATGTGCACATCACCGCCAACAAGAACACAGTGCCCTTTGACCCCCAGTCGCCCTTCGTGACCAGCGGCCTGCGCCTGGGCACCGCCGCGATGACCACCCGCGGCTTCGATGAGCAGGCCTTCCGCGAGGTGGCCGACGTGATCGCCGACCGCCTGCTCAATCCCGAAGACACCGCCATCGAGCAGCGCTGTCGGGAGCTGGTGGCCGCCCTGTGCGAGCGCTTCCCGCTCTACTCCTCAGCCCGTGAGCTGCAGCACGCCTGATTCGGCGTTTCACCCGTAAGGTGGCGGCCACAGCCTGCCCCTCCGGGGTTCGCGTCTGCCAGCCGACTTGACTCTCGCCTACAGCCCCAACGCGGCAGCTCTGCTCACCCTGGTGGTGGCCACCCTGCTCACAGCACTCATCGTCCCGGTGGTGCGCCGCTGCGGTCTGCGCTGGGGTTTCATCGACACCCCGGATGCCCGCAAGCAGCACACCCGGCCGATGGTGCGCCTGGGGGGAGTGGGCATTGTGCTGGGATTCAGCGTGGCCCTGGCCCTCACCTGGCTGCTGGGAGGCTTTGCCGAGCTGGAGCCCAGCAAGGACCGCCTGATCTGGACCACCCTTGCCGGGTGCCTCTGCTTCTTTTCCATCGGCCTGGCCGATGACCTGTTCGCCCTGCCCCCCCTGCCCCGGCTGGCCCTGCAGCTTGCCGTGTCCCTGGCGGTGTGGTCGGAAGGGGTGCGCATCGGCAGCATCGAATTGCCATTCGGGGGCGCTGCCGACGCTCCGGCGCTGCTCACCCTGCCGGACTGGTTGAGTGTGCTGGCCACGGTGATCTGGCTGGTGGGCATCACCAACGCCATCAACTGGCTCGATGGCCTCGATGGCCTGGCTGCGGGGGTGAGCGGCATCGCCGCCGTGGGGCTGCTGTCGGTGAGCTTCAGCCTCGACCAGCCCGCCGCGGGCCTGCTGGCGGCCGCCCTGGCCGGCAGCTGTCTGGGTTTCCTGCGCCACAACTTCAATCCGGCCCGCATCTTCATGGGTGATGGCGGCTCCTACTTTCTGGGCTTTTCCCTGGCGGCGATCAGCATCGTGGGCCCGGCGAAGGGGCTCACCAGCGTCAGCCTGCTGCTGCCCCTGCTGATCCTCTCCCTGCCCCTGGCCGACATGTCAGCGGTGATCATGGGCCGCCTCAGCGAAGGGCGATCGCCCTTCTATCCCGACCGTCGTCACCTTCACCACCGCCTGCTGCGCACCGGGCTCAGCCACCGCCATACCGTGCTGCTGATCTATGCCTTCACCCAGTGGCTGGCGGCCCTGGCGCTGGTGTTGGTGAATGCCGAGATGCGCTTCCTCTGGCTGGCCTTGGCCACGGCCGTGCTGATCTGGGTGCTGGTGAGCACCCGGCGCCGGCTGCAGCGGGTCGATGAATCCTGATCTGAGTAGCTGGCAGGGGCGATGAGCGCTGAGATCCTCTGCATCGGCACTGAGCTGCTGCTGGGCAACATCACCAACGGCAATGCCCGCTGGATCGCCGAGCAGCTGGCGGGCCTCGGCATCGCCCACCACCGCCAGCAGGTGGTGGGCGACAACCGCGAGCGGGTGATCGCCGCTGTGCGCGAGGCAGCCGGCCGCTGCCGGCTGCTGATCACCACAGGAGGCCTCGGCCCCACGCCCGACGACCTCACCACCGAGGCCATTGCCGCCGCCTTCGAGACGCCCCTGGCGGAGCGCCCGGAGGTGTGGGCTGACATCCAGGCCAAGCTCGCGGCCCGGGGCCGGCCCGTGACGCCCAGCCTGCGCCGCCAGGCCCTGCTGCCGGTGGGTTCCGACCTGCTGCCCAACGCCACCGGTTCGGCTCCAGGCATGATCTGGAGTCCGGATCCGGCTGGTTTTTCCTTCCCGATCCAGCCCGGTTTCACCGTGATCACCTTTCCGGGAGTGCCCAGCGAGATGCGGGCGATGTGGACTGCCACCGCCGCTCCCTGGCTGCAGGGCAGTGGCCTGGCGGAGGGCGTGTTCGCCAGCCGCATGCTGCGCTTCTGGGGTGTCCCCGAATCGAGCCTGGCCGAACAGGTGGCCGACCTGCTGGAGAGTCCAAACCCCACCGTGGCCCCCTACGCCGGCAGTGGCGAGGTGAAGCTGCGGCTCACTGCCCGCGCCGCCAGCCAGGGCGAGGCCGAGGCCCTGCTGCGGCCGGTGGAAGCCGAGATCCGCGCCCGTGCCGGGGTGGCCTGCTTCGGCGCCGACGACGACTCCCTGGCTTCGGTGGTGCTGGAGCAGCTGCGCCAGAGGGGGCAGACCCTGGCGGTGGCCGAAAGCTGCACCGGCGGCGGCCTGGGGGCGGCCCTGGCGGCGGTGCCCGGCGCCTCCGAGGTGTTTCTGGGCGGGGTGATCGCCTATGCCAATGCCGTGAAGCAGGGACTGCTGGGGGTGGCGGCAGAGCTGCTGGCGGCCCATGGCGCCGTGAGTGATCCGGTGGCCCAGGCCATGGCCGAGGGCGCGCGCCGCGCAACCGGCGCCGACTGGTCCCTGGCGGTGACCGGCATTGCCGGCCCCGGTGGCGGCAGCCCAGAAAAGCCGGTGGGGCTGGTGCACATCGCCGTGGCCGGCCCCGATGGCTGCAGCAGCGAGGGGGTGCGCTTCGGATCCAGCCGCGGCCGCAGCTGGATCCAGCTGCTCACGGCCGGCGAGGCGCTGGATCGGTTGCGCCGCCGGTTGCTGGCGGCCTGACTCACCCGCGCCAGTTTCCGCCTCTCGCTTGCCTGGTGTGCCGATGCCATCAACTCCCTACCCCGCTTCCGCGTCCCGGCCCCCTGCTCCGCGCCGGCGGCTGCCGATGCTGGCGGATCTGCCCTGGTACTGGCTGCCCTTCTCCGCAGCGGTGAGTTGCACCGGTGGTGGCTGTCTGATGGACATCGTCACCGGCCGGGAGCCCCGCACGTTCCAAGGCGAGCCCTACGAGGAGATCGCCGTGCTCGGCAGCCTGCTGCTGGTCGTGCTCTGGTGCACAGCCGATGTGCTCCAGCCTGCAACCTGGCCGATCACAGCTGCGATGCCCCTGGCCTGGACGGCGATGCTGCTGGCCCGGCTATGGGTGGTGCAGCGGGGCTGGCGTTCCTGGCGCCCTGGCAGCTGAGGGCCCGGGGGCCGCTGTGAGGGCCTTCGCTTACTTGTAGACCACCACGTCCACGCCGCTGGTGCGCCGCTTCACCAGCACGCCGGTGTCCAGCTCCCCCCGGTGCACCTGCAGGTCGATTTCCTCCTCGCCCAGCCGCAGCCCGTGGATCTCCAGCAGGTTGATCCGTTCCGGTAGCACCGGATTGCGGAACAGCACCTCCACGCGGCCGCTGTCGGGGTTGTGGCTGATCCCCATGCCAGTGATGGCCTCGAGCAGCCCGAACATGCTGCCGCTGGCCCAGGCCTGGGGGCTGCAGGCCACGGGGTAGTGGGTCGGCCCCTCGTCAGGGTGGCGCGGGAAGCCGCAGAACAGTTCCGGCAGGCGGTGCAGCGGCATGGCCTGGGCGGTGTCGAACAGGCCCATCAGCACCCGCATGGCCTCCGGGGTGTGGCCATAGCGGGCCAGCCCCATGGCGATCAGGGCGTTGTCGTGGGGCCACACCGACCCGTTGTGATAGCTCATCGGGTTGTAGCGGGCTTCGCCCTCGTCCAGGGTGCGAATCCCCCAGCCGTTGAAGCTGCTGGGGGCCAGCAGCTGGCGGGCGATTGCGCTGGCAGCGGTCTTGCTGGCCAGGCCGGTCCAGAGACAGTGGCCGGCATTGGAGGCGCGCACCTCGCAGGCTTCGCCCTGGCCGTCGAGGGCCAGGGCATAGGAGCCGATCCGCTCGCACCAGAAAGCGTCGTGGAAGCGCCGCTGCAGCTGCCGGGCTTCCTGCAGCAACCGCTCCGCTTCCGCGTCGTGGCCGAAGTGACGCTGGATACGGGCCATGGCCAGGCGGGCCCCATAGCTGTAAGCCTGCACTTCGCACAGGGCGATCGACCCCTCAGCCAGGCGTCCATCGGCGTGGTGGACGGCATCGTCGGAATCCTTCCAGCCCTGGTTGCGCAGACCCCCCTGAGCTGCGCACTGGTAGCGCAGGAAGCCATCGGCAGCGCTGCTCTCGGTGGTGCGGATCCAGGCCATCGCCGCGTCCAGGGCGCCGCCCAGTTCGCGGATGAAGGCCTGATCGCCACTGCGCGTCAGGTAGTCGCCTGCCAGGATCAAAAACAGCGGCGTCGCATCGACGCTGCCGTAGTAGTGGGCAAAGGGCACCTCCCCCAGCGCGGCCATCTCCCCCAGCCGGGCCTCGTGCAGCACCTTGCCCGGTTCCGCATCATTGGCGGGGTCGTGATGGCGGGCCTGGTGCTCCGCCAGAAAACCCAGCACACCACGGGCCAGCCGGGGTTCAAACAGCAGCAGCTGCCGGGCTGTGATCAGGCCATCGCGCCCGAACGGACAACTGAACCAGGGCACTCCGGCGTAGGGGTACAGGCCGTGGTCCAGCTGGCTGGAGAGCAGGTGCACATCCGAGGTGGAGCGGGCGATCCAGCAGTTGAAGGCAGGGTTGTCGCTGGTCACGCTGGCGGCCAGCCGGCCAGCCTCGCGGAAGCGCTCCACCGCGGCCTCCAGGGCCGCATCAAAGGCCGCCTCCGGCGTTGAAGGATGGCGGCGGCCATCGGGATGGAAGTCGAGCACCAGGCAGAGCCGCCGCGGGCGGCGGGGCTCCAGTTCCAGGCTCACCTGCAGGCAGGTTTCGTCCACCTCCTGCACGGGGCCACTCAGTTGCACCAGGGTGCAGCGATCGCTGTTGTCGAGCCCGCGGTACACCGCTTCCAGCCCCTCGGGAGTGCAGGTGCGCACGGTGCGGCCGCGCTCCGGCCGCTGGTAGCCCCGCACCTCGAAGATGTCGCGAAAGTCGGCGTCGAAGAGCAGCGTGATCGGCACCTGCAACGAGGTCTGGGCAAAGCTGGTGAAGGTGAGTTGCTGCAGGCAGGCCGTTGGCGTGAGCACTGTGGTCCGTTCCAGATGCACGGTTTCGTCGTCGTTGCTGAGATGGCTCACCTGCAGGCCCAGTTCCCCCCGTTCGGTGGAGCTCAGCACGGCCCCCGGACGGCCCCACAGCAACCATTCCAGTCGGCTCACATGACGGGTGCCCCGGTGAAACACCCCTGAGTCCGCATGGGTGTCGGGGTGGATCTCGCCGCGGGCATCGAGCATCGCGAAGGTTTCCCCGTTCTTCAGCACGAACGGGGGGAGCACGTCATGCGGCATGGAGCAGGGGGTCGCAGGGCGGGCAGGGGCAGCGCAGGGGGCGGTTGCCGTCCTGGGCTTCGGGATCGTTGTGGACGTCGATCAGGTGGCGGTAGAGCTGTTCGTACTGCTCTGCCTGGCGGGTCACGCTGAAGCGCTGCTCGAAGTCCCGGCGCACCGCCCGGCGATCGAGCCGGTCGAGCTGGCGCACGGCGGCCACGGCCTCGGCGATCGAGTCGACCAGCACGCCATTGAGCCAGGGGCGGATCACTTCGGGCGTGGAGCCGTTGCGCCAGGCGATCACGGGGGTGCCACAGGCGTTGGCTTCGATCATCACCAGCCCGAAGGGCTCCGCCCAATCGATCGGGAACAGCAGGGCCAGGGCGTTGCCCAGCAACTCCTGCTTGCCGTCGTCGTCGACCTCGCCGATGAACTCCACCAGGGGATTGCCTTCGATCAGGCCCGCGATGTGGTCGCGGTAGTAGGGCGCATCGCAGCGATCGATCTTCGCGGCCACCTTCAGCGGCAGGCCCAGCTGGCCGGCGATCGCGATGGCCCGGTCGAGGCGTTTTTCTGGCGAGATGCGTCCCACGAAAGCCAGGTAGCTGTCGGGTTCGAGCACCGGTTGATAGAGATCCAGGGGCAGGCCGTGGTGCACGGTGGCGAGCCAATTGGCCTCGGGCAGGGGTTGGCGCTGCGCCTCCGAGATCGACACCAGGGGCAGCTGGTGGAACTGTCGATACAGCTGGGCGCGGTCAGGGGCCGTCAGGGGACCATGCAGGGTGTTGAGGTGGGGCACCGGCAGCCGCCGCACCAGGGGGTAGTGGCTTGCCCCCGTGTGGAAGTGCAGCACGTCGAAGCGATCGAGCTGGTCCATCAACTGGTCCAGCTGGATCAGTTCCGGCACGGAGGGGTCGCCGTTGTAACCCGCCAGGCGCAGGGCCTCGGGCACGCAGGGGAACAGCTCGGCGCTGGTGCGGGAATCGCCGCTGGCGAACAGCACCACGGCATGGCCGCGCCGCACCAGCTCTTCGGTGAGGTAATGCACCACCCGTTCGGTGCCGCCGTAGCGCTGGGGCGGGATGCTCTCGCAGAGCGGGGAAATCTGGGCAATGCGCATCACTTGCGAGAACAGAGAGGTGCCGCGGCTGGTGTTATGCGGAACATCTCAGTCCTAGAGAGGGTTTGGAGGCGTGCCGCAGCCGAATCTGTGGCGGATGGGCCCCGGGGTGCAGCTCTACGCTGGTTCGTCAGTCGAACGGGTCATCCGTGAGCGCCGGCACCCTTTACGACAAGGTCTGGGATCTGCATCGGGTTGCGGAGCTGCCAGGCGGTTCCACCCAGCTGTTCATCGGCCTGCACCTGATCCACGAGGTCACCAGCCCCCAGGCGTTCGCGGCCCTGAAGGATCTGGGCCTCTCGGTGCGCCACCCCGAGCGCACGGTGGCCACGGTGGATCACATCGTGCCCACCACCTCCCAGGCACGGCCCTTTGCGGATCCGCTGGCCGAGGAGATGCTGGCCACCCTGGAGGCCAACTGCGCTGAGCACGGCATCACCCTGCACGGCATCGGCAGCGGCCGCCAGGGGATCGTGCATGTGATTGCCCCCGAGCTGGGCCTCAGCCAGCCGGGCATGACCGTGGCCTGCGGCGATTCCCACACCTCCACCCACGGCGCCTTCGGGGCGATCGCCTTCGGCATCGGCACCAGCCAGGTGCGCGATGTGCTCGCCAGCCAGAGCCTGGCGATGAACAAGCTCAAGGTGCGCCGCATCTGGGTGGACGGCCAGCTGCAGCCGGGGGTGTTCGCCAAGGACCTGGTGCTGCATGTGATCCGCACCCTGGGTGTGAAGGGCGGCGTGGGCTACGCCTACGAGTTCGCCGGCCCGGCGATCGCGGCGCTGTCGATGGAGGAGCGCATGACCCTCTGCAACATGGCGATCGAGGGGGGCGCACGCTGCGGCTACGTGAACCCCGACCAGACCACCTTCGCCTACCTGCAGGGGCGCCCCGCCGCCCCCAGCGGCGAGGCCTGGGAGCGGGCCGTGGCCTGGTGGAGTGGCCTGGCCAGCGGTGTCGACGCCGTGTTCGACGACGAGGTGCGCTTCGATGCCGCCGCCATCGCTCCCACCGTCACCTGGGGCATCACGCCGGGTCAGGGGGTCGGGGTGGATGAGGCCGTGCCCACCCTGGAGCAGACCCCGCCGGAGGAGCGTCCCCTGGCTGAGGAGGCCTACCGCTACATGGACCTGCAGCCCGGCACACCGATCGCCGGCATGCCGGTGGATGTGTGCTTCATCGGCAGCTGCACCAACGGCCGCCTCAGCGATCTGCAGGCCGCCGCCGCCGTGGCCAAGGGTCGCCGGGTGGCGGCCGGGATCAAGGCCTTTGTGGTGCCCGGCAGCGAGCAGGTGGCCGCGGCCGCCGCGGCCGAAGGGCTCGACCAGGTGTTCACGGCGGCGGGTTTTGAGTGGCGAGAGCCCGGCTGCTCGATGTGCCTGGCGATGAACCCCGATCGCCTTGAGGGGCGCCAGATCAGTGCCAGCTCCTCCAACCGCAACTTCAAGGGCCGCCAGGGCTCGGCCAGCGGCCGCACTCTGCTGATGAGCCCGGCGATGGTGGCCGCCGCCGCCGTCACCGGTCGCGTCACCGACGTGCGTGAGCTGCTTCAGGACTGAGCACGCTGCCTGCGTCTGTGCTGAGCCCAAGCACCGTTCCGGATCCTTCCTGACCTTCCCCCGCCATGGCCAGCTCCGCCCCCTTCCCCACCGGCCCGATCCGCCAGCACCGCGGCCGCGGCGTGGCCGTGGTGGGCGCCGACATCGACACCGACCGGATCATCCCGGCCCGCTTCCTCAAGTGCGTGACCTTCGACGACCTGGCCCGCGGTGCCTTTGCGGATGACCGAAGCGAGCTGGCCAATGCTGCGGCGGGCCCCCATCCCTTTGATCGCGACGCGCACCAGGAGGCCTCGGTGCTGGTAGTGAACAGCAACTTCGGCTGCGGCTCCAGCCGCGAACACGCCCCCCAGGCGCTGATGCGCTGGGGCATCCGCGCCCTGATCGGCGAGAGCTTCGCCGAGATCTTCTTCGGCAACTGTCTGGCCCTGGGCATTCCCTGCCTCAGCGCCGAGCCCGACACGGTGCGGGCCCTGCAGGAGGCGATCGCCGCCGATCCCGGCGCCGAGCTGCTGCTGGATCTGGAGGCCCTGGAGGTGGAGCTGGAGAGCGAGTTCGTGGGCGCCAACCGCTGGCGGGTGCACCTCGACCCCGGCCCCCACCAGATGCTGGTGAGCGGCCAGTGGGATGCCACCGGGCAGTTGCTGGCCAATGGCGTTGAGCTGGACCGCACGATGGGGTCACTGCCCTATCTGCGGGGATTCTGAGCGCGTCTGCCCTGCCGGGGGCTCGGGCCTGGGCACAAAGGGCGTGCCGCTGCCGCTGAAGCTGAAGTCGTTCAAGCGGATCCGGATCCCGCCGATGCCGTCGTAGGGGCTGTAAAAAACCCCGAGCTCATAGGAGCGCTGCTGCAGTTTGAGCTCCACATAGGAGTAGCTCACATCGCCGTAGAACCTGGAGTTGCTGTCGATGTTCCAGGTGGCTCCGGCCTCCAGCACGAGGGGGCCATATAGCTGCTGGGCTGCCCGGAAACTGAGGGTGCGCAGGTCCACGGCCCGATCGAAACCGAAGGGGCTGCGCCCATCCAGCAGGGTGCCCCCCACGAGCAGGGCCACCTGGCTGTAGTCGAACCAGGGTTGGCGAAAGCGGCCGAGGGTGATCGCCGGACCACCGAACAGCGTGAGCGTGTTCTGCCGCTCCCCTTCCCCGTAGCGAGCCAGGGAGCTGGCCAGGCCGAAATTCAGGGCCAGCCCGGGCCGCACCGGCTCGGCGGCATAGCGCAGCGTGGACAGCTCGTCCTCGTCGGGCTCCAGGCTCGCCTCCCAGAGGCGCAGGGAGCTGGTCAGGCCCCCACTCAGGCGGCCGCGCCACTGGGTGTCGAGCCGATTGCGTTCAAACAGGTTGGCCTGGTAGTTGCCGGCCATGGCTCGCCAGTCGAGGTCGATCGGTCCCACATAGGGCGTGCGCCTTGGGTCGTCGCGGCCATCGGCCGGATCGGGGTTGAAGCGCAGGTTGCCGTCCAATTGACCGCCGTAGGAGTACACCACGGTCTGCAGGCCCAGGCTGCCGTTGTACACCCGATCCCGGTAGGTGCCGAACAGCTGCCCCTCGGATTGGCTGTGCCCGGCCAGCCCCAGGGGGGTCCTGAGGCGCACGCTGCTGCGGGTGCCCGCCGCCAGGTTGTCCGGACTGAGGGTGGAGAGGCTGGTGTCGGCCTGGAGCCGGAACCGGTCGATCGGCAGATTCAGCACCGCCGTGAGGCCGAACAGGTCGGCCCCCTGCAGGGGCTGGTTCACCGCAGGTCCGGCCAGGGATTTGCCTGGCGCGGTGTAGCTGTCGGTGCGGCCCTGGATCGCCCGCTGCAGCATGAACTGGGGCTGGATGTTGAGCTTGCCGCCCTCGCCGATGCGCAGGGTGGGCAGGTTGTAGCCCAGGTAGATGCCGTCGCGGTCGCGCTTGTCGGTGTCGAGGGTCAGCTGCAGGGCCTCGTCGCCGATCACGGCCTGATTGATTCCAGGCAAGGCCACGCGGTTGCTGAGCAGGATCCGCGTGCGCCTGGCCTTGATGCGGGTGATGCCCTCGTCCACGAGCAGGGCCTCCACCTCGTAGCCGATGATCCAGGACTGGGCCGGCGTGAGCGGGTCGTTGGTGAAGGCCACCTCCCGGGCTGTCCAGCGGTTGCCGCGGATCTGCAGGTTGGAGGCCTGGAAGCGCAGCCGGTTCACCTTGCCTCGGCTCGGCTTGGGCCGGCGATAGACGCTGGCGCCCCGCGGCCCACTGGTGCTGGTCTCCTCGTCGGAGTCGATCACCGCCACCAGGTTGAGCTTGATCGAGGTGTCCACCGCCTGGCGGAAGCGCACGTTGTCCACCCGTTGATCCCGGATGGGCTCCTGCGCCGCAGCGGCGGGTTGTTCGGCTGGGGGTGGGCTCTGCTCGAGCAGCTCGCCCAGGCTTCTGCCGGGATCGCTCTGCGGGCCTCCGGGACAGCCGCGGGGAGCGGGCATCGAGGGCCAGGGCACCCGGCGGGGGGGCAGCAGCTCCAGCACGGGACGCTGGTCGCCGCGGCTGCGCAGCTCGGGGCAGGCAAAACCCTGATCGCTGCTGGCCGGGTCAGGGACTGGGTCGGTGTCGGTGGGAGTGAGGGCGGGCTGGCCGAGAGCTTTCACCTCCCGCTCCACACCCTCCTGGTCGATCACCCCGTAGATGTCATCGAGCTCCCCGCTGCCCTCCAGCTGGCTGTAGCGCAGGCGGCTGGCCTGGATCGTCTGATCACCCTTGTAGAGGCGCAGGCGGCCGGTGGCGTACACCGTGCGGCTGCGCTCCATCACCTCCACCCGGTCGGCCAACAGCCGCCAGCCCTGAAACCGGGCCTCCACGTTGCCTTCGGCCACCAGCACCGTGCGCTCGGCATCCACCGTCTGGCGGTCGGCCCGGATGAGCAGGAAGGACGGGGCCGCCGGGGCCAATGCTGCCGATTCAGCGGCCTGGACCCCCTTGGCACCCGCCATGGGCATGCCGATCAGCAGGGCAAGCCCGAGCACTCCGGCCACTCGCCCCGCTCGGCCGGATGGCGGGCTGCCATGGATCGGGTGGGTCAAGGCGAAGCAGCCTGGTCGACAGGGACCTTATGCCAAGGACGCAGGCATTGAAGATGCAGGGCTGAACCGAGGAGGGGTTCAGTCCTCGAGGTCCTTGCGGCTGGGGGTGCGGCTGGGGTCGCTGGCCAGGAAGCCGAACACGAAAATGCCGATGAAGAAGAAGACGACCGAATAAACCGAGATCTTGAGAGCCAGCATGGTTCGGTCTTGCGGGAGACGGGCGTGGTGACAGGGAGTGACGGGCCGGGATGAGGGTCTGGTCGACCCCGCAGCGGCGGCATCATCCTATGGGACCTGCTTGGCCATCCAACGATGACTGAGGCCCCGGGGCCTGGGCTCGCTCACAAATTTGAAACGTTTGGCCCCCTGCACGAGCCGTCCGGCACCAGTGCTCCCTGGGATCTGCGGCCGCTCTGGCGCTGCCCAGGGGTGGATGGCGATGCGATCAGTGCCCTGGACCATCCCTGGGGGGCGCGGCATCGGCCCGACTGGCAGGCCCGGGGGCTGGTGATCTGGCCCCGGGGCGGGCAGTGGCGGCAGCTGGATCTGCGGCTCCCCTGCCCGGCGGCCTGGCAGCCCCTGCAGCGGCCCCGGCCGGCGGTGGCCGCCCGCCTGGCGCTGCGTTGGTGGGCCGACGCGGTGGAGCTGCGGGTGGATGGCCAGCTGGTGCACCAAGGAGACCTGTTCGACACCGCCTGCCGCTGGCTGCTGCCCGAGCGCTGGTGGCGAGGGGAGGCACTGGAGCTGGAGCTGCGGTTGCGCAGTCCCCTCCACGACGACGGTGCCCTGATCCTCAGCCGGGTGGAGCTGGAGCCCCTGGATCCGCTCGATCCCTGCGGCGTGCTGACCAGCCAGCGCCGCGAACTGCTGGAGCTGCGCCGTTCGGCTGGGGAGGCCGCCGATCCCCCGGCTGCGCCCGGCTTCCACGTGCTCGGCCACGCCCATCTCGATCTGGCCTGGCTCTGGCCGGTGGCCGACACTTGGCAGGCGGCCGAGCGCACCTTCGCCTCGGCCCTCGACCTGATCGAGCGCTTCCCCCAGCTGCATTTCGCCCATTCCACGCCGGCCCTCTATGCCTGGCTGGAGCAGCACCGGCCCGCCCTCTGGCGGCGGCTGCAGGCGGCGGTGGCAGCCGGTCGTTTCGAGCCGATCAACGGGCCCTGGGTGGAGAGCGACTGCGTGCTGGTGAGCACCGCCTCGCTGCTGCGCCAGTTCCAGCTGGGCCAGGCCGACAGCCGGCGGCGCTTCCCGCAGCTGGCGCACGAGCTGGCCTGGCTGCCAGACAGCTTCGGCTTTGCCGCCGGTCTGCCGGCCGTGGCGGCGGCCACCGGCGTGCGCTGGTTCTGCACCCACAAGCTGTTCTGGAACGCCACCAATCCCTTCCCCCACCGGCTGTTCCGCTGGCGCTCCCGCTGCGGCGCCGAGTTGCTGGCCCTGATGACCGCGCCGATCGGCACCGACGGCGACCCGGTGGCGATGGAGCGCCACCGGCTGGACTGGCAGGCCGCCACCGGCCTCTCCCCCAGCCTCTGGTTGCCAGGGGTGGGGGACCACGGCGGCGGCCCCACCGCCGAGATGCTCGAGCAGCTGGCCCTCTGGCAGGCCCAGCCCCTGGCCGCCCTCCAGCACCACGGCAGCCTGCGCAGCTATCTGCAGGGGCTGGAGCCGGCTGCCTCCCAGCTGCCGGTGTGGCGCGATGAGCTCTACCTGGAGCTGCACCGCGGCTGCGCCACCAGCCGCCCCGACCAGAAGCGCCACAACCGCACCCTGGAGCGGCTGCTGCGGGAGGCCGACCTGGCGGTGGCCCTGGCGGCGATGGCAGCCCCGCCTGCCCAGGTGGCGCCGCTGCCTCAGCCCGACTGGCGCCCCCTGCTGTTCCAGCAGTTCCACGACATCCTGCCGGGCACCTCCGTGCCCGAAGTGTTCGAGCAGGCCGAGCCCCAGTGGCGAGCGGCCCGCCGCCAGGCCTGCCGCCAGCGGGACCGCGCCCTGGCGGCCTGGCTGGGGCTGGCCGGCGACGCCGGGCGGGATGGTGGTTCAGCCGAGGGCTGGTGGGCCGCCCAGCTGGCCCCCCTGCCGCCGCGGCGCCGCACCGTCCGCCTGCCGGCAGGCGAGTGGCAGGCGGACGGTGCGGCCCTCCCCAGTCAGCCCGCCTCGGCGGGGGGGGTGTGGGTGCAGCTGCCCGCCATCGCCGGCGTCGCCGCCCGGCCCTTGCGCAGGGGCCGGGCGGGGATCGCCGCTGGTCCGGGCCTCGCTGCCGTGCCGCAGGCCGCGGTTTGGGTGGAGGGAAGCCGGGCCGGCAATGGCCTGCTGGAGCTGGAGCTGGGTCCGGCGGGGTTGGAGCAGCTGCGCGACGCCCAGGGCCGGCCCCAGTTGCGGGCACCGCTGGCCTGGCGGCGCTTTGGCGATCGCGGGGAGTTCTGGGATGCCTGGGATCTGGCCGCCGACCATGCCGACCACCCCCTGCCCTGGCAGTGGCAGGGAGAGCCGGAGTGGTGGGAGCAGGGGCCCCTCTGCGCCCGCTTCGTGTGGCACGGCCGCTGCGGTGACAGCCCGGTGCGCCTGGATGGCCGCCTGCTGGCCGGCACCCCCTGGCTGGAGCTGGTGCTGGGGGTCCACTGGCGCCAGCGCCATGAGCTGCTGCGCCTGGAGGTGCCGCTGGCCGACCGGGCGGACCGCTGGGCCGCCGACACCGCTGGCGGGGTGCTGGAGCGGCCCGCCCAGCCCCGCACCGCCCGCGAACAGGCCCGCTGGGAGGTGGCGGCGATCAGCTGGCTGGCCTCCTGCGCTCCCCAGGGCGGCCTGGCCGTGCTGCTGGATGGCCCCCAGGGCGTGTCAGGGCAGGGCGAGCGCCTGGGAGTGTCGCTGCTGCGGGCGCCCACCTGGCCGGATCCCGGCGCCGACAATGGCTGGCAGCGGCAGCGCCTGGCGCTGCTGCCCTGCGCTGCTGGCTGGCGGGCCGATGGGCTGCCGGCCCAGGCCCAGGCCTTCCGCGAGCCGCTCTGGCTGCGGCCGGCCGCAGCCTCCCAGCCGCCGCCACCCGAGCTGACTTTGCCGCCCCTGCCTGTGGGGGTGGAGATGGTGGGCTTGCGCTACCTCGGCGATGGCACCGCGGCCCTGGCCCTGGCCAATCACACCCCCTGCCGGCAGGAGGTGGATCTCGGCCCGGCCTGGCAGGTGCTGGCCCGGCTGGACGGTCTGGATAACCCCGTCGGGCCGGCTGCGGGCCCGAAGCAGCGGCTGGGGCCGTGGCAGCTGGAGTTCCGGCGGATCCGGCCCGCTTGATCGATTAGTCGTCGTGGTCGTCGAAGGGATCGGTGAGGCCCTTGGAGGGCGGACCGAAGGCCAGGTAGATGCCGAGGCCGGTGAGCCCCAGCAACACAGCCAGCACGGTGATCGCAACCGAGAGGGCGGGGGAGCCGGTGCTGCTGGGATCCATTAGGGAAAGGCTGGCTGGTGGGGCTGGGGTCTGGGCTTGGGGCTGGAGTTGGCGAGGATGGCGGCGGCCTCCATCACAACTCTCGACAGCCACTCCCGCCGGAGAGGGCGAGACCCTTACAGTAACCAGAGCGATTTCTTGCCTGAGAGGCCGAAGCAGCCATGGCTCAACGCACCCGTCTTGGCGACCTGCTGCGCCCCCTCAACTCGGAGTACGGCAAGGTCGTGCCCGGTTGGGGCACCACCCCTGTGATGGGCGTGTTCATGCTGTTGTTCCTGGTGTTCCTGCTGGTGATCCTGCAGCTGTACAACCAGTCCCTGCTGCTTGAGGGCATCAATGTCAACTGGAATGGGGCCGGCTGAGGCGTGACCCGTCCCGCTCGCACCCTGCCGCGATGAATATCTTCGGCATCGGCTTGCCTGAGATGGCGGTGATCGCCGCCATCGGCCTGCTGGTGTTCGGTCCCAAGCGCCTGCCGGAACTGGGCCGCACCCTGGGCCGCACCCTCAAGGGCTTCCAGTCGGCCTCCAGTGAGTTCGAGAAGGAATTTCGAACGGCCATCGCCACCGTGGAAACCACGGCCGAGTCGCCCGCTTCCCTCGAAGCGGTCGCTCCCTCCCCCGCAGACCAGGCAGTTGTTGCCACCAAGGCCGTTGAGCCCTCCCAGGACGGCTCCTCCAGCTGAGCGGCCGTGCCTGGTCTTCAGCTCGTGGTTGGTCTCGGCAATCCCGGGCCGAAATATCTCGACACCCGCCATAACGTCGGCTTCATGGCCGTGGAGCGGCTGGCGACAGAGCTGGGCGGCTCCTTCCGCCAGCAGGCCAGGCTCCATGGGCTGCTCGCCGATGTGGGCCAGGCCGCCACGCGGCTGCGGCTGCTGATGCCCCAGACCTTCATGAACGACAGCGGCCGCTCCATCCGCGCCGCCCTCGACTGGTTCGGCCTGCAGCCGGCGGACCTGCTGGTGATCGTCGATGACATGGACCTGCCCCTGGGTCGTCTGCGTCTGCGGGCCAGTGGCAGTGCCGGCGGCCACAACGGCCTGCGCAGCGCCATCAGCCACCTCGGCACCCAGGATTTTCCCCGCCTGCGCATCGGCATCGGTGCCCCGGCGGGGAACCCGCAGGAGCGCAAGGCCCGCACCATCGGCCATGTGCTCGGGCGCTTCAGCCCCGCCGAGCGCCCCCTGCTCAACGACGTGCTCACGGAGGTGGAGGCTGGCATCGGCCTGATCCAGCGCCTGGGGCTGGATCGGGCCGGTACCCGGTTGAACGGTTTTCGCGGCCTGGCCGCGCCAGGCTGAGCCCATGGCCCGCCTGCCCGCCACCACGGCCCGCCTGAGGGTGCTGCACCAGAGCTTCAGTGAGCGGCTGCTGGAGGGGGAAGTGAGTGCCGGCAGCTTTGCCTGGACCTTCCGCTGGGCCTTTGATCGCGGGGAGCTGAGCGTGGAGCCGTCCCTGGGACGGGCCCTGATCCAGGACGCCCTGCTGCGCTTCCTGCTGCGGGCCGACTACCAACTGGAGCCAGGGGCCGACTACGTCTTCACCGTGCGAGCCCGCCTCTGACGGGGGGAGGTTGGCGCCACACCGGCCCACAGCGCCGCGCCAGGGGTCTGTCGAGATGGCGCTCCAGCAGGAGCTGGGCGACGACGTCGTCGATGTCCCGCGGGGGCAGGCGCAGCCCACTGGGCAGGCAGCGGCGCCAGCCGCGGGGGGGCTCCAGCTGCCAGTAGCGCTGGCGCGCCGCCAGGGTGGTGCCCCATTCATCCAGTTGCTGGCTGGGCAGGGCTGCCTCCGTGAGCTGGCGGCACCAGTCGGCACTGCCGGTGCCGTTGCCGAGCACCACCAGCCTGAGCCCCTGGCGCCGCCACTGCAGCAGCAACGCCAGGCTGGCGGCCGGCGGCAGGATCGCGGCGGCCACGATCGCCTGGCACGCCTGATCCGTCACGGCCAGCCCGCACTTGCTGCGGCCTGGATCCAGCCCGGCGATCCCCAGCCCGTCGGGGGGGGTCACGGTCGTCGCGGGCCCTGGGTCCCGTCGCCACGGCTGGGCGCCAGGCGCAGCTCCACGCCGATGGGATCAGGGGTATCGCTGTCCATCCTGGCCACGGCTTCTAGCTGCACCACTTGCCCGGCCGGCCGATCGGCCAGGGTGCCGGTGAGCTGGTTGAACTGGCCCACCTCGAACTGCAGGCCATCGGCCAGGCTGCCCTGGCGTTGCACCCGGGCATAGGCCGCCGCCAGCAACAGGTTGAGCCGTCGGGCGATCTGTTCCGGGTCGCGCAGATCCCCCTCGATAGTGGTGCTGGCGAGCACTTCGCCCCTGCGGGCCACCCGGCGGTTGGGACGCAGGTCGGGGAAAGCCAGCACCTGTTTCTCACCCCGCAGCACATTGGCGGCGGAGCGGATGCTCACCACCCAGCTGCCCGGCTGGCTGAGCAGGCCTTCCAGTTTCTTGATGTCGCTCACCGGCACCAGCAGGATCTGGCGGTCGGGCGGCTCACCGGGCAACACCCGCCGGAAGGCGTTGAGATTGGCCTGCTGCAGCAGGGCCGTGATCACCTCCTGGGCCTGGGCCGGTCGCTCCAGCTTCACCTTGGCGGTGGCCAGGGGCTGGCCGCTGGTCAGCACCACGTCGCCGCGGCGCAGGGCGATCAGGTTGGCCTCCAGCTCGTCCAGTTCGCGCGCACCGGCGGCTATCTTCTCGCCCAGCTGGGCGAGTTCCGCCTCGGTGCGGCGAATGTCGGCGTCGCGGCTCTTCACTTCTCCGCTGAGCCGGTCGCGCTCCGCCTCCAACCGGCTGCGCTCCTGCTGCAGCGGCGCCAGTTCCTGCCGCAGGGCCGTGGCCCGTCGCTCGGCCAGGGCAAGCTCCTGCTGCACCCGTCGCTGTCCTTCCTGGGCGCGGGCCACCTGGGTTTTACTCGACTGCAGGGCGACCTTGCTGGCCTCCAGATCCTTCTGGCTCGCCTGCAGCTGGCTCTGGCTCTTCTCAAGCTGGGAGCGACTGCCGGTCAGTTGCTCCCGGCTCTGCTTCAACCTGTCTTCCAGCTGGTCGAGTTCAAACAGGCCGGTGCGCAGCCGCTGGCTCACCAGCAGCATCAGCCCCAGTGAAACCGCGCTGATCAGGCTGCCCGTGAGCACGGTGATCACCACCGCCGTGTGCCGGGGCCGGAGGTTGAACAGGCTCAGACGCGCCTTGCCCACCCGGCTGCCCAGCCGGTCGCCCAGGGTGGAGAGCACGCCCCCCAGCACCAGCAACATCAGAATCAGTAGCCAGCCCGTCACGGGTTTCGGCGACTCGGCCCAGTATCCCCCCCTTAACTCACTTCTCAGCTGAGCAGTTCTCAGCTGAACCGCTTGGCCAGGGCGATCGGATCGAACACGGTGATCTTCTTGCGGTCGATCTGCAGCAGCCCTTCCTGGCGCAGATCCCCCAATAGCCGGGTGATGGTCACCCGCGTGGAACCGATCGCCTCGGCGATCGCCTGATGGGAGAGCCGCAGGTCGATGGTGATCCCCTCATTGCCGGGCACGCCGAAGTCGCGGCAGAGCACCAGCAGGAAACTCACCAGTCGCGAGCTCATGTCCCGGTGGGTGAGGGTTTCGATCATGGTCTCGGTCTGCAGGATGCGCGAAGAGAGGCCCTGGAGCAGCAGCAGCCCAACGCTGGCGTCCTGTTCGATCGCCTTGCGCACCGAGGTGGCCGGGGCGGTGATCAGCTCCACCCGGGTGAAGGCAATGGCGTGGTAGAAGCGGTCGGAGCGCTGGCCGGTGAGCAGGGAGAGCACGCCGAACAGGCTGTTTTCCCGCAGCAGGGCCACGGTGATCTCCTCGCCGCTCTCGTACACCCGGGAGAGCCTCACCGCACCGCGCCGTAGCAGATACACCCGCTCGGCAGGGTCGCCGGGGAAGAAGATCGTCTTGCCCCGCTCCACCGTCTCCGCACTGCTGCCGCTGAGGCCGCGGATCACCTCCAGCAAGGTCTGGCTGCCCTGGCTGGCGGAGCCGATGCCCGTCACGGTGCCCGGTTCCCCGGAGCTGGGGGTGCTGGCTGTGCGGCTGAAGCCGCGCGTGGCGCCAACCATGGGAAAGGGCGGGCAGATGGGCGGACCCTAAGGATCGCCGCATCCCCTCCATGTAGCAATCCACACGGTTTCTGGCCTGCCTCCCGGCCGCAGGCCGCCAGGGGTTCGCCCTGGTACGGATGTATCCACCAGGGATGGTGTCCATCCGTTGTGATCGGGCCTGCGGCCGCTACATTCGGGATTGCCCCGTGCCTCACGCATGACCGCCAGTCTTCCCGCCGGCATCGGTGCAGCCAAGGCCGGCAGCGGCGCTGTGGGCGGCGGCCAGCGCGCCTTGCCTGGGCAGTGGCCGGCGGGCGCCACGGTGCCTCACCTGCGTCTGGTTCCCCAGCCGGAGGGCATGCTCCAGATCCACACGGCGCCCTATCGGGGCAGTTTCGCCACCGTGCTCAGCCAGGCGCTGCGCACGGCCGGTCTGGGCAGCCGGGTGCTGGTGAGCCAGTTTCTCAAGGGCGGTGTCGACCAGGGACTCGCCGCCAGCCCCTGGCTGTGCGGCAGGCTGCGCTGGCTGCGTCCGGCGGTGCCGGCCTGTCTGGCCGAGCCCGCCGAGGAGCACTCCGGCGAGGTGCGGGAGGCGGTGGCCGAGGTGTGGCAGCACAGCCGCCAGGTATTGCTGGATGCCGCCGTGGACCTGCTGGTGCTCGATGAGCTGGGCCTGGCGATGGAGCTGGGGTATGTGGGCCGGGAGGAGGTGCTGGACGTGCTGGAGCGGCGCCCGGCCCAGATGGATGTCATCCTGACGGGGCCGGCCATGGGTCCCGAACTGATGGCGATGGCCGATCAGGTCACCCAGCTGCGCCGCGGGCTCTAGCTCCTACCCTCGATGCTCAAGAACGACCGCTGGATCAAGGAGCAGGCTGCCGCCGGCATGCTGGAGCCCTTCCAGCCCACCCTGGTCCGGCACTTGGAGCCGGAGTCGCGCAGCGGGCCCGTGCTCAGCTATGGCTGCTCCTCCTACGGCTACGACCTGCGGCTCTCCGCCCAGGAATTTCTGATCTTCCGCCACGTGCCGGGCACGGTAATGAACCCCAAGCGGTTCAATCCCGCCAACCTGGAGCCCGCTCCTCTCCATGAGGACGACGACGGCCAGTACTTCATCCTGCCGGCCCATTCCTACGGCCTGGGTGTGGCCCTGGAGAAGATGCGGGTGCCGGCCAACATCACGGTGATCTGCCTGGGCAAGAGCACCTATGCCCGCCTGGGCATCATCGTGAACACCACCCCCGCTGAGGCCAGCTGGGAGGGCCATCTCACCCTGGAATTCAGCAATTCCTCGGGCGCCGATTGCCGCATCTATGCCAACGAGGGCATCTGCCAGCTGCTGTTCTTCGAGGGTGATCCCTGCGACATCACCTACCAGGACCGGGCCGGGAAGTACCAGCATCAGCCCGAGCGGGTCACCCTGGCGCGGGTGTGAGGCGGATAGATTCCCATCACGTGACGATCAACATGCTGCTGCTCAGCGCAGGTTTCGTGGTCAAGGTTGCAACCAGTGCGCTGGTGCCCCCCGCGGCGCTGCCATTGCTGTCGTAGCTGAGGTTGCCGGTGGCGGGGTTGTAGAGGATGCGCTGGGCGCTGCTGGTGAAACTGCTGCCAGAGCGGAACGCCGTGGCTGCCAGGGGGCCAAGGGCCGTGAGAGCGGAGAAGACGGCGTTCTCCAGCTGGAGGCGATCCCCCTGGGCTGGGTTGAAATCGGTGATCCTGTCCCGGTTGGTGGTGCTCCTGAGGGCGGCGTCAAAGCGGAAGATGTCTGCCCCGAGCCCGCCGGTGAGTGTGTCATTGCCAGGGCCGCCGATCAGCCGGTCTGCACCGGCAGCGCCATTGAGGATGTTGGCGGCGCCGTTGCCGGTGATGGTGTTGGCCAGGGCATTCCCGGTGCCGTTGATCGCTGCGCTGCCGGAGAGGGTGAGGTTCTCCACGTTGGCAGGCAGGATATAACTTACACTTGAACGAACAGTATCAATTCCTCCATTGAGAGTCTCCGCAATGAGGTCGCTGGCGTTGTCGACAATATACACATTGTTCGCAGCGCTGCCAGTCAGGCGATCGGCCCTGGAAAGCGCATAAGTTGATCCAGCGTCATAAACCACTCTCGCTGCTGAACGGCTATACATATTTAGGTTGAACGGATTCCCAAAGCCGTTGGAATCCGTAACCTTAATGAGATAGCTGCCAGCATCCACGTTCAGCTGAAAAAGCATCGCACCGTTCACGTTGCTGGTGGGTGTGCGGACTCCGATCAGGCCATCTGAGGTATCAAGAATTCCGTTTCCATTGAGATCTCTATACAGTGAAAACGTGACGCCATAGGAATAATCATTGATCCACTGGGCGGTTCCTCGCAGGCTGCTGCCCTCACGAGGAATGCTGTCAATCACATCTGTGATGGCAAATCCAGAGGCAAGTCCCAAAACCCCGGCCTGGGGAATGGCTACTCTGTAAACGTCATTAACCTGATTCGATGTTGGCCTCGATGCTCCAATTATGCCGACCTTGATGTCGTTGTATTTTGTAGCAGAGGCCAGATAAACAAAAGAAGCCATGGCGATCGATTCAAGTACAAAGTCTCTCCATGCTAGGGAGACTCTGGGTAACGAGCCCCGAAAGCGTGACTAAAGTCGTAATTTGCTCAGAGTGAACAATTTTGGGCGGATCTGAGCCTGGATTAGCCTG
>Ga0208594_1000029_pt1 | contig 58291 bp, 50 predicted proteins | sample LakMenEpi14Sep10_FD_150699 | JGI IMG/M metagenome (GOLD analysis project Ga0208594, IMG submission 150699) | Freshwater microbial communities from Lake Mendota, WI - 14SEP2010 deep hole epilimnion (SPAdes) | ecosystem: Environmental > Aquatic > Freshwater > Lake > Epilimnion/Euphotic zone ...
TGGAGCAGTCTGGTAGCTCGTCGGGCTCATAACCCGAAGGTCGCAGGTTCAAATCCTGCCCCCGCCACCAATTTGGGCGTTTGCCCGTCACTGGAGCCGGTCCGAAGGGGCCGGCTTCTGTGCTATTGCGTCGGGGTACTCGGCCCTCAAGCCAGTTTGATTCCGTCAATTTGATGCATGAAGCAATGGAACAGGGGGCTCAGTGATCGGCCGCCCGCGTGGTGAGCTTCCGTCCCCGGCCTCGTGCTGGCAGGAGTCCTCGTCGGCTCGCCGGCAGGTGCGGCAACCTCCGGTCCCGTTGGCGTCTACCCCGCTTGGACCATCTCCCCCCAAGGGCCCTGCTGTCCAGAACCATTCCGGCACCATTGACTTCGGCGCTTCCGGTCCGTCGACGAGCATCCAGTTCATCAAGACTCGGGTCGACGAGGACACCAAAGCAACCACGACAATCACCTTCGCCTCGCCGGTTCTGGCCAATGTGCTGGGCTTCGCCGTCAGCGACATCGGCGTCGACGAACTCGTCGTCGCTGGCACCAGGGCCGATGGATCTGCGGTGACAGGAGACCAGCTCGCTGGCACCACCTTCAATTTCTGTGATGCGGCCGAACCGAAGCCGGACAACTGCGATGGCCGACTGGCATTGCGACCTGGGAGTGCAACAGCGCGCGCAGTTGGCCAATACGCAAGAAGTCGCGACGCGGTTGGGGATCACTGCGCCCACGACCGGTCGCTGCTTTGCCACCGACCATCTCGGGATCGCAGCGACTCTTTCGCTTCCCTCGGCCGCGAGCAGTTCGTCGGCCACCGGACGGGTCATCGCCGCAGTGATCGTTGCACTGATCGTCATCGGCACAGCCATCGTGTTCCTCGTGCGACGACGGAGCTCCACCGGCACGCGCCTAGGTGGGTGAGCGACGGACGTCGCTCACCGGTCCACAGTCAGAACGGTTGACCCCGTCGACCTCCTAGACCATGGAATCGAACCGACGCTGTAGCGGTTCGCCATCGAGAGCAACTCGCCGATCTGCGCCGGGGGATGGCGACCCGAGCACACTCCCGATCCGTGGTCGAACTTCCAACCGCCGATCGATCGGATCGCGGCGCGTGCTTCGAGATCGGCGACTGCGGCCTCAGTTCGGTCGAGGAATGCGCCCGCGAACACTCGTCGTTGCGTCGTTGCGTCGTTGCGTCGGCCGGGAAGGTGACCACCTGGCCCGATGGCAGGACCGTGTAGGCGGCGTGCACCCGATGGGCGAGCTAGGCCTCATCTCACGAGAGCGGTTGTCCGCTTCCCGCGTTCCAGTTCTCGAGATAGTGCGACAACCAGCGCAACCGTCTCCTCCAAAAACAACAACAACACCTGCGGCGCACCGCTGATTTTCTGTCGCTTCAGCACGCGCACGGTCCAGCAGAACTCATTGTTCTCGACGAAGTGCGTGATCGGGAGCTAGGAACCACCGCCCTCGGTGACTCGGTGCTTGGTTTGGCGATCTTCACCCTGACTGAGGTCAGTGGCACTTTGATCAGGTGCTGCGAAATCTGGGGACTGGTGGTTCAAAGTAGGCCGCGCCAACCGCAGTTTCGTGAAGAACTTAGAAGAACACCCGCGTGGTAGTAGCGTTCGAATATCGTTTGCCCAAGTCCAAGCGAACGTTTCGCTGGGAGTTTCGAATGATTCGAATGTGGCTGTCTAGTGTCGTCGTCGTTTCGGCGCTTTTGCTGGGCTCTGTTGTGATGCCGACACCCGCCGATGCGGCGATCGACACGCTGACAATTGTGCCGAGTCCCAACGCTGACACAGGCGATAGTTCTTTGTCGTCGGTGTCGTGTGTGTCAACCTCATGGTGTGTCGCCGTTGGTTCCACGGGTTCCGTCGACGGCGTAGAGACGTTGATCGAGACCTGGGATGGGAGTTCCTGGACGGTTGTTGACAGCCCAACCTCCGGCACTCGCGAAGATTTTTTGCGGTCGGTGTCGTGTGTGTCGACCTCATGGTGTGTCGCCGTTGGTTCCACGTACACCGATTTGGGCACACAGGCGTTGATCGAGGTCTGGAATGGCAGTTCCTGGACGGTTGTTGACAGCCCAACTGCCGGCAGCAGCAATGATCAGTTGCGTTCGGTGTCGTGTGTGTCGACCTCGTGGTGCATCGCCGTTGGTTCCACCTCCACCGATACCGCCACGGAGACGTTGGTCGAGTTGTGGAATGGCAGTTCGTGGTCGGTTGTCGATAGTCCGAATGCGTCCACGTTCGAAGACATGTTGCGCTCGGTGTCGTGTGTGTCGACGTCCTCATGCATCGCTGTGGGTTATTCCATCATGGATTCTGGGAATCAAACACTGATGCTGACTTGGGATGGAAGTGACTGGTCAATCGTGGACAGCCCGAACCCCGGCACAGCGAATGAAATCCTGAACGGCGTGTCCTGCGCGTCCCTGTCCTGGTGCGTCGCAGTTGGTGCAACGCCATCAGAATCAGGCAATAAACCATTGGTCGAGGCATGGGATGGCAGCTCGTGGTCGGTCGTTGAGAGTCCGAATGATGGCAACAGCTTGCTGCAGTCAGTGTCGTGCACATCTGCGTCATCGTGTGTCGCAGTCGGATTCCTCGCTCCCTCTTTTTTCGGCACTTTGCCGCTAGTTCAGGTCTGGGATGGCGTTACCTGGTCAACCCTGCCGAATCCGACTTCGGGCGCAACCGACGGTCAACTCGACGGGGCTTTCTGTCTGTCTGAGGCTTGGTGTGTCGGCGTTGGGACGAAAGCTGGTAGGACACAAACCTTGGTGGTGTCACTCACCGGCCCTGAGCCGGTGCCAACAACAACAACAACTACAACCACGACACTTTCGGACCAAGTCATTCCGTCATTCACCGGTTGAATCCGCGGTCGCTCGGCGACGGGTGACGCTCGCTTCTTCGCAGGCATCCCGGGATTCAACCCCGGATTCATTTCATAGGCCGCCCGATCAAGCACACCGCGCCGGCAACTACTGGACGATCAGCAGGTGAAGGCGGGAACCACTTCGGGCGCGATGGTCGTGCTGGTGGTCGTTCTGGTAGCTCGTCGGGCTCATAACCCGAAGGTCGCAGGTTCAAATCCTGCCCCCGCCACCAATTTGGGCGTTTGCCCGTCACTGGAGCCGGTCCTGCGGGGCCGGCTTTCGTGCTCCCTGAGCCAGCTATGAGGGGAGCCGGTGCGCTGCGCAATGTCCGTGTGCCTCGACACACGGTCCCATTCGCCCCGGGGGTGCCGCAATGGGTCCTGTGACAAGATTGTCGTTGTACCAGCAGCCACTCGCGTCGGATACGGCACTCGTCGACTCCGGCTGACCCAGCGAGGTGAACACCGTGGGATACGACGACACGCACGTGCTTCAAGGGCTCATGCCATCACGGAACGCACCGGTGGCTCAGCCCGACTGGGTCTCCGCTGCACGTAGGACTGAGTCAGCACGCGGCGCCATGGTCGGCACTGCTGTGGGTGACGCGCTTGGTCGCCCTGCTGAAGCACGCGACCCTGCGTCGTTTCGAGGACGGGAGGAGGACTTCCGCCACTATCAGCGGTGGAGTGGCTACGTGGGAGGCCCGCCCGGCACGTTCACCGATGACACGCAGATGAGTATCTGCGTTGCGGAATCTCTGCTGTCTGCGGGCGGTCGAATCGATCCCCATGATCTCGCCCAACGTTTCGTGGCATGGCTCCCTGAGGGTCGAGGCAAGGGGCAGACGTGCGTTGACGCGGTGTGGAGGCTTCAGTCGGGTGCTGCGTGGTGGGAGGCGGGCCAACCATCCGCTGGTAACGGCGCCGCAATGCGGGTGGCCCCGATCGGCATTGTGCTGGGCCATGACGTCAACGCCCTGTGTTTCGACAGCGCGCTTTCCGCAGTGGTCACTCACGCAGACCCTATGGCCGTCGCCGGCGCGGTCGGTCATGCGTGGCTAGTTGCCCGATTGGCTGCGGTGCAACCCGACACGTTGGATGCTGCGTCACTGCTTGACGAACTGGCGTCGGCCATTTCGGTGATCGACGACCCTGGTTACCCGGAACGGAGCTGGGAGACGCGTCCGGGTAAGACTTCGGTGGCCATCACGCTGGCTTCACGGGTCCGCGAGGTGGCGGATCTGCTCGCGTGGCCGACGGAGAGAGCGTTCAGTTACCTATACAACGGAGCGTTCGTGCTTGAGACGCTCCCTTGTGCCCTGTGGTGTTTCCTCCGTGACGTCAATGACCCCGAGGAGGGTGTGGTGACTGCCGTGCTGGGAGGGCGTGACGCGGACACGGTTGCGTCCATGGCTGCTGCGTACTTCGGTGCGCTCCACGGCGTGGGCGCTTTCCCGGATCGATGGTGCGGCGACAATCTCGAGCGGTGGGACGATCTGGTCGGTCTCGCAGACGAGCTCGCAGCGATACCCCCGCCGCGCTGACTCGACCGGCTCGCTCAGTGGTCGAGTCACATCGAATAGGTGCGCCGTCGCCCACTCCCGTAGAGCGCCGGAACCTGAGATTCGGTAGACCTGGGTGCGGCGGTGGATGCGTCAGCCAGTGAAGGCGGGCCGAACGACCGGCGTCGCAGTGGTCGGAGACGACGGGTCGGGACCGGGTTCCGGCGGTTGAGGTCCTAGTGGAGTGCAGGGGCCCGACACCCAGGATGCATCGGTTGCCGGCGCGAACCCGGTGGCGCTCACGTCGGCGGAGGCTGCCGTCAAGAGCGAGTACTCGGAGTCCTGTTCGGTCACGAACCCCCAGTTGCTGTTCTCTCCGTCAGCGCGCCCAATTGGTGGCTGGTCAACGAGGCCGAACCAGTGGGCGCCTACGACGGCGCCGGTGTTGACGAGGCACTGGGCGAAGTTCCGGTAACGGTCGGCGCGTTCTTGTTGGGTGGCCACGACCACCTGCAGCGGCGGCCACGTGTTGGGCAGTGCCGAGTCGGTCGCCCGCCAACCGAACTCGCTGATCAACAATGGCTTGTCGGCGCGTGACCTGTGGGCGGCGAGCGTGTCGGCGGTTGGCAGGAATCGCGGACCGACCCGGCCCACCAGTGCTTCCGCCTCCGGCGTCAATTCGTACCAGTTGATGCTGACCACGTCGACGTGCCGGGCGGCGGCGTCGAGGACCTCGGGCACGATGAGTTGACCGAAGAAGCGGGTGCCGAGATTCATGTGGTTCGGGGCTGCAGCGGCAAGCGCAGCGTCCGTGACGGCGAAGTAACGGTCGGCAACCTCGCCTGACCACGTGTCACGGGTGGCCTGTGCACCCAGTCCGCGATCGGTGAGGGTGGTGGCAGTCGCCAGTGCTCCCCAATCGCCAGCAGCGGTGTCGAAATCGGTGGCGAACGCTGCGAAGTTGTCTGCGTAGCGTTCCCGCAGCCAGTTCACCAGGTGCGTCTTGCCCGGCTCGGAAGATCCGCGTTCGGCGTAGAAGTCGAGCTGGTCACGTGGACGAAAGTCCTTGGTCCAGTGCAGCTCATTATCGAGGAAATACCCCACCAGCCAGGGGTCGTTGGCCTTCCCGGTGGCCGCTTCCGCCGTCTCTGCCTGCACGCTGTCCACCCAGGTCGGTGCCCAGAAGTCGTCGGTGCGTCCCGTGGCGACATCGTGACCGGCGAGCGAGAGCGAGACGGTGTACGGCGCGCGCCCGGCGAAGAGATCCAGATTGCTCCACCCACCGATGGTGTTGATCCCCCAGGTGTCGAAACGGGCCAGTTGGGCGTCAGCCCATGCAGATTCACTGCCGTATTTGGCGAGAATGGTTTCGAGGTAGGCGGCGTTGCCGTTCCTGTCGACGGTTCCCGTCGGGCGGACCGAGTTCAGTCCGTTGGAGAAGAACGGGTGACCGTCGGGCGTCACCAGCCACCAGCGGTCATCGATCTTCTCGGTGCGGAAATGGCCGGTGGCGGCGAGCGTCAGCGGTGTCCACCCTCCGTAGGTGTCCCACGGTTCTTCGGCTGCGGACGATCGGGCGGGGGTGGCGATGGTTGCGAGCAGAATGAGTATCCCCGCGAGTCCGGCACCGACGAACCGCAGCGGTGCACGACTGCGGTGATCGGATCGGAGCTGAGGCATTTACTCAGTCTTTCAGATGACTGGTGGAACTGGTCGTCGCCTAAGCACCGCAGTAGCCAATCGATCGCAATGAATCGAGGCGGTGAGGCTGGTCTACGTGCAGCGCTTTACGCGCATACTGAGTGACCAGAGATGCCTGCCGGGCCCCTTTGACGGATGATCGACCGCTACTTGGTGTGATGGTCTGGCAGAACCGCGAAGGTAACGAGCCTGCGGCACTTGGATTCGGTGCAGGGACCCTGTGTGGACTGCCACCACGTACAAGGCAGGTTGGCCAGTTGTTACTCGCAGGCGACACCGTCCTTATCGCCGTCGAGTCCGGGTCGGTAGCCGGGCTGACCTACGAATAAGGGAGCCATTCCAGACCTTTTGGCCTCTCCGCAGTTAGCGAAGTAAAGATCGGGTGCGCCGCCGCCCCCGCCCACAGGCGCAGTTGGAAGTTGAGCCGGCGATTGTGTGGTTGTTGGTTGATCACACCCACCAGCAGTTGACGAGGCCGCATCAGCGGCACGGTACTGATCCTGGCGGGGATGGCGTCCGTACCCATCAAGACTGTCGTAGCGGGCGATCGCATGGCCGGACTGGATCATTGTGAGATTGACGTCGCGGCCGTCAATCTCAACGTATCGAAGGAGCCGTCCATACCGATCGCTGTCGTCCCGAGCACCGGCAATAAGGACTACCCGTCGCCCCTCGACCATGCCAGCTAGTGCCTCCGTCGCTGAGGTATACCCGCACTGACCCCGTTCAGGGGTGTCGATGCCGATGAGCCGAATGCGAATTCCGCCCTCCACGTCGAGGGTGTCTCCGTCCACGACGGCCACGACGAGCGTGCCAGTCGTGGACTGCGTCGGTAGCGGGCTCGTCGGCGCTGGCGTGCCGCTCGTCGGGGCCACGGCGCTTCGGGGAGTGGGCGCCGTGCTGGCCGTCATGGAAGAGGTCGTGGATGTAGAGGACTCACCTGGTGCGAGGGTTTTGGAGGATGCGCTCAACCTCAAGGCATCTTCAAGGGATGGCTGATGCTGAACAGCTGAGTTGATCGCAAACACGACAATCGGGAGTGCAACGAATGCCAGAGTCAGAACCGTTTTTGCAGTAGTGCTCCAAGAACGCTTTAGCCAGACGAGCGCCAGCCCGAGCGGCCCAAGGAGAAGGAGCGCTGCGATCACGACCGGGGTCTGGAGGTACCAGGAGGCAGGAGGTTCCTTCGTCTCGGAGTCAACGTAGGTTGACCAGTCCGACTGATTGTCGGGTTCCCATGGCGGTCGATTCGGGGGCGTTGCTTCCTGGCGCCCCTTGTTGAGCCACGGTGGCTCGTCTGCGCTCACCTTCAAGATGCTAATTGCTCGTTGTGAAACGTTTTGTGGAAGAAGGTCGGCTGGGCTCTGGCAGGCGCTGCGATGGATGTGGTCAACGCACTTGCGGTAAGAGGAGTGGCGCTAGTCCGAGACGCTTGTGTACCGGGTTGAGCGGCGAGGTACCCCTCAATGGTGGTGGTGGGCTCGTAATCTGATCCCGACCCGCGAGACCCCTAACATCGGTGTGCCTGCGAGCCGATGCTGAAACAACTGGTCGAGGGCCATGACACTTGAGGTAGATCACGACAGGGACCACCTGCATTCTCTCGGTTACGCCCAAGAGCTCAAGCGCGGTCTCGGGACTTTCAGCAACTTCGCCATCAGTTTCTCGATCATCTCGATCCTCGCTGGCGGATTCACCAGTTACTGGATCGGGGTGACTTTTGGTGGCCCGCTTGTGGTCACGTTGGGATGGCTTGTGGTCGGCGCCATGGCGTTGCTCGTGGGCATGGCCATGGGTGAGATCTGTTCGGCCTACCCGACTGCCGGAGGGCTGTACTTTTGGTCGGCGAAACTGGCCCGCCGTAACGGTCCGGCGTGGAGTTGGTTCACTGGTTGGTTCAACTTCATTGGCCAGATCGGCGTTATCGCCAGTGTGGATTACGCCCTGGCGAACTATGCCGTGGCGTTCATCAACCTCTACTCCGAGGACCCTGCTGCGCCGATCATCGAACCGTCTGCGGGGAACCTGTTCGGTGTGTTCGTTGGGATCTTGGCGCTCCACGGTCTGTTGAACACGTTCGGTGTCGGGTTGGTCCGGATCCTCGGGAACGTGAGTGTGTGGTGGCACGTGGCGGGGGTTGCCGTGATCTGCGGTGTGCTTTTCGCAGGTCCCGAGCAGCATCAGGACTTCAGCTACCTGTTTGAGTACCAGAACAACAGCGCATGGTCGGGTGGGCTCAGCACGGTGTACGTGTTCCTTCTCGGTTTCCTATTGGCTCAGTACACAATCACTGGGTTTGATGCATCCGCCCATGTGTCCGAAGAGACCCGCAACGCTCGCACCAGTGCCCCCAAAGCCATTGTGCGGTCCATCTGGATTTCGGCCATCGCTGCGCTGATACTCAACGTGGCGTTTCTTCTCGCCACGCCCGCCGACCTCGCCCGCATCGACGCCAGCGAGTACGGAATCACGTTCCCTGTGGTGATCTTCACCTCGGTGTTGGGTTCCACTGCGGCCAAGCTGCTCGTGTTCATTACGGTGGCTGGCCAGTTCTTCTGCGGCATGGCGTCGGTCACCGCTAACAGTCGGATGATTTACGCCTTCAGTCGTGACGGAGGTCTGCCCGGGTCGCGGTTCTGGCACCGGATCAATCCTCGAACCCGAACCCCTACGAATGCGGTGTGGCTTGGGGTCATCGTCGCCGCGGCAACGGGCGCGTTGTCGTTGGTGCAGTACGACGGTGTCTCGACGGCTTTTTTCGCCCTGACCGGGATCGCCGTGGTGGGCCTGTACATCAGTTACGTGATCCCGGTGTTCTTGAGACTTCGCAACCCGGACTTCCAGACCGGCCCGTGGAATCTGGGTCGATTCAGCAAGGTCATCGGATGGGTGGCGGTGTGCTGGGTGGTGTTCGTGAGTCTCCTCTTTGTCGCTCCACTCTTCCCACAGTGGCAGTGGTGGAACCCCGACGACCTCAACACCGCCAACTTCGCAGGGCCGCTCATCCTGCTGTCGTTCATCTTCGTGGGCGGGTGGTGGATGATTTCCGCCCGCAAGTGGTTTACGGGCCCCAAGGTTCAGGGGTCTCGTGAGGAGTTGTTGGCCATCGAACGTGAACTTGATGCTCTTGAGCACGGTGGGGTGCCGGTTTCCTCTGAGGCGTAGGTCGCCGCAGCACTGCACCGTCGGGGCCCGTGGCGTCGCACACTCGGGTGATCATGTGTCGACGAGGGGGCGCAGCGCCCGCTGTTGCCGGTCCGAGATGTGGGTTGCTGCGCGAAGTGGGCCTGAGCGGACGATAGCGAGTTCACGTTGTACGGTGTGCGAAAACTTGATGTGTCAGCAGGAAACACTTCCTGCCGTGGAGTGATGGCCGTAGAGACTTGATTCACCTCCCAACACTACGGGGTGGGTGAGGCCCGCGTTGGATATGAGTGTTGGTCGTTCTACACATAGCGTGAGGCCTTCACTTCGGAGGGAGACCCCGGGTGAGCGCCATCGCTACTCCGTCCCAACCGGTTGGGATCGCCGCTGCGCCAGACGTCAGCGAATGGACCATGCTGAGAGCCCGTTCGATTGCGTCGGCAAGGTCGTGTGCGGTGGTACCCGCTGACGTCACTCCACTGACCTCGTCAACGACCTGCTCGGCAAGACCCCCGACTGGTGTGACGACGCTGGCGCGGCCGGCACTGGCGGCGAGGGGTACCACGCCCGACGTGGTGGCTGAGCGGTACGCAGACAACACCAGATGATGGCCGGCGAACAGCTCATCGAGATCCGCATCGGCGATGTAGCCAGGTTTGAGCGACACGACTCCACCCAGACCAGTGACTTCAAGACGTTCCTGCCACGGTTCGAGGGGACCCCAGAATTGTCCGGCGACGGTCATCTCAACGGGGATGTCGCGTTCCCGAAGTGCAGCGACGGTGTCAAGGGCAAGGTCAAGGCCCTTGTAGTCGCGCACGTGCCCGAAGACGAGGATTCGCCAGGGTGGTCCTGGCGGCAGTGGTTGAGGAGTGAGGATCACGTTGGGGGGATGAGGCGTGACTGCGACCTCCACCCCGGGAGCGATGGCGGCCAGTTCCGTGGCAAGAGGGCTGGTATGAACGACCGCCTGATCGCATCGTCGCAACACCGTTCGGGTCAGAGCAATGTCCGCAACGTGGCGTTCGTGTGGCACGACGTTGTGCACCATGACCGCCACGTGTGGCCGACTGCCAGCAGCACCTAGGGCCAGGCGCATCGCCGGTGCCTGAACCGTCGACCACCACGGGAACACGATGAGGTCCGATGATCGGGCGCGGCGCCCGGCCGCCCACCAGCCCGCCGGGTTCCACCATCGCAGTGACCGGCGGACGCTGCAGGCTCCAGCGAGGTGGTCGGTGCGTCCGGTGGCTGGGCCAGGGGCGCTCTCGTCGTGCTGGTCCCCTGGGTACAACCAACGCGGGTACGGCGCTGCCCAGCCCTCGACGTGGACCTCGTGACCGGCGTCCACGAGCGCTTCCACCACACGGGCCCCATGCTGGGCGATTCCCCCTCGTTGCGGAGGTACCGGTCCGATCCAGGTGATGCGCACGCAGGGCTCGATTACTTGGTGTGCAGCGTGAGTGGTGCGTGGGTGACCCCGGCAATGATGGTGGAGCGTGACCGTTGCACGTCACCGGCACGCTCGATCCGGGTGACCCCCGCGTCAGCGAGCGCATCGAGTGTGGCGGCGATCTCAAGGCGTGCCAACGCTGCGCCGAGACAGAAATGCGGACCGAAGCCGAATGCCACGTGATGGTTCGGTGAGCGATCGATCCGGAACGTGTCAGCGTCAGGGCCAAACTCGAGTCCGTCTCGGTTGGCTGATGCGTAGAGCATCAAGATGGGATCCCCAGCCGCTACTGCCGTCCCTCCGACGGTGGCGTCAACGGTGGCCGTGCGCATGAACGCGATCACGGGTGTCGTCCATCGCAGCATCTCGTCGGTCGCAGTATCCACGAGCGACCGGTCGTCAACGAGCCGAGGCCATTGTTCGGGGTGTTCACTGAACGCCACGAGACCACCTGAGATGGCGTTTCGGGTTGTTTCGTTCCCGGCGACAAGCAACTGGTTGAGGAACATGGCGAGCTCGTCGTCACTGAGTCGGTCCCCGTCAAGATCCTCGTGCACCAGCTGTGAAATCACATCGTTACGAGGGTTCAGCCGAGCGGACGCCACGAGTCCCGCAAGCTCGGCGGTCATTTCGGCTCGCAGTGCATTGCGCCGTTCGGCGTCCGACCAGGTTTCCGTACCCGGGATGCTCGCCTCCGACCACGCCCACACCCGGTCCCACTCGGCTTCGGGGATCCCGAGGATCATGCCGATGACCTGTACAGGGAGGATGGCCGCAAGGTCGGCGACAATGTCAATGGGTTCGTCGGTGCGCACCTGGGTGACGAGGCGGGTGGCGGCGGCACGGATGGTGGGCTCAAGCGCCCGCACCACCCGACGGCCAAATGCTGGCTGGACCAGCGACCGGTAGCGGGTGTGTGCCGGCGGGTCGGTGTGCATCATGGTGGGAGGGGAGGGGTAGTCAACCCCGATCTCAAACGTCAGGATGCCTCGGCCTGAACAGAACCGCGTGGCGTCCGCTCCCACAGCGGTCACCTCAGCGTGTCGGGCCGCCACCCAGTAGCCACCAGTGGCGTTCCACACCAGCGGTCCGGCGGCACGAAGCGCGGCGTACAGCGGGAACGGGTCGTCGTGAGGGAACGCCTCGTCGGCGAGTTGTTCGGTCAGTGGTTCGTGGTGGCGGTCGTCCATGCAGAGGCCTCGCCCGGTTCAGCTGTTGATGACGACGGCGGTGCCGTACGCCACGATCTCGACGATCCCCTCGGAGATGTCGCTTGAGTCGAACCGCACTCCGGTGACGGCGTTGGCACCCATGGCCATGGCGTGATTCACCATGCGTTCCACCGCCTCACGCCGCCCCTCTTCGAGGGTGGATGAGTACTCGGTGATGTTCCCGCGCTTGAGGGACTTCACCCCACCGACCAAACCCCGGGTGAAACCCATGGACCGGGCAATGACCCCAAAACAGGGTCCGATCACGTTGCCGGCCTGACCGTTGATCTCAAACGTGGTGCTGACCGGTATGGCAAGCGGTGCAGTTGGTGCTCGGTCATCAGCAGCCATGAGGGTCTCCTGTCGGTGTGCGTGCGGTGATGCAGCGGTCCGCTAGAGACTAACGGAGCGCCGCTTCGGTCACCGGGGTACGGTGCCACCCATGGGGGAGGGGCAGCGTCAACGACGCAACGTGGTGGTGTGGGGCACAGGGAACGTGGGTCGGCCCGCTATCCGGGCTGTCGCCGCCCATCGGGACCTTGACCTCGTTGGAGTGGTGGTGGCTGACCCCACCAAGGTCGGTGAGGACGCTGGAACTCTGGCAGGGATCGCTCCGCTTGGATGCATAGCCACAACTGACGCCGAAGCTGTGGTGCCCGGGGCCGACGCCGTCATCTACACCGCCACCGCTGACACGCGCCCCGGCGACGCACTCAACGATCTCGAATGGTGTTTGCGCTCGGGTGCCAACGTGCTCAGCACGTCGTTCTATGCCCTGTCACACCCCGCAACCGTTCCCGTGGGTCTCGCCGAACGGGTCGGGGCGGCTTGTGAGGAGGGCGGGGCTTCAGTGTTCGTGTCAGGCATCGACCCGGGTTGGGTGGTGGATGTGTTGCCGGCCATTGCCGCCACGGTCTCAGCCAACATCGCTGAGATCCGGGTGCAGGAACTGTTCGACTACAGCCTCTATGACCAGCCTGATGTGGTCCGAAACATCATTGGGTTCGGTCGGTCACTTGACGAGTTGCCGCTCATGTTGCACGACGGCTCGTTGCGGTTCGTGTGGGAACCGGCGTTGCGGAACCTTGCCGACCTTCTCGGCGTCGAGGTGGAGGTGGTGACCACCTCCGTTGAGCGTTGCGCGCTCGATACCGACGTCGACACCGACGCCATGGGGCACTTCGCCGCTGGCACCCAGGGGGCGTTTCGCTTCGAAGTGAGTGCCGTGGTGGCGGGTCGCCCCTCACTCGTCATCGAACACGTCACCCGGATCCATCCCGACTGTGCCCCGCACTGGCCCCGACCCTCCTCACCCGGTGGGGAACACAAGGTCGTCATCAGTGGCAACCCGCACCTTGAGCTGACGGTGCACGGGGTCGAACGCGACGAACCGGGAGCGGCGGGTGGGGGGAACGCCGTGGCGGCAAACCGTCTCGTCAACGCAGTGCCCCAGGTGTGCGATGCGCCACCTGGTGTGCTCGGCCCAGCGGACCTGCCCACTCCGGACCCCGCAGCACAGCTACGGCCAGAATGAGTTGACGACGCGGTTAGTTCGCTGACGCCGGGGTGGGGGTGAAACGTACCGGCATCAGTTCGGGGCCCGAGATGAAGTTCGAGGCACGCCGGGGTTCAGCCGGTCCGGCGAGTTCAAGGTCGGGCAGTCGGGTGAGGACCTCAGTGAACATGGTGCGTAATTCGAGTCGGGCGAGTGACGCCCCGAGGCAGAAGTGTGGTCCGAAGCCGAACGCCACGTGGGGGTTCGGATTGCGGGTGATGTCGAACCGGTCGGGGTCATCGAACACTGACCCGTCACGGTTGGCTGAGGGGTACACCACGATCAGCTGGTCGCCCTCGTGGAGGTCCTGGCCGCCAAAGGCGGTGTCGCGGGTGACGGTGCGGGCCATGTTCTTGATGGGGGAAACCCATCGCAATAGTTCCTCGACGGCAACCTCCATGAGGTCCGTGTCGGTGGCGAGACGGTCCCGCTGGTCGGGGTGTTCGAGGAGTGCCAGCATGCCGTCGGCAATGACGTGGCGACTGGTCTCGTCCCCACCGATGAGGATGAGGAGACTTTCCATGATGATCGACTCGTCGTCGAGGCGTTGCCCATCGATCTCGGCGTGGCACAACACGCTGACCAGGTCATCGGCAGGTGGTTTCGACCGGCGGTCAGCGATGACTCCCAACTGGTAGTCACGAAACTCAATGGCGGCGAACATTGCCGCTTCCATGGCTTCGGGATCATGGGCGTTGGTGCCGCGCAACATCTCGTCGGACCAGCGCAACAGGTCGTCGTAGGACTCGGGTGGGAACCCCAACATGTCGGCGATGAGCAGCAGTGGCAGCGGGGTGGCGATGTCCACGACGAAGTCGCACTCGCCACGTTCGCTGACCCGATCCACGATCGTGGAGCACAACCGTTTGATCGTCTCGGTGTGGTCTCGCACCCGCCGGGGCGTGAACCCCCGGCTCACGAGCTTGCGGCGTTGGGCATGGGCGGGGTCGTCCATTGAGATCATCATGGCCATGGGCAGGCCGTGAGGCCGTGGGGCACGTGCGCTGGAGAACGTGTCGGGGTCCTTCTCCACCGCCATGAGGTCCCCGTAGCGGGTCACCGCCCAGGTCTCACCGACCGGGTCGAAGTAGACGGGTGCGTTGGTACGCATCCACGCCCACGCCTCATGAGGCTGGGATGCCCACCACTCCCCGTCAAGGAGGCGGATGTCGTCTCGGAGCGGGTGGGTGGGCATGTCTGGACCTACCGGGGGATGAGGGTAACCGGGAGGGTCTTGATGCCGTTGATGAAGTAGCTGCGCAGTCGCTTCACCTCACCGGCGGGCTCGATGCGTTCGCAGCGGCGAGCGAGTTCTCCGAACAGGGTGCGCATCTCAAGTCGGGCGAGGTTGGCGCCGAGGCAGAAGTGCGGGCCACCGCCACCGAAGGTGACGTGCGGGTTCGGGTCGCGGGTGATGTCGAAACGATCCGGGTTGGCGAACACGGTTTCGTCGCGGTTGGCCGAGGCGTAGAACATGGCGACGCTGTCACCCTCACGGATTGTCTCGCCGTGCAGTTCCACGTCACAGGTGGCAGTGCGGCGAAACACGTTGACCGGACTCGACCAGCGCAGGATCTCCTCCACGGCGCTGTCGACCAGTGACGGGTTGTCTCGCAGCAACTCCCACTGGTCGGGGTTCTCGATGAGCGCGTGGACTCCGTGGCTGATGGCGTTACGGGTCGTCTCGTTTCCGGCGACAGCCAACAGCAGGACGAACATGTTGAACTCGTGTTCGGTGAGGGCGTCGTTGCCTTCGGCGGCCACCAGGATCGAGATGATGTCGTCGCGGGGTGCGGCACGGCGGTCGTCGGCGAGTGCCTGGGCGTAGCCGTACAGCTCAATGGCGGCCGCTGCCGCGTCGTCGAAGCCGCCGGAGTAGTCGGCGTCGTTCTGGCCGATCATGCGGTTCGACCAGTCGAACACCCGTGACCGGTCTTCTACGGGGATGCCCATCATCTGGGCGATGGCGATGAGTGGAAGCTCGGCGGCAACCTTGGTCACGAACTCGACGTCGCCTTGTTCGACGGCCTCGCCCACGAGCTGTTCGGTCACGGCGATGTAGTTGTCGCTCATCAACTTGATGGCCCGAGGCGTGAACCCTCGATTCACCAGACCGCGCATGCGGGTGTGTTCCGGCGGGTCGATGTCGGTGAGGAGCCTGGTCTCCTCCATGTTGTCGCGCTCCATGAGCAGCACTCCGTTGCGTTCCGAGGAGTACGTCTGGAACTGGCGACTCACCTCGACGACATCGGCGTGCCGGGTCAACGCCCAGAACCACTCGACATCGAGGTCGTTCATCCCGGGGTGACGGAGCGCAGGGGCGTTGTCGCGCAACCACGCGAACTTTTCGAACGGTGGGCCGTCCACGTAGATGTCGTTGCTCTGAATGTCGATGGTTTCGATGTCCATGGGTTTCCCGTTCGTCTTGGGTGGTCGATGCCGTGGCGTGGGTCGTGTCGCCGCAGGGTTCAGCGGTCGATACCGAGGATCAGTCCGCTGGTGGGTACACCGGTTCCTGCGGTCACCAGAACATGTTCGGTGTTGCTGACCTGGTTCACGCTCGTTCCCCTCACTTGCCGCACGCCCTCGGCGATGCCGTTCATGCCGTGGATGTAGGCCTCACCCAACTGGCCGCCGTGGGTGTTGACCGGCAGCCCCCCGTCGATCTCGATGCCTACGTTAGCCACGAACGCGGCCGCTTCGCCCCGGCCGCAGAACCCGAATTCCTCGAGCTGCATCAGCACGTAGGGGGTGAAATGGTCGTAGAGGACCGCCGTTTGAATGTCGGCGGGTCCAAGCCCCGACGAGGACCACAATTCCCGCGCTACGGTGCCCATCTCGGGCAGGCCGGCGATGTCGGGCCGGTAGAAACTGGTCATGGTCCACTGCTCGGCACCGGTGCCCTGCGATCCGGCCACGATCACCGCCGGTGGGTTCGGCAGGTCCCGGGCCCGTTCAACACTGGTGACCACGATGGCCTGGCCACCGTCGGACTCCTGGCAGCAGTCGAGAAGGCGGAGCGGTTCGACAATGAACCGGCTGGCCTGGTGGTCGGCGAGGGTGATCGGTTTGTCGTAGAACCACGCAGCGGGATTCGTGGCGGCGTGGCGGCGGTCGGCAACGGCCACCCGGCCGAGGTCCTCACTGGTTGCGCCCGACAGGTGCATGTAGCGGTTCGCCACCATGGCCACCCAAGAGGCTGGGGTGAGCAGGCCCGCTGGCGAAGTCCACGAGAACTGGGCCCGTTCGGCGGTGGCTTCGTTGGGGATGTCCTGCACCCCGGCACCGAAGCGGCGTCCGCTGCGTTCGTTGAACGCCCGGTAGCAGACCACGACGTCGGCGACTCCTGTGGCGACTGCCATGGCGGCGTGCACCACGGTCCCGCACGCTGCACCGCCGCCGTAGTGGACCCGGCTGAAAAACCGCAGTTCGCCGATCCCGACGTTGCGGGCAATGTCGATGTCGGGGTTGTCGTCAGTGGAGAACGTCACCATCCCGTCAACATCTGAGGGTCGCAGACCGGCATCGGCGATGGCGGCTGCCACCGCCTCACACGCCAGCGACAGTTCGCTACGGCCTGAATCCTTGGAGAATTCGGTGGCGCCAATACCGACGATGGCGGCGGCACCGCCCAACTGGTTCGTCACGGCAACCCCACCTCCACCGTGCCGCTCACATGATCACCGAGACTGTTGGCGCCGCGCACCGTCACCGTCACCGTTGAGGTGTCGGAGTCGGTGTCGGTGACCTCACCGGTCATCGTCATGGTGTCCCCCGGGTAGTTGGGGGCGCCGAGGCGGATCCGGATTGCTCTGATCGTTGCGTCGGGTCCCGCCCAGTCGGTCACGAACCGGCCCACGAACCCGTTGGTGGTCAGGATGTTCATGATGATGTCCTTGGACCCCTTCTCGCGGGCGAGTTCGGTGTCGTGGTGGACGTCCTGGTAGTCGCGTGATGCGACGGCACCAGCCACGATCAGGGTGCGGTCGAGGGGGATTTCGAGAGATGGCAGCTGATCGCCGACCTGCACGTCGTCGAAGGTGGGGTGAGCGGTGGTCATGAGCGGGCCAGCAGTCCACCGAGTCGAGCGAGGTGTGCGCTGGCCGCTCCCAGCGTGGTGCCGTTCTGCACACCCCACAAGAAGTAGCGGTGCACCGGGTAGTCGACGTCGGCACCGATGCCGCCGTGGAGGTGCTGGCACGCCGTGACGACCTTTTGGCCACCGTCGGTGGCCCACCACGCCGCCACCGATACGTCGCGACGGGCATCAAGGCCGGCACCGAGTCGCCAGGCGGCGTTGCGGGACGTGACCCGCATGGCTTCTGTGGTGATCCATGCGTCAGCGGCGCGCTGGGTGACGGCTTGGAACGCAGAGAGGGGACGACCGAACTGCTGTCGGTCGCTGACGTGGGCGGCAGTCATGGCGAGGGCGCCTTCGGCGACCCCGACCTGCACCGAGCACATGGCGGCCACGGTGTGCTCGTACAGCCAACGAGTCACCTCGGCAGCTTCGTCACCGGCGGTACCGAGCACGTCGGTGGCGCCGACCTCGGTGGCAAGGGTGATGCTGGCGGCGGGCTGGTGGTTGGTGGTGGTCTCGGCGTCAACGGTCACCCCGGGGGCGTCGGTGCGCACCAGCGCCACAAGCGAGGTTCCGTCGGCGAGTTGGGCGGGAACCGCCACCGCAGCGGATTCAGCCCCGTAGGGGACCGCCGGCTTGGTGCCTTCGAGCCGCCAACCGCCGTCGGCGGTGGGGGTGGCGCGTACCCCTGGAACAAGCGGATCGTTCACGCCCGAGGATGCCAACGCACTGGTCACGAGCACCGAGCCGTCAGCCACGCCGGCCAACAGGTCGTCATGGGTGCCGGGGTCAGTGAATTCGGCGATCGCCATGGCGGTCACCACCGTCGGCACGAGCGGCACCGGGGCGAGATTTCGTCCCTGAGCCTCAGCGACAAGGGCCAGTTCGATGGCGCCCATGCCGCTACCGCCGAGGTGGTCGGGAAGGCACAGTGACACGAGGTTGGCTTCAGCGAGCGCGGCCCACACGTCTGGGTCCCACCCGCTCCCACGTTCGGCGGCCTTCAGTCGGTCGACGCTCATACGACCGTTGAGAATCTGCTCGGCGAGATCAGAGATGACCTGCTGGTCTTCGGTCAGGTCGAAGTTCACGATGCACCTCCGGCGGTGTCGGTCACGATGGCGAACGCAATGTGTTGGCCCCCGGAAGCCCGCACCTCAATGCGGACCGGGGCCCCGATGACGACGTCACCAGGGTCGGTGTCGGCGGTGTTCATGACCATGCGAACTGGTCGAACCACGTCGCCTGCGACGTCAACGTCGACGAGCACGACGGGGAGTGGGTACTCAAATCCGGGGACCTGGGGGTAGTGGACGACCACGAACGAGTGGATGGTGCCGGTGCCCTCGATGGGGACGCTGTCGTAATTCAGTGAATGGCACGCCGGGCACATCGGCCCGGGAGGGTGACGCAACAGGCCGCAGTCGCTGCAGCGCTGCACCCGCACCTCTCCGTCGGCGAGCGCCTCGAACCACCAGTTGGTGTCCCGAGTGGTGGCCGGTGCGGGCCGTCGGGCGGTGGTGCCACGCGGGCGGAACCGGATGATTCGAAACACCATTGACCCGACCCGGTCTCCCTCGGCGTCGAGGTAGTCCTGTTGGGTGGTGATGAAGTGTCCGGTGCCCAGAGCGGTGTCTTTTTGGGCGCTGACGTCGGTGATGGTGGTCACCATCGACAACCGGTCGCCGGGACGCAGGTACCGGTCGTAGGTCTGCTCACAGTTGGTGGCCACCACGCTGGTGAATCCGCGTGTGGCGAGCAGGTTGGTGAGCTGTTCGTAGGGCCCGTCACCGTCGCGTGATGGTCCGGCAAGGCCAACCATGACCCACGCCTGCAACATTGCTGGCGGTGCGACGAGACCTTCGTGGACCGAGGCGGTGGCTGCCTCAGCGTTGAGGTACACGGGGTTGGTGTCGCCCATGGCTTCACACCAGTGGCGGATCATGGGGACGTTGACCTCGTCGGGGGCGTCCATGGCCGGCCCGATCTGCTGACCGACGAACGCCCGCAGGGCTGCGTGGAACTCTTCGTCGGTGAGGCCGTCGTCAACGGTGGTGGCACTCGGAGGTGGGGGAGCGGTCATCGTGATGCCAGTTCTTTCCATGGAACCCCGCGATCCGCAGCCGGTTCGCGGGGCAGGCCGAGCGCCTGTTCGCCGATGATGTTGCGTTGCACCTCGTCGGTCCCGCCACCGAGGCGGATGGCGTACTGCGTGAGAAACATGGAGGCCCATTTGTCGTCGCCGTCGACGTGGTGGGTGGCTGACGCTGGCGAGAAGTCCCCGAGGCTGCCCGCAGCACCGAGGATGGCCATGGCGGTGTCGGCGGTCGCCGCCCAATGTTTGGCGTAGGCGAGTTTCATGACGTACATCTCCGCACCCGGCATCCGGCCCTGTGACATGGCGGTGCGCAAGCGGTACCCGAGGTAGTCGAGGGTGCGGGCCCGGCACACGGCTGCGGCGAGACCCTGGCGTACCACGGGGTCGTCGTTGCATCCGAGTCGTTGGGCGGTGTCGATGAGGTCCTCGACACTCCACTGCCCGGTGCCCGAACCGATGAAGGAACGTTCGCTGAGCAGGGTGGTGCGTGCCACCGACCAACCGTCGCCCACCGCCCCGATGATGCCCTCGTCGGGGATGAACACGTCGGTGAGGAATACCTCGTTGAAGTGCGCCACACCGGTGATCTGGGTGAGGGGACGGACCTCGATGCCCGGAGTGGTCATGTCGACACAGAAGTAGGTGATGCCAGCGTGTTTCGGCAGGTTCGGGTCGGTGCGGGCCAACAAGATGCCCCAGTCGGCGAACTGCCCCAGTGACGTCCACACTTTCTGCCCGTTGACCACCCACCCACCGTCGGTGCGTTCGGCTCGGGTGCCCACCGACGCCAGGTCACTCCCTGCTCCCGGTTCGCTGAACAGTTGGCACCAGATGTGTTCGCCGCGCAGCATGGCGCTGAGGAAGCGTTGCTGTTGGTCGGGCGTTCCGTGGGCGATGAGCGTGGGTCCCACCATGCCTATGCCGACGGCGAATGCGCCGGTGGCGACATCGAAGCGGGCTTGTTCTTCGCTGAAGATGGCGGACTGGATGGCGGACCCGCCTCGGCCGCCGAACTCGGCCGGCCAGGTGATGCCGGCCCAACCGTGGTCGGCGAGAGTGGCTTGCCACGAGCGGCAATGCCCGACATGGGTGGCGAGATCCATCTCGGGGGCTGGTGCGGACGGGTCCCGCAGGGTGGCGTTGGCTTCGAGCCAAGCGCGAGCTTCGGCCCGGAAGGCCGCCTCCTGCGGTGTGTCCCCGATGTGCATGTTGACGTGTCGACCCCGGCCCCGGCGGCGCCTGTGCGCACCGCAGATTTCTGACAGTGCGTCAGATTCTCACGCCGCGGGTGCCAGCCGCAACCGCTACGACAGCGTCGGGCTTTGCGGTCTGGAACACTGCATTGGTGGGGAACTTCTGTGTGACGGGGGCCAACTCCGGTATCGGGTGGGCGGTGGCGTCCGCGTTGTCGGCCAGCGGACACGTTGTGGTGGGGGTCGACCTCACTGATGGCGAGGCGAGTCAGGTCTGTGACTCGGTGGTGGTGGGCGACCTCGCCGACCGGGCCGAACGGTCCCGCATTGTCTCCTCGGTGAATGCCGCTGTGGGTGGGGTGCTCCACGGGGTGGTGCCGTGCGCCGGTGTGGGGGGCCTCGCCGACCCGGCACTGACCGTGTCGCTGAACTTTTTCTCCGTCGTGGATCTCGTTGAGGCGCTGCGACCTGCGCTCGTTTCCGGAGGCGCCCAGGGCGGGTCGTCGGTGGTGTTGGTGTCGTCGTTTACGGCGTCCACCACACCCGGGTTGACCCGCACTGATGTGGAGACGTTGTGTGGCGGGGCGTCGGCCCAACTCGGCGACGAGGAGTCGGCTCGGGTTCGCTTCGCCTCAGCGGGGTGGATGGCGTATCCGGCGACGAAACTCGCCCTCGTGTGGTGGATGCGTCGCCGGGCCGCAACGTGGATGGCTGAGGGCGTCCGGTTGAACGCCGTGGCTCCCGGGGTCGTCGATACCAACATGACCCGGCCACTGCTCGACATTGATGGGGTGCGTGAGGCCCTTGAGGGGATTGAACTTCCCGCCGGCCGGTGGGCGACGCCCGCCGAGGTGGCGTCGGTCATCACGTTCCTGACGTCACCTGCCGCCTCCTATGTCGCCGGCCAGGTCGTCTACGTCGACGGGGGCTCCGACGCGCTGGCCAACCCGGAGTGGCCACCGGCGGCGGCACCGTGAGCGTGGTAGGAATCGGGCCATGAGGTTCTGGGTGGCCACCGCGTTCATGGAGCCCCGGGCGCTGGTGCCACTGGCTCGGTTGCTTGACGAGTACGGGTATCACGGTCTGATGGTGTCCGACCATCTCGTCTACCCGCGGGAGCTTGAGAGCCGTTACCCCTACTCGCCCCACCCTGACGGCCGGCCCATCTGGGAACCCACCACGGCGTGGCCTGATCCGTGGGTGGCGATCGGGGCGATGTCGTCGGTGACGACCCGTCTGAACTTCGCTACCAACATCTACGTCGCACCGCACCGGCCCCTCCTGCAGGTGGCCAAGGAGGTGGGTACCGCAGCGGTGCTGAGTGACAACCGGGTGGTGCTTGGTGTGGGAGCGGGGTGGATGCGCGAGGAGTTCGAACTTCAGGGCCAGGACTTTGCCACCCGGGGCAAACGCCTCACCGAGATGGTGCCGGCGCTGCGTGCGTTGTGGTCGGGTGGGTTCAACGAGTTCCACGGCGAGTATTACGACGTGCCGGCGGTCACGATGGAACCGGCCCCCACCCGAATGGTCCCCATCTACTCGGGGGGCCACACTCCGGTGGCGCTGCGCCGTGCCGCTGCGGTGTGTGACGGATGGATCGGGAACGCCTATCGGTGGGATGAGGCCGCCACCCACGTGGGGGCGTTGCGGGAACAGCTCGTCGCCCACGATCGCGACGTTGACGAGTTCGCTGTGGTGTGCGGACTCTACGAATTGCCGACTGCTGAACTCTTTGAACGGGCAGAACGGGAACTCGGCATCACCGACACGCTGTGTTTGCCATGGGTGATGGACCCTGACCTCACCGATGACCAACGCAACGGCATCGTCGACGACGTCGAGGTGTACCGGCCGTCGGTGGAACGCTTCGCCACCGAGATCCTTGCCCGCTGCCAGCACTGAGCCGAACGGTAACTGGCTGGCTGACGAGGATCACCCAACGGCGCCGAGGTTGCGCAGCTCCGCGATGCGGGCGTCGTCGTAGCCGCACACGTCACGGAGCACCTCGTCGGTGTGTTCCCCGATCTCCGGTGCTCGTGACGGCACGGTTGGTTCATCGCCGGTGACGATGGGGACGAGAAGCTGATCGGCGCCGAGTTGGTCCGCACCCGCCCACGTCAGCCGATCGGCGAACTGGGGGTCGTCAAGCAGGGTGGTGGGGGTGTTGACCGGGGCGATGGTCGTGTCGTGCTCGTGGGCGAAGGCGATCCATTCGGCACTGGTCCGGCCAGCGAAGATGTCACGTAATTCGGCCTGCAGTTCGGTGTTGGCCCTGGCGTGGTCAGCCACCTTTGCCCCCGGCCACTTCTCAAAGAGGTCCATGCGTCCCACGCCTTCACAGAACCGCTTCCAGAAGATCTGTTCGGACGCCATGAACAGCACGTGGCCGTCAGCGGAGGCGTAGAACTGGTACCGGACGCCTTCTCGCATGCCGCCGAGACCGGCGGCTCGACGCACCCCGTCGTCACTGGCGTTGCCCGACACTTCTGACTGTGGCCGTTGGTAGGCGCGTTCGGTTTCGATGCGGTACCAGTCGAAGTACGCGGCGGCGTCGCTTTGGGCAACCTCCATCCGTGCCGGGGTGCCAGACGTGCGGGCCCGCACCAACGCAGCGAGGATCCCGAGGGCGGCGAACGCCGGCCCGGCGGTGATGCCGATGTTGACCCGGTCGGGGATGCGGGCAAACCCGTCGGCATCGGTTTCGGGGGCGACAGCGCCGCTCCACGCGTCATAGGCGATGCCGTGGCTGGGTAGGTCCCGGTAGGGGCCCGTGGCGCCGAAACCCGAAAGGGAACACACCACCACCGACGGGTTCAACTCGCACAGTCGTTCAAAGGTGAATCCCCGCTTGTCCAAGAACCCGGGCCGCATCCCTTCCACCACCACGTCGCACGACGCCACGAGGTCGGCGAGCACGGCGGTGCCTTCGTCCGTTTTGAGGTCCACCACCACCGATCTCTTGCCCCGGTTGAGGTGCAGGTGCATCAGTGAGTTCGATCGTGGCGAACCGTCGGGGGCGGTGTCATGGACAATGGGCCAGGTCATGGCTCGCACATAGTCCCCACCGGGTGGTTCGACCTTTATGACCTCGGCGCCGAAATCGACGAGGAACCCAGCGAGCGCGCCGGGTCCGAGAATTGAGCAGTCAAGGACTCGCACACCTTCGAGGTAGCCGCTCATCCGGGCCACACCACCGACTGCATCTCGGTGTATGCGTGCAAGCCGAACTCGCCGCCGTCACGTCCGACGCCGCTCATCTTGAATCCTCCGAATGGGGTCTCGTGGTTGCGTTGGGCAGTGTTGATGCCGACGTTGCCGCTGCGCAACTGGTTCGACAGGGCGAACGCCCGGGCGGTGTCGGCGGAGAACACGTAGTCGTAGAGGCCAAACGATGTGCTGTTGGCGATGGCGGCAGCGACGTCGTCGTCGCCTTCGAACGCCACGACACTGATGACGGGTCCGAATATCTCCTCGCGCACCGGCGACATCGACGCCTCGCAGCCGGTCAGCAGCGTCGGCCCGACGTAGAACCCCTTCTCGACGCCGGCTGGCCGTCGGCCGTCAAGAGCCACGGTGGCACCCTCTGATTCGCCGGCGGTGATGTAGGACTCAATGCGGTCACGCTGCGCACCGGAGATCACCGGTCCCACCACTGTGGTCATATCGGTGGGGTCGCCGATGGTGAGTCGTGTTGAGGCGGCGAGTAGCGCCTCAACGAGTTCGTCGTGACGGCTGGCGTGCACCACCGCCCGAGTTGGGGCGGTGCAGATCTGCCCGGAGTGGAACCCCCAGGTGCTCGCCAACGCCCCAACCGCCGCCGGGAGATCGGCGTCGTCAAGCACGATGGCGGCCCCTTTGCCGCCGAGTTCAAGCAACAGTCGCTTCATGGTGGTCGCACCAGCGGAGTAGATGGCCTGCCCGACCCCGGTGGACCCGGTGAACGACACCATGTCGATGTCGGGGGTGGTGGTGAGCGCAGCAGCCGGGGCGGGGTCGGCGGAGGTGATCAGATTCACCACACCGGGCGGGAACCCCACCTCGTCGAAGATCTCGGCGAGTTCGATGACGGCGAGGGGATCCTGGGTTGCGGGTTTCATCACCACGGTGCACCCAACCGCCAATGCGGGGGCGACCTTGCCCACCATGTTCACGAGCGGGAAGTTGTACGGCGAGATGGCGGCAACGGTTCCGACCGGTTGGCGTCGGGCGAGCGCGCCGATGAGTCCGCCGGGGGCGAGCGGAGTGGCACGCACCGGTTGGGGTGGAAGCGGGATCGAGAGATCCTTTGCCGCCGCTGCTGCATACCGCTGGAAGCGCTCAATGGCGACCGGGACCTGCATGCGCGACCCCACCTGGGCGGTGGCGCCGGTCTCAGCGATGATGAGGGGGACGAGGTCGTCGGCACGTTCGGCGAGTCGGGTGGCCACCGCACCGAGCAGACGAGCCCGCTCGGCTGCGGGGGTACGGGACCACGAGCCGAACGCCGCCCGGGCGGCGGCGGCGGCGGCGTTGGACTGGGCGACACTCGCCTCGGGGGCATGGCCGACGACTTGTTCGGTGGCGGGGTTGATCACCGCTGTGGTGCCGAGGTCGCCCTCGACCCAGTCGCCGCCGATGAGTAGTCGGTACTGCTTGTTCGTTGCGTCCATGGCCTCGACGTCCTCTCCCCCTGCCCACGGTTGTGTGCCGTGGGCTGTGTGCTGCGTTGGCCACCCCGGAGCGGCCAAGTCGGCACAGGCTACAATCTGACGTCACGTCAGATTTATGGACCCTGCGTTTCGGCTGTTTGTCGGGCCGTTGTGGCAGGGATGGGGAGGTCCACATGCTCGACGAGGTCATCCGCGGCGGAACGGTGATTGACGGCACCGGCGTACCTGGGGTGCGCGCCGATGTCGGTATTCGCGACGGGCGAGTGGTGGCGGTGGGCGAGGTGACCGAGGAGGCTGCGGTGATCACCGACGCCACCGGGTGTTACGTGACCCCCGGGTTCGTCGACCCCCACACCCACTACGACGCCCAACTGATGTGGGATCCGGCGGCGTCACCGTCGACGCTCCATGGTGTGACCTCGGTCGTCAACGGCAACTGTGGGTTCTCGCTGGCGCCGCTGCGGCCCGGCGACGCTGACTACCTGCGGCGCATGATGGCCCAGGTCGAAGGCATGCCCCTTCCCGCACTTGAGACCGGCATCGACTGGGAGTGGGAGACGTTCGCCGACTACCTGAATCGTCTCGAGGGGAACCTCGGGGTGAACGCAGGATTCATGGTGGGTCACTGCGCCATCCGCCGCTACGTGATGGGCGAGGACGCCACCGCACGTGAGGCCGACGCCGCCGAACTCGACGCCATCCGCGACGAACTTGCCCGGGCGCTTGAGGCGGGTGGCCTGGGGTTCTCGTTCACGTGGTCGACGTCGCACACCGACGGTGAGGGCAGGCCGGTGGCGAGCCGGTGGGCGAGCGCCGACGAACTTGAGGCGTTGTGTGCCGAGACGGGTCGTCACGATGGCACGACGCTCGAAGGCATCGTGCCGGGGTGCCTCGACCAGTTCGCCGACGACGAGATCGAACTGTTGGCCCGGTTGAGTGCAGCGGCGGACCGACCGATGAACTGGAACGTGTTGACGGTTGACTCCAAGGTGCCTCAGCGCATCCCTCGCCAGCTCGCCGCCAGCGACCGGGCCGCTGAACTCGGCGGTCGGGTGGTGGCACTGACCATGCCGGTGCAGGTTCCGATGAACATGAGCTTGCTGCATTTCTGCGGGTTGTGGTTGCTCCCGGGTTGGCGTGAGGTGTTGGACCGACCTGTCGATGAACGGATCGCTGCACTCACCGACCCTGCGGTCCGCCGGACCTTGGCCGAGGGTGCCGCAGCGCCGGAAGCGGGCGTGTTGCTGCGTCTCGCCGACTGGGCGACCTACCGCATCGGGGACACGTTCTCCGATGCCAACACCGGACTCAAGGGCCGAGTGGTGGGAGACGTCGCCGCCGAACGCGGCGTTGATCCATTTGAAGCCCTTCTCGACATCTGTGTCGCTGACGGGTTGCGCACCGTACTGTGGCCGAACCCGCCCGACGACGATGACGAGAGTTGGGCTATGCGTGCCGAGCTCTGGGATGACCCCCGCGCCATGATCGGAGGCAGCGACGCTGGAGCGCACCTTGACCGGATGTGCGGCGCGCCGTACCCGACGGCATGGCTGCGAGACTGTTTGCACGGCCGGCGACTGACGTCGGTGGAGAACGCCGTGCGACTCATGACCTCGTCACCGGCATCGTTGTTTGGTCTGCGCGATCGCGGCGTGTTGCGTGAGGGCGCGGTGGCTGACGTGGTGGTGTTCGACCCCGCCGAGATCGCCAGCGGCGAGGCCGAACTCGTCGCCGACCTCCCTGGGGGGTCCGCCCGGCTCACCGCTGCGAGCCGAGGTGTGCGGCGGGTGCTCGTCAACGGCGTGGCCGTTGTGGCCGACGGTGAACTGACCGGCGCCACTCCCGGGGTGGTGCTGCGCAGCGGTGTGCACACCGATACGGTGACGGCACGATGAGCGACAACGACCTGCTGTGGGAGGTTGACGCCGGCGGTGTGGGGCGCTTGACCCTGAACCGCCCGGACGCCGCCAACGCCATTACCCCTGACATGCGTAACCGGATCATTGACATCCTCTCCACGGCGTCAGCGGATCTGGCGGTGCGCGTGGTCGTGATTGGGTCGAACGGTAAGCACTTCTGCACCGGGGCGGACCTGCGCGCCGCCCAACCGGTTGGGCCCCTGCGGCCCGATGGGGCACCCGAGCGGGCGGTGGGAGACATCGCCCGCACCATCCGCACCGGCGCCCAGCGACTCATCAGCGCCGTGCTTGATTGTGAAAAACCGGTGGTTGCCGCGGTGGGCGGCACCGCTGCCGGGATCGGGGCGCACCTAGCGTTGGCTGCCGACATCGTGGTGGCATCCGCTGACGCCCGATTCATTGAGGTGTTCGTGCGTCGGGGCATCACTCCTGACGGCGGTGGGGCGTGGCTGCTTCCTCGACTCGTGGGGGTGGCCCGGGCGAAGGAACTGTTGTTCCTCGGTGATGACCTGGCTGCTGCTGACGCCGAACGGATCGGGCTCATTACCCGCTGTGTGCCTGCCGACGAGTTCGAGGCGTGTGTCGACGACTACGCCTCGCGGCTTGCTGCGGGGCCGACCCGGGCCATTTCGCTAGCCAAGTGGCTGGTGAACCGGTCGCTTGACACCGACCGAGCCGGGGCGTTCGACGACGAGGCGTGGGCGCAGGAGTTGGCCAGTCGCACCGAGGATTTCGCCGAAGGCGTGGCGGCGTTCGTCGAGCGGCGGGACGTGGCGTTCAAGGGTTGGTGAGATCCCCGTCGTGAGGGGTTCGTTCCGCCACCTGTTGGCGCCGGGCGCCATTGGTTCGTTGACGTTGCCGAACCGGGTGGTCATGCCCGCAATGGACATGAACCTGTGTGACGACGGGTCGCTGACCGCAGCGGAGATCGACCACTACGCAGCGCGTGCTCGTGGTGGCGTGGGCCTGGTGATTACCGGTACCGGGGCGGTGTCGTGGCCACACGGTGCTGCCTCGTTGCACCAGCCCGGGTTCTCCGATGACCGTTACCTCCGCGGGATGGTCGCTCTCGCTGACGCCGTGCACGCCGAAGGTGGTCGGGTGGCGATGCAGCTGTGCCATCACGGCAAGGTCGCCACCGTCGACATGGCGGCGGGACGCGAACTGTTGGTGCCGTCGGTGCCGGTGCCACCCATGGACCTCTCCACACTCGGTGACTGCACACCGGAGGAGTTGATGGCGCTCGCCACCGCAAGCGGCGGGCGGCTCCCCACCTACCGGGCCGCCACCGACGAGGACCTCGAAGGGGTGGTGGCAGCGTTCGCCGCAGCGGCTGGCCGTGTTGCGTCGGCGGGGATCGACGCCGTTGAGATCCACGCCGCCCACGGTTACCTGCTCTCGACCTTTCTGTCCCCCGGGTACAACCAGCGCACTGACGCCTGGGGCGGGTCGGTGGCGGGTCGAGCCCGACTGACCTGTGAGGTGATCGCCGCCGTGCGTGAGGTCGTGGGACCCCACTACCCGGTGCTGGTGCGCATCAACGGCTACGAGTTCGGCCCCGAGGGCGGTATGACCGCCGGTGAGGCGGGGGAGGTGGCGGTGCTGTTGGCGGCGGCGGGTGCAGATGCCATCCACGTGTCGGCCAACGCCCACGACCCGTTCGTCAACTTCACCGCTGGTCCACTCCCTGACACGGTCGCCGCTTATCGTCACGTTGCTGCCACAGTCACCGCAGCGCTTCGATCGGCGGGTCACCCCACCCCGGTGATCGCCGTGGGTCGACTGCTTCCCGACGTCGCCGAGGACATGTTGGCGGCATCCGAATGCGATTTCGTGTCCATGGGCCGCCAACTGCTCGCCGATCCTGATCTGGTGAACCATCTGCGCTCCGGTGGGACGGCGGCGGTGCGGCCGTGCATCAACTGTTACGTGTGCGTGGAGAAGAACTTCTTTGACGCCACGCCGTGTTGTGCCGTCAACGCCCGGTTGGGCCGAGGAGAACGACACGACATTGAGGCGGCTGCGGTGCGGCGGCGTGTCGTGGTCGTCGGCGGAGGGCCTGCGGGGATGGAAGCCGCCCGGGTCGCTGCGCTGCGAGGCCATGAGGTGTCGCTCTATGAGTCGTCGGGTCACCTTGGCGGCACGGCGCGTCTGTCGACGTTGACCACACCGGACAACGAACCGTTCGTGCACTGGCTGGTCGGCCAGCTCGACACTGTGGGGGTGACGGTGCACCTCGGGCAACGCCTCACCGCCGAGGAGGTTGCGGCGCTGTCGGCGGATGTGGTGGTGGTTGCAACCGGTGCGAAGCGCACCAACGCCGGGGTGGTGGCCGACCCTGCGGTGATTGGCGCACCACGAGTCCTCACTGGGGATGATCTACGCCGCCTCATCACTGGTGAAGGAGACGCTCGTGACGCTGCGGTGGGGAGAGGGACCCGGGTGGTGGTGGGTGGTGCCAGGCGACTCGGATTGTTGGGCTCACCTGCTCGCCTGCGCCGCTGGTCGCACCGGTGGCTGCCGCTCGGCCGGCGTGTCGTGGTTGTCGGTGGTGGGCTCGTGGGTCTCGAACTCGCAGCGTTCCTCGCTGAACGAGGGCGCCAGGTCACCGTGGTCGAGTCGGGTCGCCAACTCGGGTTGCCGATGGCGCTTCCGCGTCGGTGGCGATCGGTGGGTCACGCACGTCGCTCGGGGGTGACCGTGCTGCGTGACACCGTCGTGCGTGCGGTGGTGACCGGTGGGGTGGCGGTGCGCACCGGTGACGACGACACGGTGGTGGTGGGATGCGACGACGTGGTGGTCGCCGCCGGGGTTGAACCTGATGAGACGTTCGCTGATGCCGTCCGCGCCCTCGGCGTTGAGGTGGTCGTCATTGGTGACGCCCAGTCGGTGGGCTACATCGAAGGTGCGGTGCGCACCGGTTTCGACACGGCGGTGGCGTTGTGAGCCTCGACCCCACCCCGCGGTTCTGCGCCCCGTTCCCAATGTTCGCCCCTGCCCACCTTTTGGCGCTCGCCCCGGTGGCAGAGGACGCTGGGTTCACCTCGGTGGCGGTGCCCGAAAGCGTGTTCTTCCCCCGTGAGGTGTCCGCCGACTACCCGTACTCACCAGACGGCAGCCGCTTTTGGGCTGCGGACACCCCGTTCACCGACCCGGTGGTGGCGATTTCGGCCATGGCGGCGATCACGACCACGTTGCGGTTCGTGACCAACGTGGTCAAAGCGCCGTTGCGTCACCCGTTGCTGTTGGCAAAACAGGTGTCGTCACTGGCGGCCATCAGTGGCGACCGGGTCGATCTCGGGGTGGGGTCATCGTGGATTCCCGAGGAGTTCGAATGGCTTGGTGAGTCGATGCGCACCCGTGGCGCCCGTCTCGACGAGATCATCGACATCGTTCGTTTGGTGTGCGACGGTGGCAACGACTGGGTGGAGTTCCACGGCCGTCACTACGACTTCGGTCCGCTCATGGTGTCACCCGCCCCCACCCGGGCGGTGCCCATCCTGGTGGGTGGTCACAGCGAGGCGGCGTTGCGCCGTGCCGTGCGGGTCGGTGACGGTTGGATCTCAGTGCAGGCCACCCGAGACGAGATCCGCACCGTCGCCCACCGTCTCGCCGACCTGCTCGCTGACGCCGGACGTACCGCTGACCCGTTCACGCTCAATGTGTTGTGCCTCGACGTGATGCCCAACGCCACAGGGGTTGATGATTACGCCAACTTCGCCGCCGAGATGGCGGCGCTCGGGTTCACCGTGGCGTTTCAGGTCGTGCCGTGGTTCTTCACCGGTGGTGATCCCGAAGCGCTTGACGTGCGCACCGAAGCGTTGCGTGCCTTTGGTGACGAGGTCATCACCCCGCTCGGTGCCCGCCCTACTTGATGGCGACGGGGTGCACCGGGGAACCGACCCCTCCAACAAGTGGTTCGGGTGGAGCGGAAAGCAAGAACGTGTACTGACCGTCATCGGCACAGTCAGCGGCGAGGCCCTCGAGATTCCAGTTCTGGCCCTGGGTGAGGCCCATGTCGACGAGATGCACGAAGTGCACCGGCAGCAGGATCTCGTCGTCGCGGGTGCCGGGGAACACCTCGAAGATGAGGTTGTCGGTGGCCACAGCGGCGACGTCGTGGGTGTGGAACCACTCCACGGTGTCGAGGCTCGGCCCGGGGGCGGAGGCGCCGTAGGTGACCCGGTCATCGGCGAGGAACCACTGCAGATGTCCGGTGCGTAACAACACGACGTCACCCGGCTCGATGGTGGTGCGGGCCAATTCCACAGCGGCGTCAAGATCCGCAGGAGTCAGGGCGTGACCAGGTTCGAGGCGTTCAACCCCCAGGGCGGTCGCTAGGTCCAACAGCACCCCACGACTCACCAGCGCCCCAACCTGTTCGATCCCGCAACGTGACGCCCCGGCGTCGGTCACCGACGCGGCGGGGAACCCGTTGTAGATGTGGCCGTCGTAACTGGCGTGAGCCAACCCGTCCCAGTGGGTGCAGGCCTGAGTGCCCATGCTGAAGGCGTCGTCATTCCACTGTGGTGCCCCCGGGGCCCGTCCTGCCTCACCGCGCTGGGCGCGCTGGTGCAAGGCAATCATCGTGTGCGTGGGGTTCTCCCTGCCGGGGATGAACCCCATCTGGGGACCGTCTGCTGACAGCGGGATGGCAAGCGACAGTCGACGCCCGGTCACCGCCGCCGCCAATCCTCGCCGCACGGCGGCATCATCAATGAGGTTCAGGGTGCCGAGCTGGTCGTCGTCACCCCACCGACCCCAGTTGCGAACGCGCTGGCCGAGCTCGGCGATGTCTTGGGGCAGTGACGACACAGGTACGAGTGTGTCAGTCGCCGACGGGTCGGGCCAGCCCTCAGGCGCCGGGCCAGCGACCGGTGGCCGGGTCGAGACGCAGCATCCGGATGGCGTTGCCACGGGCGATCTTGAACACCGTCTCGTCGTCGAGGTCCACGACCTGTTCGGTGAAGATCTTGCGGGTGTCAGGCCACGTCGAGTCGGTGTGGGGGTAATCGGTTTCGTAGGTGACGTTGTCGATGCCGATGCGGTGCAGGCTCTCAAGCCCGTGACGATCCCGGAAGAAACAGCCGTAGATCTGGGCGAACCAGTAGGTGGACGGCGGTTCGGGAACGAGGTCACGGACTCCGCCCCACGCCCGGTGCTCCATCCACACGTCGTCGGCCCGTTCCAAGATGTAGGGCACCCAGCCGATCTGGCCTTCGGAGTAGGCGAGACGCAGATCGGGGTGGCGGACCAGGACCCCTGAGAACAGGTAGTCGCACAACGAACTCATGGCGTTACCGAAACTCAGTGTCGCCGCCACCGCAGCGGGGGCGTCGGGCGATGTGGCGGGCATCTGTGACGACGACCCGATGTGCATGCACACGATGGTCCCCGTCTCCGCACACGCAGCGAAGAACGGCTCCCAGTATCCCGAGTGCAGCGACGGGAGACCCAGCTTTGCGGGGATCTCGCTGAACGCCACCGCCGTCACCCCACGCGCCGCGTTGCGGCGGATCTCGGCCACGGCGAGATCCACGTCCCACAGCGGCACGATGCACAACGGGATGAGTCGACCCGAGGCGTCACCACACCACTCCTCGACCATCCAGTCGTTGTAGGCGTGCACGCACGCCAAAGCCAGATCCTTGTCGGCTGCTTCAGCGAACGTCTGGCCGCAAAAACGCGGCATGGTCGGGAAGCACAGGCTCGACTCGACGTGGTCGACGTCCATGTCGGCGAGTCGGGCTGTCGGGTTGTAACAACCGTCGCGCATCTCGTCGTAGGTGATGGGCGACGCCGTCATCTCATCCCGGCTGAACCCGACTGCAGCGACGTGCCGCTTGTGGGGGGCGATGAGATCGCCGTAGAGCCAGCAGTCCGCTTTGGGAGCGTCGTCGTTCCACACGAACTCGTAGGTGGTCCCACCCCGGTAGGTCATTGACTCGAGACCCCGTCGTTCCACCCGGGGGGCGTCGGGGTGCTTGCGGAACTTCTCGGGCAACCACCGTTCGAAAAGGTCTGGTGGTTCCACGACGTGGTCGTCGACCGACACGATCAGTGGGATGTCACGTTCAGTGGACACGCTCGGTCTCCTCGATTTCACCCGAAAACTCGGGCGGAACAGGTTTCTGAAACGGTATCAGAAACGTCTCCGACGGCCTCTGCCGGGCGCTCACCGTTCAGGACTGCGGCGGTGGCTCGACGATCCCGTCGGGAGAGGGCGCCGGTGTGCCTGCGGGCGCATCGAGGGGTGCGAGCAGGTGCTCAAGGGGGGCGATTCGGTTCGGGTGTCGGCGCTCCCCGAGCGCTCCCTGGCCGGCTTTGGTGCGTCGACCATCGATGTGCATCCGGCCCGGCCAACCACGGTGCTGGTGGTAGGCGCTGGCGTGATAGATGAGTTCGCGTGCCTGGTCGCGGCCGCGCCACTTCTCAGCGACGTAGATCTGGTCGACCGCCCCCGTCTGTGTCCACCACCGCACCGCCGCCACCTGGTCAGCGTTGGCGACCGGGAGATGGAAGAACTCGGGGTCGGTGATCACGGTGCCGACCCGCAGGTGGTCGGTGGCGAACGCCACGAGGGTGGCCGTCGGTTCAGGAGCGGTGCGGTCTTCGAGGATCACGAACCAGCAGTCCACGGTGCCGGGATTGGACAATGGGTTGACCCGAACAACGGCGTGACCGTCGTCGTCCACTTCGGCAGTCCACAGCCGGTACATCGACGAGGTGTCCCCGGGTTTGTCCACGATGACCCCGTCGGGGTGGGCGTCGTCAACGAAACTGTGGACACGCCACCGACCCATCGGCAGTGAGTCCAGACGCACGTACCACGTCGGTGTGCCCGGTGTTGGCACTCCTGGGGGGGTGGACGGCGAATGGGGATGGGGTGTGACCACGTTGGCGGTGGATCAACCGGTGTACGTCGGTGTCACCGTAGCGGGGGACCGGTCAGGTCCCGGCGTCGGTCCAGGACCAGTCCCATTGGCGGTCACGGTGACGTCACTGCCGATGGCATCCACCTCAGCTTGCAGGACGATAAACGCAAAGCCGGCTTCGATCTGCGCGCACGTGTCGGTGACGAGCTGGCTGTAGAACGCCTCGAGCAGCGGCCCGGCGCCCGTCAGGTCGGCAAGTGCTGCAGCCAGTTCCTGGTCGACGGCATCGGTTGGCTCGGTGCAACTGCCCAGGATGTACTCGAGGAGCCGTCCACCAAGTGGCGATGTTGGCCCGCCGAGAGCATCATCGACGATGCCTTGGGCCACCGCGGTGAGGTCGGGATCGACAAACTCGAGGTCGGAGGGATCCCACGACACCGTCACCTCGGCGGGCAGTGACGATGCTCGCTCGAATCGGATGGAGGTGACCATGGTTGCCCCTCCGGAGGGACTGTTGGGGTAGAGGTACCCCGTACCGCCTGGGTAGGGGAACAGGGCGGCGATGAGCGGCTCTAGTTCCGGGTCGATCGGCCCGGGCGGGCTGACGTAGTCCACCCACGACGCCTCGTCATCAAATCCCACCTCAGACACACACTGGGTCGTTTCTCCGGGTGCAGAGCCCTCGAGTGTCAGGACTGGGATCAGGTCCTCACCGACAACGGGTCGTGGGGATGCCGACCCTTCCACAGTGATGACGACGTAGTTTGCGTTCGACTTGTCGGTGAGCCCGAACAGTGCCGTGCAACTCTCGTAGGTCCCGGTGCCGAGAAACAGCCCGGCGTTCCCGCCGGCTCCACCGTTCCCGCCGTTCCCGATAGGGGCCCCGATCGGGTCAGCGGACAGGGGAGGTGCGACCACGGGTGAGGCAATGGTGGCGGTCCCCGCAGCGAGTGCAAGTCCCCCGGCGATGGTTCGGCGGGAACGCATGGCATTGAGCAGCGACATGCTGCGACCCCCTCGTGGTAGCGGTGCCGTGAGCCTAGGGCACGGCCCGAGCCCGCAGCAGGCCCAGATCCCGAGCCCCACGGGTGCGTCGTCGGACGTCAGTGCGTCCGCAGCGGTGCCAACACGTCAGCTGCGCAGGTTTCGATTGCGTCGGAGAACTCCGCTACGTCTCGGCCGGGCAGGTTGACTACGAACGCTGTGGCTCCGGCGTCGGCGAGTCCAACTATCTCGTCGAGGATCCGCTGCGGTTCCCACCTCGTCCCCCATGCCCCTGACAGCGACGTGGGGATGGCGACGACGCCCGGAGGTTCGGGACGTCCAGCTGCTTCGGACAGCTCAACGAGTCGTCGCACCCCGGCTCCGAAGGCGTCGAGGTCGGGCATCGCCGGGGTGCCGAGCACGGACTCCGAACCTCGCGGGCTCGGCATCGGGGACCACGCGTCGGCGAACCGGATGGCTCGCCGCATTGCCGCCGTCGAGTTCCCACCGACCCAAAGTGGTGGATGAGGGTGTTGGGTGGGGGCAGGTTGCACCACCGTCTGGCGGGCCTCCCAGCCGTCGCCGCGACGATCGACTGGTTCGGCGGTCCACGCCGCAACCATGGTCTCGAGCGCCTCGTCAGCGAGTGGACCGCGCCGGTCGAACCTGGCGCCGAGCGCCGCGAATTCGCTCTCGAGATAGCCGGCACCGACTCCGATGATGGTCCGACCGCCCGAGAGGACGTCGAGGCTGGCCACGAGCTTCGCTGCCATCAACGGGTTGCGGTACCCGAGCACGAGCAGATTGGTATGGACTCGAAGGGTCGTCGTTGCCGCTGCGGCGAATGACAGCGCCACGAACGGATCGAGGGTGGGGTGGCCACCGGTCGTCAACCAGCGTTGGTCAGGGGCGGGATGGTCGGTGGCGAACACGGCGGCGAAGCCGGCGGCTTCGGCTGCGGTGGCCACCGTGGCGATCCCCTCGGCGGTGAGGAGTGCGGGGTCGCCGGGTCGATCCACGGGGAGGCCGAGCGAGACGAGCATCGCCGCAGCATAGGATCTGACACGTTGTCAGAAACGGGTGGGGTGGTGGCTGTCGGCCAGACCCCCAACGGAGGGGATGATCATGGGTGCACTCGACGGCAAGGTGGCGATCGTGACCGGGGCCGGTCAGGGACTGGGTCGCTGCCACGCTGAACTGCTGGCTGCCGAGGGTGCCAAGGTGGTCGTCAATGACCTCTCTGACGCTGCGGAGGCCACCGCAGATGCCATCAACAGTGCGGGTGGCACCGCCGTTGCCTACCGCTGTGACGTCACCGACTGGGATGCGTCGGCGGCAATGGTTGCCGCCGCGGTGGAGACGTTCGGGGACCTTCACATCCTGGTGAACAACGCCGGGTTCGTGCGTGACGCCATGAGCTTCTCCATGACTGAGGACCAGTGGGATGCCGTGGTGGGTGTGCATCTCAAAGGGCACTTCGCCCCGAGCCGGGCCGCTGGGGCGTGGTGGCGCGAGGTGGCCAAGGCCGCCGGTGAAGGGGCCGAGCTCCCCGGACGCCGCATCATCACCACGACGTCGGAGAGTGGCCTGTTCGGTGGCCCAGCCCAGGGCAACTACGGCAGCGCCAAGGGGGGCATCATCACCATGACGCTGATCCTTGCCCGTGAGCTTGTGCGCTACGGCGTGACGGTGAACTGCATTGCGCCTCGCGCCCGCACTCCCATGACCGAGGCCATGCCGTATTTCGCTGCTCCCGAGTCGGGCTTTGACCGTTACGACCCCGCCAACGTGAGCCCCATGGTGGCGTGGCTGGCGTCCGACGACGCAGCTGACGTCAGCGGTCAGGTGTTCATCGTTCTCGGCGACGAGGTGCACCGCATCGCTCCGACCACCATCGTGTCGTCAGTGACCAACGGCGGTCACAAGTGGTCGGTGGCTGAGATCACCGCCGCTCGTGGGGACCTGTTCGCCGGGGCTGACACGGGGGTTCCCCCTTGGGGCGGCCCCCCGATGTGACGAACCCGCAAGGCTCGCCGAGCGGCACGCACCGCCCGGCGAGCCAGCTGCGGGGTCCTACCGGATGACGGGGAGGCGAATGAGGTCGTCGAGGATCTCGAACGTGCCGTAGCCTCGCTCCTGGTTCTGGGCCAGCTCGAACGTCCTGTTGCCGAGGGTGTCCCGGGCGCCGAACCAAAGTTGGTAGGTGCCCGCAGAAGCATTGGGGCTGATGCGCAGGGTGGCCTCGTAGATGCCGTCGTTCGTGGTGCCACTCACCAGTGTCCCGAGGATCCACTGGGCCACTGGTTCACCCGTCGTGGGGTCGACCACGAACCCGTTGGGACCGCTCACCCACGGTGAGGTGTTGTCAACGCCGGACTCATCGGTCGCCCGCCAGCGCACCACGACGGTGTCGCCAGGTTGCACAACACCTGTTGAAAGCGTCACCTCACTGAGCACGGGTGCTGCACCGTCGGACGACCCACCGATGACACTGAAATCAACTGGGGTTTCAGAGCGATTACCGGCCGCATCGACGGCGTAGACGAAGGCGGTGTAGACGCCATTGGGGATGGTGGCGGGCACCTCGCAGGTGGCTTCGAAGCGCTCTCCGCTGTCACGGTCACCAATGCGGTTCGCCTCTACGGGGAAGGGGCACCAGGTGACCCAGCCCGGGGGGCCACCTACGAGCATCCATGACTGCGCCCCCGCGCTGTTGACGGTCCACGACACCCGCAGGGTCGTGCCGGCTTGCACCGTGCCAGGTCCGCTGACCTCGCTGATCGTCGGTCCAACCGGGAAGCCTGGAGTGGAAATCTCGTCCCCGGACTCCGGCGTTGAGCCGCCGGCCGTGCCGCGATCCGACGGACGGGTTGGCATGAGGGTGTTTCCGCCGGGGAGCTGGTCATCGGCATCGATCGTGTCGGCGCCGGGGAGTGTCGTCCCGGTGCTGCCTTCATCTGTGGCCTCGCGCTCGGCGGAGGCTCCGTCGGAGGCGTCGCGTTCGGTGACTGCGGTTTCGTTCGACGAGAACAGTGGCAACGACACCGGGAGCGATCCGGTGATCGCAGCCGCTGCCAGTCCAGAGCCGCCGAGCACCGCCACCACGACGGCACTGCCCACGAGGAGACGGGATCGCCGGCGTTGTGGGGCCACGGCCTCGTCGGTCGCTGACGTGTCGTGTCGGTGGGCGAGGCGCTCGTTGCCGCGGTGAGTCAGGTACTCGGCGGCACGACGGATCACATCGTCGGACGGGTTGGTGTTCATATTGCTGTCTCCTGTGCAGGGGTGGGTTCGATGTCGTTGTGGTTGTCTGCCTCGATCGGCACGAGCGAGAGGTGGGAGGCCCGGATGCGTGTGAGGCCGCGGTGGACGTGATTGTTGACGGCCGCCCGGCTCATCCCGAGTGCGTCAGCGACGTCGCTGTATGCCCAGCCGAAGCCGTGCACCAACAGCACACACGAGCGCTGCTCGTCGCTCAGACCGGCAAGAAGGTGGAGGACCTCGTTGAGCTCAGGGTCGTCGGAGGCAACGTCAGGAAAGGTGTCGGGGAACGTGGTCCGACGTGACCACCGGGTGTAGCGGCGTGACTTCGACTGGGCGACCCGGTAGAGGTAGCCCAGAGGGTTTTCCATCTGTGTCAGTCGCTCCTGGTTGGACCAGGCGTATTCCTCAACCTCGGCACAGAGGTCGCTCCCGACTTCCGCACCCCAGCGTGACCACAGGACCGGTCGCAAACGCGACCTGACGAGCTCGATCAGTTCATCAAATGAGACTGACTGCTCTGCGGGCGGCGACGCTTCCATCTTTCCCTATAACCCCGGGACCGTTTCGGATGTTTCAGTCATCCGATTTCCCGTCAATACGGGCCATTTCGGCCCTCAGCGTGCACGGCGGTAGGGGCAGAGCGGGGGTCTGAGTGGCGGACGCCGCTTGGTCGTCAGTCCTCGTCGAGTTCGATCACCGACCCGGCCAGCGTCTGGTAGATGATTCCCGAGAGGGTCTCGCGCAACGACTCGCGTGTCGTTCCGCGTTGCCCGAGCTCCTTTTGGTAGGCGAGGAGACGTTCGAGCATTGCCACCATGGCCGCTGCCGCAGCGAACGGCTCGAGTGCGTCATCGATGCGGCCAGCAGCCTGACCACGTTCAACCATCCCTGCCATGGCGTCGATGATCGGGAGCGACGCCCGCGTGCGTGAGCGCCGGAACGCAGTGTTTCCCTCCTCGGCCTTGAGGTTCCGAATGCGCAGCACCGCCTGGTGGTCATGCCAGTAACCCATGTACGCATCCACGAACGCCCGTGCCTTGGCCGGGCCGTCAGGTCCGAACCAGTCAGTGCTGAACAGTGCCAACAAGGCCTGTTCGTTCTCGCCAGCGGTACGTGACAACGCCAAAAGAACGGCGTCAACGTCGGCGAAGTACTGGTAGAAGGTGGCCGGTGAGGTGCCAGCTTCCCGGGTGATGTCGACCACCTTGAGTTCAAGCACCCCGTGTTGGCGAAGCAGCTTTGCAGTGGCGTCCAGCAGGCGCTTGCGTGTGGCCTGGGCGCGGCTGCCAATGACTCGTCCGTCAGCGGCGAGGAGATTTTCGGCCATGGCCAACGCTACCGCGCCTCGTGTGGTGTGTTGACGGGGTTGTCGGCCAGTGAGATGCCTCGACCCGACACCGATTCGGGCAGACGCCAACTCATTGAGTCAGCTTGGTGCGTTCAGTCGCCATCTCGGGAAAGGCCAGGGGTCGCCCGCAGCCCGGCGATGAGGGCGTCGCGTTCGGTAGCAGTGAGGTCGGCTTCAGGGTGCAGACCGAACCGGGTGAAATAGGCGGGTGGCATGGAACCGTCGAGGATGACCCTGACGGAGTCATCGGCGTCACCAGGGTCGGTGGCGAACGTCGAGTAATTGACTGCGCCTCGACCGTCGTTGACATGGAGCTCCACCGCCCAGGAAATGGGAGCGACCGAGGCGTAGGCGGGGAACTCGGCTTCGTTCGAGTGGCAGTCATAACAGGCGCGCACCATCAGGTCTCGGGTGGTGGAGTCGGCCCACGCCGGCTCACCGGTTATCGGACCGTTGGCGTGGGCGCGACCGAACGGAACGAGCTGGATGACAACACCGACGACGACCACCGCTACCGCCAACGCTGCCACCACCGGACCGCTGGCCCCGACGCTGCCTCGACGGGTGATGCGCCGGTGAACTGCAACGGCGACGACGCCGACGATGACGAGCAACACCACGGTGATCGGTGGCGCAAGTCCCACGAGTTCAGACAACACGAGCGCAGCAACGCCCACCACGCTCACCACGACGGTGATGACGGGGTGGCGGGCCACCGAGCTGCGGAATCGGACCCAGCGTGAGGCGGAAGGCTGGTCGGAGGTGTTGGTCACCTGCCGGATGGTAGTGGCGGTGGGTTACGCGCCGTAGACCGGGGTCGGTTCGGGCGCCTCACGCACAAGGTCGGCGACGAGTGCACCAACTTCAGCCGGGTCGAGGCGGTCACCCTTGTCGAACACGGTGCCGTGCTGCCAACCTGTCGCCACCGACAGTTGCCCGCCGGCGATCTCGAACATGCGGCCGGTGACGTCACACGACGGCGACGCCAACCACACCACCAGCGGACTGACATTGGCGGGGTCCATGGTGTCGAACCCTGATTCGGGTTTGCGCATCATGTCGGCGAACGCCTCTTCGGTCATGCGGCTGCGCGCCGAGGGTGCGATGCCGTTGATCCGCACCCCGTAACGGGCGAGCTCGGCGGCGGCCACGATGGTCAGCCCGGCAATTCCAGCTTTCGCTGCGGAGTAGTTCGCTTGTCCGACACTGCCGAACAGCCCGGCCCCCGATGAGGTGGTCACCACTCGAGCGTTGACTTCCTCACCGGCCTTGGCCAGGTTCCGCCAGTGTTCGGCGGCGTGACGTAGTGGTCCGAACGTGCCGCGCAGGTGCACCGCCACGACTGCGTCCCACTCCTCGACCGACAGGTTCACGAGCATGCGGTCACGAACGATGCCGGCGTTGCACACCAGCGCATCGAGTCGGCCGAAACGTTCGATGGCGTCAGTGACCATGGCCCCCGCAGCGTCGAAGTCGGCCACATTGTCACCATTGACCACAGCGACACCGCCCGCAGCGGTGATCTCGTCGACGACCTGCTGGGCGGGGGTGATGTCGGTACCTTCACCGCCGAGCGAGGCACCGAGGTCGTTGACCACCACGGTCGCCCCTTCGGCGGCGAGGGCCAGGGCGTGGGCTCGTCCCAGGCCTCGCCCGGCGCCGGTCACGATCACGACTTGGTCGTCACAGATTCCCATCGTTCATCTCCTGTCGTCGGCGTGGCTTAGCGGCGTGGCTTGTCGGGGTGGGTTGTTTGGGCGGCGTGTTGGGGCCGCTTGCTCGGCTGGCGCAGGCCCTAAAGGGCGTCAGCGACGCGCAGGGCGTGGGTGTCAGCAGTGCCGAACGTGGCATCGAGAGTGACAGCGCGCTTCCAGTACCGCTGGGCGTGCACCTCCCAGGTGAACCCCATGCCACCGTGCACCTGAATGCCGGCCCGGCCGTTGGCGAGCGCCGCCTCACCGGCCACGACCTTTGCTGCGGACACTGCCACTGCCGGGTCGTCGTCACTGGCGCCGTCAAGGGCGCAGGCTGCGGCGTACACCGCTGATCGAGCCACCTCGGAGCGCACCAGCATTTCGGCACAGAGGTGTTTGACCGCCTGAAACCCGCCGATGGGCCGACCGAACTGTTCGCGTTCTTTGGCGTACGCCGTGGCGAGCGCCCCGGCCCCTTCGGCGACGCCGGCAGCCATGGCTGCGGTCAACACCACACCGGTCCTCCAGCATCGAAGCGCCGTGTCACCATCAGCGAGTTGGGTGCCTCCGAGCGCTGCGGGATCGACCTGGTCGGTTGTCTTCCACACGGGGGCACCGGCATCGAGGGGGCGTTCGACGCGAACCGGGTTGAGCGCTGCGGTTGGTACGGACCACAAGGCGTCATCGGTGAACACCAGACACACCGGGGCCATGGTGGCGTGCTCCACCAACGTGGCATCCCGCTGGGGTTCACAAAGTGTCACCGCCACCGACCCGTCCGCCGCGCCGTCGACGAGGCCTGCGGCAAGCCAGGTCGCTACCAGTGGCCCGGGAACGAGCCCCCGCCCAAGTTGTTCGAACACGACGGCCGCTTCACGCACCCCCATGCCGTCGGCGGTGAGGCTGAACACGCCCAGCTCGCCGAGCGCTGACCACGCTGCGGGGTCGACCACCTCGTCGGTGTCCTCGGTGACGGCGGTGTGTTCAGGTGGGAATCGGTCGGCGGCGAACGCCGCCACCATGTCGGCGAGGGCTTGTTGTTCGTCAGTCAGCCAGAAGTCCATGGTGTCCTCAACGGTCCTTGGGTAGGCCGAGTACCCGTTCGGCCACGATGTTCTTCTGCACCTGAGAGGTGCCCGCCGCAATCGAGATCGAGATGCCGTGGATGCGTCCCTGCACGTGTCGCCCGGTGGGGAGTTCCCCGAGGTCGTCGAGCGACAGTGACGCCCGCTCCAACAAGCGCAGCGCCAGTTCGCCGAGACGGTGGCGTAGATCCGAGTAGGCCAGCTTGAAGACGTTGCCACCCACCCCGACGAGACCCGTGCGGGTCGCTTCAGAAATGTTGCGCTTCGTCAGTGCCCACAGGGCGTCAAGTTCGGCGGCGAGGTGACCGAGTTCGCGTCGCAGGCCTTGGTCGTCCCAGGCAGTGGCCGATCCCCGGGTGATGTGTCGGGCGAGTTCGGCGAGGTCCCGGCACAATTCGAGGGTTTGGAGCATCTCGGAAACGAACGCCGTGCCGCGCTCGAAACTGAGGGTCACCATCGCCACCCGCCAGCCGTCGTTCTCGTTCCCGACCCGGTTGGTCACGGGGACCCGAACCTCGTCGAGGAACATCTCAGCGAACTCGGTGGACCCTTCCATGGTGCGCAGTGGGCGGATGTCGATCCCGGGGGTGTCCATGGGCAGAATCAGCCAGGTGATGCCTTTGTGCTTGGCGGCGTCAGGGTCGGTACGCACGAGGATCTCGCAGTAGTCAGCGACGTGGGCGAAGCTCGTCCAGATTTTCTGGCCGCTGAGTACGTAGTCGTCGCCGTCACGCACCGCTTTGGTTCGCAGGCTGGCGAGGTCGCTGCCGGCGTTGGGTTCACTGAACCCTTGGCACCAGATCTGGTCGCCGCGCAGGATGCCGGGCAGGTGGGCAGCTTTTTGTTCGTCGGTGGCTTCCACCACGAGTGTGGGTCCGGCGTGGAGCAGGCCCACGAAGTTCATGCCGACGTAGGGGGCGCGGGCCCGTTCGGTCTCCTCGAGGAACACGAGGTGTTCAGTCGGGGTGGCGCCCCGACCGCCGTACTCGGCCGGCCAGTTGATCCCGGCATACCCGGCGTCAAAGAGTGTGCGTTGCCAGGCGGCGTCGTATGCCCGTCGGGCCTCCCAGTCGTCGCGGTCGGGGGGTGGGCCGACGTCGGGCAGCACCGAGGCCAGCCACGTGCGCAACTCGAGGCGGAACTGCTCCTCGGCGTCGGTGTAACGAAGGTCCATGGTTTCCCCTCGGTGGAACGGGACGCCGGGGTGCCTGCGGCGCCGATTCAGACTAACCCGGCACGCCACACCGCATCTGACGCAGCGTCAGATATCTGCACGACAGCACCAGCGTTGGCGCTGAGGCGTTCAGCAGGTGATGCCACCATCGAGGGGGATGACCGCACCGGTCATGAACCGGGCGTCGGGCGAGGCCACATAAGCGATCAGTGAGGCGACCTCTTCGGGTTCTCCTGAGCCCATCGGGGTTGAGATCTTGTGAAGGTCTCGGGGGTTGCCACCCTCGGGGACGTCAAGGAACGAGTTGATGATGTTGGTGTTGGTGAACCCGGGGGCGATGGCATTCACCCGGATGTTGTTGGTGCGGTACTCGTACGCCAGGGCCTTGGTCAGCATCACGATCGCCCCTTTCGACGAGGCGTACGCGGCACTCCACGACTGGCCGATGAGTCCGGCGGTGGACGCAATGTTCACAATGACCCCACTTCCGCTGGCGAGCATGTGGGGCAGGCAGTAACGGGCAAGGTGGAACGAGCCGTGCAGGTTGACCCGCACGATGCGGTCAAAGGCGTCAGGGTCCTCTTCATGGGTCCAGGCGAACCGGCCGATGCCGGCAATGTTGCCGAGCACGTCGACCCCGCCGCCGAGGAATTCGGCCGCTTCGGCCACGGTGCGCTCCACCATGGCGGCGTCCGCCACGTCGCAGTCCCACGCCTCGGCACGTCCACCACCGCCGCGCACCACCACGGCGGTGTCCTGAGCCCCGCGCATGTCCAAACACGCCACGGACGCCCCTTCAGCGGCGAACCGCAACGCCGTGGCGCGTCCGATGCCTGACCCGGCGCCGGTGATCACGACACGCTTGCCTTCGAATCGGCGCAGCGGGGTCTCTGGGAACGTGGGGTTGTCGCTCATCGGTTGCCTCCTGGGCGTGACGGCTGCGTGTTGGCGTACTGGGTTCGCAGGTCCCGCTTGAGGACCTTTCCGCTGGGGTTGCGTGGCAGTGCGTCGACGATCTCGAGCTGTTCGGGAATCTTGTGGGTTGACAACTGACCGGCCCGACAGTGCGCCACGAGTTCGTCGAAGGTGAGGGTGGCATCGGGTGCGCACACCACCACAGCGCACGCCCGCTCGCCACTGGCGTCATCGGGAAGGCCGACAACCGCCACATCGGCGATGGCCGGGTGGGCGAAAAGGAGATCTTCGATTTCCTTGGCCGAGATGTTCTCCCCCTTGCGAATGATGATGTCCTTGAGTCGGCCGGTGATCCGCACGTACCCCCGCTCGTCGACCACCCCGAGGTCCCCGGTGCGGAACCAGCCGTCCTCGGTGAACGCCTCAGCGTCAAGACTGGCGTCGAGGTAGCCCAGGCACACCTGCGGGCCACGGACCTGCAGTTCGCCTTCCTCGTTGGCGCCGAGCGTGACGTCGTCCATCACGACCCGCAGTGCCACCCCGGGGCAGGGTCGCCCGTCGGTGGTGGCTTTTGCCTCGTCGTCATCGTCGACGCTGACCATGGTGTTGATGGGGCTTTCGGTGAGACCCCACCCACCAATGAGCGGTGCCCCGAAAGCGTCCATCATCTCGGCGTGCAGCGTGACCGGTTTGGGAGCGCCCCCACCGTTGAAGATGCGTACGTCGGGCAGAACCTTGTTGTCAGGGCCGGCGCTGCGCTGGGCGGCGAGGTACGCCAACCAGAACACGGTGCCCGCTCCGGCACACGTGCAGCCGTGTTCACCGAGCCACACCGGGGTTCCCACCGGGTCGAACACCTCGACCATGAGCAGCTGTACGCCGGTTTCCATGGCGTTGAACAACCACACCAGGCCGCCCACGTGGGTCACGGGGAACACCACCGCCGCCTTGTCGTCACTGGTCACCTGCATCGACCACTGCATGCCGGCGTTCGCGGCAGACAGGGATGCGTCGGTGTGCTTGGCGCCTTTGGGGTCTGCGGTGGTGCCTGACGAGTAGAACAACCAGCGCATGGCGTTTCGGTCAGCGTGGAAGGGTTCCAGCGTCGACGGGTCCCCTTCAGGGAGATCGGGGTCGGCAACCAGTACCGCCGTGGGGGATCCGTCGGTCACTTCGGCGGCCATGGCAGCGAAGTCGAAGTTGCGGAATTCGCCGGGAACGACGAGGAGTTCCGCCCCGCTTTGGTTGGTGATGAACGACACCTCGCGGTGACGGTAGATGGGCAGGATCGGGTTCTGCACCGCGCCGAGTCGGGCGAGGGCCCCGGCGAGCACCAGGGCTTCAAAACGTGACGGCAGCACCCACGAGACCCGCGTGTTCTCACCCACCCCGTAGGTGGCGGCCAGGCCTGCAGCGACGCGCTCACACCAGTCCCGGTACCCGGCGAAGGTCATGGTGCGACCCGCCTCGTCGATGGCCATGATGGCGTCCGGGGAGGTGTCGGCGCGCGCCGTGATGAGTTCCCACAAGGCGCGGTCAGTGGTGTCGATCGAGGTCATGGGACTCTCCGTGTGTCAGCGAGCGGTGCGGTGGGTCGATGGGGTGCGGCGGCGTGGTCGTCAGCCGAAGGTTGCAGGGCCCGTTTGTCGACTTTGCCGAGGGCAGTGAGTGGCAGTTGGTCGACCACTACAACGATGTCAGGGATCTTGTACCCGGCGAGGTGGGTGGCCACATGGTTGCGTACCACGTCGGCGTCGGGTGGGGTGGTGGCGTCGGTTGGGACCACGAAGGCGACCCCGACCTCCCCGAGGCGGGAACCCGGTGCGGCCGCTCCGAGGACCGCCACGGCGGCGACCCCGTCAAGAGAGGCGAGTGTGTTCTCCACCTCGGCGGGGTACACGTTGTAGCCACCACGTATGTACATCTCGGTGGTGCGGCCCACCAGACGCAGGTTGCCGTCGTCGCCCACCCAGCCGAGGTCCCCGGTGTCGAGCCAACCGTCGGGGTCGACCGGGGTTGAAGGTGCTGAGGTGGGGTCGGCGGCCACCGCTGGAACGTAGCCCCGCATGGTGGCCCGGCTGCGCACACAGACCCGACCAACGTGCTCGGCTCCCGGTGGGAGCGGTGTACCGCGGTCGTCGACCACGCGCATCTCGACCGGTCCGGTGGGGCGGCCCACGGTGGTGCACACCACTTCGACGGGGTCCCCGGGGGTGGTGCCGGTGGCCACACACGATTCGGTGCTGGCGTAACGAGCCACCACCGGTGCGCCCAGTGTCGCTTCGATGCGCAACACGAGGTCGGGAGGGATGCGGGCCCCACCGATGCCGGCGATGCGCAGCGACCCGAGTCGGCTCGCCCCGATGCCCGCTGCGTCAAGGTGGTCGCACAACAACGCGTACTGCGTTGGCACCCCCTGGCACACCGTGACCCCTTCACCCATCAGCAACGCTGCGGTTGCTTCTGGGGTCCACGGGGTGGGGGTCACGATCGTGGTGATGAGGTGGGACCATTCGTCCCACAGGCGGGTCATGGTGCCGACGTGGGCGAACGGCAGCGGTGAGAGTCGCCGGTCGCCCACGGCGCTGAGCGGTCCGGCGGCAGCGGCCATGGTCGATTGGCACTGGTGGTCGAACACCACCCCTTTTGGGACACCCGTGGTGCCGCCGGTCCACACGATGCACACCGGGTCCGTGGCGGTGGGGGTGACCCGTCGCCGCATCGGGTCACCACGTGCGGCGAGGGAATCAACGTCGCCAAGTGGTTCGTTGATGAGACGTGCCGGTGTGGTGGCAGCGAGGATGTGGTCCCGCTCGGTTGGGCCCAGGCGGGGATTGATACCGGTGGCGATGGCGCCAACTCGCAGGGCGGCGTGGTGGCTAATGGCGTAGTCGATGCCGCTGGGCAAGGCGATGGCCACAACATCACCGGGGCTCACCCCGTCGGTGATGAACTCCCCGGCGAGGGCGTCCGCCGCGGCGGCGAGTTGGCGGAACGTGACCCGCCGGGTGAGCGGCGACCCGTCAGCGTCAAGGCCGATGCACTCCACGATGGCGTCACGATCGCCGTGGTGGTCCACGACGAGGTCGAACAGGTCAAGGAGGGTGGCCTCGTGCGCGCCTGAGGGAACGAGGGGTTCGCCGGGGAGCGCGTCAGTGGGCACAGGATCGACTGGCCGGTCAGAAGGTCAGTACGCCGCGTGCCACCGCACCCGACTCGAGCTCGGCCACCGCCGTCTCCCAGTCGTCGACGGCGTGGGAGGAACTGACCAGACCGTCGAGATCGATGAGGCCTTTGCGGTACAGCTCCACGATCTGGGGGATGTCGCGGTGCGGGGAGATGGTGCCGTACCGGCATCCCATGACCGCCCGGTCGACCTGGGTGAGGCGTCCGTAGAGCCCGCGGAACTCGGCGTCTTGGGCGGCGACCCCGATGATCACGACACTCCCACCCCAGTCGAGGCTCTCCAGTGCGTTCCACGTGACCTGGGGGTGGGCAACGCAGTCGAACGCCCAGTCCATCCCGCCGGCGTTGAACGCCCCGCGCACCGCCTTGTCGCTGGCGGGTCGGATGGCGCCGATGGCCTCCACGATGTCGTCGCGGGTGCCGTCGAGGAAGTGGGTGGCGCCGAAGCGCATGGCCAGTTCCTCTTTGGCCGGGGCGGTGTCCACCGCCACGATGGGATCGGCGCCGCGAACCCGCAGGGCCTGGAGCACGTTGAGGCCGACACCGCCGACACCGAACACCACGGCGGCCTGGCCCCGGGTGACGTTGGCCCGGTTGAACACTGCCCCCATGCCGGTCACCACACCGCACCCGATGAGCGCGGCGGATGTCAGCGGTACGTCGTCGGGGATGGCAACGCACTGCACGTCACGGACCAGGGTGCGTTCGGCGAATGCGCTGGTGGCGGCGAAGTTGAAAATGCCTTCACCGTCAAGGGTGAATGGTTTCGACCAGTTGGCCAGCGTGGAGCGGCACAAGGTGGGTAGTCCGTCGGCGCAGAATTCACACACCCCACACGAGGCGAGGGTGGTGACCACCACGTGGTCACCGGGTTTCACATTGGTGACCGCCTCGCCGACACGTTCCACCACTCCGGCGGCTTCATGGCCGCACACGGCGGGGTGGGGGACGGGGTACAGCCCGTGCATGTAGGACAGGTCGCTGTGGCACAGCCCGGCGGCACCGATGGCCACCACCACCTGGCGGGGTCCCGGGTCGGCGAGCTCGAGGCCGTCGACTAGTCGTGTGCTTTCACCGTCGTAGACGATCCCCCGCATGTTTCCCCCTGTGTCAGTGCCCCGGTGGGCGTGTCGATGGTAGGTCAGGTGCCTGCCGGCGTGTTCGGGGGAACCGGCCCCGACCCGTCGGCGGCCTGTTGGCGCAACTCGTACTTGAGCACCTTGCCCGAGGCGTTTGTGGGCAGGGTGTCGGTGATGTGGAATGCCCGGGGCACCTTGTAGTTGGCCATTCTGTCCCGGGCCCAGGCGCTCAGTTCGGCGCTGATGGCAGCGGCGTCGTCGGTGATCCCGGCTCGTGGCACCACCCAGGCGTGCCCCACCTCACCCATCCGGTCGTCGGGGATGCCGACCACCGCCACCTGGGCGACCGAGGGGTGTTCGCTCAGCATGTTCTCGATCTCTGCGGGGTAGGCGTTGAACCCGCCGACGATGAACATGTCCTTGAGCCGGTCGGTGATGCGCACGTACCCGGCTTCGTCCATGACGGCCACGTCACCGGTGTGCAACCAGCCGTCGTCATCGACCGTCTCGGCGGTGGCTTCAGGGTCGTCGAGGTAGCCGATCATCACGTTGTACCCGCGACACACCAACTCACCCGCCTCACCTCGGGGCACCTCAGTGCCGTCCTCGTCGATGATGCGTATGTCCACCCCGGGGATGGCTCGTCCCGAGGTGGTGGCGATGGTGTGGGGGTCGTCACCGGCGCGGCACATGGCGACGACCCCGGTGGCTTCGGTCAGTCCGTAGCCGGTCACCACCGTGTCGAACCCCAGGTCGGCGTGCATGCGTCGCACCATCTCCTCGGGCACCGACGCAGCTCCGGTGACCGCCAGCCGCAGTGAGGTGAGGTCAACGTCATGACGGCGGGGGTTTTCGAGGATGGTGAGGTACAGGGTGGGTGGGCCGGGCAGCATGCTGATCCGCTCGGCACCGATCCGCTCAAGTACCCGGCCGGCGTCGAACACCGGCTCGCAGATGATCGTCGCTCCTCGAAGGAGACCGGCGATGATGCCGGCCTTGTACCCGAACGTGTGGAAGAACGGGTTGACCACCAGGTAGCGGTCGCCGTGGGTGAGGCCCACCACACCACTCCAATCGGTGAACGCCCGGAGCGTCTGGAGGTGAGTGGTCATGACCCCTTTGGGCCGCCCGGTTGTGCCTGACGTGAAAATCACGTCGCTGAGGTCTTCGGCGGTGACGGCGTCACGTGCCGACGCCAGCGTGTCGTCGTCGATCCGGTCACCGTCGGCCAAGAACGCGTCCCACCCGGTGGCGCCTTGGGGGACGTCGGGTGCGGGGGTGTCGCCGTCGGGCAGGGGCACGGCCACCACATGGGCGAGGTGGGGGAGTGCTGCGGTGGCGGCCACGAGTTCGGAGGCGTAGCCGCGTCCGAGGAACCCTTCGGTGCACACCGCCACCCTGGCGCGACTGCGGGACACGGTGTCGACCGCCTCTTGGGGTCGGAACCGCGTGTTGAGCGGCACCACGATGGCGCCGATCGACAGCGCACCGAGCGCAGCGATCGGCCATTCCGCCACGTTGGGTGCCCATATCGCCACGGTGTCCCCGCGTCCCACCCCCAAGGCCAACAACGCCCGTGACGCCCGGTCGACGGCGATGCTCAGGCCGTCGAAGTCGAGCCGTTGGCGGTCGTCAACGAGGGCCTCGGTGGTTCCGAAGAGTCGGGCGGCACGACGTACGGCGTCTCCGACAGTGGCGGGCGCATCCTCGAGGGGAGTGCTCCCCGTTGCCTCACTGGTGGACATCGCCCTGCGGTCAGGACAGGTGGTCGATGTGGAGCATGCGGATGGCGTTGCCCCGCAGCACCTTGTACACGATGTCGTCGGGGAGGTCCGCAGTCTGCTCCGCAGCCAGTTTGGCGGTGTGGGGCCACGTCGAATCCGAGTGCGGGTAGTCGCTCTCGTAGGTGACGTTGTCGACACCGATCTCCTCGATGCAGCGCAGGCCGTGCGGGTCGTCGAAGAAGCAACCGAACATGTGGCGACGGAACAGTTCCGAGGGCGGTTCGGTCACCTTGTCGGCAATGCCGCCCCAGCCACGGTTCTCCTCCCACACCGTGTCGGCACGGTTGAGGATGTAGGGGATCCAGCCGATCTGGCCTTCGCTGTAGGCGACGAACAGGTCGGGGAAGTCGGCGAACACGCCGCTCATCAGCCAGTCGACCATCGAAAAACAGCAGTTGGCGAACGTCAGGGTGGAACCAACCGCAGCGGGGGCGTCAGGCGACGTTGACGGCATCTTCGAACCCGAGCCGATGTGCATGTTGATGGTGGTCTTCGTCTCGTTGCAGGCGTCGAGGAACGGATACCAGTGCTTGTTGGCGTCATGGATCGACGGCAGTCCCAGGTTCGGTGGGATCTCGCTGAAGCACACGGCGTGCACCCCACGTGCGGCGTTGCGTCGCACCTCGTCGGCGGCGAGTTGTGGGTCCCACAGCGGCACGATGGTCAACGGCAGCAGACGGCCACCTGAGGACCCGCACCACTCCTCAACCATCCAGTCGTTGTAGGCCTGCACACACAACAAGGCCAGTTCCTTGTCGTTGGCCTCCATGAACGTCTGGCCACAAAAACGCGGGAACGTGGGGAAGCACAGCGAGGCCTCGATGCCGTTGATGTCCATGTCGGCAAGCCGTTCAGGCACCGAGAACGAACCGGGCCGCATGTCCTCATAGGTGATGCCCTTGAGCGTCACCTCGTCACGGTCGTACCCCACGGCGGTGTCGAGCCGGGTCAGTGGCCGGCGCAGGTCCTCATAGAACCACCAGTCCACGAGTTCGCCGGGGTCGCTCGGGTCGCCGGGTTCAGCGGTGAACTTCCCACCGATGAAACTGAGTTCCTTCACCGGGGCCCGCACGATGCGCGGTCCGACGTCGGCGTACTTGGACGGGAGTCGGTCACTCCAGACGGTGGCGGGTTCGACCACGTGGTCGTCCACCGAGATGATCAGCGGAAGATCTGCCATGGACGGCAGGGTAGCATCGGTTTCTGACGCTGTTTCAGATCGGGGGCGCGTCAGTTGGTGTGGGAGGGTTTGGCTATGGCGGGCAACGACGATCCGGTGCTGTTCGAACGTGACGGGGCCGTCGGTTGGGTGACGTTGAACCGTCCCGACCGGCTCAACAGTTTCGATGAGGCCCTCGCCACCTCGCTCAACGCCTTGTGGCGGGAACTCCGCCACGATGACGGGGTGCGGGCCATTGTGCTCACCGGAGCGGGAGATCGGGCGTTCTGCACCGGCATCGACCGCAACTGGGAGGTGCCCCAACCTTCCAGCCAGTTCATGGTCGACGACCCCGGACTGCTGCTCGGACCAAAGTCGGCGGACCTGTGGAAACCGGTGGTGGCCGCGGTCAACGGCATGGCGTGCGGTGGGGCGTTCTACCTGCTCGGCGAGGTGGAGACCATCGTGGCGGCGGACCACGCCACGTTCTTCGACCCGCACACCACCTACGGCATGGCCGCCGCCTACGAACCGATCCTGCTCTACGGACAGTTGCCGTTCGGTGAGCTGTGCCGGCTGGCGCTCATGGGCAACCACGAACGGATGTCGGCGGCACGCGCCCACCAGGTGGGTTTCGTGCAAGACGTCGTGCCCGCCGATGCGTTGCTTGACACCGCCGGGCGCATCGCAGCAGCTCTCGCTTCCCAACCCGCCGACGCCGTGCAGGGCACGTTGCGGTCGTTGTGGGCAGCACGTGAGATGGCTCGAGCTCAGGCGTTGGCGATGGCCCCGCATCTCGTCACGCTCGGGAACCAGCCCGACGCACTCGCTGAGGGTCAGGCCACGTTCACCTCTGGCGCCCGCATCGACCCGGTGGTGCGCTGAGAGGTGTCCGCTTCTGACGCCGTTCCCGCGCCGCTCGCCGCTGACGCTTTCGACCTGACCGGGCGCACGGCAGTGATCACTGGCGCCGCCAAGGGTCTCGGGGCGGCGATCGCCACCACGTTTGGTTCCCGGGGCGCCACGGTGGTGTTGTGCGATCGGGATGAGGACGGCCTTGCGTCGGTGGCTGAGTCCATTCGGTCCGCCGGGGGAGACGTCGTGACCAGCGTGCTTGACGTGCGTGACGCCGCTGCGGTGGCCGGGTGGATCGGTGCACTTGAGCGGGTCGACGTGCTGGTCAACAACGCCGGCGGCACCTTCCATGCCGCCTTCATGGATGTCTCCGACTCAGCCCAGGCGGCCCTTGTGGCGGAGAACTTCACCAGCGTCACCACGCTCACCCGCTGTTGTGTGCCGCTGATGCCTTCGGGCTCGTCGATCATCAACGTCACGTCGGTGGAAGCGTTCCGAGCCGCTCCGGGGTTCGCCGTGTACGGCGCCATGAAAGCCGCCGTTGAACACCTCACCCGGTCCCTCGCCCTCGAGTTGTCCGACCGTGGCATCCGGGTCAACGCCGTCGCCCCTGACGCGTTGCGCACCCCCGGCGACGCCGGGTTGCTGGTCGGGGATCGTGACTACGGCGCCGGTCTGGCGCTCGGGTGGGGCGAAGCTGTCGACGTCACCGGTGCGGTCGTGTTCCTCGCTTCGGCGGCGTCGGGTCATGTCACAGGAACCACCGTCCACGTCGATGGTGGCAGTGACGCAGCGCGGGGTTGGCGCCGCACCCAAGAGGGCTGGGTGCCCTGAGATGGATGTCGGTGTGGCGTTGCCGCAGATGGCTCACGGCCTCGACCGTGACCGGTTCCTGACCTGGTGCTCGGGCATTGACGACGGGCCGTTTTCGAGTGTGTCGGCCGGTGAACGCATCACGTTCCACAACCTCGAAGGGTTGTCGGCGTGTGCGGCGGCGGCAGCGGCGACGTCGAGGGTGCGGGTACTCGTCAACGTCGTGGTGTTGCCGTGGCACCCGGTGGCCATGGTGGCCAAACAGCTCGCCACCATTGACGTGATCAGTGGCGGCCGCCTCGAGGTCGCGGTCGGGGTGGGGGGTCGTTCCAGCGACTACGAGGCGCTCGGTGCGTCGTTCGGGTCGCGACACCGCCGTCTCGACGAAGGGGTGGTCGAACTGCGTCGGCTGTGGTCCGGGGGTGTTGCCGCCGACGGCCAACCAGTCGGTCCGGCCCCGGTGCAGGCGGGGGGCCCGCCGGTGTTGGCGTCGGCCATGGGACCAAAGTCGTTGGCGCGGTGTGCTGCGTGGGCGGACGGCATCAGCGGTTTCACGTTGCTCGGGGACCCCAACGAGGTCGCCACCGGGTTCCGTGCGGCGGAGGAGGCGTGGGCCCACGCCGGTCGTAGCGAGCGTCCCCGCCTTGTCACCGGGTCGTTCGTGGCGCTCGGTGCGGGGGCGTCCGACACGTTGCGAACGTTCGCTGAGGCGTACCTCAAGGTGTTCTCTCCCGAACTCGCCGCCGATCTCGCTGCCCGCATGCCGTTGTCGGATCCTGGGGCGCTCACCGACCTGTTGGACGCCGTTGCCGACTCGGGGTGCGACGAGTTCATCGTGGTGCCCGCCACCAGCGACCCCGGCATGCTCGACACGCTCGCCGGCGTCGTGGACGACTGGTCGTCGCGCCGCTGACTCGGGTCAGCGCAACGGTTGGCTGAAACCGCTCAGCGCAACAGTTCGAACGACGGCATGGTCACCCCGTCAGGGTTGACGCCGCCTTCGCCGTTGAGCAGCCACGACGACACCCGTCGGCGATGCCATGACGTGTCCCCGAACGCTGCTTGGAGCGCCCACACCTTCTTCATCCACAACTGCAGGTCGCATTCCCACGTGTACCCGATGGCGCCGTGCACCTGCAGGGCGCGTCGGGCGGCGAGTTCGGCGCCGGTGGCGGCGAGTACCCGGGCCATGCTCACCTCGGCGGGGGCGGTGGGCAGGTCGTTGTCGAGACTCCACGCCGCCCGCCACGTGGGGGCTCGGGCGAACTCGACGGCGAGCAGGGCGTCGGCGAGGTGGTGCTTGACCGCTTGGAACGTGCCGATCGGTTTGCCGAACTGGTAGCGGTTGCGGGCGTACTCGGCGGCCAGGTCGATCATGGTGGACGCCACCCCGATGAGTTGGGCGGCGATCGCCAGCGCCATGCGGTCACCGACCGCAGAGGTCTCGAGGTCGTTGTCCTCGGTGACGCCTGAGGACACCACGGCGAGGCGACGGCCCCCATCGAGACTGGGAACCGATTCGGCCGAGAACCCTCGCAGCGTCACACCGGCGCTCACGATCACGTCGGCGACCTCGGCGTGGGGGACCGGTTCGGCGAGGTCATCGGTGACGGTGACGATGCTCGAACCGTCGGCTGCGGCGTCGTCGTTGATCAGTCCCGCAGCGACGATCTGTTCGATGACGGGTCCGGGGGCCGCTGCGGCGCCGAGACGTTCGAACAGCAAGACGGCGTCGACCATCCCGCCACCCATGCCGCCACGTTCGGTGGGCACCAACAAGCTGAACAACCCGAGTTCGCCAAGGCGGTTCCACAGTGCGTCGGCGTGGCCGGTGTGGTCGTCCCACGCTGCGCGCACCACTGCCGGTGGGCATTCGCCGCTGAGCACGTCGCCGAGGCCGTCTGCGAACGCACGCTGGTCGTCAGTGAAGGCGAAACGCATCTCACACCCCCCGGGGCAGGTCGAGGACCCGGTCGGCGATGATGTTGCGCTGGATCTCATTGGTGCCGGCGTAGATCGGGCCTGACAGCGAGAACAGGAAGCCTTTCACCCAGCTTGCGGACCCGTCGGCGCCAGTGAGTTCAGCGTGCGTGCCCAACAGCCGCATGGCCAACTCGTGGATCTCAAGGTCCAACTCGGACCAGAACACCTTGTTGAGGCTGGCTTCGGCCCCGATGGGTTTGCCGTCACCGATGTCGGTCACGGTGCGGTAGGTGTGCAACTGGTACCCCTGGGCTCGGATCCACAGGTCCGTCACGGCGTCGGCGAGCGCCGTGTCGGCGGGGTCGGCGTGCAGTCGCCACAGGGCCACGAGACGGTCGGCGGCGGTGGTGAAACGGGCCGGGCTGCGCAGGCTCACCCCTCGTTCGAAACCGGCGGTTGCCATCGCCACCCGCCAACCACCGTTGATCTCCCCCAGGGTGCAGTCGGTGGGCACCCGCACATCATCGAAGAAGATTTCGGCGAAGCCGGGTTCGCCATCGAGTTGGGCGATGGGGCGCACGGTCACGCCGGGGGTGTCAAGGGGGCACAGGATGAACGTGAGGCCCCGGTGCCGTTGCGCCTCGGGGTCGGTGCGGAACATGCCGAAACACCAGTCGGCGAACGCCGCCCGACTCGCCCAGATCTTTGATCCGTTGAGCACCCAGTGGTCGCCGTCGAGGGTGGCGCGGGCACTGATGGCCGCCATGTCGCTCCCGGCGTCGGGTTCGCTCCACGCCTGAGCCCACACGATCTCGCTTGACGCCATGGTGGGCAAAAAGCGCGCCTTTTGTTCCTCGGTGCCGACTTCCATGATGGTGGGACCCAGCAAGAAGATGCCGTTCTGGTTGACCCGGCCCGGAGCGCCCGAGCGCCAGTACTCCTCTTCGAACACCAGCCACTCGATGTAGCCCGCTGCGCGCCCCCCGTACTCGGTGGGCCAACTGACTGCGGACCATCGCCCGTCGTGGAGGGTGCGTTCCCACGCCCGGTGTTGCTCGAAACCTTCGGCGGTGTCGAAACTGCGCAGCGGTGTCGTGGGGACGTGGGCGTTGAGCCATTGGCGTGCCTCGGCGCGGAACGCCTGCTGGTCGGCGGTGTAACGCAGGTCCATGGGCGCAGGAGCGTACACGGGTGTGGTCTAACCTGACGGCGTGTCAGAAACGGACGGTGAGACGGCGGTGACGGCAGGGGCCTCCCAGCCCGCCATCGATGGTTGGTTCACGGTCGGCGGCCCCGGCACCGACGGTCCCCGACTCATTGGGTCGCGCTGTGGGTTGTGTGGGACCTACGCCTTCCCTCCCCGTGACGGAGCCTGTCCGAATCCCGCCTGTATTTCCGACAGCCTTGAGTCGGTCGAGTTGTCCCACACGGGAACGTTGTGGAGTTTCGCTGAGAACCACTACGCCCCACCGGCACCGTATGTGGCGGCTGAACCCTTCGAGCCGTACGCCCTTGCCGCCGTGGAACTCGAAACCGAAGGCATGGTGATTCTCGGCCAGGCCGCCCGGGGGGTGCGGGCTGCGGACCTGCGGGTTGGCATGCCGATGCGGCTCGGGATCGACGTGTTGTTCACCGGCGACGACGGGGTGGACCGGTTGATCTGGGTGTGGGAACCACTGGACGGGGAGGGGCGCTGATGTCAGCTGACGATGTCGCCATCCTCGGGGTCGGTATGCACCCGTGGGGCAAGTGGGGTCGGGACTTCACCGAGTACGGCATGGTGGCGGCCCGCGCCGCGCTTGACGATGCCGGTGTGGCGTGGACCGACATTGAGCACGTGGCCGGAGCGGAGACGATCCGCAACGGGTACCCCGGGTTCGTGTCGGGTTCGACGTTCGCTCAGAAACTCGGGTGGACCGGGGTGACGGTGTCCTCGAGTTACGCCGCCTGCGCTTCGGGGGCCCAGGCCTTACAAGCCGCTCGGGCCAACATCCTGGCGGGGTTCTGCGACGTGGCACTCGTCATCGGCGCCGACACCACCCCCAAAGGGTTCTTCGCTCCCGTTGGTGGAGAACGACGCGACGACCCGGACTGGTTGCGGTTCCATCTGCTCGGCGCCACCAACCCGGTGTACTTCGCGCTGGCCGCACGGCGACGCATGGACCTGTGGGGTGCGACCGCTCAGGACTTCGCCATGGTGAAGGTGAAAAACGCCCGTCACGGCCTCGCCAACCCCAACGCCCGCTACCGCAAAGAGGTGGCGGTCGAGGAGGTCGTGTCGAGCCCCATCGTGTCGGACCCGCTGCGACTCCTTGACATCTGCGCTACTTCTGATGGGGCGGCGGCACTCGTGATTTCGAGTGCGGACTACGCCCGGCGGCACCTGGGGTCGCTCGACGGTGTGGCCCGGGTGCGCGCCGTCAGCACCGCCACCCCCACCTACCCTCAGATGTTCCTTGAACTGCCTGATTTCGCCACCGACTCGCACGCTGTGGTGGCTCCACCGGGGCGCGGGTTCAAAGCGTCGGTGGTGCACCGCGCCTATGAGGAGGCCGGGGTCGGACCTGACGACATCGATCTCGCCGAGGTCTACGACCTGTCCACGGCCATGGAACTCGACTGGTATGAACACCTCGGTCTGTGCGAGGTCGGTGGGGCTGAAGAGCTCCTGCGATCCGGGGCCACCACCATTGGTGGGCGGGTGCCGGTGAATGCCTCTGGTGGTCTCGCCTCTTTCGGTGAGGCCATCCCCGCCCAAGCCATTG